>Ga0335078_10000329_pt1 | contig 75898 bp, 52 predicted proteins | sample Lox_Sample_32_FD_206711 | JGI IMG/M metagenome (GOLD analysis project Ga0335078, IMG submission 206711) | Soil microbial communities from Loxahatchee National Wildlife Refuge, Florida, United States - Lox_Sample_3.2 | ecosystem: Environmental > Terrestrial > Soil > Wetlands | place: USA...
AGTAGGATACGCTAGCACGAAGGTGACTAGGATGCGTCTTTGTGCTTGACAAGAACGTATTCACTTATATACAGTTGTGAATATGAACCTAAAGCGTACGACGGTGTTCCTGACCGAACAACAAGTTGCAGCCTTAGAGAAGGAATCTCAGAAGTCTGGGGCAAAGCCCGCTGAGATCATCAGGCGGGCACTCAATGCATATCTCAACTTGAAGGTGGGCAAGTGAGTCGATCCGGTCACCACCTCGCGGGAAAATCATGATGAAACTCGTTCTCATGAGTGACCTCCACGAACGCCCTGCTGCTGTCCCTGCGGGCGACGTGCTGGTGCTTGCAGGCGATGTCTTCTGCGGCGATGACAGAGCGTCGCTACAGAATGACCTCGCTTGGATCAAATCGCTCGGCTTCAAGCGTGTTTTGATGACGCTAGGAAATCACGACCTTGTCCTGTCGCATCTTCTGCGTACTGCACCCGATACAGCGACGCTCCTGTTGAAGAACGCTGGAGTTACACTGCTCCGAGACGCGGACGTTGTCATCGACGGCATCAGGTTCTACGGCATGGACTGGCGTGGCCCGGCAGCGATCCCGGCGTGCGACGTGCTCATCTCGCACGAGCCGCCTGCCGGGATATTAGACGGTGGCATTGGGTGCCCTGTGTTGAGACGTGCAGTGTTAGCAGCGAAGCCTCGACTGCATGTCTTCGGGCACGCCCACGCTTGTCGTGGGCACGAGAAGTACAACGGAAGTGACTTCTACAATGTCTCTCTTGATGAATCACGACCCCAACTAGCAATAGCAGCATCGAGTCACAGGATCAAATTGCAGAAGGCGAAGCCGTGGGTGGTGGAGGTATGAAACAGGAGGGGATGTTCGGGGTTGAAGGCTGAATTGGCTAAGATGGGCAGGTGAGCGAGTGGCGTGCTCACCCCTGAGCACGGCCCCGGCATCCCTCAATTCATATCTCAAAACGCTGAGAACGAGGGTCATCGAGGCAATTCAACGACATCGCACGCACGTTAAAGCACTGAAAACACACGCAAACACACTGGGAGAACATAAATCGCTTGGTCTGGCCGATCATGAGTTCCCGATTTGAGGGCAGGTTTATCTTATGGACGGTGCGAGGACACGTCAACGTAGAGTCAGCCTGTGAAACCGGGACCGGCAGGAGTGGCGTCAGTTTTGGCGGGCGGCTTCTCGTTTCAGGGCATGTTGCAGGGTCTGATCGAGAGCCGCTTTGGTTCTTTCGTATTCCTGTTGCGAGATGTGGCCTTGCTTGTGTTCGACTTCAAGCTGGAAGAGTTCTTCTTTCAGCCCTTCGAGCAGCATGGAAGAAGAGGACCGTGGAGCGGCTGCCTGAGGACGGGAATCGGCTGCACGAGCATCTCCGGATCGCGCTTGATTCGCGGCGGTTGAGCGGACGGCAGGAACCTCGATGGCCTCGAATTCATCCTCGAAACTTTCAGCCGCGCGACCTTTGACGACGGAACGGCCGTCGCGGTTGGCAGCTTGCTGACGTGAGGCGACATAGACCCCGCCGACGACCAGCGCGGCGCCGAAGCCACCGAGAATCCACCAGCGATATTTCTGCAGGGGATCGGGAGCGTCGATGGGCGGGCCGAGGCCGCCGCCGGGACGGCTTTCGGCTTGCGAGGGCCCGCCTTCACCGGGCTGTCCTGCATTTTCGTTGCGAGCCTGCAACGTGCCTTCTCCAGAAATCTTGAAAGCGAGGGTTTGCCCCAACTTCGCGTTGGAAGCGACCTGCACGTTGGCGTCGGGCTGCTGCGGATCGTTCATCGGCTGAAAGGTCGTGCCGGGCGCCGGAGCAAACCGCATGCTCTTGGGCAGAATGGCGACGAAATGCTGCAGGGGATAGACGCTCTTAGGATCGATGTTCGCGCTGCCGGTGTAGGGAAGCTGATAAGCCAATTGGAATTGCGTGGTTCCGGGGCGGAGCGGGAAGAGAAAAGCGTAGCGCGTCTTCTTGTCGTCTTCCGGCACTGGCGCTGAGTTGACGGGTTGTCCGTTCTCAGTCATGGCCTGCGCTTCGATGATTTGCGCGCCATCGGGCACGTTGAATTCGAGATTATGCTCGTTCATCTGGGTGCGCGGCGGCTTGGAGGTGTTCTGCACGGCGAAGGCGCGCATCACCTCGAGCTGTCCTTGCTCGACCTGAACGCGCATGATGTCGGCGATGACATCGATGCCGTCGACTTTCTTGCCGACGTCGTAGACCTCCACGTCGACCGAAGTCGTTCCCGGAGGAGCCATGTGGTGATACGTAACTTCCTGATGGATGACGCGGACAAGGTGCGGAGCCTGGGCGTTGTCGAGCTTGAAAGTGAAGTTCCCCTTGGCATCGGTTTTGGTGCGGCCGGATTCTTCCATGCCTTGGCCGAGGCTGAGAAGAACGACTTCGTCGCCGGCGGCGGGCTTGCCGGTGGTGACGTTCTTCACCGTGCCCGTGAGGGTTTGCGCGGAGGCAAAAGCGGAAAGAAAGAGAACGGCGGCGATAAGGATGCTCGCCGCGCGCTGTGGCCGAAGCAGCCTCAGGTTTTCGGGGCGGGCGAAGCTCCGCGGTTGATTGCCAATTAGTAATGCCGGCGAGCTGCCCTTGACCGGACTGCCGGAAGCGGCAGTGCCCACACAAGTCTCCACTGTTCGCGTTTCGCTCATGATCTTGCTTTTCCCGGCGCGGCGGCTTTGGCTTCGAGGCGGGCGATTTCGGCCAGGAGCGCGGCGGCCTCATCCTGCAGAGACGACTTGATCGACTGGTAGTCGGCGTCGGGGACCTTGCCGGCTTTGTATTCAAAATTCAGGTCGCGCAGATTTTCATAGACGGCGTCTTTACGTTCGCGCAGGTAGGAGGCACGGGTTTTTTCAGGTCCGAGATGGAGCTTGCCGGGCAAGTAGAAAACGTAGAGCAAGGTCGCGGCGGTGACGAGAATGTAGCAGGCGAATTCGAGAGTCATAGGTCGGTATCCTTGCGGGCCTGGTCGCGGAATTGATCGAGTTCGGCACCGTTGACAGGGCGCAGGCCGTCAGCCAACGCGGGAGCGGGACGCTTCTTCCACGCGATAACCAGAAAGACTAAGGCGGCGATGCCGACCGCAAGCGCGAAGAAGGGAACGATCCATGCGGTGCGATCGAAGCCGGTGGTCATGGGAGCGGCGAGGACGGTCGGTCCGTATTTCTGCACGAAGGCCTGTTGCACGAGGCTGTCGCTATCGCCGCGGGTGACCGCGGCCATGAGCTCGTTGCGCATGCCGTCGGAGTCAGGACAACCCACGTGATTGCATTCGAGCAGAATCTGGTTGCATCCGCATATGCACATGAGCTGGTGGCCGAGGTCGTTGAAGCGCGAAGACGGATCGCCAGCGCCGGCAAAAACGAAGACGGCGACCGCGAGCAGAACGCAATGAAGCGCTCGGCGCAAATTCGAGTTTGTAGGCGTTGTCATGTGCGTCGTAACCTGAGCGACATCAGTCTCCAGTGGCCACCGGGGCTGGCCTCGCCGCCTCGATCAGCCGCGCCACCGGGGTGCGCACGGGTGCGGGCGCGTTTGGAACGAGCGCGAGGGCGGTGCCGCCGAGAATGATCCAGACGCCGAGCCAGATCCACATGACGAGCGGGTTGAGATGCGCTTTGAGAATCGGGCGACCGGTATCCTGGTTCAGGCCTTCGTAAACGAGGTAGAGATCTTCATTCAGGGTCGACCGGATGTAGGGCATCGTCGAGGTCTGCTGGCTGGCCTTGTAGAAGCGGCGTTCGGGAGTGAGCGTGTCGATTTTGTTGCCTCCCTTGTAGACGTCGAGGACGGCCCACTCGCTGCCGTAGTTCGGATTGTCCTCTTGCGTATAGGAGCGGCATACCAGCGTGTAGCCGCCGATGATCATTTTGTCGCCGTAGCCCATTTCCTGCTCTTTATCCTGATTGAAGGCAGAGCCTGCGAAGCCGATGATGACGACGACAACGCCGAAGTGAACGATGTATCCACCGTAACGGCGCGTGTTGCGGTGCGTGAGCTGAACCATGGAGGCGAACATGCCCTGGCCGGTCTTTTCGGAGATGACGCGGCCGCCGCGGTAGAACTCGCTGGCGACGGTGAGCGTGACCAGAACCGAGAGCGCGATCGCCATGAGCGAATAGAAATATGAGATGTCCTGCCAGGGGCGCAGGCCGAAGGGAGATCCCCAGCTTGAAGGAGTGGCCATCAAGAATAGAGCGACGACAATGGCGCCGACTGTGGGCCAGAGGAAATTCCGTTTGAGGCTTTCGAACGAAGTCTTGCGCCAGGCGAGCAGTGGGCCGAGAGCGGTGAGAATCAGCAAAAGAAGGGCGACAGGAATGGCGACGCGGTTATAGAACGGCGCGCCAACCGTGACCTTATTGCCCTGCACGAGTTCGGAAATTTTCGGGAACCAGGTTCCCCAGAGAACGGTGAAGCAGAGCAACACGAACAGAAGATTGTTGAACAGGAAGCTCGATTCACGGGAAATGAGCGATTCGAGTTTGTGCTCGCTGCGCAAGTGCCGGTGATTCCTCGCGAAGAAGAAAACGAAGACAGCAAAAGTGATCGCGAGAAAGTAAGCGAACCAGCTTCCAATCGATGATTGCGCAAAAGCGTGGACGGAACTGATGATACCGCTACGGGTCAGGAACGTTCCAAGGATGGCGAGCCAGAACGTGGCGAAGACGAGCCACATATTCCAGACCTTCAGCATGCCGCGCTTTTCCTGCATCATGACGGAATGCAGGAATGCGGTGCCGATGAGCCAGGGCATGAGCGAGGCGTTCTCGACGGGATCCCATCCCCAATAGCCGCCCCATCCCAGAACAGAGTAGGCCCAGTGCGCGCCGAGGAAGATGCCGACGGTAAGAAATCCCCACGTCACCATGGTCCAGCGGCGGGTGATGTGAATCCATTTTTCGCCCGGATACTTCATGATGAGCGCGCCGAGCGCGAAGGCAAAAGGCACGGTGAAGCCGACATAACCGAGATAGAGCATGGGCGGATGGATAACCATCTCGGGATATTGCAGCAGGGGATTGAGGCCACTGCCGTCGGCGCGCATGGGGCCTTCGAGCAGGCCGAACGGATTGGCGGCGAAGTTTACGAGCGACAAGAAAAAGACCTGGACACCTGCAAGCACGACCGACGCGTAGGCGAAGAGGCGAGGGTCGGTTTTGTAACGCAGGCGGAGGACGAAGCCATATCCGGAGAGCAGCAGCGACCAGAACAGCAAAGAGCCTTCCTGGCCCGACCAAAGAGTGGCGAACTTGTAAGGGCCGGGGAGATCACGATTGCTGTGATGAAAGATATAGGCGATGGTGAAATCGTCGCGGAAGGCCGCGACGACGAGGGCAATTGCGGCGAGGAGCACAGCTCCGAAAATTACGACGCCGGCCCGGCGCGCGGTTTCGGCGAGGCGTTCGGAACCTTCGCCCGGAGAGATCAAGGCAATGAGTCCAGCCGCGAAGGAATAGACGCTCAACGCCAAGGCGAGGAGCAAAGCAAAACTACCAATCTGCGCCATGTGGGGGAACCCCAAGGTATTTTTTCAGAAAGCCAGTCTAACGGCAACCGAAGAAGGACAAAAATACGAAGGCCGGAAGGGCACGGAGAGGAGTCACGGTAAACGTTTCCCCATCGGCGGCGGCCGATGCTCGTCCGCCGGGGCGATCTGCCACGGACCGCGTTATGCGGTTTGCTGGTGGTGATAGCGCTGAAGCACTTCGCGCTCCGCGGATAACCAATCCTCGGTTTCGTGGCCGGGCTCAAATCCGCGCCGCTCAGAGAGCAGATAGGCGAGTCGCCGAATCTCGTCTTCCATGTTGATGGGAATGAGTTTCGAGCGAGTCTCGGCTTTGACAATCTCCGGCTTTCTGGCTGTCTTTCTCACTTCCGTCTTTCTCGGTTCGGCAGCGGTTGCTGTCTCGATCGGAGGGCTGACTGTGTTGGGCGCCGTGGGTGCAATGGGATCGGTGACCTCGGGATTCTTCTTGGGAAACTTCGATTTCGCCATATGTGGGTACTCCTTGCATGCTCCTAGTTCCAGAAATGATTGAAGTTGTTGATGAATGAACAACATACACGTCGCCCTTGTTTGTTCCGTAGGACAGAACATTAAGTAGCGGAGATAACCTCACTATAAACCGTTTGAGCCTGTGGAAGGATCCCCGGTTGCAAGAAAAAAAGTGATGGAGGTCTGCAGAAATTCCAAAATGGAAAAACTTTGGCTGTGAACGGGGTGGACAGCGGCCTCCTCGCGCCAACTGATGGTGTCGTTCGCCTTGGAGGCCGCCGATGGCTCGTCTCGGACCTATCCGGAAACCCAGCTGCTGGATTTGTGGCAAACAAGTGACCCTGAACAACTGCAAAACAGATGAAAACGGGCACGCTGTACACGAAGCGTGCTATGTCGCCTCGATAAAGACAGAAGACGGGTCTCAGTCGACAATCAAGAATCGTGGTTTCGCGACCGGAACGTAGCGGTCGTTTCCCGAGGAGAGCACTGGCGCGCTGTAACGGCGGAGCGGAAGAAGCAATATTGGTTTGGGCCCCCTGTGCTCTGCGGAATCCCCTGCTCAAACTTCGCCACCGCCTCCTCGGCCTGTGCTGATGACAGCTTGTGCTGCTTGCGAGTTAGGCCGTAAAATCGGAGTCGAAGGCAAACCCTGCGATCCACGTTATGAGGGCCCGACCTTCGGCAAGACAATCGGGGGATTTCGCAAACCCGTGCGCGATGAAAGATTGGTGAAAGTCAGTCGTCGCACGACCCGTAAGTCATTGATGGCGCTATCGTCTAGGGGTTAGGACGGAAGATTCTCAATCTTCAAACCCGGGTTCGATTCCCGGTAGCGCTACCAAACCCTGTTTCCACTGCCAGTCCCGACCTTACTCCTGCTCAGTTCTCTTCTCCCTTTCCGAAACACAGCGAGGCCAAGTCCTCCTGCGAATTTTTCCGCTACACTAGGCGGACATTCACTGTGGGGATCGATCTTTGAACAAACCGGGAAGACGTTGGCATCGAGGTCTGATTCTTCTATTTCTTTTAGCGACACTAGGCACGGCGGCTGCGCAGGCCGTGGCTCCGGCGGTGTACGGTGGACTGAAGTGGAGGCTGATCGGGCCGTTCCGCGGAGGGCGGTCTGTGGCCGTGGCGGGAGTGGCGGGCAACGCGACCACGTTTTATTTTGGCTCCGTCAATGGCGGCATTTGGAAGACCACCGACGCCGGCGTGGTGTGGCAGCCGATTTTCGATGGTCAGCAGGTATCCTCCATCGGCGCTCTGTCCGTTGCGCCGTCTGATCCGAAAACAATCTATGCCGGCACAGGAGAGTCGGACATCCGTTCGGACTTGTCATCGGGCGATGGAGTTTATAAATCCGTCGATGGGGGGCAAACGTGGGCCCATATTGGCCTGCAGGATTCGCGGCAGATCAGCCGAATTGTTGTCGATCCGGCGGATGCCAACGTCGTTTATGTCGCGGTTCTCGGTCATGCTTACGGGGCGAATGCCGAACGCGGCGTCTTCAAGACGACGGACGGCGGCGGGCATTGGACAAAGGTGCTTGATCAGGGTGCCGATATCGGCGCTGCGGATCTGGCGATCGCGAGTGACAGTCCTAATATTCTTTTTGCGACGATGTGGAGGGCGCGGCGGCCGCCGTGGAGTACCTATGCGCCGCTGGGCGGGCCGGGAAGCGGGCTGTATCGATCGAGAGATGGCGGGGAGTCGTGGTCACACCTGGCGGCAAATGGATTGCCGGATGGCGAGTGGGCAAGGTCTGGAGTGGCGGTTTCGCCCGATGGCAAGCGAGTGTACGCGCTGATCGATGTGACGATCGATGCGAAAAAGGCGGGGCTGTACCGATCCGACGACGGCGGCGATACGTGGACGCTGGTGAATTCCGATGCGCGGCTGACGAGCCGCTCATGGTATTTCACCGGTATCACGGTCGACCCCAAGAATCCTGATGTGATTTACATGCCGAACGTGGCGCTCTACCGGTCGGAGGATGGCGGGAAGACGATCGCGATCGTGCGCGGTGCGCCCGGCGGAGACGACTACCACCAGATCTGGGTCGATCCCAAGGATTCGACGCGGATGATTTTGGGCACGGACCAGGGAACGACGATCAGCGTGGATTATGGCAAGACGTGGAGCAGTTGGTACAACCAGCCCACGGCGCAGCTATATCACGTGATCACCGACAGCAAATTTCCGTACGCGGTATACGGCACGCAACAGGACAGCGGCGGCATTGCCGTCATGAGCCGCACCGATCATGGGAGGATCACGGCGCAGGATTCGTTTTCGCCAGGAGGCAGCGAGAGTGGATACATTGCGCCCGATCCGCATGACCCGAACGTTGTTTATCTAAGCGGCGCGTATGGCTCGGTGGACCGGTTCAACCGGCGAACATCATTCAGCCAGGATGTATCGCCGTGGCCGCTCCCTACCTGGGGCACGGAAGTTTTCGAGCATAAATATCGCGCGCCGTGGGCGCCGGTTCTGCTGTTCTCGCCTTTCGACAAGAAGACGCTTTATCTGGGCACGCAGTTTGTACTGAAGACGACCGACGGCGGACTGCATTGGGAGACGATCAGTCCCGATCTGACGGGAGGGGTGCGGAAGGCGGATGATAAAGAGCCCGAGGGGCCACCGACGGTGGAGAACACAAAGAAAAGAGGATACGGAGTGGTGGCAACGATTGCTCCGTCAAGCTTGAATGGAGGTCTGATTTGGGCGGGCAGCGACACGGGGTTGATCCGTGTCACACGAGATGGAGGAAAAACGTGGAAGGATGTTACGCCGAAGGGGATGACGGACTGGAGCAAGATATCGCTGATTGAAGCTTCGCATTTCGATCCGGCCGAGGCGTATGTGGCGGTTGATCGGCATCGTTTGGACGACCAGCAGCCGTATCTCTATCGCACGCGCGACTACGGCGCGACCTGGCAGCTGATTACAAATGGAATTGCGGCGCCCTCGTTTGTGAGGGCAGTTCGCCAGGATCCTCAGGACAAGAACTTGCTCTTTGCGGGAACGGAGCTCGGAATTTCTGTGTCGTTCGACGACGGCGACCACTGGCAATCGCTGCAGTTAAATCTGCCCGCGACGTCAGTGCAGGACATGGTGATTCACGGCGATGACTTGGTCATTGCCACGCATGGGCGGTCGTTCTGGATTCTGGATGACATAACGGCGCTGCGGCAAGTGAACCAGGCGACGCGCGCCGAATCGTGGCTTTACGCTCCGGCGACGGCACTGCGCGTCGACAACGACGTGTTCCTCGGAACGCCGATTCCGCCGGAAGAGCCGACGGCGGAGAATCCTCCGAACGGCGCGATTTTCGATTACTACCTGAAGAGCGCGGCGAGTCAGATCAAGCTGGAAATTTTGGATGCGAAGGGAAGTCTGATGCGGAGCTTCTCGTCCGAAGAAAAACGAGAAGGAAAGCGTCCGCTCATGGCGATTGCCGGTCGCTGGTTTCCGAAGCCAGAGATCCTGGTGACGACGCCGGGCATGCATCGTTTCGTATGGGACTTGACCTGGAACGCGGCGAGCAGAACGACTGAAGACGGAGGAGCGGAAGGATACGGCCTGCGCGGCCCGCGCGTGGTTCCGGGAACTTATGAAGCAAGACTCACGATTGACGGAAAGGCGATGACGCAGCCATTGAAGGTTGTGATGGATCCGCGATCGGAGTCCACGTTCGCCTTGTTGGAAAAACAGTTCAACCTTGGACGGCAAATGTTCCGGGAGACAATTCGGAGCCGCGAAGTATTAGCGGAGGCTCAGTCCATGCAAAAGAAACTCATCGCGACGAGGGAAAAGCTGGGAACGAAACAGGATGAGCTGAAGGCCAGTGTGTCGGAGGTTCAGAGCGCTATCAGGAAGATTGTTGCCGGAGGCCGAGCGCCCTCCGGCGAGACGATGGGACTGCAGCAGGCGAGCGCCGGAGTTGCGGCTGCGTTGCGGGTAATCGAGAGTGGCGATCGGACCGCGCCCTCGCAGGCAATGGAAATATTCGAAGAATCGGATCGTGCGGTGAAATTGCGGCTGGAGGAATGGAATCGGGTAAAGACATCCAGCCTGGTCCAGTTGAACGATCAGTTGAAGCGGGCCAAGGAGGAACCGATTATCGTCGGCGAAAATTGAGTGGCAAAATAAAAGGGACAGCCGATGCCGGCCGTCCCTTTCGCGCTTAGCGCGCGCAGTTGTCAGCTATGGTTTTGGCCCGAGCGAGCAATCCGGGTTGACGTTCTGAATGTAGATACCATTATTGCCGACGCGATCGTCCTCGAATGCCAGCGTAGCGACGCCGTTGGGCGAAATGGCCGCTGCGAGGCGAGACTTATCGGAAAGCACCGACGAAACAGGGAATTGCGGACACACAATCGCGCCGCCGCTGGCGAGTTTGATGGCCTGGATCGTGGCCGATCCGTAACTCTGCTGGTCTACCCAGAACGTGAGGGCGCCGGTGCCGATCTGCACGGTCTGAACGAAGATTTGCTGATCGGAACCGAGAGGAACGATGATGAGTCCTTCGTCGCCCCATTCGGGCGCACCAGTCGAGTTGAATTTCTGTCCGTAGACGCCGTTCAGGATCTGGTTGGGGTCTTCTTCCGTCCAGAAGACAAAGACTTCTTTGGTGGAAGGGTGATAGGCCACCGCGGGAGAGACTCGGACGTCGAAAGTGTTGGCAGAAACAGCGGCCCCGTTATGCGGGAACGCCTCGGTGCCATTCGCAAGAATATGCTGGGCGAAGCACTGCAACGCAGGGATGCTGGTGTACCACGCGAAGACAGCTCCGCCGTTGCCGTCGTAGAGAAAATATGGAAAGTTGCCGAACTGGAGCGATCCCACATCGAAGATATCGACGTTGCCGCTTCCCCAAAGGAGAGCGCCGGAGCCGGAAACTTTGTTGGCGCGGAGTTGTGAGTTGCTGCCAAAGCCCGCGTTGCGCACCCAGGAGACGATGACCGAACCGTTATCAGCCGCATGCAAATCGGCAAGAGAATAGTCGTAACCGGATTCAGTAAACACAACACCGCTGCCCCACTGCGGCTCGCCGGCGGCGTTGAGTTTTTGCAGAACGACGTTGCTGTTGCTGGTCCAGGCGACGACGATATTGCCATCGCTCGTGCCGGCAATTTTGGGGGCGGCGTGGAAGTTTGAGTCGCTGGTCAGTTGCACGCCGAGGCGCCCCCAGAGCGGCATACCGCGCGGACCGAGGCGCGCGGCAGTGACTTGCTGGTTGGAGCCTTCGCGCGTGTCGAGAAAAGCGATCAGCGCGTTGCCGCTGCTGTCGACGTCGAGACCGTAGTCCTCGGTGGAAGTGTTGCTGAGGTCGGCGACCAGTTCACCATCCGCATGAAGTTGCTGGACGCCGCCTGAGGTCAGATGTTGATAAAACACGTCATATCCAATGGGAGGCTTGGTGGCGGGATTGGCATCAAACCAGCTGACGTACCATCCTTCGTCATGGAAGGGCACGACTTTAGGCTGAACCTGGTCGCTCCCATTGTTATTATCGGCGAGGGGAAGATTGACGGCAGGATTCGAGGACCACTGCGCTACGGCAACGGCCGATAATGCAACCGTAAGCAGAACTGTGGCAATTGAGCGAAAGGCGGTTTGCATGAGTAGGTTCCCGGAAAAACTGATTGGTGCCGACAAAAGGCGCGAGAATCCTACTATCGATCAAACCCGGCGTCAATCAATGAATTTGCAGGGGGTTATAACTTGATTACTACGCCACGCGAACCAATCCCCGCAGTGGCGACTGACGATTCGCATCCTGTGCGAATCATCGTTAATCTAATCCGCATAACAGTTTCAGCGAGGATACGCATGCGTATAACTGCCAGGGTAGCGGCGACTACAGTTTTCTTCACTGTGGTTTCGGTAGCGATGTTGCAAGCGGTCGACAAGAACTTTCATGATGCTCCAGATTCCGCCAAGGCGCAGGCGAACCCCTATGCAGGCCAGCAGACAGCCGTGGATGTGGGCAAGACTCTTTACGCGCGGAACTGTCTCGCCTGCCACGGGAAAATGGGACAGGGTACGGGCAACGTGCCGTCTCTTGTGGATGGGAAACTCAAAGGTGTCGCAGCCGGTGAGGTGTTCTGGTTCATCACCAAAGGGGACACGGACAATGGAATGCCATCGTGGGGATTTCTGCCGGAAGAAAAGCGGTGGCAGGTAGTCACGTACGTCGAAGCGCTGGCGTCGGGAAAGGCGGGTGCGTCGCCGAGTGCCGCGCCTGCAGCGGCGGCAGATGCGAGTACGGCGAAGCTGAAGGCCGCATCTCCGAACGCACCGTTCACCGATTTCCGCTATGAGTCTCCGGGGACCACGCGCAAAATCACGGTGAATGATCTTCCGCAGCCGTATGCCAGCAATTCTGCCGAGAACGGGCCGGAACTGGTGGCGCGTCCGGAGAATGCGTGGCCGGTTGCGCCGGCAGGCTTCAAGGTGGAACTCTATGCCGCTGGATTGGAGAATCCGCGACTGCTGCGAACGGCCCCGAACGGGGATATTTTTCTGGCGGAAAGCGACGTCGGACAGATTGTCGTTTTTCGCGGCATGACGGCGAGTGGAAAGCCGGAGCAGACGCAGGTCTTCGCGGAGGGTCTCAGACGGCCTTATGGGATCGCGTTTTATCCGCCAGGACCGGATCCGCAATGGGTCTATATCGGCGACGAGAATGAGGTGCTTCGGTTTCCTTATCACAACGGCGATCTGAAGGCCGGCGGCGCCTCGCAACATATTGCCGATCTGCCTGCCGGAGGAGGACATTGGACGCGATCGGTGGAATTTTCCGCCGACGGAAAGAAACTGTTCGTCGCGGTGGGCTCGGGATCGAACGTCGACGATCCGGATACGCATCCGGGAGAGAAAGACCGCGCTGACATTCTGGTGTGCGATCCGGCGAATTGTGTGCTGAAGGTTTATGCCTACGGCATTCGCAACGCGGGCGGTGGAATCAGGGTGAATCCGCAGACCGGCGAGCTGTGGTGTTCGGTGAATGAGCGCGACGCGCTCGGCGACAACCTCGTTCCCGACTACATCACGCATGTGCAGGAGGGCGGATTCTATGGATGGCCGTGGTGGTACATCGGAGGTCATCAGGATCCGCGGCATAAGGGCAAGCATCCCGAGTTGAAGGATAAGGCGATTGTCCCCGACGTGCTGTTGCAGCCGCACAATGCCTCGCTGGAATTTCTGTTCTACGACGCAAACAAATTTCCCGCCGAGTATAAGGGAGACATTTTTGCCTCGGAGCATGGATCCTGGAACAAGGCGGTGCGCGTAGGGTATGAGGTGATCCGAGTACCGCTGCATCAATCGGGGCACGCCACGGGAGAATATGAGGACTTTCTGACTGGATTCGTTCTGCCGGACGGGCAGGTGTGGGGCCGGCCCGTGGGCATCACCGAGGTGCCGGACGGATCTTTGCTGGTGAGCGACGACGGCTCGAACTCGATCTGGAGAGTGAGTTACATAGGGAAATAAGCCACACGGCGGGGTGCCGCAACTCTGCGGCACTCGCCATTTTCTGTCGTCCGACGATGCCGAGTTCACCGCCTGACCTGAGCAGACGTGCTGCGGCTACGCCATCGAGGCCCTTTACAGCTAGTCCGTCAATAGCATAGAGTCGTGGCCCTGGCCCGCTTCGACAGCGCACAGGGCCGCCGGCGACGCCCCCTGAGCCGCGACTTTACCTGTCGCAAGCGCCTTTCCCAGGGTGGGATCGCTATGTCCGCTGGATCGAGGCACTACTTCGTGCGCCGGATGGCAATGCTGTGCGTCCTGAGTGCCAGCGTTCTGCCCGGCTTCGCACAAGTGGCGATTACCACCTACCACTACGACGTTCACCGCACCGGCTGGAACAAGTCAGAAACCGTGCTGACGCCGGCCAACGTAAACGGCGCTACTTTCGGACTTCTGGTAAATGTCCCGTTGGATGCGCAAGTGGATGGACAGCCGCTGGTTGTTCCTGGAGTGCTGATCACAGCGGGGAACTACACCGGAGTGCATGACGTAGTTTACGTGGCGAGCGAAAACAATACTGTCTATGCGATCGACGCTCATAGCGGGACGGTGTTGCTGAATCCAAACTTCGGCCCGCCGGTGGCGCCGCCCTCGATGTGCGGCAAGACTCCGAAGCTTGGCATTCATTCGACGCCGGTCATCAATCGGACCACGAAGACGCTCTACGTGCTGACTTACACGCAGGGATCGGCTGGGCCCACCTATTTCATACATGCGCTTGATCTCGGCAGCCTCGTGGATAAAGTGACACCGCACCTGGTCGCGGCTTCGCATACGCTCACCGACGGCACGACTCTGACGTTCAATGCTCTCTACCAGCGGCAGCGTCCGGCGCTGTTACTGGCGAATGGCAACCTATACGCCGCGTTCGGAAGTTTCTGCGATGAGCAGGCCCAGTACTCGCGCGGCTGGCTGCTGGGCTGGACTGCATCGTCGCTGGCTCCGCTTCTGTCCGACGACTTGGTCGATACGCAGGCCACCTCTCCGGGAGATTATTTTCTTTCATCGATCTGGATGTCGGGCTGGGGTCCGGCGGCTGACGATGCGGGAAATGTTCTGTTCGTAACGGGTAACTCGCAGTACTCGACCTACGATGGAATTACCAACATTCAGGAGAGCGTGGTGAAGGAGTCTTCCACGTTGAATGCGTTGGTCGATCTGTTCACGCCCGAAAATCAGGATACTCTGGACCTTGATGACATGGAAATCGGTTCGGGAGGAGTGATGGTGTTGCCTGACCAGGCCGGCGCCACGCCGCACCTGGCGGTTGCCGCGGGCAAAGACGGCAGTATGTTTCTGATGAATGAAGACGACCTCGGCGGGCACTCGCCGACGAAGAATAACGTGCTGGGCACTTATGCGATTGGTCCGTGCTGGTGCGGCGAATCGTATTTTGTGGATTCCGATGGCGCTGCACGCGTGGTGAGCAGTGGCGGAAAAACTGTGGGAGTCTGGAAGCTGGCCACCTCACCCACAATTTCGTTAACGCTGGTGACAAGTTCGGAGACGATGAACACCGGACAGAATCCCGGCATATTTACCACCGTTTCGTCGAATGGCAGGTCCAATACGATCATTTGGACGGTGACGCGGCCGCAATCGCTCGCGAACCCGGAAGTGAATCTTTATGCTTTCAATCCGGATTCCGGCGGCAAAACGATGAAGCTTTTGTATAGTGCTGCGGCCGGGGCATGGCCCAATCCTCCGAATGACGCCAACATTGTTCCCGTCGTGGCCAATGGCCAGGTGTTTGTGGCCAGCAGCCAGCAGTTGCAGATTTTCGGATTGCTTTCCGCGGGGAAGAAAGCGAAGGGACGATAGCCGGCTGGGCCGCATGAAACGTGTTCTCAATGGAAATCGTGCGAGACGGTTTCCGCCTTGGTCACGAAGAGCGGGAGAACGCGTTCGGCGCGGACGGAGATGACGTTGTCCTGATTCTGCAGGATGCCCTCCACGGCGAGGAATCGCTCACTGGTCAGCAGCAAGCGGTTCTGATGAAAGAGATCAGGCCGGATGATAGCGTTGGCGACTCCGGTTTCATCTTCCAGACTTAAAAACACAAATCCTTTGGCGGTGCCTGGACGCTGGCGGGTGATGACGCAACCCCCGATGCGAAGGCGCTTGCCGGTGGGAAGATCGCGCAGTTCGATGGCGCGGTGAATTCCCATGGCATTGAGCCATGCCCGGCGGTAGGCCATGGGATGTGGGCCGACGGTGAGTCCGGTGCCGTGGAAGTCGGCGACGAGACGCTCTTCGTGGTTCATGGGCGCGAGCGGGGATGGGGAGTCGGGTTCGGCGTTTTGTTCGAGCAGCGGACCGGAGGGGCGGACGGCGCGTTCAACTTGCCAGAGGGCATCGCGGCGGTGAAAGGGCGAGGCCCGAGTGCCGAGTACTGAATTGCCCCGAGATTCCTCCGCTCCTCGCATGCGTTCGGGGATCGGACTGACAAAGGATTTATTGGCAACTGAGTGCTGGGTACTTGCCACTGTATTTAATGCGCCGATCTCGGCCAGCGTATGGAGTTCATCTTTGCGAAGTTCTGGGACGCGGCGGGTGAGATCATGGACAGAATGGAACGGAGCGCGTATGCGCTCGAGGATGAGAGATCGCGCGGCTTCTTCGCGCATACCGCGAACGTAACGCAGGCCCAAGCGGAGGGCGATGGTGGCGTCCTTACGGGACTCGTTCCAATCGTCGGCGACCGACGACCGACGACCAACTACCTCATCCGGTACTACCTCCAAGGCACAATTCCAATCTGACTTCGTCACATCCACCGGCAGCAGCTTTAATCCGTGGCGCTGCGCGTCCTTGACAATCGTTGCCGGCGAATAAAATCCCATGGGCTGGTTGTTGAGCAGCGCAGCAGTGAAGGCCGCGAGGTAGTGGGATTTCAGATAGGCGCTGGCATAGGCGATGAGCGCGAAGCTGGCGGCGTGGGATTCGGGGAATCCATAGAGCGCGAACGAAGTGATGGAGAGAATAATTTCTTCCTGCGCCTTGGGAGAAATTCCGTTGGTGGTCATGCCGGCGCGCAATCTGGCTTCAATTTCCTTCATGCGGGCTTGCGAGCGTTTGAAGCCCATGGCGCGGCGCAGTTCTTCGGCCTCACCTCCGGTAAAGTTGGCGGCGATCATGGCGATGCGCAGCAGTTGCTCCTGAAAGAGCGGAACGCCGAGGGTGCGCTTCAGAACCGGCTCGAGTGAGGGATGAGGATAGGTGACCTCTTCGCGTCCCTGGCGGCGCTGCAAAAACGGATTCACCATCTGGCCGACAATCGGCCCGGGACGGATGATCGCAACTTGCACGACGATGTCGTAGAAGCGCATAGGACGCAGGCGCGGCAGGCACGACATCTGAGCGCGACTTTCTACTTGAAACAGGCCAATCGTGTCTGCCTGCTGCAGCGCGGAATACACCTGCGAATCGTCTTGCGGAAGATGCGCCAGATCCACCTCTTCGTGATAATGCTCGCCGATGAGTTCAATGGAATCCTTGAGCACCGCCATCATGCCCAGACCAAGCAGATCGACTTTGATGATGCCCATGTCGGCGCAGTCTTCTTTGTCCCATTGCACGACGACGCGGCCGGGCATGGAGGCAGGTTCGAGCGGCACGACGGAGTCGAGTTGTCCCTGGCAGATGACCATGCCGCCGGAGTGCTGGCCGAGATGGCGCGGCATATCCTGCACGGCAAGGCAGAGTTCGTAGTATTTGCGCAGGCGCGGATGATTGAGATCGAGGCCCGCATCGCGGAAGCGGCGATCGAGCGCGTCGTTTTCGTCGCGAAATTCCCAGGTGGCGACGGCGGCAGAAATTTTGTTGAGCGTTTCCGGATCGAATCCGAGTGCCTTGCCCATCTCGCGGGCAGCCATGCGGTTGCGGTAAGTGATGACGTTGGCGGTCATGGCAGCGCCGCGCTCGCCGTATTTTTTGTAGAGATACTGAATAACTTTTTCGCGCTCATCGCCCGAGGGTAGGTCGAGATCGATGTCGGGCCACTCGCCGCGTTCTTCGGAGAGAAAACGCTCGAAGAGCAGTTCCATGCTGACGGCGTCGACGGCGGTGATGCCGAGCGAGTAGCAGACTGCGCTGTTGGCGGCGGATCCGCGGCCCTGCACGAGTATGTTTTGTTCGCGGCAGTAGCGAATCAGATCCCAGACGATGAGGAAGTATCCGGCGAGCTTGAGTTTTTCGATGAGTGTGAGTTCTTTTTCAATTTGCCGGCGGGCGCGGACCTGGATCTCGTGGGAGGCGCGGCCGTAACGGGTATGGAAGCCTTCCCACGCGCGATCGCGCAGGAAGGAATTCATGGTCTCGCCTTCGGGCACGGGATAGCGCGGGAATTCGTAGCCGAGATCGTTGAGCGTGAATTCGAGGCGCGAGGAAAGTTCGAGCGTGTTGCGGATGGCTTCGGACAGGTCGGCGAAAAGTTGCTGCATTTCCTGCGGAGATTTCAGAAAGCGCTCGGAGTTGCGCGAGAGCAGACGTCCGGCCGTGGATAAAGTGCGGTGGTAGCGTATTGCGGTGAAGGTGTCGCAAAGTTCGCGAGCTTTGGGGATCGTATAGTTGACGCCGTTGGTGGCGAGCAGAGGAAGATGGAGCGATCGGGCGATGTCGATGGCGGCGCGGTTGCGGGATTCTTCTTCGCGATGGAAATGGCGCTGCAACTCGATGTAGACATTCGCAGGGCGAAAAATGTCGATCAGTTGATCGACTTGCTTGCGGGCTTCGTCGATGCCGCCTTGTTGCAGAGCGGCGGCGAGGGGGCCTTCTGCGCCGCCGGTGAGGCAGATCAGTCCTTCGGCATGCTCTTGTAATTCCTGTTCGGTGACTGCACCTTCGCCTTTCTTGGCGCGCAACTTCATTTTGGTGATCAGGCGGCAGAGGTTTTGATAGCCGGTGCGCGAAGAAACGAGGAGAGAAAGACGAAATGGTCCGTCGTTCCAAGCTGAGGGAGGAATCCCTGTCTTGGTTGCGGTTTGATGGAGGTGGGGGTCTGTTCGGCTTCCTGCTCCGCTCAGGATGACAGGACGGAAGGGGACACAAGAAACTTCCGCACCGATGTGCGCCTTGATCTTGGCTTTGTTTGCCGCCAGGTGGAAACGCGGGGCGCCGTAGACGCCGTCGGTATCGAGCAGCGCCACGGCGGGCATATTGAAGTGTGCGCACACGCCGATAAGTTCCTCGGGCAGGGAAGCGCCTTCGAGGAAGCTGAATGCGGAGCGGGCGTGGAGTTCGATGTACATTGAGTCATCTGGCGATTGAGTTATCGAGCGATTGAGTTAACGAGTCAATCCTCAATCTCCCCATGACTCAATTTCCATCAGTCGTATGTTCCTTCGAGGAACCACACGCCTCCGAGCAAGTCGTGCACAAGACGGTAGAAAGAGACAGCATCGCCGTCGCGCAGGGCAAGATCCCATTCGTCACGGGACCAGGCTTCGCGTTCCCACCAGTCGCCGGAAAAGCGCCAGGGGCCGGCTTTCCAGAGCACTTCACCCTGCACGTCATTTTTTCGGCAAATCAAGCGCACTGGCTGACCGTTTTCGAGAGTCACGGTGGCACGTAGCGGTGGGCGGAAGCGGCGAAGAGCAGTGACCGCGGAATTGATTTCTGAGTCGGGAGCTTTCTTTTGCGGAACTCTGTGCGCGACTTCGGCGACAAAGCGGCGCATGCGGAATCCTTCAGGATGGTGCGTGTCAAGCAACTCGAGTGCTCCAACCTTGTGCTCGCCGACCATGCCGGCGATGCGGGCGAGGGTGAGCTCCAATTTTTCCGGCTCCGGTGACGGAGGGAGAAACAGACCTCCTTGGGTCGACCGCGGGCGCGCAGGTTCGGCGGACAAATGAATCTTCACGATGGGTGCTCCCGGAGGATGAGCATTCAAATCCAGCTGCAGCAGTTTCAGAAAAACTTTGGCGTCTAGCATGGGAAGAGGAAGCGAAAGCCTGCGAGTGAATTGTGTCTGCCGGGCGGGAGAAAGCAAAACGCCGTTCCCGGCCGAGGATGGCTTTTCCCACATAGCTTGATCGCTCTCGCTGGGGATGCCGGCATTTTCACATTCGTCATCGATGCCGGTGAGATTTGAAAGTTCCATTGTCAGGCGCAGTTCCTGCGTGGCCAGTGCACGCGAACCCAAACGTGTGCAGAGCTGTTCGAGCAACCGGTTGAGCAGGAAGGCCAGGGGTTCGAGCAGAACGACCGGGTGCTCCAACTCAATTGCTTCTTCAAACACGAAAGGAGCTTCGGCGGGGACGAGAGTGCGTGCCGCGCGGCCGCGCGCCAGTTTCTGCAAGCGGAGGCCTTGCTGGCCAAGCCGTTCGCTGAGCGATACTTCGGGCAAAGCGGCCAGAGCGCGCAGGTTGCGTATTCCCCATCGGTCGAGAGTTTCGAGAATCTGGCCCGCGATTTTTTTTTCTTCTCCTTCGATGCGGTCGTTAAACAAAACCTCTACCGGCAGTGAACCCAGCTTTTCTGCCTCTTTGCCCGCGGGAATCACAGTGATGCCGGGAAAACCGCGGGCGGCTACCTGGGCTGCATCAGGATTGGAAGCCGCAGCTAAGTTTGCAGCGAGCCCGAGAGCGGTGGCGCGATCGAGGATAGCGCGGGAAATTTCCGGCAGCGATCCGAAAAGCGACTCCATGCCGGCGAGATCGAGGATGACGGTGTCGCAAGCGGAGTCTTCGACACAGGGGGAGAATGACTGGGCACAATCGAGCAAGGCGGCGTGCGCAGAAGATTCCTGCAAAGCAGAGCATGGGCGCAAGGCGAGTTCCGCGCAGAGTTCTGCCTGAGTCTTGGTCATGCCGGGCGTGATGTTCAGGCGGCGAGCCTCTTCATTGACCGCTAATATTTTCTCGAGTGGAGGTTTGCCTTCGAGAATGGCGACGGGGCGAGTCTGCAGTTCCGGTGTGGCGCGTAGTGCAGCCACCACGGGAAAATTCGGAATGTAGATGCAGGCGAACGGCATGGCAACATTGAGTCATTCAGTCATGGAGTGATTGAGTCATTGATTTCATCCGGCCCAGGCGGTTTTGCTGGCAAAAGAAACGGAGCGAGCGGGCTTGCGTTCCAGACGCGAACGGATGAGCTCAGCCGTGATTTTCGATCCGGTCAAAAGGTCTGCATGAGTGGGTTCTATCTCTTTGCGCGCATGGTCCGGCGCTCCCAATTGCAGCAGCAGGGAAGAGCAGCTCCCGGCGATGGGGTACTGTTCGATTGCCAATAGAATCGTGGGCTTGTTTTCGACAGCACGGCGGAAACGGAACCACGTGGTCAGCGGAATGCGGCGCGCAGCCTGGATCGGCAGATCGGCTAGGTCAAGGACGATCAGGCCGAAGCCTCCGCTCTCAAGCAACAGATCGGTGGCGCGGAGAACTTGCTCGAGACGATATTCGGAGAAACGCAATTTCACGCGATCAAATGGAAATGCCGACTGCGAGGTAATCCCTGCTTCTGTAGTGTGTGACTTGGAAGCACCTTCTCCGCAGCGCACCCAGAGCAATCGATCGAGTTCCACGCCGGCGGTTGCGGCAGAATGCGGATCGAGCGCGTCGCTGGCGTCGACTACAACGCAGAATTCTCTGCGGTTCGTCGCAGCAGCTAAGGCGGCCAGAAGCACCGTGGTGCGTCCGGAAGAAGCGGGACCGCAGATTTCGGTCAGGCAGCCGCGGGGCAGGCCCCCGGTCAGGGCGTCCAGGGCAGAAATGCCGCTGGAAGCCATCTCCGGCGCTGGGCGGATTTCGAGCCGCGAGGCTGGGGTTACATGAGGAATTGTTGATTGCTGACCGGCAGGCTTTTTCTGCGTGCCGGAAGAAGAACGCGCCTCAGCCTTTGCTTCTTGATCGAAAACAAAAGGGCGGCCCAGGGCCGCCGAAGTGGAAACCACTACGGAAGACATAAGATTCCTCGGAAGATTTCAGGGAACGCCGGGGCTGGCGCTAAGGCATGCGGGCCCGGAGGCTATTTTCGCTTTTTATTCGCCTATAGAAATTCTGCCCTAGATGGGGTCCGTTGTCAAGCTGCACAGCTTCTTCGTCCAATTGAGCAGTAAATGAGCTCGAATCACAAGCGAATTCACCGTCACGGAATATCAGTCGATCGTCCTGCAAATCATCGCGGTCGTCACCCCTTGCTTACCTTGCCGGCAGGACACCGTCTAAGCACAGCATCCCAACGGGTTCAGCAAGTGTTCAATCCCTGTTCTGCCATGCAATGCCGAATCTGCTGCCGATCCGGCAGCGAAAAGGAGCGTTCCCATGCACAGAGTACGTCTGCTTGCCATGTTCTGCGGTGTGTTGTTGGTATCGAGCTTCTGCGACGCGCAAACTGCCACGAACGAAACGTTAATGCTCAATCTGCCACGGGCGAGCCAGCATGCACTGGTAAGCCAGCGAATTGGCATCACTGACATCACCATTAACTATCACCGGCCGCTGGCGAACGGCCGTCAGATATGGGGCAAACTGGTGCCTTACGGAAAAGTGTGGCGCGCCGGAGCCAACGAGAACACGACGATAACATTCAGCGATCCAGTCACGATCGAAGGTCAGCCTCTCGACAAGGGCACCTATGGTCTGCACATGATCCCGGGAGAAAGTCAGTGGACGGTGATTTTCTCGAAAGATTCGGCGGCATGGGGAAGCTTCAGCTACAAACAGGGAGATGACGCGCTGCGCGTGACGGTAGCGCCGCAGTCGACGGACGCCCACGATGCGCTTACCTACGACTTTGACGACGTGAAGCCCGACTCCACCGTCGTTACGATGAGCTGGGACAAAGTGTCCGTACCGTTCAAAGTCCACGTGAACGTGAATGAGATTGTCACTGCCAGCATTCACCGCCAGATATACGGGCTCAATCAGTATTACTGGGAAGGTTGGGACGACGCGGCGGGCTATTTCCTGGCGAACAAGATCAATCTCGACGAAGCGTTGAAAGATGAAGAACAGTCGATCCAGGCGGAAGAGCGCTACGACAATTTGATGAATAAATCGAAGATTCTCGACGCGATGGGACGCAAGCAGGATGCCGATATGTTCCGTGCCAAGGCACTCGACATGGCGAATCCGCTGCAGCTCTACGTGTATGGACGGCAGTTGCAGGGAGCCAAGAAGCAGGATGAGGCACTTGCCATTTATCGCTCGACAGCCAAGAAGTTTCCCGATTATTGGACCACGCATCTCGGCATGGCTCGCGTATACAGTGCGCAGGGAGACTTCGACAGTGCGGTGAAGGAGGCAAAGCTGTCGCTGGAAGGAGCACCTGACGCGAACAAAACTACGCTGGAGGGCTATGTGAAACGACTGGAAGCGAAGGACGACATCAACCGGTAACAAACAGCAATAGATCCCATTCAAGGAAGGGGTTGCGGAATCAAATTGAAGGATTGAGACTCACGATTGGCGATGTGCGCCTCGATGTGAGTCTGCGATCTGAAATCGACGGTCCGCAATCTCTTCCTATCCCGTATTGTGCAAGCCGGCAGCGATGCCGTTGATCGTCGCGCCTAACGGGTATTCCAACTCCAGGTTCTGCTGGCCCTCCTGCTTGCGGCGGAGAAGTTCGACCTGAATCAGGCTCATCGGATCGACATACGGATTGCGCAGCCGGATGGAGCGGGCGAGCACGCGATTGCGGCTCAGCAACTCGCGCTGCCCGGTTACGCGCAAAATCATGCGCCGGGAACGCAGAAACTCTTCTTCCAGCATCGAGAAGACGCGCTTCCGCAGTGCGGCGCTTTTGACCAATCCAGAATAGACGCGAGCGATACCAAGGTCGGCCTTCGCCATTCCGATCTCCACGTTGCGGATCATATCTGCGAAAACGGGAAAGCCGCGCGCGATCTGGAGTAGAAGTTGCTCGTGCCCGGCGCCGCTGCTGGCGAATTTTTCGAGAGCGTGGCCCACGCCAAACCACGCCGGCACGGCATGGCGGCTCTGCATCCAACCGAAAACCCAGGGGATGGCGCGCAAGTCCTCCAGCCGGCGGCCCGTCTTATCGATAGAGCGGCTGCGGCGCGAAGGCCGCGAGCCGATGCGAGCTGTGTCCAGTTCATTGACCGGAGTGGCTTGCTCGAAATATTCAATCACATCGGGATTCTCGGCAATCTCGCAGCGATACGTGCGATATGCTTCCTGCGACATCTCTTCGACCGCCTCCTCCCACCGCCCGGGATACGGCGATTGATTCCCACTCGACCGCGAGAGTGCTTCGAGGCTCGCCGCTATCATCAATTCCAGATTCCATTCCGCCAGGACCGGGTCGGCATACTTCCAGCTCAGGACCTCGCCTTGCTCGGTCACGCGAATCTGGCCCGAGAAGCAGCCCGGCGGCTGGGCGAGAATGGCGGAGTGCGTTGGTCCGCCGCCGCGACCCACTGTTCCACCACGGCCGTGAAAAAGGCGAAGTTTAACTCCACATTCGTGCGCCGCGTGATGCAACTCGCGATGCGCTTTGTAGATTTCCCAGGTGCTGGTCAGCATACCTCCATCTTTATTCGAGTCCGAATAGCCGAGCATGACCTCCTGCCAGCGTCCCCAGGAATCGAGCAGTAGTTCATACTCAGCATCGCTCCACAAGCGGCGCATGATGCTTCCAGCAGTGCGAAGCGACTCGATGGATTCAAACAAAGGCACCGGCATCAACCCGGGATCGGCGGCTGATCCAGCGATTTGCGCTCCGCCCTTCTTTGCTAGGCGGATAACGTTTAGCACGTCGGTTTCAGACTCCGTTCCGCTGATGATGTAGTGGCGGATCGAGCCAGCGGGATAGATTTGTTTCAGTTGTGCGATCGTGCGAAAAGTCTCTAGTAGCTCTCGACTCTCTGCCGAGTTGGCGTTGCCGTTCAGTGTCGGCCCAAGCTCCTCGACGACTTGAGCGTGTATGCGAGCATGCTGCCGGATGTCGAGCGTATGCAGATGGAAGCCGAATTTGCGCACTTTGCGCAGGAGAGAACCGAGATAGGTGTGAGCCAGCCGCTCTCCGCGATGCGACTTCAGGCTCGTCTGGATCAGTACCAGGTCTTGCTCGAACTCGGCGGCGCTGCGGTAAGCTGCCGCAGCGTCCACGGCCGCGCGGGTCTGCCCAAGACGATGATATATGTAAGAGAGAAATCGGCGGTAGCTTTCCGCGTGATTGTGAGGCCCCCAGGCGAAATGCGCGCCGGGAATCGTGCGCTCGTAATCTGCCAGGCGCGTAAGCAGTTCCTGGGAAATACCGGTCTGTCTTTGCGAAGAGCTCAGCCGGTCACTGAGAGACTCCACGTCGTGCAGATATTCGCGAAGGATCAAGGAGCGCGCCATCTCAAGGGCGTCTCGGATGCAACCCGGTTTGACCAGCGGGTTCCCATCGCGATCGCCCCCAATCCACGATCCGAAGTGCACGACATTCGGTACGGAATCTTCGTCGAGAACAATTCCGTAAACGTCGCGAAAGGCCTCCACGATTTCGTCGTAAATTTTCGGAAGGGAGTCGAACAGCGAAAGCCGGTAATAGCGCAGACCCATGCGGATCTCATCGTCGACCGTGGGCTTGGCGAGGCGCACTTCGTCGGTTTGCCACAACGAAGCGACCTCGGCATGGATGATGTTCTCGCGCTCCTCGGCTTCCTCAGGCGTAAGCGGAAGACGGTCGAGTTGCTCGAGCTGTTGCGCGATGCGCCGGCGTTTCAACAAAACAGTCTGCCGCGCGACTTCAGTGGGATGCGCGGTAAAAACAGGAGTGATGGCAACCTTGCCGAGGGCGGCAACGGCGTCTTCTGCCGAAACTCCCGCCTTTTTCATTCGTACCAGCGTTCCTCGAAACGAGCCCGCAAGAGCGGGATGTCCGCGATCCAGCTTTCCCGCCCGCCGCCGGCGTTTGCGATGGTTCGTTTCAGCAAGATTTGTGAGCTCGAAATAAATGGCAAAAGCCTTGGTGACCTGGTACGCCTGCGTTATGCCCATCCGGGAGATGATTTCTTCGGCTTTGGACATGAGTTCCTGAGCTGAAGCCTGCTCCGGGCTGCGATGCCGGTTTTCTCGGTGCTCGATCAGCAGCTGCCGAAGTTCCTCCACCGATGCAAAAAGATCCTGCCCGGCCTGCTCGACCAGCACCTGACCGAGAATCGCGCCGAGCGAGCGGACGTCGCGCCGCAGCGGATTGTCCTTCGAGGGCTCGTCGGAACGCGCCGCGAGTTCGGCCAAACGCGCCTGCTGGTCGTCGGCTCTCCACAGCGGTTTCGGTTTGTTCGCGGCCATTGGAAAGAGGATAGAAAAGAATAAACGAGAGGGAGAAGGCGCGGGGATGAAAAGAATGCTGCCTTGACTTATATGGATGGGAGCTCGTCGTGCGCTTCTTGCCTCGCAGGGGCACGACGCTTTGCGCGGCTTGCCCGGGTCCTTCGCTCTGCGCAAAGGACGTTTCCTCAGAGGAACACATTTGTTATTTCGGCGCTTCGAAGCGATAGCCGATGCCACGCAGCGTCTTCAGGTATTGAGGGTGACGCGGGTCGGCTTCAATCTTCTCGCGCAGGCGGCGAACATACACATCGATGGATCGCGGTGTGACGAAGGGAGTTTCTTTCCACACCGCATCGAGGAGTTGATCACGAGTCAAAACACGCCCCCGATGCGTGGCCAGATATTCGAGCAGGCGAAACTCGCGGACCGTGGTGAGAACATTGCGTCCCTGCACCTGTACCGTCATCGAAGAAACGTCAATTTCCAGGTCGCCCAGCCGCAGTACCTCGCTGACCGCAGGAGTTTGTCCCAGGCCGCGGAGCACGCTACGAATGCGAGCAACGAGTTCACGTGGGCTGAAAGGCTTGGTGATGTAGTCGTCTCCGCCGAGTTCGAGTCCCTTCACGCGGTCGGATTCCGCCGTCTTGGCGGTCAGAAAAATGATTGGAGTGGCCGACAAGACGGGAGTCTGGCGGATGTGACGGCAGAGTTCGAATCCGTCGGGGCCAGGCAACATAACGTCGAGCAGAAACAGCACCGGCATTTCGCGTACCGCCTCGGTGAGCACCGAGGCGCCGTTCACAAAACTCTGGACTTCGAAGCCGGCCGCCTGCAGATTATGCGAGATCAGACGCGCGATATCCTCGTCATCTTCCACGACAAAAATGACGGGCCGGAACGCAGTGGGGCGGTCGTTCGGCCGTTCATAGGATTCGGCTGGCAGTTGCATTTTTCGCTTCGGGTGACTCCGCGAACTCACAGCACTTCCCGCTCGTGCGGCGCGGCATACAGACAAGACTGTATTCAGCCAATGTTGCGCGAATGTTTCCCGTTTGTTAACGAACGATGAATTTCGCGCGGAGTGATCAGTTGGCGGCTTTCTTCTTGGGAACGTGCCGCAGGCTGCGGCCTTCGATGAGACTGTAGAGGTCTTCGGCGAGATTAGTGGTGTGATCACCGGCGCGTTCCAGAGCCTGAGCCATGAGCAGTACTTCGAATTCGGCCGTGTCACCCTGGGCCGACGTTTCCGCCAGATGCTTCTGGAACATGGCGTGGCAGATGCGGTCGATTTCTTTGTCCATCTGCAGCACTTTGCGGGCGCACTCGAGGTCGAGCGTGGAAAAGCCGGTGTGGACCAGGTCGAGCATCTCGCGCAGCACCAGAGACATTTCTACGAGCTGTCGCACGTCGGAAGCGGGGATCTTTGTGGTTCTGGCCTGCACGCGCAGAGCGACGCTCATCACCAGGTCACCGATGCGCTCCAGATCCGTCGTCGACTTCAAGGTGGAAAGCAGCTGGCGGGCACGGGCTTCATTCACCCGCGTGATGGCCGCTGGCAAGCGCTCATCGATCTGCCGCTCAATCAGGTCGAGTTCCTTTTCGCAGTCTTTGATCGCCAGAAAAGCCATGCGGGAGGAGTTCGTGAGCAGGTCGCGGACATTGAAAGCAGCATCCCGAGCGATGAGGCAAGCCTTCAAAGAGAGCCGTGCCAGATCGTCCGGTCCGCCGAGTTTCGGCTCTCGTGTCGCGGCCGAAGCAAAAGTTACGCGCCGGCGCTCACCAGCTTCGAGCTCTTCCGGTTCCGGGCTTTGAGCTGGCGGTGGCTTGCGTGGCATGTCAAGATCAGGCAAAAGGCGCCTGCTATTTGAGGAACTTTATTCGTATCCGATCTTTCAGTCTAGTCCTGAAATGTGAAAGGATCGTTACAACTCCGAGAGAAAGACTTAGGGCTTACGGCCTACCGTCGAAATTGCGCGGTAGCGGACAGGGCGTTTCATTTAGTGAAAGCCCGGCGAAATTCGAGCGAGGGAGGAACGGTCTGTGAATCTTGCTGATTATCTTCGCCGCGAGTTTGCCTACGACGAGTGGGCCAACCGGGAGACTCTGGGGGCGATCCGGGCGAACGGCGCGGATGAACGCTCGCTGCAACTCATGGCGCATATTCTTGCGGCGGAGCAACTCTGGCTCGAGCGGCTCAAGCAGCAGCCCCAGAGCGTTCCCGTCTGGCCCAACCCCGATCTTGCCCACTGCGAAGCACTCGCCGCCGAAATGGGCAGGTTATGGCTTGAGTATCTCGACCTCATCACCGCCGGCGACGTTTCCCAGTCCGTTTCTTACAAGAACAGCAAGGGCGAGGCGTGGACCAGCACCATCGTCGATATTTTGACTCACGTGATCATGCATTCGGCCTATCATCGCGGACAGATCGCGAGCCACATGCGGGAAAGCGGACAAACACCCGCGTATACCGACTTCATTCACGGAGTACGCCAGGGCTGGGTGAAATAAGATTCGCGAGACGAGTCTGCTGAAACAGGCACGAGAAGACGCGGAAGCAGCGCGCAAGGGGATTGAGAATGGAAGGCAGACGCTTCATCGTCCTCACCGCAGTTCAGATTGTGGCTGTGGGCATTCTGTTTTGGATGCTGATCACATGGTCCGGCCCATGGAATACGCAACGGTATATCGGAACGGTGCTGGCAGTAGTGGGCATCACCTTCATAGGCGTGGCCAGGTTTCAGCTCGGGCGTTCGTTTTCCGTGAAAGCCGAGGCTCACGCGCTCGTCACCACCGGACTCTATTCGAAGATTCGCAATCCGATTTATGTGTTTGGCATGGTGATGATCACGGGATTGCTTCTGGTGGTGCAGCGCCCGGCGTTGTGGATTCTGCTTGTCATTGCCGTGATCGCTCAAACGATTCGTGCCCGCAAGGAAGCAAAAGTGTTGGAAGCGGCGTTCGGCGATGCCTATCGCGAATACCGTCGTAAGACCTGGTTCTAGAAAAGCGAGACCTGGACCTAGTTAAGCTCGGTTCACGAGAATTTCGCTCGAAGAACCCGAATTCACAGAACCGCTCAACCGAGGCAGCACAATCCCGGACCGGCCATCGTTGCCCTTGGCCGTGACATCTGCGAAGTCGTAATATCTCAGCAATGAAAAAAATCCCTGTTCTCTTCTTTTTGGTCCTGTGTGCCGTCTTGCTGCTGGCAGTCGATCAACCGAAGATTCCACCTATGCCTGTCGCCGTTTCCGGCAATGCCGTCGCTTCGCTGGAGGGCGGAATTGAGCTTTATTCACTGATGGGCCTCGGCCCGAAGAGAACTTGGGACGACATCACCAACCAGATGTATATCTTCCATCTCAAGTCGGCGAAGTGGAGCATCGGACGTCCGGTGCCCGGAGTTGCCGGTCGCCTGGGTGCTTCGGCAGTTGGGACCAAAGGCCAAGTTTTCGTTTTTGGCGGATATGTCGTCGACGGCCAGGGTGGCGAAATGACGATCGGCGATGTCAACTCCTACGTCGTGAACCAAAGGCGCTGGTACCGTGGCGAGGACATCCCGGTACCTGTCGACAGCGCGGTTATCGGCCTAAATCATGATCGCTATGTCTATATCGTTGGCGGAAGATCAAAAGATGGTCCGGTCAACGATGTTCAGCTATATGACGTTCAAACGAACAAGTGGAGCCAGGCCACACCGTTTCCGGGAACTCCGGTCTTTGGTCACGCTGGCGGCTTGGGCGACGACACAATCGTCTTCGTCGACGGGGCCAAGAGAAATACGGTGGCCGGAAACCCATACGTTGCCTCAGATGAGTGCTGGATGGGCAAGATCGACAAAAAAGATCCAAGCAAGATTGTGTGGAGCAAGCTGCCCCCACATCCCGGGCCGGGCAGGTTCGGCATTGTCGCCGGCGCCGCCGAGAGAGATCGCAAGATATTGTTTTCCGGCGGGACCACGACTCCGCATAACTTCAAAGGCCTGGACGCCGACGGCAAGCCGGTCGAATTCTCAACTGTGACTTTTGATTTCGACGTGCACAGCAATAAATGGGAAACGATCGACAACGACACCGAGGATGCACGCAGCGACAGCGGCGGAATTCTCTCGACACCGGCAGGTTCGCTGATTATCGGCGGGATGCTAAAGAACCAGACGCCGACGGCGCGAGTGTTGGCGGTGACACGGAAATAGCGACATTGACGATTTCTCATTTCCCGAAGATTCATGGAAAACTCCTTTCTAACTACCAAACCTCCCGCTGGAGACATCCCGGCCGGTACTTTCGTGATCTATGACAGGTGCGAAGGCCGGTCTACGATGAGTTAGTTCCAGAGCGAACATCACTCACACCTCCTGACGAAGCGGCGGATAGCGACAAGTTCCGCCGCTTCTCTTTTTCTCGGCAGGGATTTTCGCTTGCGGTAAAATCCTGCTCTCGTACTGCGCTTCCTTCGGAGACCTGTTTCAAACGATCCACGCCGAGGAACAAAATGCTTATCCCTCGTTAATTCGCCATCCTCTTGGCCCGCAGCGCGGGTTCCTTGATTTCGCTCATTGCCAGTATTGAATGCAACCGCCTCCGTGCACTTTCCGGAACGTGCTTGCAGAGAGTCAGCGGTTCGTATGAAAGGGATTGCTACTGCTCGCGAGCTACAAAATTCCTTGTGGGTCTTTCTGGTTGAGGCGGTTCGGGGGTCACATCAGGACTACACGAGCGGCAGTCTGAACCGGGCGATTCTAGTGCTGGCTGTGCCTATAGTCCTGGAGATGGGTGCTCGAATCGCTGTTTGCCGTGGTTGACGTGTTCTGGGTCGGCCACCTCGGTGCGGATGCCGTGGCTACGGTCGGACTGACGGAATCCATGCTGAGCATCGTTTTCGCCGTCGGCATGGGTCTTAGTTTGCCCACCGCCGCGATGGTCGCCCGGCGTATCGGCGTATTTTGGGCGACCGTGATTGCCGAGGGAGCAATTGCCGGCGCCAGCGCGATCCTCTTTAAGCAGGGAAAATGGAAGAAGAAGGAAATATGAGGGAATTTGGGTGTTGAAATAAACGTGGGGCGGGAGGATCGGTATCGAACCGTCATCTCCGGGATGGAGCCCCGGCGCATTGCCGTGATTATGCTACTCCCGCGTACAGAGATGCGATGACTGAGGCACCAAGTTATTGCATGACACTTTTTCTGTCAAGGCAGGTGGGGAAGGATTTCGCTTAAGAAATTCTTTCACCCTTTATCGCGCCCGCGCCAAAACCAGAGTGACGTCGTCAGGCTGTTCCTTGTCGCCGATCCAGTCGTCTACGGCCATGGTCACGACCTGGCTGATTTGCGCCAGGGGCAGACGACGATTATCGCGCACGAGATCAATCAGCCGCTCCTCGCCAAATTCCCCGAATTCATTTTCTGGTTCTGTGACTCCGTCGCTGTATGCCAGGAAAATCTCTCCGGGATGCATCTCAACCGCGCCCTCGTCATACGTTATGTTGTCGAACAACCCCACCACTGTTCCGCCAGCTTCGAGCCTGCGCAAGGCTCCATCCTGTCCGATGAGAATCGGCGGAAGATGGCCGCCGTTGCTGTAGGTGAGGTGGTGTGTGCGCCCGTCGTAGATGCCGAGAAACAAGGTCGCGTACTTTTCCGGAGGAGTGCTCTCATATAGTTGATGGTTGAGCAAACTCAATAGCGCACCGGGAGAAACCTCCACACCTTGGGGCCATGCGGCCATCATCCCGCTGGACCCGGCAACCGCCCCGACGGCCACTGGTTCGCGCAATTGCGGCATGCCTTCCATGCTGTAGGCGCGCACGGCGGAGTGGATCGTCGCCATCAACAGTGCCGCCGAGATGCCTTTCCCGCTGATATCGCCCACCGCAAGTATCAGCTTGTGCGAACTGGCTGCGACGAAGTCGTAATAATCGCCACTGACGGTGCGCGCGGGGCGGCAGAATCCGTGCACTTCCAGCGATTCCAGTTCCGAAATCTGACGCGGGAACAACTGCGCCTGCACTTCCTGGGCGATCACCAGTTCGTTTTCCAATCGCTGTTTCTCCTTCTGCTCCTGGATCAGCTTCTCGATGGATGCGGTCATCGAGTTGAAAGAAAGCGCCAGGTCCGCCAGTTGATCACTCGACTTGACGGGAATGCGATGGCTGAAGTCGCCGCGATCGATGTGCCGGGTGGCTTCGTGCAGTTGCGCCACGGCAGCAGTGACGGTGCGCGTCATGCGTGTGCCGATAATCAGCGCGATCAATTCAATGACGGCGAAGAAGATTCCCACGCCCACAAGAATGTAGGCTACGACCCGAACATATTCGCCCAATGCGGCAAAGAGGTGGCCGTACAAGACTGACGGCCGCGTGCGCACGTGCATCACCGCCAACTCCCGCTCCGGATTTCCAGTCTTCCAGTCCGTCACCGGCAGGGCAGCGAACACGAAAGGGATTTCCAGGTCGAAGCTGCCGGTTGGTCCAGGGAGAGCGCCGACGATGAAGGTAGCTTGCAAGGGATTCTGGTCGGTCCGAATGGACATGCTTCGATCGCCCGAAGTGACGACCGTTCCCCCCTTGCTCTCCGCACCGGGTGCGATGGACGCGTGGGAGCCAGAGCCGGGCTGAACGGATCGTTGTTCCGCTGGAGGCGTATTTTGAACCGTGATCCCTCCGGCGAAAAGTGTGATCTCGCCCAGATCCGCAGCTATTTTCCCCACCAGTTCCTTGTCGAAAGGCTCGCTGGTAACCACGGTCAGGCGATTCGATCCCACAGGAATCGAGGTAACGACCCGCAGGTCGAGTGCGTCGCCATCGCGGACGATCTCTTGAAACCTGTCCTTTACAAAACCTGGCGGAGAGAGTGCCGGACCTTTGAAGTCATTGCACATGGGCAGCGCCTTGTCCCCGTACCAGGCGCAAACCTGGCGCCGTCCCCAGGCAGGATCCCGCTTTCTCAGTCCAGCTAAAGACTCCGCGAGTGGACGATCCCCGCGCTCCAGGCGGGCTGCCAATTCACTGCTCACTGCCGCGTTGACCGCGTCCATGCTCCTGAGCTGCGAATGAATCTCTGAGGTCACCACAAACACGGCAAATTGTCCTGCCAGCCCATAGAGCGTGATCATCGCCATGGCGACCAGCAGCACTGCCGGAATTACGCCAATAAAGACGTAGGTGACGATCAGGCGGTTGCGCAAACGCCACAGAATCCTGCGCTTCAACCATTGGAAGGCGAGGATGGAGAACAGCACGATGGAAATGAAGGCAAGGTATTCGACCCACCCCCCGAGATGCTCTCCCCAGGAAGGCGCGATTAGCCCCAGGAGCTTTCGCAACGCGAACAGGGCCGCGGCCAGCCCCACCAGATAGCACGCCAGCCGCGCCATGCGGCCTTCAGGCCAAAGCTCGGCCTCGACTAAACGGCGGCGCAATTCTAGGTAAGACCATTGCATGCGGTTCGTTGGACGCCTCTCAGAGGCTAGGATTATACGGCGATTGAAGATCGATCTGACACCAGGATCCAACCGACGCGGACGAGCGGGCCGTTCCTCGGCGGCTAGATCTCAGGATAAAGATCGAAAAATGCTTCCAAGCTCGTGCGCAGCTGCTTCTCGATCTCTTCCTTGCTGCCCTCGAGCACGTGCATGGTCACGTGAGCTTCGCGGCCATTTGCCAGCTTTACCGAGGCCCGCCCGACCTCGGCCACGTCCTCTGAAGGCAACAATCTCATGCCATAAACCAGGGTCAGATTCGCCATATAAGAATTCTAAGTCTTTCCCAATGCCTGTGGCGAAATCCTTTTGTGGTTTGGAGGTCCAAGGTTGGCCTGCAAGATTTTTCACCGCTTCTCATTTAGAATTCCGCCGTGCCCAGATTGCAGGTTTCGATCCTTTGGATCACCCTTCTCGTTCCAGCACTGCCGCTGGCCGCGCAGCAGCAACCCGCCAATGCTCCATCCACAGAGCCTCAAGTGAGGGTCAACGTGCTCAATGTGTGCACTCCTTCCGCCGAAGAGCAGAAAGAGATTGCGGCGGCGTTGGCTCGTGTTCCGAAACAGCCGCTATTCGGATCGGATTTCGAAGTGACGCGCGGCCGTTCCACCCTGACCGACATGCCAAACTTTCTGCAGCCCGGCCAGCCTGGCCATGTCGCCGGTGAGCCCTCCATAGCAAGCTATGTGCGGATTCGCCGCGAGTTCTCTGTACAGGCGCTATTTTCCAGTGTGCAGTATTCGTTCAGCGATGACGGCCAGAACATGGTGGAAACGCTTGTGCTTCATGTACGCGATCCCAAGGACCTGATCGAAGTCTCGCTCGAAGACAGCGCTTCAGCGGTCGCCAGCCCCGCAGCTATGCTCGCCGCGAATACTCCAGCCAGCCGCATTCGTCTGGAGCGCTTTGGAAAATCCTCCGTGGCATTGGCACGCTGCGAAGCTGCTGAGAACGGTCCGCCGCCGGATCAGAGCGCATACGAACCGTTGTTTCGCGGCGCGTCCGACGTCTTGACGAACTATCGCGGGCTGTTGGGCGTCAGAACCACGGTGCCTGAGGAACTGGCGAGAGTTACCGGCACAAAGGCAAAGCCTCCGGCCGCCAATAAATTGCGGAGACCAAAGGAAGAACCGAAGTGACCTGGTCGCCCGTTTCATTCCATGACCACGCTACTGCGGCTCCCGCTTGAAACTAACTTGCTCCCAGGCCATCTAACAGCTGATGTCTATACGTTCTAAACCGACTTTATGAGCGAAACTCGCAACGTCGTGATTATCGGCTCCGGTTGCTCCGGACACACTGCCGCCCTCTACACTGCGCGCGCCAACCTGAAACCGCTGGTCATTGAAGGCCACGAGCCGGGCGGACAGCTCTCGATGACGACGCTGGTCGAGAACTTTCCCGGATTTCCCGAAGGAATTCTCGGTCCGCAACTGGTCGAGAACATGCGCAAACAGGCCGAGCGTTTCGGGGCCGAATATCGCATGGCGCACCTCACTAGCGCCGACCTCAGCCAACGGCCGTTTGTGTTGCATCTGGGCCATCTGCAGGTTCATACCCAGGCATTAATCATTGCCAGCGGCGCCTCCGCACGCTGGCTGGGTCTGCCGCATGAGCAGCAGCTGATTGGCCATGGTGTTTCTTCGTGCGCAACCTGCGATGGTTTCTTTTTTTCCGGAAAGGAAATCGTGGTCATCGGCGGCGGAGATTCCGCCATGGAGGAAGCTCTGTTTCTCACCCGCTTCGCCACAAAGGTGACGATCATTCATCGTCGCGATACCTTCCGCGCCTCAAAGATCATGCTCGATCGCGCCCAGCATAACGATAAAATTCAATTCCTGCTCGACACGGTTGTCGAAGACGTTTACGACCACCACAAGCGTGAGGTGACCGGGCTCAAGCTTCGCAACGTGAAAACCGGCAAGGTTTGGGACTTCCCCACCAGTGCTCTGTTTCTCGGTATCGGTCACGAACCCAACGCGAAAATGTTCGCCGGCCAGCTCGATACCGACGCCGACGGCTACCTCAAGACTCACAATTACGTCTTTACTCGTGTTCACGGCGTCTTCGCGTGCGGCGATGTGCAGGATCGGCGCTATCGCCAGGCTATTACCGCTGCGGGAACGGGCTGCATGGCCGCTATCGAAGTGGAGAAGTTCCTGGAAGAGCACGGCAAGTAATACGGGCAGATTTGTCTCCCGCTGTGATTGCAGTCCTCCTGCAGCTTGCCCTATTTGTGGTACAAATTTCTGTGATCTTCCAACGGGGGACTGGCAGTCCTTTCCAATCATTCCTTACCTGGCAGGTACTCGATGCTAAGGGCGTTCTTCGTCCATCTTTCTGAAAATCGTTCTCTCCGCGGGTTTGCCGAGCGTTCCAAGATCGGGCGCCGCGTCTCCGGTCGGTTCGTGGCCGGCACCGAAATCGCCGATGCGGTCCGCGTCACGCAAACCGTCAACCGTGCCGGCATGAGCGTCAGCATTGATAACCTCGGCGAGAATGTTACCAACGCCGAAGAAGCCAAGCACAGCGCGCAGCTTTACAACCAGATTCTGGACGCCATCTCGGCCAACCGGCTCAATGCCAATATCAGCCTTAAGCTGACGCACATGGGCTTGGACGTGGATGAGAAGCTGAGCCGCGATCTGGTTTCCGGCCTCGTCGCCAAGGCTGCATCCATGAAACCGCAAGGCTTCGTGCGAGTCGATATGGAAGGCTCACCGTACACCCAGCGCACACTGGATTTTGTGCACGAACTGCACCGAATGCCCGGGCATGGGAACAGCGTCGGCACCGTCATTCAGGCGTACCTGAAGCGCTCGGAGGGCGATATCGAAAAGCTTCTCGCCGATCGAATTCGCATTCGCCTCTGCAAGGGTGCCTATAAGGAACCCGCCAGCATCGCTTTCGAAAGCAAAGCGGATGTCGACGCGAACTACATCAAGCTGATGAAGATCCTGATGAAGAGCGGCACCTACCACGGACTGGCGACGCATGACGAGAACATCATCCGCGCGGCGCAGGCATTCGCCAACCAAGAGAAGATTCCGCGCGATTCCTTCGAATTCCAAATGCTCTATGGGATTCGCCGCGATCTGCAGCAGGGTCTGGTGCGCGACGGCTGGGGCATGCGCGTATACGTCCCCTTCGGAACAGAGTGGTACCCCTACTTCATGCGACGACTCGGGGAGCGGCCGGCCAACGTGCTCTTCATTGCGCGGAATCTTTTGAGACAGTGAGTAGTAAGCATGCGGGGCTGAAGCCGAACGCTAACGGCTAACCACCCGCGACGAAATGCTATTCGTGCGGTTCTTCGCCATCGGCGGGAGCTAGAGGCAGACGCATGGCTCCGCGCATCATTCCGCGCTCCTGGTCAGAGAACATACTCCGAAAACGCGGAGAGTCGATCACCTTTTCACGCTGGTCCGGCGGCATCGCCCGCAAGTCGCGAACGGCGGTGCTTACCTGCCGCTGGCGGTCCGGCGGAAGCTGGCGGAATTGATTGAAGATTTGCCGCGCCTGCTGCTTCTGCTCCGGAGTCAGGTGTTCCCAGGTCTCCATGCGATTCAGCATTTGCAGTTGTTGCTGGGGTGGGAGACTCGAGAAATGCTGCAACCGCTGCCGCAGCATCTGCTGCCGCTCCGGGGGCAGGCGGCGGAATGCGGGGTCGTTCTGCAGAGCGCGCTCCTGTTCGGCAGGCGACAGATCTTTGTAGCGGCGCAGCCAGTCGCCCGCGTGCCCCCGCGGCCGTCCTGGAGCCCGCTGCAGCAGGTACGCTCCGGCTGGGCGACTCGCGCGAAAACCACGCGCTCCTTGCGCCGCGCAAGGGACAGCAACGCAGACCGCGATCGCCAAAGCGGCGGCCATCAGCCATCCCGCGCTGTATGTTCCCAACCTCATTCCCTGCCTGTCTTCCCGTGCACTTCGTCCCAGAGAGCTCGTACCAGTCGCGCGAATCTTCTACGGATTCGCTACGACGTTCTGCTGCAACTCCAGATCATCGAGCAACTCGAAATCCGAATACAAGTCGTGATTGTTCTCGAGCGATTGCAAGTCGCTCACCGCCGTGCCCGGCTCCGCCGTCGCAAAGTTGACGGTAGTCGCCTCGTCCATCTTTGGCCCGTAAAGCCCGCGATCCCGGCTGACGATCAAGCCAACCCCAACGCCCATCAGCACCGTAAGGGCTGACGCCAGCACTGGCCTGCGGAACCAGTGCGCCCATCCCGTCTGCGGCTTGGCCATTTCTTCCCGCAGGCGGGCTTGCAGGCGCACATCGAAATACGGCGACGGTTCCGGCGTTTGCCATTCGTCCAGCACCGCCATCGTCGCCCGCATCTCCTTCAGCTGTTCCGCACAACTGTTGCAGCTTGCCAAATGATTGCTTTCGTCCACCGTGGGCTCGCTGAATCCAGCAGCCACATCCGGCATCCTTTCGCGAATTTCATCGCATTTCATAACCGCTTCCCCTCAACTCTCTTCGCCTGTCGATCTCTTCACTCAAAACGTTCTCGCTAGACAAATTCTTTTAACTGTTCCCGCAAAGTCTCATAGGCCCGGAAGAGCAGCGACTTGGTCGCCGACTCGCTCTTCTTCAACACCTCGGCAATCTGCTTGTAATCCATCTGCTGGTACTTGTGCATGATCACCGCCAGGCGTTGCTGCTCGGGCAGCGCCTCCACCTTTTGCCGGATCGCCAGTAGCCGCTCGCGGCGTACCATGGCCTGCTCGGCGGTCAGGCTCGAGTCCGGCAGTTCAAACGTCGCGCCACTCTCTTCGTCGGGTTCGTCGAGGCTCACCGTGACCTCGGGCCGTTCGTGGCGCGTATCGCGCGCATGATTCACCGCAAGGTTGGTCGCGATGCGATACAGCCAGGTCGTGAATTTTGCGCTGGCTTCGTAACTTTCGCGCGAGCGGTACACACGCAGAAAAACTTCCTGCGCCAGATCTTCCGCGGCCGCCGCGTTGCGCGCCATACGGTACATAAAACTCACCAGCGGACGCCGATACTTTTGCACCAGATAATCGAACGCCGACTGATCGCCGGCCTTCACGCGCAGCATCACCTGCGCATCGGAGGTCGCCTCTTCGCCCGCCACCGCCGGTGAGAGAGCGCCCGACGTCCGCGGAGTCGTCGCAGCCATCAGCATGCCCCGATCCAATGCAGCTGTGCTCACACTAGATCGAACCCCGTTGGGGCTCGAAAGTTGCGCCTTTTGGGGGATGGAAAAGTCGCCCGAAGTCCCTGCAGATGAGGGAGATAGAGGTGCCTGCGGAGGCTCTTGTTCAAGCGCCATGCAAGGGGCTGCAACTGCCAAGGCGGCTCCGGCAACCCGAGCCCGTTTCCGCCCTTGCAACGCCTAGGCTACCACGACCGGGGGAAGCGCAGAAGTGTGGAGGAAAAGGGGTAGTGGGTCAGCAAGACGAACCCACTACCGGAAAAGGCGTCGAGATTGAGTACGAAACCTTTCACTCCTCCAAGGCCTGAACGGGAAGATCTTTGTCATCTAGGAGATAGAGCTTCACCCCAAGTTCACAAAGGAACCGGACGCCAGCCATTGCAGGCAGATCATTTTCGCCGCACGATTGCGCCATTTCCGGTTCACTGCTTCCCGCCCGCCAGCCTGGCGAGAAGGGCTCGACGGGAGGATCGTATGAAAATGATCTGGATGGCGACATTCGCTGGATTCGCTGTCTTGTTCCTGCTCGATTTGCCTTGGGCTCGAGCGCAAGCCGAGATCGACCCCGACCACTATGAAACCCTCGATTCGCAGCCTCACCAATTGAAAACCGCCGCGAGCGAAAAGCCCGCAAAAAATGACTCCCCAGTGCCTTAATGTGCAGCCTCTGCAACCCCGAATAGGGCAGGTCGGGGCATTCGACGTGCCACAGAACCAAGGCAGTAGTCAATGGAGCAGCTTACTCGGTGATGATCCGATCCGCCCATTCCACCAGCGACACGAACCTCGATGGGCTGCCGAATTTCGCTCCCCATTCATTCAAATCCGTTTCCGTCACCCCACGGGCGCGGGAGCATGCCCCTCAAGAGAAGATCGGAATGTGTTTTGCAACAACCTTTTGCAGGGTTTCGCTCAAGGGAGGCCAGCCCACGGGCATCACAGCATTCGCTGTCACCTTCCGCATCAAGTAGGTGGCTTCCCCGGTGAGGAAAATCTGCACGTCGTGCCCAGCCTCGGCTAATGCTAGACCATGCGCGAATACGAACGACGCCCTTGTCGGGTCATCGGACCCCCATGCACTTTTCATCATGATCTTGAGCGGTCTCGAAGTCTTCGGTGCTTCTTGCGCTTTCGCAGCACCGAGTGCGAAGAATGGTAAACAGGCAAGCTGCGAGAGAAGCTTTCGCCGTACCATAGTTCCTCCTTCAGTCTGGATTTACCCATGTTTCCCAAGGTTCGGATGACTGATCTGCGGATTATAGCCATTGGTGTCTCGACATGTGTGGGCAGGCGCGGAGGGCAGGCGGAAAAAGTGCTATTGCAGATTGCCGTACTCGGCTTTCGCCTGCTTCAGGATGGGGATGTCGGGATCGGCGTCTTTCCAGAGAGTAAGGAAGTCTTTGTAAGCAGCGAGCGCTCGAACGCGGGCAGCATTGGCATCCACACTGCCTTACGGTTCTCTGAATGGGCGTTGGAGTTCATGATTGTCCCTCCATATTGTTTCGTTCGTTCTCGTCGCAATCAGTTTCGTTTGGGCGGGACTGAAGGAGAGACCATTCCAAACGCGCCTCTGGAAGCTCTTCAATCCCTTGGGAGCTTTGATACGATCTTCATTCAGCTCAAGAATGGTCAGCTTAATGTCAGTGGACTCAACACCGGACCATAGCTTCCTCTCAGTGGGGAGCCGCAGGTAACATGATCAGTTGCGCCACAGGAGTGGATTGAATGCCATGCGTCAAATTAGTCTTTCCAGTCGTCATCCTGTGGGCAACATCTTGCCTGTGTCAAGTGAACGGGGGACCCTACCCCACGTCGGCAGTTCGGCCAGAGCCATCAGGCTAGTCGCGTACCACCGAAATCCTTTCATGCGCCAAATCCAAAATGCACACGAGACCAGCGACCCATATGCCACCACGTCTAGACACAGCTCTGCAGATCGGTCGGCGTGGTGGGGAGGCAGCGTCTCTGGCTACAGCGTTCCAGCGCACGAGCGTACGAACGCAGGGGCAGTACTTTGAACCTCTGCTGTCCGACAAACAAGCAGGAGAACTGCTCGGACTGCATCCGAAAACGGTACAGCGTCTCGCTCGACAAGGAGAACTCCCCGCCGTCCGCCTAGGACGCTACTGGCGCTACCGTGCCAGTGTGCTAAACGAGTGGATTGATCTAAACTCAACGGGCCAGCCGCTCACGGGCGAAAGGACACAATGAAAACTCGTGAGAGGTATCAGTCAGGCAGTATCCGGCCGAAGCACGCAAGCATGGCGCAGCGGTTTGGACGCTGCGATGGAGAGAGACAGATGGCAAGGGTCAAACCATCCGACGCAAGGAAATCATCGGAACAGTTGAAGAGCACCCGACCAAGGCATCTGCTCGGAAGGCTTGCGAATTTCTGCGTGCAACCATCAACCGGGAAACCAGAACACCGCTCACCATCGCTGAACTAGTGACCCACTACATAGGAAAAGAATTGCCGAACAAGACGCCATACACGCAAGAAGTCTACGAGGGATACATCTCCCGGTGGATCACTCCGAAGTGGGGAAGCTATTCGCTGTCCGACGTTCGGACGATTGCCGTTGAGTCTTGGCTTGGCACTTTGAAACTATCCAATGGAAGCTGTGCCAAGGTGCGGAACATCCTGTCCGCTATCTTTGCACATGCGATGCGTTGGGAGTTCTTCGACCGAAACCCAATCACGCTAGTGCGTCAGTCGGCCAAGCGACAGCGGACGCCCGAGGTTCTGACAGCAGATGAACTCAACGCACTGCTGGGACAACTCGGCGGAGTTTACTGGGTCATGGTCTACGTCGCTGCGACAACCGGGCTACGAGTCTCGGAACTGCTGGCCTTGCGCTGGCAGGATTGCGACTTTGAAGCCGGAGAAATCCGTCTCAGCCGTGGCATCGTGCGGCAGAACGTTGGAGAGATGAAGACCGAAGCAAGCCGGAAGCCTGTACCGATGGAAGCTGCACTAGCCGACGTTCTCACGAACTGGCGTGGGCAGTGTGCCTACAATCAGCGGGAGGACTACATCTTCGCTTCGATGGAGATGGACGGCAAGCAACCACTATGGCCCACCAGCGCGATGGAGAAGCACATCCGTCCCGCCGCGCTCCGTGCGAAGATCACGAAACGCATCGGTTGGCACACGCTACGTCACACGTTCGGAACACTGCTCAAAGCGAACGGTGCAGACGTAGCAACGGTTCAGGCTCTCATGCGCCATGCTAACGCTAGCGTCACGATGGACACGTACGTCCAAGCTGTGACGCCAGCGAAACGCGAAGCGCAGCGGAGCATTGTGGGACTATTGGACCCAAATGGACCCACGCTGCTAAAATCAATTACCGCAAGTTGTTGAATAGACACGGTTGGGCGCTTAACTCAGCGGTAGAGTGCCATCTTCACACGGTGGAAGTCATAGGTTCGAATCCTATAGCGCCCACCAAATTTTCAATAGCTTACGAACCGCTATCGGATCACAGGACGGACCACACGAAAACGCTCTCCGCAACCTTGCGGCTGGCCGCGGTCACAACGATTGACGGCCCCTTATCCGAGCCCTCGACGGACTCAACCTTCTAAAACCTGCGCACCGGGCCAGCCAACTGCCTTTAGGCTCTTCAATCCTAGCAAAGAGGGCGTACTGGAAAAACGGCAGCGTTCAACAACGTCGAGGGCTTGGTGGCTGGGGGAAACATTGGAGCGGGAGACGGGATTTGAACCCGCGACTTCGACCTTGGCAAGGTCGCACTCTACCACTGAGTTACTCCCGCTCAGCAAGGCATATTGTATCGCATTTCGCATTTTGGACGCCTCGGATATCTGCACGCTTCTCTATCAGCGAAGCGCCCTGAGAGCGACGCGGGCTAGGCCAACGCCACTTCGATTTTCTTGGTCCCGCGATCCAGCTTGACAATGCGAAAGCTGCGCACCTGCCCCGCGCGAACCGGTTCCGGCTTCGGCGGCCCTCCCTCGCCGGTCTTCCACTTTGCTTGCAGCCTGGACGTCAGCGAGGACAGGTCTGCTTTTGCTTCTTTCGGGGCGTCGCCCTGGGCCGGAACTGCCGCGGCCATTCTGCACGTGGCGTGGATGCCATCGCCCAACTCCACATGCGCTTGAGCGCCGCTATCATCCATCAGCCGGCCCGTAACCAAGTCTCCTTCGCGGTGCTCCGCAATGTATTCGTCGAGCCCGGTGGGGACGAGTTGCTTCATGCCGAGCCGCATCTGCCGCTTCTCAAGATCGATCGCGAGCACAAGCGCCTTGACCACTTGTCCCACGCGAAGCACGTCCGCGGGCCGGTTGATCCGCTTTTCGGCGCCGATGTCGCTGACGTGAACCATGCCTTCAATTCCCTCCGAGAGCTGCACGAAGGCGCCAAAGTTCGTCAGATTCGTCACCGGCCCTTCAACTGCCGAGCCCACCGCGAACCGCTCTCCCACATCCGCCCACGGGTCGCCCAGCGCCTGCTTGAGTCCGAGAGAAATGCGGCGCTCCGCCGGGTTCATCCCCAGGATTACAGCCTCAACGGTTTCGCCCTGCTTAACCACGTCGCTCGCCTTCCGCACTTTGCCTCTGGCCCACGACATCTCCGAGATGTGAATCAGGCCCTCAATGCCTGGCTCAAGCTCCACGAACGCCCCAAAGTCGACGAGGCGTGTCACCGTGCCGCGCACCCGGTCTCCTGCTTTGTATTTCTGCGCGACCGCATCCCAGGGATGTGGCTGAAGCTGTTTCAGACCGACTGAAATTCTCCGCTTGTCGGCATCGCTGGCCAGCTTGAGCACCTTCACGTCGATCGGCTGGCCCACCGACAGCACGTCCGCCGGTTTGTTGACTCGTCCCCACGCGATGTCGCCCACGTGGAGCAGCGCATCCACGCCACCGATGTCAACGAAGGCACCGTAGTCCGTGAGGCTGCGAACCGTGCCCCTGGCCGTTTCGCCTTCCTTGATCTGCGAATAGAGCTTGTCTTTGGCGGAACGCTCTTCTTCTTCCGCAACCGCGCGCCGGTCGACCACGACGTCTTCGTCGGCCACGTCGAGCTTGATGATGCGGCAATGAATTTCGTGCCCCACCAAGTTTTCCATCTCGGCGGCATCGCGCACTCCGCTGCGCGATGCCGGCATGAACGCGCGCACGCCCACGTCCACACTGAAACCGCCCTTGACCACTGCCGTTACGTTGCCCAGTACGGCCGCCTTGTCGGCGAACGCTTTTTCAAGCGCCGACCAATCCATGGGACGCTCGACCTTGAAACGGGACAGCTCGTAATAGCCATCCAGATCGCGGCCTTTGACCGTAACCAGCACCTTGTCGCCGGCCTTCAGAGTCTCGCCCTGCAGCGCGGTGAGCGGCAGGATTCCTTCGGACTTGTATCCAATATCGAAGAAGATCGACTCGGACGTCACGGCAATGACGGTCGCTTGCAGTTGCCGGCTGCCTTCCGTTTTGCGCGAATGGCTTTTCTGATACTGCGAGAGAATGTCGCCGAAGGATTCCGCGTTTTCAGGGGCAGACCGGCTTTCGGGAATTTCCGGGTTTGAGAGATTTGAGTCGGGAGTAGCAGGATTGGACATGAAAGGTTACGGCCCTCGTCGCGGGATCCAATTAGGATAACATCGCGGCTCCGGCGCGGAGCTGTGGTCGCCGCCGCTTTCTGGCGGACGCCGCGTCTGCGGCGCCCATCAGTTTCTTACGGCCGCACCCACTGCGGATCCTCTTCCGGCTTCACAATCTGCCCGTCGCGCATATGAATGATGTGGTCGCCGTACTTCGCCGCTTCCGGATTGTGCGTAATCATCAGCACCGTCTGGCCAAGCTCCTGGTTCGATTTCCGCAGCATCCCCAACACGATGTCGGAATTCTTGGAATCGAGGTTCCCGGTAGGCTCATCCGCCAGCACAACGGCAGGTTTGTTGATGAGCGCGCGCGCCAGAGCGACGCGCTGTTGCTCCCCTCCGGAAAGTTCTGCTGGACGATGCCCGAGGCGCTTGCTCAGACCGAGCAGGTCGGTGATACGGTTGAAATGCGCCGGATCCCGATCGCCATTGCCCGAAATTTCCTGCGCGATCTCGATGTTTGACCGTGCGTCGAGCGTCGGCAGCAGGTTGAACTTCTGAAACACGAAGCCAATCTTGTGCTTGCGCATCCGCGTCCGCTCGGCGTCGGAGAGCGTGGCCAGGTCGTCGCCATCGAGGACTACGCTGCCCCCATCGGCGCGAGTCAGACCGCCCAATAAATAGAAGAGAGTCGATTTCCCGCTGCCCGACGGCCCGACGACGCTGACAAATTCGCCCTTCTGCACGCTGAAAGAAATCCCGCGCAGCGCCTCGACTTCAATTTTTCCCACGTGATACGTCTTGCGCAGGTCTTTCGCTTCGATGAATGCTCCGGCCATGCCTGCTCAGAATCTTACACGAACGCCAGCAGAGGCAGCGGGATGCCGAAAGAGTGGATTAAGCCACGACGACCTGGCGCGGAAGCGGCGAGGGCCGTTGCTGCATGCATTTGGGGCCACGCTTTCGTACCAGCAACAAGCGCACGCGCTCCAAAAGATCCACCGGCGCATACATTCCCTTGGCAAGGAACACGTCCGCCCGCGACTCATGGTCGTAGATCCGGACCTTACTTGAGATCAAGATCGTTGGAGTGTGCGGCGACAGGTCCTTGATCTTGGCGATCAACTGCGGCCCGTCCAATCCGGGCATTGCCATATCGGCAATCACCAGATCAATTCCGCCCTGTTGAAAGCGCTCCAGAGCTTCCTCTCCGCGCGAGAAGCTGGCCACGCGATAGCCGCGCGTTTCCAGCATGATTTTGCGATGGGAAAGAGATTGTTCGTTGTCATCCACACACAGGATCGTGCGTTTTGGTTTCATCAGCCTTCCGCAATCCGTTGGCGCGATCGGAGAGGGGCGATCGGAAACCAGCGGAAGCTTTTCTCAATATGAAGAATGTCGGAGCGAGATGCATGCTAACGGGAAGCGCGCCCGCTGTAAAGTGCCGCCGATGCTAATGGTACTTTTTGGCCATTGATTTTGTCGGGCACGAGTGCGCTGCCGCATTTTCCGCAGCTTGCGCGATTTCTCTCACAGGAAAAATTCTCCGCGCATGACTTCAATTGCATGCCCTCCGACACGAACGTTAACTACCCGGTTATTGGCGCGTGAGGCGCGCACAAAAATCCGGCTCGGCCGATGCATTTCAACGCCCTGTTCGATCATCACGCGCTCATCCGGTGCAGCCACGTTGTGCGCGACCATCCACGCCGCCGCGCAACCGGCCGCCGATCCAGTTGCCGGGTCCTCCCCGTTATAAAACAGCATCCGGGCGTGCAGACGGGCCGCGGGATCGACTGTTTCGCGCGCGACGAAGTAGAAAAACTTGCCGCCAGTTCTCTCCAGGTAGGCCGTTGCTGAGGTCATGTCCAAGCGCAGATTCTGGATCACCTGCAGCGATTTCAATGGTGTCACTGTGTAGGGAAGTCCGGTCGAGGCCGTTTCGATCGGCAGTGCCGGATCGAAATCTTCCACTCGCAATCCCAGGACTCCTGCAACCGCCTCGCGTTCGTGCTGGATTCCGAACACTGGGTCGATCTGGGTCATCTCTCCGAATACCGGTTCGCCGGCTTTTTCTTCAAAGCGCACCGGCACTTTGCCCACATTCAGGTCGAGCACGATTTCGGCTGCTGCACTTGCGCCGCGCAATGCGAATGCCGTCCCTAGCGTGGGATGCCCGGCAAACGGCAGTTCTTCCTGCACGGTGAAGATTCTCGCCCGTATGCCGCGTTCGTCTTCGATCTTTGGGTCGCGAGGAAAAATGAAAGTCGTCTCCGAGAGATTCATCTCTTTCGCGATGGACTGCATTTCGGCGTCGCCCAGCCCGCGCGCGTCGAGGAAGACAGCCAGCGAATTTCCCTCGAGCGCTTTCGAGGAAAACACATCCCACTGCGCCATTGCCAGCTTTCGCTGCGGCCTGCTCATCAGGACTTTCCTCAAATCCTCTTGCACAACAGGAGACAAAACTCAGATGTTCTCCGCCCTTGCAACGATGCAGAAAACCTGTGCCCGCCGCGGCCTCGGCCCTTGCCGCCGTTTGACACGCGTGGCCGGCGCTCTTATCCTAATTTCATGTTTCTTCCCACCGCCGCCGGCATGCTCTGTTGTTGTCGTCGCCCGGCGTGTGGGTAGGGAATCAGCAGGATTCTTCTCACCCACCCCGGCCGAGCGGGTGGGGTCGTCCTCCATCCGCATTGTTGATTCGAAACTGGGGCGGGGCCAGTGTTCGGAATCTTGGACGAATTTATTTCATGAAGGAGAAAAACATGAGTACCGCGACCGCAAACGAAAGCCACAGCGTTCCCCGCATCAATGACACCGCGCCCGATTTCACTGCAGAGACTACGCAAGGCACAATCCACTTCCATAATTGGATCGGCAACGGATGGGCGATTCTGTTTTCGCACCCCAAGGATTTCACTCCCGTCTGCACCACCGAGCTGGGTTACATGGCAAAGTTGCAACCCGAATTCACCAAGCGCAATGTCAAAATAATCGGCTTGAGCGTCGACCCCGTCTCCAGCCACAAGAAGTGGGAAGGCGATATTGAAGAGACGCAGGGTGCCAAGGTGAACTATCCCATGATCGGCGATCCGCAACTCAAAGTCGCGAAACTCTACGGCATGTTGCCCGGTGACGCGGGAGAGAGTTGCGAAGGCCGCACCGCGGCCGACAACGCCACTGTCCGCACCGTTTTCGTGATCGGCCCCGACAAGAAAATCAAGCTTCAACTGAGCTATCCCATGAGCACGGGGCGAAACTTCGATGAAATTCTTCGCGTCATCGACTCGATGCAGCTCACCGCCAAGCACCAGGTCGCTACGCCGGTGAACTGGAAGCCGGGCGACGACGTGATCATCAGCGGCGCCGTCTCCAACGAAGAGGCGCAGAAGAAGTATCCCCAGGGTTGGAAGACTCTCAAGCCTTACTTGCGAGTCGTCTCTCAGCCCAAGTAACGATCGCTGGCGCGCGAGGAAGACCATCGCATCGCGAACGCCAGGAATTTCACAGAGCACCGCGGATCCGCTTGCATTCGTCGATCCCGGTGCTCAGTGAGTTCGGGCTCCCGACTCTCTTCTTTTCCTGCCCGGTCTTCTGCCTGGTGACGCCCTGAAGACTCCTGCAGAGTTGTGAAAAAGGAGCTGCTTCTACGAATAGCAAAGCTGTGTGTCTGTGTGTTCTTCTGTTCTTTATCACTCTGCCCACATTCGCCGCGGGACCACCAATTCCAAAGTTCAGCGGATCGTATAACATCACCGGCTATAAGGAACCAGGCTTGAACGGGGCCTACACCTTTTGTTTCAACTTCACCAGCACCGGTACGGTCTTTGGCTATTCCAACAGTGGCACTTGGAATGTACCCAGCTGGTCCCCGGGGTGGTCGGGCGAATGGTACGTGAGCGGCGACGAGATCATCCTTCACGGAGTTGCTTCGGGCAGTTTCTTCTTCTCGTGGAAAGGGCGGATCGTGAACGGCGGTTCAATCTCTGGGCGCCAGGTGGAATTTTTTTAGCGATGGTACAACCGACACTGCGGGGACGTTCTCTGGAGCAAAGGTCTCCGGGGCATGCCCATCGGCAGCAGCCGTTACCAAGAGCGGAGACCCGGCAAGATAGGATCCGCTGTTCCTGAAGATCAACCACACTTGAACGCGCGGGAGAGCATATCTCGGCTCACCGCGCGTTTATTTCAGCTGAGGCCGTCTTTCCCGCAATGACGCGGGACGAATGATCCCACCGCACGCCATCATGGCCCCCCGGCGTGGTATACCTGAAACGAATAGTCCCGAATCTGCCGTAAACACAACTCTTGGTAGCGTGCAGCGGATGGAAGCGCATGCGGTCCGGTGATCGTCCCGGTCTTCAAAACCGGCCGACCGTTATCTAGCGATGACGGTGGTGGGTTCGACTCCCACTCGCTTCCGCCATTTGTTTTCAATGGTTTGCGGAAAGAGCGAAAAGGCTGTCGCAGACCGCGGCGACCTCGAATTGGCGTTGCCGTGACGGGCGTGGGATGAATCGACTAATCTCCGTCCCCCAATCGTCTTGCATGAGCGGCATGTTCGGAACCGGACACAGCGCAACGTTCCCGGACAATCCGCGGTCAGCCCGGCCTGGTGCTGCGTCTAAAATTCCTTTCTTTTCAGCATCTCTTCGTATGCTCAATTGGTAACCGGAGTGCCCTTACGGCGCTGGTAGGCACAGGCTTCGACGAGAGAGAGCGGTTTGCTCGAGGTGAAAAGTGCGAACCCTGATCAGGAATATTCTTTACGGCTTCCGTATGCTGCGCAAGAGTCCCGGCACAACGGCAGCGGTGGTCGCGACTCTTATGCTTGGCATTGGCGCTACGACGGCGATCTACACCGTCGTGTATGCCGTATTGCTCGCGCCCCTGCCTTATCCGCACCCGGAACAGTTGATGATGGTTTGGTCGAGGGTCAACGGGGGCCGAAATCCGATGTCGGCAGGCGACTTTCTCGACTGGAAAGAGCAGAACAAAGCCTTCCAGCAACTGTGTGCCTTCACGGGAGCCAGCGTTAATCTGGCGACGCAGGGCCAACCCGAGCCCATCGATGCGCTGCGCGCCACGCCCGGCTGGTTCAGCATGCAGGGAATTCCATTTCTCATGGGACGCGACCTGCTTTCCGAGGAGGGTGTACCTGGGAGGGACCACGAAGTCGTCCTAACCTATCGATTGTGGAAGCGCCTGGGCGCGGATCGCACCGTGCTTGACCATCCGATGCGCATCGATGGCGTACCTTACACCGTAGTAGGAGTGCTGTCGGCCGGTGTGGGAGACCGTTTCACCTTTGAGTTGGCGGTTCCGCTGGCCTTCCAGCCGGAACAGATCAACCACGATTACCATTGGCTTCTGGCCATGGGCCGCCTGAAACCCGGTGTCACACAGGAACAGGCTCAGGCCGACATGGACGGGGTCACCAGTAATCTGGCGGCTGCTTATCCGACGACAAATAAAGGTTGGGGCGCTTCGGTCGAGCCCCTGAAGAATGATTTTCTTCCTCCCGAGCGCATTCGCAACCTGTGGCTTCTTCTGGGTGCGGTCGGCTTCGTTCTGCTGATTGCCTGCGTCAATATCGCAAATCTGCTGCTGGCCAAGGGCGCGTCACGCCAAAGAGAAATTGCGATTCGCAGCTCCGTGGGAGCAAGTCGCCGGCAAGTCTTCACTCAATTTCTTACCGAGAGTCTTGTCCTCGCCCTTCTCGGTGGCGGACTGGGCGTCGGACTCGGCATGGGATTGCTGCGAGCCGTTCTCAGAATCGTTCCCGACGGGATATTGCCTTCAGAAGCGAACTTTCAACTAGATACTCACGTCCTCCTGGTAACTCTCGTCGCAACCACGCTGGCCGGCATTGTGTTTGGCTGCGCGCCCGCCTGGTATGCGTCGCGCGTCGATCCGGGTGAATTCTTGAAGGATGGCGGACGCTCCGCCACAGGCGCAGGCAGCCACCGGTTGCGGCGAGCGCTCATCATGGGGGAATTTGCCCTGGCTTTATCGTTGCTGGCGGGCGCGGGGCTTGCCATGCACAGCTTTTGGAATCTAAGCCGCGTCGACCTCGGCGTACAAACCGATCATGTATTGACCTTCCGCCTGGTTCAGCCCCAAGGACGTTTTCGCAATGCCGGGGAAATGTTTATCTACAATCAGCGAATCCTGAGCGCGATTCGCTCCGTCAGCGGTGTTTCCGCCGTCGCTTCCGTAACCGGTGTGCCGCTGCGCTTTCATAGCGACGGCATGACCGTAAAAGTCGTCGGCGTTACCTATGCAGATCGTTCGCAGCAGCCCGGCGCAGGCTTCCAGTCCATTTCCCCGGACTACCTGAAAACCTTCGGCATCCAGCTCCTCAAGGGACGCGCGTTCAATGACCAGGACAGTGCCACCAGTGTTCGCGTGGCAATCGTGAACCAGGAATTTGCCAACCGTTTTCTCAAAGGCATGGATCCACTCCAGCAGAGACTGGCGATCGAGCAGCTTATTCCGGGATCGCCCCAAGTTGGACCCGAGGTGGAATGGCAGATCGTTGGCGTCATTCACAACGTGCGATACGGCGATTTCCGTGACGATGATCCCGAGGTTGACGTTCCGTTCGCTCAGTCCTTGTCGCCCGATGCCAGCATTGGCGTGCGCACCGCCGAAGATCCGGAAGCTATGACCAGGACGATCGCTGCGGCTGTGCATTCCGTGGACCCGCAGATTGCCCTGGCGAATCTCCGCACTATGGATCAGGTGAAGGATGAGGCTCTGGCCGAAGACAGATATACGATGGTTTTGTTTGCCAGCTTCGCGGCTGTCGCTTTGCTATTGGCGGCGGTTGGCATTTACGGGCTCATGGCTTTCGCGGTCGCGCAACGGACTCAGGAAATCGGCCTGCGTCTCGCCCTGGGAGCGGGCAAGCATGGCGTGATATGGCTCATCCTTAGAGAAGCATCGCTGCTGGCGGCGGTCGGTCTCGGAATTGGTCTTGGAGGCTCCGCTCTTGTGGGCCAGACCATGCGTACGACTTTGTACGGGGTCGCCGCAATGGACTTCGCCGTAATCGTATCCGTTGCCGTCGTCCTGTTTTTTACCGCCATGTTTGCTTCCTACTTGCCGGCGCGTCGTGCAGCGTCGATCGATCCCATGCAAGCGCTTCGAACCGATTAACGCGCATCCTGCTCGTCGCCTCCGGAGGGCGCAATCTGAAGCAGCCAACGCTGGGCCAAACGCTTTCCCTTTGCCGACCTGGTCCCTTCGCAGCTGAGACAATGTGAAGAGCACGCAAACCGCCTACAAAAAAACAGACCGCGCCTTGCGACGCGGTCTGTGTGTTTGAACCACCTTCAGCTGGCTAGAAGCGAACGCGGGCCGCAACCTGGATTGCACGGTTGCCGCCAATGTTCTCCTGAGCTGATCCCAGCAGGCTGCCGAACGACGATGGGAAGGAAATCCCCCACGGCTGCCCGGGATCGAGCCATTGGTTGTGGTTTAGAACGTTGACGAAAACGGACTGAACCTCGAAAGACACGGACTCAGCAATCCTGAAGCTCTTTCGAATGCTGAAATCGAGGTTCCAGTATGGCAGGCCGGTGAGATAGCTGGTATCTCTGCCATCCAAGCCTAGAACCGGATCGCGGTAGCTGGATACGGCATTGACCCCATTGCTGAATATGTTCGGAAATCCGCCAGGCGCGTTGTAGTACGCGTGGCCGTGTGCCGGAAGGGGTCCGACCGGCACGCCAGTTTCTAGGCTGAGGTAGTTGTCGGCGGCGTCTCCCTCCCCGAAGGCCTGGGTCGTGAAGTTCGGCCCCGGCCAAATCTGAAGGGGCTGGCCGCTGCCGGTGGTGAAGATCGGTGAGAAAGTCCATCCCCCCAGCAGGTGTCCTTTGACCCCGGATTGGCCCTTATAGAACGGCGGGCTGTATACGAGGAACGTATTGAAGACGAACTTTCGATTGTAGAACTGCGGACCATACATCTCGTTCAAGTCGAAAGCATTATCCGCAGTGTAACCGCTGGTGGCCTGTACCAGAGCCCCTGTTCCCAGTGCTTTGGACCAGGTGAAATTTGATTGCATCGTCAAGCCGTTCCATTCTGCCATCTTGAGTGAAGCAAAGCCTGCGTTGTAGTTGCCGTGTCCGATGCTGGCATTAACGGCAACGCCTGAGCTGAACTGACCCTGACAGCCAATCTCAGTTCCAGTCACACAGGCGATAGGCGTGTTCATCATGCTGCGCGGGAAGTTGAAATCCCCATTGTCCAAATCACTCCACAGAGACCAGACTTGGTTGGTGGTGAGGTTGCCTCCAGAGCCACCTTCCTTGGCCACCACGGCGGCCGTGCAATTTGGAGGTGTGCAGAAGCCGGTATTTGCCAAGGCCGCTTCGAAGAACGGCTGAGATGTCACGGCCCCAGCACTTTGCGCGCAACCTCCGCCCGCCATTTGAGCGACGCCTCCGCAGTACTGCAGCAGGACATTCTTGTATGCGTTGGCGAATGTCTGCCCGCCCTGAGTCATCATGTACGGCACTGCGTTAATGTTGATCGGCTGATACTCGTGCGTGATTCTGCGCCCAATATAGCCGACTTCCAGTGTCAGCTTTCTCGGGAGCTGGCGTTGGAAAGTGAGATCAAACGAATCGACCACCGTCGGCCGGAAATGAGGATCCAGGGATTCACCAGCCCCGGCGGCAATCGCGTTGTAGCCAGGATAGTCCGGTTGTGGCAGGGTTGCGCTGGGTGTCGGGAGAGGTGCATTCACCGTGCCCGGCCCGGCAGCGGAATCGATACCAATTCGGAAGGCATTACAGGCGAGAGTGCTAGCTCCTGCTGCGCAACTGCCTGTCGTCGTTTGCGGGGAGATATTCTGCACGGCCTGGATGAGACCAGTGCCCAGCAGAGGCACCAGAACCAGATCGACTCCATTGAGCCGGCCGTACACGCGCCCGTAGCCGCCACGGATCACGGAACTGTCAGGCCCGAAAATCTTGGTCATGAACGAATCGCTGTCGAAGTGGGGATTCCAGGCCGCGGCGATCCGGGGACTGAATTCGCCGTAGTAAGGATCGTAAGGATACTTCAATCCGCCCTCCGTGTTACCCACCAGCGCGAAACCGAGTTCGGGGTTGAAGACCTGTCCTTGGAGAGCAGCCCGTTCGCGGGATGCCAAATAGGAATTTACGTCAACCAGTTGGTCGCTCGAATCCACGAGTTCGACCTGCTTGCCTTGAGCTTCCGTGGGCGGCATTTCGAGGGTCCAGCCCAGTCCGTAGGTGAAGGTAAACGACTTCTTCATGTGCCACGTGTCGCTGAAGTACACGTTGTAGTAGGGGATCGTGCTCTGGTCGAAAGCTGGCGTCAGCGGCGGATTCAAGGCCAGATTTGCGCCGGATCGCGTGTAGGCAATCTGTGCAATCGAGACGATACCGAGCGTCGCCGCAGTGAGAGTGCCGCAGTTAGCGATATCGGGGGCGCCGGTAGACGGATTGATGATGTCGCAGATGGAAAGATCCTGGCCCGTGGCGAGTCCCGAACCACCACCGTTGCCCAATTGATAGACAGGCTGGTAGTTGATCCCACCGCCGTTGTCGGTGCGTTGGTGCCAGTTGAAGTTGTGCTGGTACTGGCCGCCGAACTGGAATAGGTGATTTCCTTTCAGCATGGAAATATCGTCCCGGAACATCTGGTCGTGTCCATCCCAGAAGCGCGTACGGGTTTGCTGCGTGTTCACGTTGTACGGAGAAAGGTCGTCTGTGTGGCCGTTGCTCTCTCCAGACGCAATTTCAAGTGCTCCACCAAGCGACGCCAACTGCGGTACGTCCCCGGCTCGAGCCCACTGCCACCAGTTACGCAGGAAACTGTAATGGAAATCGTTAGTTGTGTTCGGCGTGATGTTGGTAGTCAAACCTGCTACCCAATACCAGGCTTGCTGCGGATCGCCAGACTGGGAAGCTGGTACGCCCAGCGTGTCGCCCGTGAAAAAGCCACCGATGTCGACCTGATCTGCAGTACCATTCGTTCCGAACTTGAAGTAGCGATAGCTGGACATGAAGTGCCACTTCGCACCGAAATCGTGATCCAGGCGCCCCACCATGAAGTTGGTCTTCTGGGCTTCATTCACGTTGCCCGTGAAGCCAAGGACATTGGTTCCGTCGCAGAGAGGATTGCCGCTAAAGCAATCAGAGTTCGACGCCGGCTCATACTTACTCCAGATCTGCTGAACCAGCGGATTGATCCCGATGCCGCGCGGGTCGATCGTCGTGCCCGGGTATGTGGTTCCGTTATAAGTCACCGACGACGGGTTCAAGTTGTAAAACGTACCGGTGACCGGGTCTTGAATGAGGCCGAGTTCCAGGGCAGGCGAGGGAACATCCCTGTGGATCGTCACCGAGTTGCCCGGCCAGCGGAAACCTTCCCAATTGAAGAAGGCATAGGTCTTTCCACCTGCGATCTCCTTTGGGATGATCGGGCCGCCAACCGCGAAGCCAAACCGGCTGTAGTGAAACGTCGGAAGACCTACGTGCTCGCCCGGAATATTGTTTTCCCAGGAATTCGACGACCAGTTGTTATCGAGATAATACTCATACGCTGTTCCGTGAATTGCATTCGTGCCGCGCTTGGTGACGACCTGCACTTCGGCGCCAGAAGAACTATTGAAGTCCGCGGTCTGGCCGGCGGTGTTGACTTTGAATTCCTCGACACTGTCTTGAGGCGTCGGCATCACTCCAGTCGGATTGGCCGTCAAATAAAAATTGTTCTGAGCAGCCACACCGCCCGTCGGGTCGCCCGCATAGGTAGCGGTGTATGTGGACATGTTGCCGTCCATGTCATTCGTGTTGTTTCCGCCATCCAGCGAGAAATAGGTCTGGTCATTTACTGTTCCGGCGACGCTGCCTTCGGGCGTCACTCCCGGTTGCAATTCGACGAATGTGCTGACGTCGCGCCCGATGCTGGGAAGCGCGTCCAAAGCCGTGCTCGTGATGGTGTTGCCCACCGTGGCATTCATCGTCTGCAATTCGTTGGTGGCCTCTGCTACTTCAATTACCACATTGCTGCCGCCGACCTGCAACGTTAGATTCGCGGTCGTTGAGAGACCGACTTGAACGGAGGTCTTCGCCTTGCTCGTGGAGAAGCCCTGCTTCGTGACACTGATTTCATAATCGCCGGGGTCCACGTCAACGAAAATATATCGTCCCGTCTCGTTGGTCGTGACCGAATGCGACGCCTTCGTTGTGGTATCGGTGAGCGTCACCGTAGCGCCACTCACGACTGCCTTGCTTGAGTCGGTGACGGTGCCGGCAACAGTGCCCGTGTTGGTCTGTGCCCACATGGACGGAGCGCTGCACAAAACCAGCGCACCAATACACATCAGCAGAGTTGCTGAATAGGGAAGAATCTGACGAACTCGCATAACACAGCCCTCCTGGAAGACGCCTGAACGCCACAGCGGAATCTCTGTCCTACAATAACTTTTGTTTCTGCCATGAAAACCTGGTGAGGTCGAAAACACTAGCACTGCTGATAGTTCGAAAACAAGTCATAATCGTCCTAATTCGATAAATCGATTGCTTCCGCGGCAGGTTACTAGACATAACACTGACGCACAGAGCCAGGCAGAAGTCTGTCGTTCGCCGTTATGTTCGCATATCCTGTAATCGCAAGGGGATAGTTTCATGTTGAGAACGGCTATTGCGCCAAACGAAAGCAGCGCGGGGACCGGCAATTCACCAAACAGACGAGCGATTATGAACACCAAGAAGTCTGGCCCCTTATTAGTTCTCTCGGCGCTCCTCGCCGTCTTCCCCACACAGCCCTATTTCTTCTGCCAAAGCAATATCTCTTCAGCGCAGGAATCAACCGCGCTGTCAGAGAGTAGTCTCGATCTCGCGCGAATCGAATCTCAACTGCCCTCAATCGGCTTCTCCTCTGGATCAACCGCAAACAAGAAGAAGAGTTGTTCCAAGGTTTATCCCCTGCCTCGTCGATCGAGCCGATGGACGAGTTGCGTGAGAGCCGCTGCCAGTGCCTGTGGAGGTGCGGAAGAGTGTGCCTGCGATTCTACAGAGCGCCTGGTCGAATATTCGTGCACAGAAGGCACGTACAAGAAGTGCACCACGGAACCTACCTGCGCCAATACAGATTGATCTTCAACGATCTCTCCCGCTGCTTATTTCCCTCGATCGCGCTATACTCGCCCCGCAATCTTCAATGGCTAAGATTCTTTACGGAGTGAACGGCGAGGGCGCGGGTCATTCCACCCGCGCCAAAGAGGTCCTCACTCACCTTGTTTCCCAGGGACACGTCGTCCACGTCGCTTCTTTCGATCGTGGCCTGCAAAATCTGAAAGAGCACTTCGACGTCACCGAAATTTACGGCTTCCGCTTCGCCTACCTGAATAACCGCGTGCGCTATAAACGCACCATCGCGAAAAATCTCATCACCGTTCCGCAAGCCACAAAAAGCCTCGCTCGACTGAAGCATCTCGTCGATCAGTGGGAAATTGACCTCGTCATCACCGATTTCGAGCCGCTCACCTGCTACATCGGACACAAGAAAGACCTCCCGGTCATCTCCATCGACAACCAGCACTGCCTCACGAACGCCGTCGTATCGTACCCCCGGCAGTACCGACGTGATGCCGCTGCCGCCAAGCTTGTCACCCGCTTCATGACGCCGCGCGCCAATGCTTATCTTGTGATTTCCTTCTTCTCGGCTCCCGTCCGCAAACGCAACACCTTTCTCTTTCCTCCGCTGCTGCGCCAACAAATCCTGAACGCGACGCCCAGCGAGGGCGATCACATTCTCGTCTACGTGACTTCGCCCGCCCCGGCTCTGGCGAAGATCCTCGGCTCCGTCCGCGGCCGCTTCATCGCCTATGGCTTTGGCCTGGAGGGGAAAAATGAGGCTGGCAACATTCTGTTCAAGAAGCCTTCTGTGGACGGGTTCTTCGCCGATCTCGTTAGCGCCCGCGCCATCGTTGCCAACTCTGGCTTCTCGCTGGTCACCGAAGCCCTCCACCTGGGCAAGCCTTATCTGGCTGTACCCGTGAGCCACCAGTTTGAACAGATTTTCAACGCCTATTGGCTCGAAAAGTCCGGCTACGGTGCTTACTGGGAGGAACTGAATAAAGAGCGTGTCGAGTCTTTTCTATACAACATGCCGGATTACCGGGAGGCTCTGGCGCATTATTCCCGGCAAGGAAATGGAGCCCTGTTCAATAAGCTCGACGCACTAATCGCCGACTCCACGCGAGCTTAGAGCTAGCCTGCAGGCGCGTGTACCAACGTAACCTCCGCCGCTCGGCGGCGGACGATACCATTTCCCATGCATCCCTTCTTTCCCCGTGAAGGGTCGCTGCAAGAGATCCAATGCGAGTCATACCCAAAATCATTCTCCTGATCGCGGCCGCAGCATTTCTCTTGGCGGCTCAAAGTTACGGCCAGGATTCGGAAAGCCCATCTCTGGGAGATGTAGCCCGCCAGGCGCGCCTGCAGAAGCAGAAAGATGCTCAGGCAAAACAGGCTGCTCCGGCGAACCCATCCACCGCGAACGCCTCTGCTGAAGACGGGCAAGGCAAAGACGCACAGAGCAACGATGCATCTGTAAACGACGCATCGACAATGCAGGGCAAAGACACAGCCGCGAATCCCCGGCCCGCCAAGACTCCACACGTGATCACCAACGACGAAATCCCTGAGCATGCCGGGCCGACTCATGCCTCCGCTACTGGTCCTCACCCCTCGAACGCCGGTTATCCTGAGCCTGCCGGCGCAAACAATGACGCTCAAGCCGAGGCTTGGAAGGCACAGATTCAACAGATGAAGAACTCCATTGCCTCGCTGCAGTCCGAGATCGAGAAGGTCAATGATTCTATCCGGTATGCCGGAGCCAACTGCGTTTCCGGATGCGCACAGTGGAACGAGCGTCAGAAGCAGAAGCAGGACGAAGTTGAGGCCATGAAGTCGCAACTCGAACAGATGCAGCAGAGTCTGGAAGAAATGCAAGAGAAAGCCCGCAAACAGGGCTATGGCAGCTCCGTCTACGATCCGTAAAGAATCCGATCGATCCTGTGCGGAGAGAGACCGCCGCCCGAGTGATCACGTCACGAAACCACGCTGCCCCGCCATTTTTCCCCATTCCCCAAACCTGGCGTTTCGTGCGAAATTATCTACGTGCCTTTAGTCGTTCGACCTTCGCCCATTCATGCGGTCGGTGTCTACACCACGACCTCGATCCGAAAGGGAGTTCGCGTCGTCGAGTACGACGGTCCCCGCATCACTCCCGAAGAAGCGGATCGCCGCTACGACGGCTCCTCCCGTACCTACTTATATGGACTGGAAGACGGCAAGACCGTCATCGACGGCGAAGGTCTGGGTGCCTATCTGAATCACTCCTGCGATCCCAATTGCGAAGTGGATGAAATCAAGGGACGCGTCTGGCTCTTCGCCCTGCGCGACATCGCGGCCGGAGAAGAGCTCGTATGGGACTACAACCTCTACGACGACGAAGCTCCCGCTCCCTGCTACTGCGGTTCGCAAAAGTGTCGCGGCACCATGTATTCGCGTGAGTGGATGGCCAAAATGCGCCGCCGCGAAGCCAGCAAAAGGAAGAAGCTGGAATCTGCAAGAACCGTGAAGACCCAACTTCCAAACCGCTCGGATTCAACCTTCTTGGGCGACTCAGCCGCTGAAGTCTGAATCTGCAAAGGCTCTATCGGTGCACTGGCGCCTTGCCGTGCTCTCGCCATCCTTCAATAATCAAGTACAGCACCGGAATGAAGAACAGATTCAGCACGGTCGACATGATCATCCCGCCAAACACTGTCGTTCCCACCGAGTGCCGTCCGTTTTCTCCCGCGCCGGAGGCGAACACCAGCGGCACCACGCCCAAAATAAACGCCAACGATGTCATGAGGATCGGCCGCAAACGAATCGTCGCCGCCTGCACCGCCGACTCCACCAGCGGCAATCCACGCTCGCGCAATTGCTCTGCAAACTCCACAATCAGAATCGCATTCTTGCTCGAGAGTCCGACCAACATTACCAGTCCGACTTGGCAGAACACGTCGTTCTGGAGCCCTCGCGTCCATTGCGCTCCCAGGGCTCCCAGTAGCGCCATCGGCACCGCAAGCAAAACAATGAATGGCAGCACGAAGCTTTCGTACTGAGCTGAGAGCGTGAGGTAAACCACGAGCGTGCCCATCCCAAACAGAATCAGCGACGTCCCTCCCGCCTGCAACTCCTCGAGAGACAATCCAGTCCAGCTATAGGAAAATCCCTGCGGCATCTTCGCGGCCAGTTGCTCCATCGCCGCAATCGCCTGGCCCGAACTGTATCCCGGCGCTGGCGAGCCATCGATTTCTGCCGACCGGAAAAGGTTGTAGTGGCTGATCACCTGCGGAGTTGTGGTTTGCGTGATGCTGATCAGATTATCGAGAGGCACCATCGCGCCGCTGTCGGAGCGCACGTAAAACTGCTTCATATCCTGCGCCGTCGAGCGGAATTGCTTGTCCGCCTGTACATACACCCGGTACGACCGGTTGTTGAAGTCGAAGTCGTTCACATATGCCGAACCCATGTATACGCCGAGTGTGTCGGTGATCTGCGACAGCGGCACGTGCAGGCTCTTCGCCTTCTCGCGGTCAATCGTGACTCGATACTGTGGGTCATTCGCAGTGAAGGCGGTGAAGAGTCGAACCAGATCTTTCCGTTGTGCGGCCTGTTGCATTAATCCTTGCGTGGCGCCGGCCAGTTCTTCCAATGGGTGAGAAGCCAGATCCTGCACCACAAACTGGAAGCCGCCAAACTGTCCCAGCCCTTGAATCGCCGGCGGCAGCGTCGCAAACACGATCGCGCCCGAAACTGCGAATAATCGCGGACGCACCCGGTTCACAATTGCCGTCGCCGAGTGCTCTTCTCCCTTGCGCTGCGAATACGGCCTGAGCGGGACGAAAATCAATCCCTGATTCGCCGCCGCTCCTGCAAAGCTGAAACCCGCCACAGAAAACGTTCCTTCCGCCTCCGGCACATTCGCCAGTATGTCCGAGACCTGCTTGCCGATCGCTTTCGTATATTCCAGCGAAGCTCCAGACGGCGCCTGAATCACGATGATGAAGTACCCCTGATCCTCATCCGGCACAAACCCCGTGGGCACCCGCGTGAAAACAAAATACGTGAGCCCCAGCCCGGCGAAAAACAGGATCACCATCACCAGCTTGTATTCCAGCATCGTATGCAGCAGGCTACGGTACCCGCGGGTGAGAGCACCGACGGCGTCGTCAAACTTCTGTAGCCACCACCATTTTTGCCGGTGAGGACCGCTCAGAAAAATCGCCGCCAGCACCGGAGCCAGGGTGAGCGCGTTAAAAGCGGAGATGGCAATCGAGAATGCGATGGTCAGCGCGAACTGGCGAAACAAGATGCCCGTCGTCCCGGGAAAGAATGCGACCGGTACAAACACGGCCACCAGTACCAGCGAAGTCGCGATGACGGCGCTGGTGATCTCAGCGGTGGCTGCTGCCGCGGCTTTGTGTGAGTCGTGCTCGCCCTGCGCGATATGCCGCTCAATGTTTTCAATCACCACGATCGCGTCGTCGACCACGAGGCCCGTCGCGAGTGTGATGCCGAACAACGTCAGCGTGTTGATTGAGAAACCCAGTAATTTTACGAAAATGAAAGTACCAATGAGCGAAACCGGAGTCGCGATGAAGTGGATCATCGTCGTCCTCCAGTCGCCAAGAAAGATAAAGATCACCAGGATCACCAGCAGGATCGCCGAACCGATCGTGAAGACCACGTCACGAATCGACTCGCCTACCGCGTCCGTGGTATCGAAGGCCAGTTTGTAATGCATCCCGGGCGGAAAATTTTTCGACAAACGCTCCAGTTCCGCGATCGCCCGCCGGTCGACATCAATCGCGTTCGCCGTGGAAAGCTGCGTGACCCCGAGTCCCACGGCATCCTGTCCGTTGAATTGCAGGTCGTTACTGTAGCTTTCCGCGCCCAGTTCGGCGTGTCCCACATCTTTCAGGCGGACGAGAGTGCCGTCGGCATTCGTCTTCAGAATGATGTTGTCGAATTGCGCTGGTTCGCTCAGTCGTCCCACCGCGCGCACGCTGATCTGGTACTGCTGTCCCGCGATTGACGGCTGCTGCCCAACCTGTCCCGCCGCGACCTCCACGTTCTGTTCCGACAGCGCATTGACCACGTCGGGTGCGGTTAATCCGCGGCCCGCCATGCTCACCGGATCCAGCCACAACCGCATTGAGTATTTGCGCTCGCCAAAAATGAGTACGTCCGCTACCCCCGGCACCCGTTTGAGCGCGTCCCTGACATAGACGTCGAGGTAGTTGCTCATGAACAGCGTCGAGTATCGGTTGTTGTCGGCCACCACCGCCGAGCCAAACACGAAGTTCTGCGAAGTCTTCGCCGTGGTGATGCCCACCGATTTCACCGCGCCGGGTAACCGTCCCTGCGCCGTGTTCACGCGGTTCTGAATGTCGACCGTGGCCAGATCGGGATCACGTGTCAGATCAAACGTAACCACAATGTTGCTCGATCCATCATTGCCGCTGGTGGAGGTCATGTACTTCATTCCCTCCGCACCATTGATCTGCTGTTCGAGCGGAATCGTAACCGCGCTCTCCACCGTCTGCGCGCTCGCTCCGATGTACACGCTTGAAACGCCCACCTGCGGAGGCGTTAGTGTCGGAAACTGCGCGACAGGCAAAGTGGGAATCGCTGCCGCTCCAGCCAGAACAATCAGCAGCGCGCAAACCGTGGCAAACACCGGACGTCTTATAAAGAAATTAACGAACATAAGAGATTTGAAGGCACGCAACCAAAACCGCAGCAGGCACGGCACACGCAGAAGTAGCTTGAGATCCCGCCTCGCCGACTTCGTTCCGGAACTATCGCCGGCGATACAGCAAAGCTACTGCTCCCCCTGCGTCCCTCGTGTCCTCTGCGGTTTTCATTCGGTCGGAAATCGGATGCTCAACTCACGTGGCTCGAGGGTTTACATCTAGCTCAGCGGAATCACCGGCGCCCCATCCCGCAGGAATTGCGTTCCGGAAATGATTACCTTGTCTCCCGGCTTGACGCCGTCCTGCACTTCGTAGTCGTTGCCCGTGGTCTGCCCGATTTTCAACGCCCTCTGGCGTGCCACGAATGAGCCGCCCTTCTGCGGTTCGGCGACAAATGCGAAGTACTGGCCGGCCAGCCGCGACACCGCAAGAATCGGGATCTCCGGGTTCTGATGCGTTCCAAACACCACTCGCGCCCGCACAAACTGCGATTGCCGCAGCGCATCGTTCCCATTCGCGATTGGCGCCTTCACCAGTACCGTCTGCGTCGCGTTGTCCACCTGGGGAGAAATGAAGTTAATGCGAGTGTCAGCCACTGCCTTGCCGTTACTGTCGAGCACCTGCACCGGCAAATTCATCTTCAGTTGCGCCGAATGCTCGACCGGCACATATACATAGGCTTCCAGGCTGCCCGGCTGATCGACCGTCGTCAATTGCGTCGAGGTCGTCACCCGATCGCCCACCCGCACCGGGACATCGCCCACGATTCCGCTTCGCGGCGCCACCACTTTGTAATAACGGAGTTGCACCTGCTGCTCGCTGACCTGCGCGTCGAGTGCGTCCATCTGCGCCTGCGCGGCGTCCAGATTTGACTTTGCCTGATCCAGATCCTGTTTGCTGACCACGCCGGCGGAGGCAAGACCGAGGGTCCGGTCATACTGTTGTTTCGCCCATCTAAGATTGGCCTCTTGCGCCGTGCGCGCGCCTTCCTGACTCTTGACTGTAGCTTGTTGTTTCAGCGGATCGATCTCCACCAGTGCATCTCCGCCCTTAACCCGATCGCCCGAGTGCACGAAAATCTGCGTGATCTGGCCCTCGACCTGCGGCATGATCACTGCCGAATCCCGCGACTTCACGGTCGCAACATACTCCGTCGCGTCGCTTACCGGAATGTCTTTGGCTTCGAGCACCCTCACCGGCATGGCAGGCATACCGCCAGCCTGAGGATTCGGCCCCGCCTTCTTCGAGCAGCCTGCCAGGATGCTCGTCGCCGCAAGTCCCGCAAGCATCAGCTCTCTTGCCCATCCTTGAAGATTGATTTCCATAGATTTGCGAAACGAAGATTCTACTCTACGGCCGTCGTCTGTGCTGTGTCACCAGCAGGGGTCTGTTCCGCACGGCTCCTAATATGAAACAGCCCCTCGCCCCCTCCTACGGAAAACACCCTACGAAGTCCGGCATTCTGTGCAAGGTTTGTAACCGAAGCTTTACATTTCTCCGGTCCACGCCGCTATTTTCGCGGGTTTTCAATCCTGTCGGCTCCACTACCGGCTATGGTTGTGGAATTCTCTTAATCTCTAATTCATCGCCGCGTCATCCTGCCGTAACTGCGACACAGCTAACTTCCCCACAGCAGTTCTCTCAGGAGGAATACCATGTCTTCACACAGTTTCCTGGCGCAAGCCAGGCAACACCTCGGCGTTGGTGTGAGTCTTTTCGCCCTCATCGCCAACTTGGGAGCACCGGTTCCGGCCGCCGCTCAACAACCTCCCCAACCTCCGCAAACCACCTCACCCATCAAGCACGTGATCATTATCATCGGTGAAAATCGAAGCTTCGACCATGTCTTTGCCACCTACAAGCCCAAGTTCGGAGAGACCGTTTCCAACCTGCTCTCCAAAGGGATCATCAAGGAGGACGGATCTCCCGGTCCGAATTATTCCTTGTCCGCTCAGTACAGCGCCGTCGACACCACCGGCGTCGGTTCCGGCGTTTACTCCATCAACCCGCCTGAAAAAACGCTCTACAGCAACATTCCACCCGTCGTCGCCGGTGGTCCAACGAACGCGTATTTCTCGAGCGTCGCGCAGGCTCGCGAGACCGAGCCTGGTCAGTTGGCGAAAGGCGGCTACTACGATCTGACGATCGGTGGCACCGGTCTGGCTCCCTATGTGGTCCCCGATACCCGCATTCCCAATGTTTTGGATCTTCCTGAGGGCGCTTTCCAGCTCACTCCCGCTGTTCCTTACAGCGCTTATGCCAACAGTCCGGTGCACCGCTTCTTCCAGATGTGGCAGCAGACGGATTGCAACGTCGCGCTAGCCACCAAAGTCAACCCCAGCGGCTGCCAGAACGACCTGTTCCCTTGGGTCGAAGTCACCATCGGCGCCGGTAGTGATGGCTCCAGCGGTTCCACCACTCCTCCCACCAATTATCTGTCGACCGGCGAGGGTTCGACCTCGATGGAGTTCTTCAACGTCCTCCACGGAGATGCTCCCTACATGAAGTCGCTCGCCGACAATTTCACCTTGAGCGACAACTTCCATCAGTCGGTGATGGGAGGGACCATGGCCAACCACATCGAATTCGGTTTTGCCGATTCCATCTGGTACAGCGACGGCAACGGGAACGCCCTTGCACCGCCCAGCAATCAGATTGAAAACCCGAATCCTCAACCCGGAACCAATAACTGGTACGACTCCGACGGCTACGGCGGTGCGGGAGGAACTGGCGGCGGCAGTTATGTGAACTGCTCCGATCTCAGCCAGCCCGGCGTCCCTGCCATCGTCAACTACCTTGAGTCCCTCCCGCGTCCCGTCGATCCCAACTGCGAATCGGGGCACTATTACATCCTCAACAACTACAACCCCGGTTACAACGGAGATGGGTCATCGTCTCTTTCCATCTCTCCCTTTACTGTTCCTGGAACATCGGTCCGTCATATCGGCGATGCTCTCCTCGCCGCCAATGTCTCCTGGAAGTATTACGGCGACGGTTGGAACATTTTCCTGTCGGATCCCACCTTCAGCAACCCGCTCGACACCTACTGCAACATCTGCAACCCCTTCAACTACGCCACCGACATCATGACCAACGCCACGCTCCGCACCGAGCACATTCAGGACTCTCAAAACATCTACGAAGACATCAAGGCCGGCGAGTTGCCCGCGGTTTCGATCGTCAAACCGGGCTGGCCGTCCGATGGCCATCCGGCTTCTTCGAAGCTCGATGTCTTTGAAGCGTTTTCGAAGAACATTGTCGATGCTGTGCAGGCCAACCCGCAACTGTGGGCCAGCACTGCCATCTTCATTACTTGGGACGAAGGCGGCGGCTACTATGATTCCGGTTACATCCAGCCCGTCGACTTCTTCGGCGATGGAACCAGGATTCCCTTGCTGATTGTGTCTCCGTTCTCGAAGGGTGGACACGTCACTCACGGCTACACCGATCACGTTTCACTCATCAAGTTCATCGAGCGGAACTGGGGCCTCAAGCCTTTGACCGGCCGTAGCCGCGACAACCTGCCAAATCCGAAGGTCGCCGCCAATAATCCTTATGTTCCGGTGAACAGCCCGGCAATTGGAGACCTGTTCGACGCATTTAACTTCAATCAGCAGTAAGCTCATTGCGACTGCTAACCAATCGGCCGGTCAGGGACCCTAACTCCTGATCGGCCTTTGCTCGCCAAAAGGCCCATCGCGTTGGCTGGCCATTTTAACCAGATTTTTACATTGTTCTTCTGCTCGACCATCCACAATGAAGAGGAAGAAATAATGAAGCGAAGAAACGATGAAGTGGAGAAGCAATGAAGTGAAGAAACGAGCATTCGCCGCCGCGGGACTGCTCTGGCAGCAGTCTCCCCAACGACTGCCATGCCGCAATGTCTCAATGCCTCTCTCGGAGTATGTCTTTGAGTTTCACCAGGCGTAACGTGCTGCGGATGGGCCTCGCAGCTGGAACTGGCTTCTTCGCCGGCCCGCGTCATCTTTGGGCTCAACAGGCTGCCGCGGCCGCAATGAGTCCGCCCATGAGGATGGGTGCAGATCCAGCCCACTCGCCGAAGCTCCCCGAATTTCCCGAGGCGCAACCTGCCGGCCCGCTCCCGAGTTACGTGACTCCCTTGTCCATCCCGCCAGTCCTTCGTCCTGGATCAGCCGGCGTGCCCATTGAGATTCGCATGGTTCCGTTCCAACACAAGGCTCACCGCGATCTTCCTCCGGCTACCATCTGGGGCTACAACGCAATGTGGCCCGGACCCACTTTTGAAGTTCGCCGCGGCGAAGCGCTCTCCGTGAAATGGTTGAATCAGCTTCCGGTCAAGCACTTCCTGCCCGTCGATCCCACGATCCACGGCGCCGAAGAGGGTGTTCCCGAGGTTCGCACCGTCACCCACCTTCACGGCGCCCAGGTCTTGCCCGACAGCGACGGCTATCCCGACGCGTGGGTTACTTCGGACGGCAAGACCGGTTCCGTTATCGCCGCGAATCCCGCCCACTATCCCAACGATCAAGCCGCCACCACGCTCTGGTATCACGATCACGCGCTGGGCATCACTCGTCTCAACGTTTACGCCGGTTTGGCCGGCGTCTATCTAATTCGGGATGATCAGGAAGACAGCCTCAACCTTCCCAGCGGCCAATACGAAATTCCGCTGCTCATCCAGGACCGCAAATTCGGCGTCGACGGCTCGTTGCTCTATCCTCCGCCGAAGAATGGCACGCATCCCATGTGGATGCAGGAATTCTTTGGCGATACCATCTGCGTCAACGGGAAAGCCGCTCCTTTTCTCGAAGTCGAGCCGCGCAAGTATCGTTTTCGCCTGATCAACGGCTCGAATTCCCGCTTCTATCACTTGACGCTCGTTCCCGCAGACGCCTCCGGTAAACGCAATGGCCAGCCTGCCGACGCTCCACCCTTTCGTCAGATCGGCACCGATGGCGGCTTGCTACCCGCGCCTTTGCAGACTCATTTTCTGATTTTTTCTCCTGGGGAGCGCTTCGATCTCGTCGTTGATTTCTCCGAGTTCCAGGGCCAGAACTTTGCCCTCGTCAACGATGCCCCCGCGCCCTACGCCCGCGGCGGGGAGATCGTTCCCGCCGATGTCATGCTCTTCAAAGTCACCAGGCCTCTCGCCGGCAAAGACACAAGCTCACTTCCGGAGACGCTTGTGCCCTGGACTCCGCTCAATCCAGCCCAAGCCGTTCGCGAAAGGATCCTTGCCTTGAGCGAAATGGATCGGCCCGCCGACGGTTACACGATGATTGGCCTGCTTGGTCAGAAACACTGGGATGATCCCATCACCGAAGACCCGAAAGCAGGCTCGATGGAAATCTGGTCCTTCGCCAACGCCACCGGCGACGTCCATCCCATGCATCTTCACCTTGTGCAGTTTCAGGTCCTCAACCGCCAGGCTTTCGACGTGAAAACGTACATGACGACAGGGAAGCTCAACCTCTTCGGCATGCCCATGCCGCCTGAGTCAAACGAGCGTCCCGCGTGGAAAGATACCGTCAAAACCTACGCGGGATACGTGACGCGCGTGATCGCAAAGTTCGATCTCCCCGCAGGGACGCAAGTCAAGCCAGGTGACGAATTCCGCTACGTCTGGCACTGCCATGTCCTCGAGCATGAAGACAACGAGATGATGCGCCCCTACAACGTCGTTGCCTGACCCGCCAAGTCGCCCCTCATTCTGACCACAGCCGGAGCGCATAGCGGCAATGGAGGAACCTGCTTGTCTCGCCATCTCTCTATGCCGAACGCCTCCCAGAATCCCCCAAAGACGACGCTGCATCCTTTATTCTAGTAAAGCACTCTTATGCCAAAAACCACGTCCCCTGGCAGCGCCGTCATTCAGACTCCCATCAATGGCTCCAACGCCGGCTCCAATCCCGAACGTGAGCGCGTCTTCTCCGCTTACCGCCAATGGGGATATCTCGAAGGCGATCTCGATCCCCTCGGCTTTCTTCGTCCACGCCGCACTCCCGAGCTCGACAAAGAGAGCGAATACGCCCACGAAGCCCGCGACATTTATTCCAGCACCATCGGAGTCGAGATCAATCACATCTACGCCCCCGAGCGCCGCCGTTGGATTTACGACCGCATGGAATCGCCGTCTCAAGGTTTCGAGGTCACAGAGAAAGATCAGGCCCGCATTCTCGATCTCCTCATCCGCGCCGACATATTCGAGCAGGTCATGCAGCAGCGTTATCTCGGCTCGAAGCGCTTTTCGCTCGAAGGTGTCACCGCCCTCATTCCTTTAGTCGATGAAGTCCTCGACACCGGTTCCCGTCTCGGGGCCATCGAACTTGTCATGGGCATGAGCCATCGCGGACGTCTCAACGTGATCGCCCACGTTGCGCGTCGCCCGCCGGAAGAAATTTTCGCCGGCTTCGAAGACGTCGACCCGCGCAGCGTTCTCGGTTCCGGCGATGTGAAATATCACATGGGCGCCACCGGCGAATACCTCACGCGCAGCGGCGGCAAGGTTCATATCCATCTGGTTTCGAACCCCAGCCATCTCGAAGCCGTCGATCCCGTCACGATCGGCCGCACCCGCGCCAAGCAGGATCGCACCGGCGAAGGCGGACGCGAAAAATATCTTCCCCTCCTCGTCCACGGCGATGCCGCATTCGCCGGACAGGGCATCCTCGCTGAAACCATGAACTACGCCGACCTTCCCGGGTATACCGTCGGCGGCACGATTCATGTTGTCGTCAACAATCTTCTCGGATTCACCACCAGCTACACCGAAGAGCATTCCACTCGCTTCGCCGCCTGCATCGCACGCCGCCAGTCGATTCCTATCTTCCACGTCAACGGAGAAGACGTCGACGCCGTCGTTCGCGTCGCCCGCCTCGCCACCGAATACCGCTACCAGTTTGGCACCGACGTCGTCATCGATCTCATCGGCTATCGCCGCCACGGCCACAGTGAAGTTGACGATCCCACCATTACTCAGCCGTTGCTCTATAAGAAAATCAAAGAGCATCCGCCGCTCTGGGAAATCTATGCCGATGATATCGGTGCGACCGACGCCCAGGCCCAAGCCGCCGCCATTAAGACCGAGTTTGAAGCCGCACAGAAACAAGCCGGCAGTATCAGGCAGAAACCGCTGATGCGCGAGCTGCCGAAATATTGGGACAGATATTTCGGTGGCCCTTATCGGCCCGAATACGAAGTCGAAACCGGGCTCTCGTCCACCGACTTATCTGAACTCACCACTCGTCTGACCACGTATCCCGAGAGTTTCCATATTCATCCAAAAGTGAAAAAGCTTCTCGAGCAGCGCGCCGAAATGGGCGCCGGCAAGCGTCCCGTCGATTACGGTATGGCCGAGGCCTTGGCCTTCGCCAGCCTCGTGAAGTCCGGCGTCCACGTACGCTTTTCCGGTCAGGACTCCCGCCGCGGGACCTTCAACCAGCGTCACTCCGTCCTCGTCGACGTCGAAAACGAAAACGAATACGTGCCCTTGGAAAACATCGCCGCCGATCAGGCGCGTTGCGAAATCTACAACTCGACACTTTCTGAAGCAGGTGTTTTGGGCTTTGAATACGGATACTCGCGTGACTATCCCGAGTCGCTCGTCCTTTGGGAGGCCCAGTTCGGCGACTTCGTCAACGTCGCGCAAGCCATCATCGACCAGTTCATCAGCGCCGGCGAAGCCAAGTGGAATCTGCTTTCCGGTCTGGTGATGCTCCTTCCTCACGGCTACGAAGGCCAGGGACCGGAACATTCCTCAGCCCGCATCGAGCGCTTTATCCAGCTCGCCGCCAAGCACAACATCCAGATCGCCCAACCCTCCAACGCCGCACAATACTTCCATCTCCTGCGGCGTCAGGCTCTGCGCCACTGGCGCAAGCCGCTGGTCGTCTTCACGCCGAAGAGCATGCTCCGCCATCCCGACGCTTCTTCACCCATTGAAGACTTCACTCACAAGAGCTTCCTCAACGTCATCCCCGACACGACCGTCGGTGAAACCGACCGCATCCTGATCTGCACCGGAAAAATCGGTCATGAGCTTCAGAACGAGCGCAAGAAGAGAAAGGATACGACCACCGCGATCGTCTTCCTCGAACAGCTCTATCCTTTTCCCGACGAAGAGGTCGTTGCCGAATTCGATCGCCACGGCAAGCATGCCGACATCGTCTGGGTGCAGGAAGAGCCCGCCAACATGGGAGCGATGTTCAACATGCTTCCTCGACTGAAACGCATCGCTGGCGATCGTCCCGTACTCAGCGTCAAACGTAGCTCCAGCCCGAGCCCCGCCACCGGGAGCGCGAAGGCCCACGAGGTCGAACAAAAAACGCTGCTCACTCTGGCCTTCACCACGAAGTAGGTTTGCTTGCTCGACCGAAATGCGTACCTGACGGCGCAAATGTTACCCTAATCCTCCGCGCCGATAACCATGCCCCGCCGCCCCCAACCCCTCCGTATCGCCATCGACACCGGAGGCACCTTCACCGACTGCGTCTGGACCGAGCGCGGCCATCTCCGCATGCTCAAAGTTTTCTCCACTCCCGCCGATCCCTCCCAGGCCATCGTTGATGCCATCCGTAAAATCACGCCGTCAAGCAATTTTGTCCTCCTCCACGGTACGACGGTCGGCACCAATACGCTGCTCGAGCGCAAAGGCGCCCGCACCGCACTCGTGACCACCGCGGGATTCGAAGACGCCATCGAGATCGGACGCCAGGCTCGCCCCAAGCTCTACGACTTCTTCTTCGACCGCATCGAGCCGCTGGTCCCGAAAGATCTCCGCTTCGGCGTCAACGAACGCACCGCCGCGGACGGTAAAGTTCTGACCGAGCTCACGCCCGACGAGCTGCGCAGGCTCTCCGCGCAACTCGCAAAAGCCAAGCCCCAATCCGTCGCAATCTCGTTGCTCTTTTCTTTCGCAAATCCGACAAACGAACGGCAAATCGCTGAATCTTTGCGCACCCTCGCGGTCCCGCTCTCCCTCTCCCACCAGATTCTCCCCGAATTTCGCGAATACGAACGCAGCTCTACGGTCGTCATCAATGCCTATCTGCAACCCGTCATGGAGCGTTATCTGGAAAATCTGGAATCGCAGACAATCGCCGCTCCGATAGAAGGCGTTGTGTTTGAAACATCTCTCCCTAGGACACAGGCCGAAGAGGTTCTCGCAGCTCCAGTCGCGAAGCGACAAACGGTGAAAGCCCGTCACGGCACGGTCGGGGCGCCCGCCGCGCTCAGGCCGAGTCCCGTTGAGACCCCACCCCGCATCTTTGTCATGCAATCTTCCGGAGGCATCACCGCACTCTCCGCCGCCGCCCGCGAGCCCGTCCGTACCGTGCTCTCCGGGCCTGCCGGAGGTGTCGTCGGCGCCGCCGCCACCGCCCGCTCCAGCGGCTTCGATCGCATCATCGCCTTCGACATGGGAGGCACCTCCACCGACGTCTCCCTCGTCGAAGGCGCAATCACTACCGCCAACGACGCCCACATCGCCGGACTGCCCGTTAGCGTCCCCATGCTCGACATTCACACTGTCGGCGCCGGCGGAGGCTCCCTCGCCCGTTTCGACGCCGCTGGCGTTCTCCGCGTCGGTCCCGAATCCGCCGGAGCCGATCCCGGCCCCATCTGCTATGGCCGCGGCACGCAGCCCACCGTCACCGACGCCAACCTTCTTCTCTGCCGCCTGCAGCCTGCTCGATTTCTAGGCGGAGATTTCACTCTCGATCTCGAACGCACTCGCCGCGTCACCGAGGAGTGGCTCAACAAGCAAAGCACCCATCTCACTCTGGAAAAGTTTGCCGCCGGCGTGGTTCGCGTCGTCAACGCGACCATGGAGAAAGCTATCCGCGTCGTCTCCATCGAGCGCGGTCGCGATCCTCGTCACTTCGCTCTCGTTGCCTTCGGAGGCGCCGGAGGCCTTCATGCCTGCGCCTTGGCCGACGCGCTCAACATCCCGCACGTCATCGTTCCGGCTTTTCCCGGCGCGCTCTCCGCTCTCGGCATTCTTGCGAGCGACGTCGTCAAGGATTATTCGCGCACCGTGTTGTGGCGATGTGGTCCGGACGCACTCACCCGCTTTCGGCGTCTGCAGACAAACCTTCCGTTCACGAAGTTGACTGGTGAATTCAGCGCCCTGGAAAAAACTGCCGCGCGCGATTTCCGCGCCGAACATTGGGAGGGCAAGCCGCACTGTCTTCGCTCGATCGATCTCCGATACCGCGGCCAGGGATACGAACTCAATATCCCCTTCACGAAAACTTTCCTCCGCGACTTCGAGCAGGAACACCAGCGCCGCTACGGTTACATCCATCCCCACCGGGACGCAGAAATCGTCACCCTCCGCCTCCGAGCCGTCCTTGAATCCAGCACGCCTCATGTGGGAAACATGGACCATGTAGAGACGCCGGCCGCCGGCCGTCCCGGGCGAGCGCAGAGCGCCAGCCTCGCCCCGCCCCAAACCTCATCCCTTTTTGACGGAAAGAAACTCCCCACGAAGCTCTACTCCCGCGAAGAACTCCGCCCCGGCAAGAAATACTCCGGCCCCGCGATCATCACCGAATACAGCGCCACCACGGTCATCCCGCCCGGCAAGCACTTCTATCTTGACAAGGCCCTTAACCTCGTCGTGGTCCCTTCCCGATCCTGATGTGGCCTTCGTGGTTCAATGTTTTTCTCCGTCTGATTGTTAACGTTCGATGAATATCCGTGATTCCGTCCGCAGGCGGGTACTCCGTACTAGGTACTGGCAACTGCCTTCGTTACAATAATCTGGTGAAACCGAGCATCTTCGTCGTCGAAGACGATCCTGACATTTCTCGCCTTGTTCGCCATCATCTGGAGAACGAAGGCTTCAGCGTGCGCGTGTATCCCACCGGATCGAACGTTCTCGCCGATGCCGAACGCCAGCGCCCGGCCCTTTTCGTGCTCGACATCATGGTCCCGGGCAAAGACGGGCTCGAACTCTGTCGGACCGTTCGCCAGACCGCCGGCCTCGCCTCCGTCCCTGTCATCTTTCTTACCGCCAAGAGCAGCGAAGCCGACCGCGTCCTCGGCCTCGAGCTCGGTGCCGATGACTACATCGCCAAGCCCTTCAGCCCACGCGAACTCGTCGCCCGCGTCAAAGCCGTGCTGCGCCGTTTCGAGCGTCCGCTGCCACCGAGTCCCATGAAGGTCGGGGAAATCGAGATCGATCCCTCGGCGATGACTCTCACCGTCCGCGGTCACCTCGTCCCCACTACCGCCACCGAGTTCCGCCTGCTCGATTACTTCGCCCGCCACACCGGGCGCGTCTTCACCCGCGATCATCTTCTTGACTCGGTCTGGCGCGATACCGCCTACGTGACTCCGCGCTCCGTCGACGTCTACGTCCGCCGCATCCGCGAAAAAATCGAGCCCGATCCTGAGAATCCGCGCTATCTCAAAACTGTGCGCGGCGCCGGATACCGCTTTGAATCCCCGAAATGATGAGAGGGCCTGAAACGGGTAGAAAATGAAGAACCGCATCTTCTTCAAACTCCTCGCGGTCTTTCTGATCGTCATCGCCGCTACCGCCGCGATTCTCGACGTCATGCTCGGCAGCGCCTGGGAAACCTCATTGCGCACCGAAATCGAACGCAATCTTACGGAAAAGACTCTTCTGTTCGCGCACCGCGTCGAAGCCGATCGCGGCATCCACTCCCTTGACGAAATCGCCGCTGAGGAAGGCCTCGCCGCCGGCGCTCGCGCCACCATCATTGACGCCTCCGGCAAGGTTCTCGCCGACTCTGAATCCAACCCCGCCAAAATGGAGAACCATGCCACCCGCAAGGAGTTTGCTACTGCCCTTGCCGGCAACACCGGCGAGGACGAACGCCGCAGCGCTACCGTCGGGACTTCCTTTCTCTACGTCGCGGCGCCAATCTCCGGAGGCGCAGTCCGCCTTGCCTATCCTCTTTCGGATGTCGAAGCCGTTCAGGCCCAGATGCATCACCAGCTTCTACGCGGCTCTGCTCTCGCCTTGCTGATCGCTCTGCTCATCGCTGGCATGGCTTCGGTCTGGACTTCGCGCCGCCTCGAGCACATCGTCGATGTCGCGGCCCGCATCGCGGGCGGTGATCTGCGCGCCCGCGTTGCCGACGCTCCTCGCGACGAGATCGGACGCGTCGCCGCGGCCATCGATGAAACTGCTGGCCAGGTCGAGCGCAGCTTCGCCGCCGTGCGCTCCAGCCAGCGTCAGCTCGAAACCCTCCTCAACAGCATGCAGGATGCCGTCATCGCCGTCAGCTCAGACGGTCTCGTGCAGTGGGCCAATCAGCCGATGGATCGCCTCGTCCATCGGCAAACTCGCCTGCATGCCCCCGTGGTCGAAACCATCCGCGATCCTGATTTCCTCGCCACTGTCAACGCAGCCACCACCACCAAGCAGGTGAAACAAGCGCGCGCCACTTCTATCGTCCCCGGCCGCGCCTATGACGTCACCGCCGCTCCTCTGCCTGACGGCGGCGTCGTCGCTGTGCTGCGCGATCTTACCGAAACCGAGCGCGTCGAAAAAACCCGCCGCGATTTCATCGCCAACGTTTCCCACGAACTCCGCACGCCGCTCACCTCTATTCAGGGATACTCCGAGACTCTGCTCGACAGCATGCCGGAAAACGGCACATCCAGCCGTGAGTTCCTCGAAATCATCCGCAAGAACGCCGCCCGCATGTCGCGCCTCACCGAAGACCTGCTCACGCTTGCCCGCGTGGAATCGGGCGAGACTCGCTTTGACCCCGAACCCGTGCCGCCCATTGAGCTTCTCCACGACGCCGAAGAAAGTTTCCGCGAAGTTGCTCGCGGCCATGGCGTCGAACTACAGATCATCGAGATTGACGGCGGTAAGGGCGGTGGCCCGGTCGAGTCCTTCCCGCCCGTCCTGGCCGATCGCGAAGCCATCCACCAGGTCTTCTCAAACCTGATCGACAACGCCATGAAATACGGCCGCACCGGCGGTCGCGTCGTCCTCGGTGCGCGCCATGCCGCTCGCGGCATCGAATTTTACGTTCAGGATTTCGGCGCCGGCATTTCTTCTGAGCACCTTCCGCGCCTCTTCGAACGTTTCTACCGCGTCGATAAGGCCCGCTCCCGCGAATCCGGCGGTACCGGCCTCGGCCTTGCCATCGCCAAACACATTATGTTCGCCCACCGCGGCTCCATCCGCGCCGAAAGCGACCTTAACCACGGCAGCATCTTTCTTTTTACCCTTCCGCTCGCCTGACGCTGTCTATTTCACTCCGCTCCCTCCCTTTTGGGAACATCCAGAATTTTCTCCCGCCCCGATCCACATTACCTCTTGCTTTTTTTCCTTCTTGCCCGACACTGAACCTAGCCACAGCGTCGCGCGATGCATCTAAGAAATGTTGCCGAAAAAATGACGCAAAATTCACAGCTTATTAACCATGAATTCCTCAGCAAACCGTATCCTTAGCCGTTGGCCAACCCATCCCAGGAACGGCAGAATCACGGCGGCGGCTTTCGACCGCAACGTCGCCGTCCTTCTCGCCCGGCGGACACACTCATGAGCACCGCAATCAAGACTCCCGATCCCGAACCGGCTCATCAGTACATCGTGCGCCGCACCGTGGAAGCCTGTCGTCTCGCCAAAGAAGCTGCCGGCGCCGCCGCCGAAGGCATCGCGACCGGCTCCAACGCGCTGCTCAGTTCGCTCCGCCAGCGCGAACGTGAACTCGACACCCTCGATATGGAAATCGACGATGGCGTTACCACTGCCATCACCGAAGTCGCTCCCGCCGAAGCTCGAGAACTCCTCGCCTGTATGAAAGTCATGATCGGTCTCGAACGCATCGGCGATCTTCTCCTCAGCTTTGCCAATAGCGCTCAGGCCGCCGGTGGGCGCATCGATTCCGAAGACACGCGCGACCTCACCCAGATGGCCACCATCCTCGAAAAAATGCTCACCGATTGCGGCGCTGCGTTTTCCGGACGCGACGTCCCCAAGGCCATCGACGTTCTCCGCGCCGACGCCGAAATGGATCGCCTCCGCAATCTCATCTTCCTCCGCCACATCGAGAATCCCGAAAACGTTCACCGCCAGGCCAGCCTCCAGGTCATCTTCATGACCCAGTCTCTCGA
>Ga0335078_10000330_pt1 | contig 75898 bp, 63 predicted proteins | sample Lox_Sample_32_FD_206711 | JGI IMG/M metagenome (GOLD analysis project Ga0335078, IMG submission 206711) | Soil microbial communities from Loxahatchee National Wildlife Refuge, Florida, United States - Lox_Sample_3.2 | ecosystem: Environmental > Terrestrial > Soil > Wetlands | place: USA...
TGTCAGGTATTTGCCCGGGGGAGACGCGCAGCGCTCGTCTCCCCCATTACCGCTCAGAGCGTCGTCTGCACCCGGGTTGAGTACCATCTTGCTACCGGCTGACCTCAAACACCACGCCGCAGCCGTGGCCGGACCCGCAACTCAGATCGCCGCCGAATGCAGCCAGCCCATAAAGAGCCCTCGTGCTACTGATAAGCCCGCCGCTCGGTATATTCCCATCCTTGCCGCCTTGAAACTCATAGAGCACCGTTTCCTTCCATTTCTTGCCCGAAACCGGAATGAGCTCGAACACCGTGCGTGTGGTTGTCCCGTACAGGTCGCCTTTCCCCGACGTAGTGGGGCCAAACGGGTACTTACCATCTTTCCGCCCGGAAAATGAGTGCAGGATACTCTCCGACCAGCCTCCCTTCCTTCGCTGCAGTTCGAATACGGTCCCGCAGTCGCAGAACGGGCTACCACCGTAAGCGGTCGTGCCGTATATGTCTCCGGCCTTGTCGAAGATAACTGGACTGTCGCCTGGCCCGCTGCCATCCGGAGAGCCACCAAAGCTGTATAGCACCGCTTCTACCCACTGTCCGCCTGAGAGGGTCACCTGATAAACCGTGCCTTGTCCGAAAGACCCGCCCTGGTAGGTTGTGCCGTACATGTCGCCATTTCGATCGAAAGTCACCCCTGGGTATGGCTGCGCTCCATCACTGCCTCCCTGGAAGCTGTAGAGAACTCGCTCCGTCCAATGGTTCTTCCCGATAGGCCTCAATACGAAGACGGTGCCGCATCCTCCGTGGCACGCTCCCGCACCGCCGTACAGAGTCGTGCCGTACATCACGCCCTCCTTGTTCCGGACCAGCGCAGAATACGGGTTCGCCCCATCTCCCTTGCTCGGCTGGAAGCGATGGATCACCGTCTCCTTCCAATGTTCACCTGAAGTAGAGGTCAGCATGAAAACTGTTCCACACCCAGCCGGACACAATTGCTGCACTCCGCCTCCGATCGTTGTTGTGCCGTACAGATTCCCTGCGTCGTCAACTATTACGCCGTTCGGGTTGGCTCCGTCATTTTCCGTACCGAACGTGTGTAGAACCTCTTCCTTCCAGCCGCTACCCACATGGGTCAGTTTGAAAACTGTGCCAATGCCATAAGCTCCACCGGATTGCGTGACGCCATAGAGGTTTCCCTGGGCGTCGGCGACCAGCGACCCGACCGGGGTTTCCCCGTCCTTGCCGCCCTTGAAGGCATAAAGAACCTTTTCCGTGCCCGCGATGGCGCTCGGAACCAAATACAGCAACATTGCAAAGACAAACAGCACGAGCATTATTGCCCTGACCGGATATTTTCGAGCCATTGTTTGCTACCTCGCTATCAGAAGTTTTGCCGGGAATAACGGAAGGAAAGGGAGCTGCCACATCCTTACACCAGTTGGCAGTTTAGCACGAAAAGCCGCAGCCGCTTAGGGAATTCCCCACAAAAACCCTCGGGGCCCGACGTAAATGCCATCGCCAATTTCATCCTGCCGCCTTGCGGAAATACTCCAGCGACATGCGCAGGCCGGTCTCTAAGTCAATCTTTGGCTCCCAACTCAACAACGCTTTCGCCTTGGAGGTATCTGGACGGCGCTGCCTGGGATCATCTTCGGGCAGGGGTTCATACGCGATCTTGCTCTTCGACCCAGTCACAGCTAACACGCGCTTGGCGCATTCCAGAATCGTGAACTCCGTAGGGTTGCCAATGTTCACTGGCAGATGCTCATCACTTCGCGACAGGCGCATGAAGCCATCGATCTCGTCGCTCACATAGCAGAAGCTGCGGGTCTGGCTGCCGTCGCCATAAACTGTCAGATTTTCTGCACGCAGCGCCTGCTTCATGAAATTCGGCACCACGCGTCCGTCGTTTAACTGCATGCGCGGGCCATAAGTGTTGAAGATGCGCACGATGCGCGTATCCACTCTGTGATAGCGGTGAAAAGCCATGGTCAGCGCTTCGCTGAAGCGCTTGGCCTCGTCGTAGACCGAGCGCGGGCCTATGGGGTTTACGTGCCCCCAATAAGATTCTTTCTGCGGATGTTCCAGCGGATCGCCGTAACATTCCGACGTGGAAGAGATCAGATATTTCGCGCCGTATTTCCGCGCCAGCTCGAGCGCGTGCAGCGTTCCCTGCGATCCCACTTGGAGAGTCGCAATGCCGTGCGTCATGTAATCCACGGGACTGGCTGGGCAGGCAAAGTGAAAAACGTAATCCACCGGCCCGCAATCGAACGGCTGATTGATGTTCAGTTGGCGGAATTCGAAGCGCGAGTCGTTGCGGAGATGATCGAGGTTGGACAATCTACCGGTGAGCAGATTGTCCACCACAATGACCGAATAACCCTCGCCGAGCAGCGCGTCGCAGAGATGGGAACCGAGAAAGCCGGCCCCGCCGGTAACCAGAGCGCGCCGTGGACTCATGAGTTCTTGCGCCGCTTGGCCGGGACTCCGGCCGTAACCGGCACCGCTTCCGGCGTCACCGCGGGCCGTCCGACGCTGTAATAAGTGAAGCCGTGCGCCGCCATCGTCTCCGGATGATAAAGATTGCGGCCGTCAATCACAATGGGATACTTCAACTGCTTGTGGAGATGGTGCAGGTCGAGCGAGGCAAACTCCTCCCACTCGGTCAGGATCAGTAGAGCATCGGCGCCGCGCGCGGCTTCGTAGGCGTCGCTCGCGAGTTCGATCTTGTCGTTGAGGATGCTGCGTCCTCGTTGCTGCGCCGCCGGATCGTACGCCGCGATCTGGCAGCCTTCCTGTAACAGCGTTTCCACCAGCATAATCGCGGGCGATTCACGAATATCATCGGTGCCGCCCTTGAAGGCCAATCCCAGCACGGCAAGGCGCTTGCCGCGCAGCGTCCACAGCGCGCTACGCACCTTCTGCAGAAATCGCCGGCGCTGCTCGTCGTTGATGTGCATGACTTCATCGAGCAGACGGAATTCGTAGCCGCATTCGCGGGCGACCGCGCGGAACGCCTTCAGATCTTTGGGAAAGCAGGAGCCGCCGTAGCCGATGCCGGGATTCAGAAAGCGCGGCCCGATGCGGCTGTCGCTGCCGATCCCCTGGCAAACCTGCTGCACGTTCGCCCCTACCGACTCGCACACCGAAGCCACGGCATTGATGAAGGAAATTTTCATCGCCAGGAAGGCATTCGAGGCGTGCTTGATGAGTTCGGCGCTCTTGGCGCTGGTGACGATGATGGGCGGCGGGATGCGGGCAGCATCGGGGCGGGCGATGGCATCCACTCGCGCGTAGTAAGCGCCGCTGGTCAGCGGCAGATAGATCTCGCGCAGCACGGAGGCGCATCGTTCGTTATCCGCGCCCACCACGATGCGGTCGGGATAGAGGAAATCGGTGACCGCAGTTCCCTCGCGCAGAAATTCTGGATTCGAGGCGACATCGAACGAATCCGGTGCGGCGGCGTTGCGCAGAATGATTTTGCGGATCCAGTCGCTGGTATAAACCGGGACCGTGCTTTTCTCGACGATAACTTTATAGCCGTTAATGGCGCTCGAAATACTGCGCGCCACCGACTCGACGTAGGAAAGATCGGCTTCGCCCTGTTCGGTTGGCGGCGTGCCCACGGCGATGAAAATAGCGGCGCTGGCGCGCACTGCGGCCTGCAGATCGTCGGAGAATGTTAGGCGCTGGCCGCGATGCCGCTCCAGCAATTCGGGCAAAAACTTTTCGTGGATCGGCACCTGGCCGGCCTGCAGCGCGGCCAGCTTTTCCTGATCCACATCTACCAGGATGACCTCATGGCCCACGTCAGCGAGACAGGCGCCAGCCACCAGTCCAACATATCCCGATCCAACCACTGCAATGCGCATCTTAAGATACTCCCCAAGCCGGGGCAAACGCCTCCATCGGCTGCGAACTCACTACTTTACCAGCTTTCCGCGGTCTGACAAGTGAGCGATGACCGCGACTGCTCGGCCAGGTGCAAAATGGGACGCGCGGCATTTCGACGTGCCGGCGACGATGGCCCCATCGGGATGACCGAGGCCGAAATCACCCCTTTGCAGTTGACAAGTGCTTGTTTTCGCGGGAAACTCCGCACTACCGGCTATTGCTTGATTGCTCAACTAGTAATCGGGGTCCGGAAGGCAAAAACAGGGCCTCGCCTGGTTGTTCCAGCGTTGGCGCTTATTGATGGCACATATTCCCATGTCGCGGCCGAATCCATTCGATCCGCCCAAGCCGGAGGGGATTCCGTCTACGCTCGGGGAACACCACGACTCCGGGGCCTTCCTGTCGTATCTCGCCTCGACTCTTTCCAATCACACTGAAGCCGGTCTTTCGGCTGAACTGGCACTTGACCTGGTGCTGAATGAGATTGTGGAGCAGTCGCGCCTGGCGACCAATGCCACCGGAGCGGCCATCGCCCTGGCGCGCGACGGCGAAATTGTCTGCCGGGCGACAACCGGCACCAACGCGCCCGACCTTGGCGTTCGCCTGGATGCTCACTCCGGACTCTCCGGCGCCTGCGTTCAGACTCGGCAATGGCAGCGCTGCGACGATACGGAGAACGACGCTCGCGTGGACGCCGCTTTGTGCGGCCGCCTGGGTGTGCGGTCCATCCTGGTGTTTCCGGTGTTGAGCAAAGATCGGTTGCTGGGCGTGATCGAAACTTTTTCCTCGCGGCCGAAAGCGTTCAGCGATCGCGAGATTCAAACCCTGAAGGCTCTTTCCCGCGGCATCGTCGAGAATGTGGAGAAAGCAGCGGAAGTCCAGGCTCCGCCGCCTCCACCGCCGCCGCCGGAGACGAGGAAGCAGGAGACGAAGAAGCAGGAGAAAGTGATTCGGCAGGCTCCGGCAGTTACAGCGGCGCCGGAAATTAGAATCGCTCCCGCAGTTATCGAAAGCAGCAGCGAAGATGTCCGGCCCCCGAGAGATTACGCTACTACGATATTGACCGCAGCGGTGATCGCTCTGTCCTTATTGTTGGGATGGATGTTGGGCCTCAGCAACCATCCAAGGACGGTCCCGACGGTGAAGTCGAAGCCCGCGGTACCTGCCGCTCCGCCGCCGGCCAGCCAAGCTGCTGCGCCTCCGGCAGCCGATGCGACAGCGGCTCGAACCACGGCCGAATTGCCGCCCGCGAACCCGCCGAAGAAAACCGAGACTCTCCCCTCGCCTGAACAGGGGTTAGTGGTTTACGACAAGGGCAAAGTCGTTTTTCGCATGCCGTCGTCATCACCAGCCAACAATGCAAGCTCGGTTGGATCTCCGGGAGAGTCCCCGGTTGCGTCCGGAAATGCGGAACGCTCTCCCACGGTCATTTCTCCTGAGCTCGCCAGTGAGTATGTCACGGTGCGAGTGGAGCCGGAATATCCCGAGCCGGCCCGGCTGAATCACATTCAAGGGCCGGTGGTTCTGGAAGCGCTGGTGGACAAAGTTGGGGCGGTTGAGAGGCTCAAGACGATCAGCGGGGACCCTCAACTGGCGGCCGCGGCCACCGAAGCCGTGCGCCAGTGGAGATTCAAACCCTATTCCCACAACGGCCGCACGCAGGAATTTCAGACCCAGATCACGGTCAGCTTCCGCTTGCCGTAAAACGCTCGACGTTCAGCCCAATTCTTTCTTGTTCAGCAGATCGGTGGAGGCAAGATTCACCGCCTTCGGCTTCACCCGCGGTAGGTTGCCGTGCTTGAGAGCGTAGAGCGCCAGTTCCACGCGCGTGGACACACCCAGCTTTTCGAATACCCGAAACAGATAATTCTTGATGGTGTGCTCGCTGAGGTCGAGCTGCTGCGAGATCTCGCGGTTGCTGCAGCCCTCGGCTACCAGGCGGGCAATCTCTTCTTCGCGCTTGCTGAGCGTGTATCCGGCGGCATTGTTGCCATCCAGCGGCAAGGGCTTGCCCAGCGCTTCCAGCACGAACCGCAGTTCCGCCGAACCGGCCCATATCTGGCCTTTATGCACGCAGGCGATGCACTTGCACAAAATCTCAAACGACTCCGAGCGGTAGAAGACGCCGCGAGCGCCGAAGCGAAAGGCCTCGACAACCAGATTTCGGTCCATCGCATCGAGCAGCACGACGATGTTGGACGCAGGCTGCGGCGCCCGAATCTCGCGCACCATGCGAAGCTGATCGTGCGAATCCTGCGAATTGCCCGCGCCAATCAGGATGACATCGAACGAAGAGTCCGCCATGAGGCGTAGCGCCTCGCCCGTGTTCGCCGCCGCCGCCGCCTGGAAGGCACGGTTACGCGCGAGCGCCTCCGCCAGCAACTGGCAGCTCATAGCGACCGGGTCCGCCACGAGAACCCTGATCGTGGATTCCGGGTTTTGTGCCGAAGTCAAGGGAAATAGACGTAGAACTGGGGAGGGAGCAGTTAAATTCTACGTGGAATCGAGCAGAGTCTCAAGGAGTCATAGGTCTCTTTTGCCGTTTTTTGCGGCCCAAGGGCGGGGACTTCCCGCTGATGGCGCGGATTCCCGGCGATTGACCGTGCCTGCATAGGGCCGCGGGATGAATTTCTCCTGGAGACCTAAGCCCCTATGACCTAAGGCTCTTGTTCACCACCTGTTTGTAGGGCAAAGTGGGCCTTAGGGAGATTCTGATAACTCCAACTGGTCATTTCGGGCGGAGCAGAACTGCCCGTTTACTGGCGATTCCGCGGAATCGAGAAACCTGCTTTCGCTCTGTACCGGACTTAATCAGGGTGGGAGGGCGCGCATCCTCAACGTGCGACACTACAGAGTTTTGCCGAGGAATGGTATCCTCAAAACGCGGCCTGGACGAGCGTAGGAGAGCGGGATGTATTTGAAGTATTTCGGTCTGCGGGAACAGCCCTTTGGGGTCACTCCGGACCCGCGTTTTCTGTATCTCAGCGCGGCCCACCGCGAGGCGCTGGCTTCTCTTTATTACGGGATCGAAGCCAATCGCGGCTTTCTGGGCTTGATCGCTCGGCCGGGCATGGGCAAGACCACGATCCTATTCCATCTGCTGGAGAAATTCCGCAGCTCCGCCCGCACCGCATTTCTATTTCAGACCCAGTGCACCTCGCGTGAATTCCTGCGCTTTTTGCTGGGCGAACTTGGCTATGAGGACGATAGCCAGGATTTCGTGCGCATGCACGAAGAGTTCAACAAGCGCCTGCTGCAGGAAGCGCGGGCGGGCAATCGCATGATCGTCGTGATTGACGAGGCGCAGAACCTGGACGCGTCGGTGCTTGAGACCGTGCGCCTGCTCTCCGATTTCGAAACGCCCCGCGCCAAGCTGTTGCACATCATTCTGGCCGGACAGCCCGAGTTGGCCGACAAGCTGGCCAGTCCGGGGCTTGCGCAATTGCGCCAGCGCGTCTCGATTGTCAATGGCTTGGACACGTTGCCTTCGTGGGAAGTTAAGAATTACATCGAGCATCGCCTGCGCGTGGGCGGCTACGAAGGCGAGCCTCTGTTTACAGCCGATGCCTACGAAGAGATCGCCCGCTTCAGCGAGGGCATTCCGCGAAACATTAATAATTTCTGCTTCAACGCCCTGTCACTGGCCTGCGCCTTGCGCAAGCGGGTGGTGGACGATGAAGTGGTGAAAGAAGTGATGTCGGATCTCGACATCTCGAAGCTGACGTCGTATGGCGCGGCCGCGCAGGCGCTGGCCGCGCGCCATGAAACTACTCTGGAGCCCGCTCCGGCGCCTCCGCCGCCGAATGTGCAACCGATTCGCACCCTCAATCCCGAGAGCCTGAGTCCGACCGAGGCTGCCGCCTACATGCAGCAAGTGGCGCTGAAGCTTAAGAACTGGCAGGATTCGCTAGATAAGAATCTGGGCGCCGTCCGGCGCCGCCCCAGCCACCACCGCGAAGGCGAGCGGTAAGAATCATCCGTCTGAGTGGGCTGGAACCTGCCCTGTCCGGGGTTGCCGGGCCTCGTGACTTCTGATCCTCGATGAAATTTTGGGTGTCCAGGTTGAAGCTGTTACGAAACTCGCGCCGTCGGTTGAAAGCCGATCCGGATTCCCCACTTCCGTCTTGCCGCCACTCCCGTGGCGGCTTTCTCATGACGCCGCTGCGCGGCTGGAGCGGGCGGTATTGATGTGAAGATTAACGATCACCTGTCCTTGCGCGCGGGCCAAATGGACTATCTGTTCACCAAGCACGTTCGTGGGGGTGTCCCTGGCATCGGGATGACTTCAACAACACTGACCAAAGTGAGCAGCGGTCGCCACTATGGCACGATCCGAAAAGCGGTGCCAAAGTAGACGCCCTTGCCTCCAGAGGTGGTGGTACCGTAGAGGTTCCCTTTCTCGTCCATCGCCAGTGTGCCGTAGTCAACGGGGTAGCCTCCGTCTCCTTTTTGCTCCCCAAAGGTATGGAGCAGCTTGAAGCGCCAGCTCTTGGATGTCCTTACCAATTCATAGGCAGTGCCCTCGCCATAATCCGTGTCTCCCTCACACGTGCCGTATAAATTTCCAGCCCTGTCAAGGATCACGCCGGCCACCGGGTTTTCGCTAAAATTGTTGGCCGGGAACGCATAAAGTGTTGTCAGCTTCCAAGCGGCCTTGGTGTGCTTCAGTTCGTACACGGTGCCGTAGCCGGATGCTCCGCCTGTATTGGCAGTGCCGTAGTAAATGCCGTCCTTAGCGGCGGTCAAGCCGGAGAATGGAGCACCGCCATCATCGCCGTCAGTAAAACTGTGCAGCACTTTGAACTGCCACTTGCCGTTCGACGGGGACATCCGGAAAATCGTGCCCCAAGTGCCCAGATCTTCGTTGCCCCGCGCTGTACCGTAAAGACTGCCGGCGGAATCCATTATCAAAGTACCCCGCGGATCGACGCCGTCGGGAACGGTGAAGGTGTGAATCACGCTTTCGGTGTAGTTTCCGTCCGCGTGCGCGCTAAGCTCAAAAACAACTCCGCATCCGTTATTATTGCTGATGCATGCCTTGCCTCCTGCTGTGGTCGTGCCGTACAAATTGCCGGCCTTGTCGAGGGCGAGGCCGCCAGCTGGCCAAGCGCCATCGGGCAAACCCTGGAACACATACAGGACGGTCTCTTGATAGGTTCCGTTGTTCTGCGGCGTCAGCTTGAAAACGGTTCCGCAGCCTGTATATCCGAGAGCAACGCAAGCCTGCCCATCCCCGCCGTAAATTGTGGTTCCGTAGAAATTGCCGGAAGCATCGGTGGTCAGGGGAGCGTAGGGATTCTGGCCATCCGTGCCGCCCTTAAAAACGTAAAGGTTCGTTTTTTTCCATCCGCCTGAATCGGTTGGGGAGAGCTTCCAAACTGCCCCCGCGTACGAACCTTCACCGGTGGAAATTCCGTAGAGGTTTCCCGCACTATCAAGAATCGGTCCCGCCGATGGGATCTCGCTCGGCCCTTCGGGAAAACTGTACAGCACCTTCTCTGTTGGGCCGGCAGCCCACACGTTCCCGGCCAGAGCCAGGAAGAGAACAAAGGACACAAAGAATCTGCATATTAGCGCTGTTTGTGAAGACATCAGAAAACTCCTGGTTCGATTGTGGCTTTTGATGGAAGCCGCGCGGGCTGGGTTGCCCTGCCGAACTTGGGCACCGGGCGTATGAGCACGCGCAAGGACGCGCGCCTACATGGAATCCTTGAGTGGCGGGCTATCCTTGCACAACAGGTACGGGAAAGCGCATCTCGGCGGGTGCCACTACTTTGGACGAGGCCGGCATGGCGGCCTTTTTGTCGCCGCTCTCGACCGCGCTGTCGCTGTGGCCAAGGCTGTAAGCGTACAGCACGACTTCCACGCGCTTGGAAACGCCCAACTTGTCGAAGATACGGAACAAATAATTCTTCACCGTATGCTCGGTCAGGCCGAGGCGGTGCGCGATCTCGCGGTTCGACAAGCCTTCGGCCACGCAGCGCACCACTTCCTGCTCGCGGCGCGAGAGCAGCGCGGTTCCCTGGGCATCAATTGCGCGCAAGGGCAGGGCTTCGCCGAGCGCTTCCAGCAGATAACCAAGTTCCCGGCTATTGGCCCAGATCTGGCCCTGGCTGACACAGAAAATGCACTTGGCCAGGGACTTCAACGACTCGCTGCGGCAAAAGACGCCGCAAGCGCCGGCGCGGAAAGCTTCCACCACCTGGGCGCGGTCGGAGCTGTCGAGCAGCAGCACGATGCGCGTCTCCGGGTGCAGGGTGCGCAGTTCGCGCGCCACCTGGAATCCCTTGCTGCGGTCATCGTCGAGGTCAACGCTGATCACCACCACGGCGGGCTTTTCCCGCGCCACGGTGGCAAGAATCTGCTGCGCGTCGGAAATCGGCTCCAGGACCTGAAAGCGTTTGTCGCGCTCCAGAGCGGCGGCCAACAGCTGACTGTTCATGCGGGTGCTGTCAGCGGCAAGAACTCGGATCATCTCGGAAACTTCGGGTAAGGAGATAGCGTAAGCCATAGATAGAGCCTGGGTGTCCGGATGCAAAGTGCTCCAGACGCTTCAATCAACTAGGCCAGAGAACCGGGGGCTTTTCCACCTGGTTGGTTTGGTATTCAAGTCGAGCGAACAGCGGCGAGACCTACTGAACGTTCGGAGGAGAATGCCCACCACTGTTAGCCGTCAACCCCTGACGACTGTTCCCGAGACTTTAGTCTCATAGCTGGACAGTGTAAATAGCACTTAAGTGCCATAGAGCGGGTTCGTAGGTTTAATGGTTTGCGTCGCAAAACACCTGCAAGCCTATGATAAATAAATTGTTACCTTCAAGTCGGAAGATTCTCACAGCTACTTTGCTGACGTGATACGCAGCCCAAAGCCTTCCTCCGCCATGCGGGCGATCTCACTCCCGATGGGAAGCGACGCGGTGGCCGCCGGCGAAGGCACGTTGCCCATTTGCAGCATATTGTGCGAGCAGACGAATTGAAAATCGTCCACCAGCGAGCCATCGGGACGCAGCGCTTGCGCGCGCACACCGGCACTGCTCAGAATCAAATCCGATCTACCGATTTCCGGAAGAAGATTTTGCACGGCGCGCACGAAGGCGGCCTTGTGAAACGAGCGGTGAAATTCGCCGGCGCCGTTGCGCCAGTATTTTGCGGCCATGCGCCAGAATCCGGCGAAGGTCAAAGTGCTGAGCGCGTCGCGCAGATTAAAAGAAGTGCGGGTATACCCTTCGCGCTTGAATGCCAGCACAGCGTTGGGGCCCACGTCCACGCCACCGTGGATACGGCGGGTGAAGTGCACGCCCAGAAAAGGAAAGCGCGGATCGGGCACCGGGTAGATGAGGCCGCGGACCAGCTTCGCCGCCTGGGGAGTGAGATCATAATATTCGCCGCGAAAGGGCACAATGCGGACTTCAGGCTTTTCTCCCGCCATGCGGCTGACGCGGTCACTTTGCAGGCCGGCGCAGTTGATCAGGTAACGCGCCGCAAAATTTCCACGCGTAGTCTGGACGGTGATTTCTGAGGCGTGGCGAACGATGCCCGTCACCTTCGTTGCTGTTTTCACGGTGCCCCCCTGCGCCGCGATCAGCGCGGCATACTTTTCGCAGACGGCGGCATAGTCGGTGATGCCTGTGCCAGGCACGTGCAGCCAGCCCACGCCTCCGCAGTGAGGCTCGATCTCGCGCGCCTGTTCCCGGCTGAGCAGTTGCACCCCGGCGATGCCGTTGGCCCGGCCGCGTGCGAGGAGTTCTTGGAGACGCGGAAGCTCCTCGCTGGTTGTGGCAACAATGAGCTTTCCGCAGATTTCGTGGGGGATGGCGTGCTCGCGACAGAACGTAACCATCGCGGCGGCGCCCTCGGCGCAGAGTTTCGCCTTGAGCGAACCTGGTTTGTAGTAGATTCCCGAGTGGATGACGCCGCTGTTGTGCCCGCTCTGGTGGCGCGCCACGCGGTCTTCTTTTTCCACTAGAAGCAACCCTAACTGCGGAAAGCGCCGCGACAGATGCATGGCGGTGGAGAGGCCGACGATTCCGCCGCCGATGATCACGATGTCGAAGTTCTGGTCTGGCATGGGCAGAGATGATCTTAAATGGCCAAGTGACGCTGATCTATGGCTTTGAGGGTGCCGCGGCAGGCTTCTTCATGAGCAGCTGATTCCTCAATGACGGCCTGAGCGGAGCCATTGATATAGCTCGCACAAAGAAGCAGCAGCAGATTTCTCGACTTCACAAAATTGCCTGCAAACAGGCCATTTTGCTCCGCTCGAAATGACAAGAGCTAAAGTGACTGAAGTGACAGGGGAAGAGTGAGCGAGTAATGCTTTAAGCACTTCTAGTTCACGGTAAGCGTCACCGGCGTGGTGCGCACCAGGGAGCCGCACACTGCCTGCACCGTCACGGTGTAAGTCCCGGGATTGGTGCCGGGCTGGCCCGCGCCGACTGAACTGCTGCTGCCTCCTCCGCCGCAAGACACAAGCAGACCAAGGATTGCGAACGTGATGATCCCAGAAAGCAGTCGGCGGCGGAGAGCCGGCCAGAGCGGAGCAAACAACGGCAGCAGAAATGATCCCAGCAGAGCCAAGGTTTTTCGATCAAGCGACGCCAGCACTGGAGCGGTCGTCGCAACTGCGAAGGTTACCGGCGTTGCTCCGCTGCCGGCGATCACCTCGGAAGGACTAAACGAGCAGGTGCTTAGTCCCGGCAGCCCCGAGCAGGAGAGCGACACGGGGTGGGGAAAGCTGGTTCCCATGGGCGTAAGTTCCAGATCGTAAGTCGCCGATTGGCCGGCGGCCACCGACTGCACGCCGGAAGTGTTGGCGATCTGGAAGTCAAAGGCAGTCGTGAACTGCACCGCAAGAGTGTGCGATGTGTCGGAGGGATCGCTACCCTTCGCCGCGATGTTGAAGTCATAAGCCTGCGCGTTTCCACTTTTCAAGGTGAGCGCGAAGGGTGCGCCGTTGGCGGTCGGAGTCAGGCTTGGCGGACTGGCACTGCACGTAGGTGGCGCTCCCGAGGCGCAACTCAGCGTTACGAGGCTGTCGTATCCGTTCTGCGCGGTCAGCGTGCCATTGAACACGCACAATCCCGTTACCGAGGCCGTCGCCGAAGTTGGGCTCGGGCAGCCGCATTGCGCCGACTTCACGCAACTGGCGGTCAGAGCGAAATCCTGGTAGTCCGTGATGGTCAACGACAAGTTCTGTTGCTCGTTCGGGCCGCCTTCGGTCGCGCCGTTAAGGATGATAGGAAACGTGCCCGTCGGTGTGCCCGTGGAAGTGGTGACCGTCAGCGTCATACTCACCGGATGGCCTGCGGTTGGGTTCACCGAACTCGATGGCGAAAAATTGCAGGCCGCGCCGTCGGGCAAGCCCAGGCAGGACAGATTCACCGTTGCATTAAAAGATCCCGTCGCGGTCACCTGGAAGCGCACCGGGCCGGAGGTATTGGGAATATTGACGCTAATGCTCGAGGGCGAGGGCGGCGTCAAGGCAAAATCCACCACCCGCAGCGTGAGCGGAAAATCGTGCGTCAGTTGGCCCTGGTCGCCTCCTACTCCGTGCAGGTTGAAGTTGTAATCCTGATCCGTGCCGCTGCTGGCGGTGATGGTAAACGCGGCGCCCTGCGAGGTCGGGATCACGCTTCCCGGATTGATCTGGCAATTTGGCGGCGGCGGCGTGGCTCCGTTAGTGCAACTCAGGACGACAGAACTGTTGTAGCCAAACAGCGAGATCGCTTTGCCATTGAGCACGCCGGGCTGGCCACCAAACACTGTCAACGTGTTCGGCGAGACCGAGAGCACGTAATCGGGCGTGGTGATCAGGGGAAACTGCCACACGCCGCGGCCGTAAGTGGAAGCGCGCAGCAGCTTCGTCGTGATGGTGTTGAAGATGCCCAGAGAGGTGATCGCTACGTTGGGAACATAGCCGCCTTGGGTGCCGACCTCGGTCCAGTTCGCCCCCGCGGTGCTGGTTGAAAAAACGCCAACGTCGGTGCCCGCGTACAAGGTGCCATTGGTCGGCGTCGTACCTGGATCCACGAGCACGGCGTTCACTGGAGCATCGGGCAAGTTGGCGGTGAAGTCGGTCCAGGAAGCGCCGCCGTTGCTCGTCTGCCACACATGGGAAACGTGGAAGCCCATGATGCCGACATAAGCGGTGAGGCCGGACTTGTCAGAGGTATCTATGGAGACGCTTGAAACCGGGAAGTTATCGGGGTTGATGGAGCCGGTCTGATCCACCCAGGTAGATGGGCCGCCGGCGACGTTGGTGCTGACCCAGACGTGGCCGCCCGGTGGAGAGGTCGGAATGAGCGGTCCGTAGCCGTCGGTGCCCGCGTACATGAGGTTGCAGAATCCGTTGTTGTCGAGGGCGCCGCCCGCGGCCAGCGAGCGCACCAGATTGATCTCATCTCCACTGCAGATTCCGTCCCCGCCGGTTTCAAAGCTATGGCTCAACACGGTGTAAGCGCCGCCGGCAGCGGGTCCGCGCCACAGGCGGCAAGTTCCGACGATCATCTCGCCGGAACTTTGCGGGTCGAGAATGTAGGGCACGTTATACGGCCCCGTATCTCCACCCAGAGTCGCGCTGCTGACGACTTGATTGTTTTGGAAATCCTGGGTGTGGCAGTCGATTCCCGAAGCGCAATTGAAGATGTTGACGCCCGAGACGGCATCCGGAGGATTGGAGACGAACCAGTTGTTTTCGTTGGTGGGATCAATCTGGTTGTAGCCGCCGTCGCCAAAATTCACGTTCTGCCAGGTGCTGCTGAGTAGCACCGAGGCCGCGCCCGGCGAGCCGTTGCCCTGCGTGCCGCCAAGAATCACGTTCGGATCGTTCGCCGATTCCGAGAAAGCAATGAACTGCGTCATCGAGCCCAGCGTCTGATTCAGGCTGTCGAAGGAATTACTGCCGCCACAGTTGCCCGCAGTGAGGCCGGTGAATCCGTCGAGAGCGCGATAGATGCCGCCGTCGTTGGCGAAGTACATCACGTCCTGCGTGCTCTTGTTGATGAGCAAGTATGCGAGCGCATGCTGCGCCGGGTGCACATGCGCGATGGAGCCGAAGTCCGGCGGGCAGCCGTAGGCGTGAGTTAGATTCAGGAATGTGTTCGACCCGCTGCCGCCGCAATTGGGCACGACACTGGAAATCGTGCACTTATAAAGATTGATGGCGCCGGCATACAGATCCGTCGCGGTGTTGTTGGGAACGGCGGCCAGTTCCAGATTGTAGCCGCCCTGTTCGGTGCCGCAGCCGAAATTGTCGCCGCATAAGGTGATGCCGGCCTCATCAAGCTGGGACCAACTGCTTCCGCCGTTGGTCGAGGCCCAGATGCCCTGATCGTTATCGTTGCCATCCACATACCAGACGTACATCTCGTTGCGGCCGGGCACGACGGTGATCTCACCGCGGTAAATCGGGCAGCTCGTTGAACTGGGATTGGGCGGGCAATTTGAGGTGGTCAGGCCCGAGCCGGGCTGGTTGGTCAGGCGCTTCCAGTTGATGCCATCGCTTGAAACATAAAATCCGTGGTAGCGGACGGCCGCGAAGAATTCTCCGGCCGCGCCGTTGTAAGCAACCGAACTCACCGAACCGGCCGCGACCGTTGTGCTGCCATCGGCGATGGTGGCATAGGTCCAGTCGGCGCCGCTGTCCGTCGAATAATAAATGCCGAGATTTGCCGTCAGAGGATTTTCCAAGCCCTCGATGATTCCCTCCGATGCGCCCGCGGTCGCTGCGGCAGCGAGCTTAGGATTGCCGGTGCTGAAAGCGATCTTGCTGAATGCCATTCCGGCGAAGGGCCGCGTGCCGCTGGTGTCGGTGGAAATCAGAGTCCAGGTGTTGCCGGCGTTCGCGGAGCGCAGAATTCCCAGTCCGTAATATGAGTCGGCGGAGCTGTCGCCCTCGCCCGTGCCAGCCAGGATCAGGCTCTTGTTGGGATCGCTATTTCCCGGTTGGATGGCGATCGCACCGATCGCCAGCGTCGGCTGCGTGTCGGTCAGCGCGGTCCAAGTGACGCTGGCCGGACTCTGGCTGAGCGGGCCGGCGTTGGTGGACTTCCAGACGCCGCCGTAGGCGCCGCCTAAGTAAATGGTGTTGGCGGTGGGATCGGCGGGGTCAACGGTGATTGCCGTGGCGCGACCCGAGACCCAGTTGTAATCGTATTCCCCGTCGCCGCTCGCGTCGGAAGCCATGGGCGCCGGGCCAAGAGATTGCCAGACGGCGCCGCCAGGGAATTGGGTATTGCCGTTCTTTTTTCTTAGACGGAGTTTTTGCAGGTGTGCGCGATAGCGCTGGGCGGCTGCGGGCTCCCCGGTAACATTCCGGCCGCGAAGAAGCCACTGGGCGCGCTGCTTTGCTTGTTCGCTTTGTTCGATGCGGCGCGTCCCGGGATTTGCGGACGGCCTTGCCAACTGCGCCCAGCCGATGGAACTTGTTGCGGATAGGAAATACAGCAACAGGCAGGAAAAGAAGAAGTCTCCCGCACGGGTCCACGGGGAGCGGAGGCAAGCCAGACGGAAAGTGCGAGAGCCGTCCACAGGGTTTCAATCAACTGCGTTGAGGTTCATCCTCATGCAACCTGATTAGTGATTTCGGTCTGAGGCTGCGATTTAGGTTTCTCCGGCACGATTTTTCCCAGCTTTACCAGCCGAGCCACGATCGCTGGCACGGTGCGGTTGTGCGTTTTGGCGATCTCGGTGAAGTCCATACCTTTGCGCACTTCTTCGCACACCTGCGCATCTTCGGGCTGCGACCAATAGCGGCCGGCATTCATGGGGCGGTTTTGCTCGCGTTGCTGCTGCGCCGTCAGCGCGGCCAGTGAGCGGTTCAAGGCTTTGATTGCTTCGTGCGTGCGGCAAACGGAATCCTCCGGCAGAGGTTGTCCGGTCTCCGGATGCAATCCGTCGGCCAGGGCGCGTACGAATTTGATCGCTTCCTGCGTTTCCATCGGTCACCTCAGTTGGTTGCGTCGCAAAAATGGATCGTAGTCGGAAGGAGAGAAACCTCGTTGTGACCGCTGAACATTTCCGCATGGCGGCGGCCCAGATCGGGACTCTTTTTTGAGAGCTCGTAGACCAGCGGGCGGACGCGGACTGGCTACGGTTGCAGTACGTGGCGAGTGAGCGCCGGGTATGCGGGCTGATGATCCGGCGGAAGAAGCGGAAGCATTGCGTGCGCGAGGGCAAGCCGCTGCTGGCGCGGACTTCGGCGAACCAGGAGTGGGCGTTGGATTTTGTGCACGATCCGGTGGAGTGCGGTCGGGCGATCCGGGTGCTGAGCGTGGTGGATGCGTATACGCGGGAGTGTTTGGCGTTGGAGGTGGATACCAGTTTTGCCAGCCGGAGAGTGACGCGAGTGTTGGAGGGGATCGTGGCCGAGCGCGGGCAACCGACGGCGATCCGCTGCGACAACGGGCCGGAGTTGACGAGCCGGCATTTTCTGGCGTGGTGCGTGGAACGAAAGATCGAGCTGATGCACATACAGCCGGGCAAGCCGACGCAGAATGTGCGGGTGGAAAGTTTTCACGGACGGCTGCGAGATGAATGCCTGACGGTGAGCTGGTTTCAGAATCTGTTCGATGCGAAGAAAAAGATTGGGGCATGGCGGATCGAGTACAACGAGGAGCGGCCCCACAGCAGTCTGGGTTACCGAACCCCGAAAGAGTTTGCCGCTGCCCAGGCCGCGGGCTTCTACAGCGCTGAGCGAGAGGCAGATCTCCCACGATGCGGGACGCATTATAAGCAATGTGGCAAGGCTTTTCAGTAGTGGAGCCCACCGGATTGCTCGTCACAATCAGCTTCTCCGGTTCTGATCGAATGGACAACCTCTTGAAAGATCACAGCCAGCCCCGAAATTGGGGAATGTCCCGTATGTATGTCCCCGTATTCCCCCACGACGCAAGCCGCAAGCTCGTGCCTAGTTTGCCCTGTGGCTACCATAGTGCCTTGCCGACCTGATACGCTGCGTGACGTACCAGATTATCGAAACCACGATGAATACCTGAGGCAGAGCCCAGGGCCAAGCTATCAGCATGACCGAACCGGCGTAGGCTATTTTCGATGGGCCCGCGAAGTGACCGTACAGAGTTCCGGTTGCAATAATGATAACGAGTGCAGCGACTGACACCAGCAGACGCTTAAGTATCGCAATGGCGATGCGGATCATACGCTCAAGCCCTCAGTATAGATAGCACCCAAATGCGCCGGGTGGCCCACTCAAGCCGGTTTTGCTTGAGTGGGGTTGTGTGGGTTGCCTCACAGAGCCGCCGTGCCGCTCGTTCCTCTTTCTCGCCATCCACTCACGCTCGAAGCCGGAAATGGGACTCTCTGGATCGTCGAACTCACTGCAATCCGAGAACGACGTCGGCTTAGTGCTCGCCCACTCCCCACACAAGCCAAAATCGGGCTTGTATGGGCCACCCGCCCAGACGAATTCAGTTCTGATCGCCCGCGCCGTGTTTCTGACGGCAAAGCTTGCAGTACGTGGGCGGTAGACTGTTGTCAATGCGATGATGCACGGCCTTTAAGGTTTTCAGATACGCGAAAATGTCGGACAGATCCTCGTCGGTCATTCCACGAAACAGGCTTGTCGGCATCACGAAGCTGAGAGGTCTGGCTCCCACCATTCCGGTACGCATGACCTGAATGAAGAGCTTTTTGTCGTAGTAAGAAATGCCCGAAGCGTCTGGCGTGATATTGACGCTGGCGACACTGCCCCACGGTCCCACAAAGAGATTCCCTCCGGAGAAATCCAGCCCCGAAATCTGATTGCCATGATCGTCGCTCGGCGAATGGCAATCCGAACAGGTCGCCATTTGCGCCAGATACGCGCCGCGCTTCTCAGGCGTGGATCGGTCAGGTTCGGGGACTGGTGCGGTCAATGGCACAGGCACAGCCTTGATTAAGTAATTGACGGGAAATACAAGTTTCGTAGCGGGTTGCTGATGTTTGACGGGCTGTATAGTTCTCAGATAGACCACCACCGAAGCAACGTCTTCGTCAGACATCGAGTGGAAGTGCTCGTACGGCATCATGGGAAACAAAGCTCGCCCATCATTGCCAATGCCTTCGCGAATGGCTCTCGATAATTGATCGTCGCTCCACCGACCAGCCCCGGTTTCTGGGTCAGGAGTCAGGTTGGGGCTATAGACATCTCCCGGCATTCCCTCCTCATCCACGTGCGCTCCGGCGAGCAGCATCCCTTGGATGACCGGAGCGCCTAGCGCTTTGAAGTCGTGTTCGGAGTGACAGAGGATACAGAGCGCGACGTGCTGCACCAGATATTCGCCTCGCGCCAGCCGTTGCGGCGTGCTTTCGAATTTGCGCTCGGTCAGAGCGCGTTGCTGAGGTCCAATAATAGGACGCCAGCCGATTGTCTTAGTAATGGCGATAGCGAGCACGACGACGAGAGCCAGAAGTATGTAGCTGAGTGTCTTGCCGATTCTGGTTCTACGAGCCATGAGCTTCATGAAGGTGTTCTGACTCGAATAGTGGTAAAGAAGTATAACCCCATCCGAGATCTGGAGGGCAGTTTGGGCAGGTGGCCCATACAAGCCCGATTTTGGCTTGTGTGGGCCACCCGCCATCTCGGTACGAGGGCAAGCTCTAAATGAAAATTACTGCCTGCCCCTGCGATTCTAGGGCACGTCTCACGTTGCCCCCAATACGCTTGCGCTCTTCATTGCTCACTGAGCCCATTGGACTATCGTCCCAACGCCCGATGGTGTCTTCGTATATCGCAAACCCGTGACTTCCCATGTCCACGGTGATAGTCATTCTCCTCCTGCCTTCAGCATAAACGAGCCAGTCCTTCCCTGGGATAACAAAGAAGCCTTCATCGCTATAGATCCTACTTCTGTTCAGAAACCTACCTCGTTTAAACATTCTACTGACCCATCGTGATGATCGGTATGCCTTTGCCTGTCAGGGTTGGCAGCTCCGTGGTAAACCATATGCTTGTCGGGATGGGTTCAACGCCGGGAAACATCAAGACCGACCCCTGCGCGCCCTGCGCAAACGCTTGGGATGCAGCCGCCCATAAAGGCTGCATCGTATCATAAGCTAGCCCAAATCCTCCGCCTCGAGGCTCCGTAAAGAAATCGAGAATTCTACCCACTGCAGTCTCCCCAAGCGTGGTTCCTTCAGACATCGCTGCGTAATTAGAGGCGGCAAAGTATCCCGCACCATACCAAAAGACCCGATTTGCAGCCGGCCGGGTGGCCCACTCAAGCCGGTTTTGCTTGAGTGGGGTTGTGTGGGTTGCCTCACGGAGCCGCCGTGCCGCTCGTTCCTCTTTCTCGCCATCCACTCACGCTCGAAGCCGGAAATGGGACTCTCTGGATCGTCGAACTCACTGCAATCCGAGAACGACGTCGGCTTAGTGCTCGCCCACTCCCCACACAAGCCAAAATCGGGCTTGAGTGGGCCACCCGCCCAGACTTGTGCGGATTCAGGGGAGCAGGTCAATCTGGGGTCAACCCCTTCAGTGAAATTCTACCGAGTGACAGCTCTCCCAGACAGGTCATGCATAACCACGGGCTTGACGGGGCGGGCTGTGATATTCACGTCGAGCGATGGAAGCATTTCGATTACGGGGTTCATGTGCGTTTCTGTTTCCTCGCCTGCGATGGCATAGGTGTAGGTAACGGTGAATTCGCCATCCACGTTGGAGTCAAACTGCCAAGTCCTTATATTCGCGACCGTCGGCATTTCCAACCGCTGACCGGCTGCATCGAGTTTAGAGATGACATCCGTTTTCACCACGACTCCATACTTGACCCTGACTCTCACGATCACTTTGCCCGTTATCCGCGCTGCTTCCGGGAGGGGCGGATACATCGGCAGCGCGGATTCCCGAAGAATGGGTACGTGATGGCTCAGGTCAGCGGCAGACTGTTGGTCCAGCGGTACGGCTCTTACGCTTAGGATAGTGTGAACAACCAGCTTGGTGCGAAATGCTTCGAGAGGACCCCAACCGGGTTGATGCGGCTTCTTACTAGTTTCCGACAGCTTTGGATCAGGGACCCCAGGCCCGTAAAACTCCCCCTCGAATACTACGTCCACTAGGCCGTTTGTTTCCAGCATGGAACGAAGCGTCTCTTTGTTTGTGGGCGATGAAAGATCGAGTTCAACCCAAGTGCGTTCCGAACGGCACGCGGCGTCAGAAAGAACGCCCATCTCGAACCCTTTGCCGTAAATTCCCTCTACCTCAACAGATTGTCGCTCACCTTGCTTAGCTGCTCTTTGTAAATCACAGAGAGACGCTCTGCGAGGCATCGCTGAAGCCGTGCAGAACTGCGAGCTCATGCCGAACAGTAGGAGTGGCAGCCAGGCTATGTTTCTTTGCGCCCTCATATCCATCCTCCTCAGTGCGGGACCGTAATATTCAGGGCCAGCCCCCGGGGTGATAAGCTCACCCGATTCGGCGCCCGCTCTCAAACAAACGCGCCGTGGCAGCTCCGAAGATAAAGCCCCCAATATGCGCCAAGTATGCCACGCCGCCGGTCTGGACCTGCGCCACAGCGCCGGCGTGAAAGAGCTGAGTGAGAAACCAAAAACCAATCAAGAGGGCCGCCGGAATGAACCTGACTCGCGCGAACACGAATATAAACAGAAGCGTGCGAATTTGGTCCCGAGGATATGTGATCAGAAACGCGCCCATCACCGCTGCGATCGCTCCGCTGGCGCCGAGGTTAGGTACCGTGGAATGTGGGTCGGCCAGAACCTGGGCAAGCATGGCCACGAGCCCGCCCACCAGGTAGAAGACAAGATATCGGCCGCGGCCCATCGCATCTTCGATTTCGGGGGCAAAGGCCCATAAGAAAATCATATTGCCGATGATGTGCGACCAACTGCCGTGCATGAACATCGCGGTCAGAATCGTGATCCAGTGATGGCCGGAGACAATTTCCGCGGGCACCGCTGACCACTGCATCACGAATGTTTCGCCCCGCGTCAGCTCCAGGACAAAGACGAAGACATTCACCACGATGATGAGGGCGGTGACCAAGGGGACGCGCGCAGGGCGTCGCGACGCGTCGCCCAACGGAACCATGCCTCCCATACTGTCTTCCTCCGTGCAGCTTAGTCAACGCCAGGTTCGGACAGACCTACCCCAAGGCGGCGCATCCTTGCTGGAGTCGCCAGACCACTTTGCCGTCAAGCGTTGCAAACCGCTAAGCCGCCAACTTCGACACGATCGTGTCCGTTGCCTTGCGCACCGCCAGCGATAGCATCACCCGTGTAACGCCGCTGAGGATCATGCTCACGCCGACCAGCGTGCCGATCGCCCAAGCCGAACTCGACGGCCATTGCGCATAGATCATCAGCCCCAACAACAGAGTGACAATCCCGTCAATCAAAACCCAACTGGACCCTCGCAGGGAACGTATCCTGAAATACGAAACCATGTTCAGGATGCCTTCTACCAGGAAGAGCGATGCCAGTACTAAAGTGAGCGACACCACACCCAGTGCTGGATGCGCAATCAGGTACACGCCAAAGAAGACATATGCCAACCCTACCAGCAGTCTCCAGATCAGACTGCCCGCTTCGCGTGTGTGAAAAGCGACAGTCAGGTGGACCACGCCTGCTAAAACGATGAGCCAAGCAATAAACACGTTGACCGCGACGGCGGCGATAAACGGCGATCCCACCGCCAGCATGCCCAGGATGATGAGCGAAACGCCCCACAGGATGGACAAGGTCGAAGCGGAACGCACAATCCCGGACGGAGTTTGCTGCGCCATAGAGGCCTCCTCAAAAGGGACGTACGGAGTGTCTTACGGAGGGAGTCTATCTCAAAGAAATGCAAGCGCGCTACCACGGGCTCGTAATTCGATATTCCCGAGGAGAAATCAGGCAGGCCAGATCGCGAGCGCCGTGCGGCCGAGAATTTGCTCCCGCACAGCTTCTTTCAGCGGCAGGGCGCGGAATTCGTCGAGGTTCTGCTTTACGTCGGGTACGCCGGGGCCGGGCCAGTCGGTGCCGAACAGGGTTTTGTGCGCGATTTCTTCCAGGCGGGGGAAATATTTCAGCAGAGTTTTCGGCGGGATCCCGCTGATGTCGAGAAAAACGTTCGGGTGTCGGCGGAGGAGGAAAAACGCCGTGTCCATCCAAAGCGGCCGCCCGCCGTGCGCCAGCAAAATTTTGAGCTTGGGGAAATCTACGGCGACGTCGTCAAGGTAGATGGGATCGCCGTATTTGTTGCGCGCGCCGGGAAACACCGACGTGCCGGTGTGAAACATCACGGGGATGCCGTTGGCTTCGGCGGCGCGATAAATAATTTCGAGTTCTTTGACGCCGGTCAGGTAATCGTTGGGAAAAAGGAGTTGATGCGGCGGGTGAATCTTGATCATCTGAATGTCGAGCCGGAGGAGTTGCTCCATATCCGCCATGACATTGGTGGTGTGGCGGGGATGCAGGCTGCCGCAGGAAATCAGCCGGCGGGGATTTGCTTTCACGTAGTCGGCGACGAATTGGTTTACACCAGAGGTGAAGCCGATGACCTCAGGTGCAACGTAGTTGATTAGCACCGCGCGATCTACTCCGCACTGATCGAGATAGTTCAGAAAAGCCTTGGGCGAGCGGCAGTATTCGGCGATCTGCTCGTAGTTCGGCCGCTTCTTCTTCATCAGCGCAAGCGCGTGCGGCTTGAACATCTCAATCGGTTGAATGTGGATGTGGCAGTCGGTAATCATTCAATCGCCGGCAATCGCCGGTCTCGGCACTCCTGGCGTCGCTAAGGCTACTTGACGACCGGCATCTCTGTGAAAATCTGCGTTGGATCGGCCCAGAGTCTGGGATCGAACGAAGGGTCGTTGTACTGGAAGATTTTGCCGTCGGATTGGCGCTGCACGGTATGGCTGTACTGATTGCTTACATTGGTTGTCTGACCGGTGTTTGGGTTAACCACAGTTTGAACTCCCAAGGCGTACTTTTCCGTTTCAACCGCACTTCGATCCATGGCATTCTGTTGGGCCCGTGCGTTGGCGATGGAATTATCGACGGAGATCTGGCGGGCTGCTTCGTTGGCCTGCCACTGTCGCGTCCGGGCGTCAGCTGCCGCCTGCGATTCCTGCATCAGCTGGTTATGCTGTCTCCAAGATTCATCAATGAGTGCCTGGCTCTGTTGCTGCTGAATTTGGGCCACCCGCCGGCTCCAGGATGGGTTGATGTTGAGAACAATTTCGTTAAAAACTGGCATCAATTTGTCCATCTGACCCTTCGGGGCCCGGAGCAGGTTCATTACGCTCGTATTACACATAGCGGTCTCCGAAGGCGACCGATTGAATCCAGACGGCATGTGCCCCCTGGTGCAGGAAATAACAACTCGCAAATACTCTTCAACTGGTTGCCCGTTGCGCGTGTAGATCACGTGAGCGCGCGCCCCGTCGAGCAACGGATCCGAGATCCATAGGCTTCGCTCGGGCGAATATCCATATTGCGCCCCCATGCGAATGGAGTTTTCACGCATCTGCTTCAACTGCGTATCGAGCTGCGCCTGAACGTTCGGGGCGAGCGGTCCTATCTCCAGTAGCTGCGCATCCGGGCGCAGCTTGGGAATCATGATTTGCTTAAGAAAGTCTGCTGCCGTCAAAATCGGCGCGACCGTGCAGCCGCGCTGCCTCATGCCGTTGGCAAAGTTTGGATTGCTGTTCCACGACCAGGAATAGTTCGGGAATTTTTCCGACGCCGTGTTCCCGTCGGCACTCTGGGCGAAATACCGAATGCCTCCCGCGGAGGTGCAGCCACCAGCTCGCGCTACCGTGCCACCGAAACTCCAGTCGGCCGGCAACTGCAAGCTCGCAGCGGTCATACCCAGGGCGGGATCGGTGATCTCGGCGGTGCGCATGCCGGAGGCAGCGACGGGAGTGGAACCTTGCGCAGTCGCCATGACGGATTGCACCTTTGCGTCATACTCGGCGGCGCTCAAAACGCCGCTATCCCGCAATTTCTTAAGGGCGGCGAGTTGTTCTTGTTGCGCCGGGCTAGGTTGCTGTTGGCTCAAGGCGAAGGCCACTATCAACGTGAATGCGACGGCCGTCACCAGAAACGTCAATCTACGCTTCATATGTCCTCGCCGCCATGTTGGTCTCATCTGGGGCTGTATGCAGTGGGTAACCTTTTAATTGATGGCTGCCGCCAACAGAGCTCGTTTCGTAAATGTGCGAATGATCTCACGGCGATACTCTGGAGTCAAAGCGGAAGTCGTCAGGGGCTTGGCGGTCCGGGCTGCCAGATCGCCGACATTCTCGGCCAGCGTTTCGTCCAAAACCTTCCCGGCAAGCGCTTCCGAAGCGCCTTTCACCAGAACCGGAGCGGGATTGACGGCAGTCAGGGCGATTCGAGCATCCGAGATGTGCCCGTTCGATCGCTTGAGTACGACGGCGACTCCCGCGAGCGGGTAGTCAATCGAGCCGCGAATGCGCAGTTTGCGGTAGACACCGCGATAATCGGCAGACGATTCAGGCAAGAAGATACGCGTCAGCAGTTCATTCGGCTGCAGTTTGCGGTATATGTCGCCAAGCCCGGTGTAGAACTCGCGCAGCGGAATGTGGCGAGTGCCTGCAGGACTCACAATTTCCACTTCCGCGTTCAGGCATAGCAGCGCCGGTGGCGTGTCGCCGGAAAAAACCGCCCAGCACTTAGTTCCGCCGGGAGCGACGTGGCAAAGGTCGCCGTCTTTCTTGATGCAGAATCCGCAGCCCTTGCGCCAGGTGAGCGACTGGTTATACCAGAGACAGCGCGTGTCCAGGCAGATGTTGCCGCCGATCGTTCCCATGTTGCGCAGCACGGGGGAGGCCACAGTGGCGGCGGCTTCGGTCAGTACCGGGTAGCGGCGGCGCAGCAGGTCGGAGTGCTCGATGGCGGTGAGTGGAGTGAGAGCGCCGATTTCGATGCCACGTCCCTGCTGGCGGATTCCCTTGAGTTCCTGAAGGTGGCGCAGGTCCAGAACGAATTGGGGATCAAACAGCTTTTGCCGCATGGAGGGAATGAGATCGGTGCCGCCGGCCAGTACGCGCACGGGCGAGACGCCCGCGCCTACATCGTTCGGCGAATGCTTCGCGAGGAATGCGAGGGCTTCTTCCAGCGTGCGCGGGCGCAGGAGTTTGAACTGGGGAAGGCTCAATCGTCACCTCCCGCGGCAGCAGGCATTTCTCTACGTGAAGGGTCCAGCGGATGCCGTTCTGGCCCTTTGCCGCGGAACCAGAGCGATCCGCCATGCTCGCGGAATCGTGCGGGCGACGTAGGATCGATGCCTTCGGTCAGGTTAATTTTCTTCTGTCTCTTCTTCTCGCGCAGCGCGGCCAGCACGCGCTCCGGCGTGAATGGCGATTCGTGCAGACGAACTCCGACCGCGTCGTAAATTGCGTTGGAAATGGCGGGAATCGTCGCCGCGAGTGAACCTTCGCTGCATTCTTTCGCGCCGAACGGGCCCTCGGGATCAACGCTCTCGACGATGATCGGATCGATTTCGGGCGATTCGACCGATGATGGACTGCGGTATTCGAGCAGGCCGGGGTTCATCAGCATGCCGTCTTTCCAGACCATTTCTTCGGTGAGCGCCTGGCCCATGCCCATCCAGACGGAGCCGATGATCTGACCCTCGACGGAAACCGGGTTCAAGGCGCGCCCGCAATCGTGGGCTGCCCAGACTTTGTGGACGGTGACTTCGCCGGTGTCTTCGTCCACGCTGACCTCGGCGACTTGCGCGGAGTAGGAATATGCCGGCGAAGGACCAACCCCCGCGCCTTTGTGCTTGCCTCCTCGCGCTTCCAGTGGGGGCGCGTAAGATCCGGTTCCGGTGAGCGCGCCGTGGAAGTCAATGGCGGCGACGACAGCTTCTTCGAAGGTCAGCGAATCTTTCGGGCCTTCGTCCCTGCGCTTCTGCTGGAGCGAACCGCGGAGGATTTGCCCTTCGACGTGGCCGGAGACGGAAGCTGCAGATTGTGTGGCGCGGGCGCCCTCGCCCGCAGATCTTTCCGCCGCTTTGTTCACAACTCGATCGTCCCGGAAAACCAAATCCTCCGGGGCACAACTCATCTTCTTTGCGGCAGCCGACGCAATTTGCTTCTTCACGTCTTCGGCCGCACGCAGGGTCGCGTTGCCGTTCATGAACGTCACGCGGCTGGAGTAAGAGCCGAGATCAATCGGAGTCAAGTCGGTGTCGGCGGCAATAACTTTCACGCGGGCGAGCGAGCATCCCAGGGTTTCCGCCACGATTTGCGCAACCATGGTGTCGGAGCCCTGGCCGATGTCAGAGGCGCCGGTGTAGATGACTACGCCGCCGTCCCGGTCAATCTTGATGTTGACCGTCGAATGCGGCATGTCGGAGCGGATGATGGAATTCGCCGCGCCGCTCACGTAGTGGCTACAGGCGATGCCAAGGCCGCGGCCCTTGGGCAGTTTGCCTTTGCGCTCGCGCCAACGGGAGCGCGCAACGATTTTTTCGATACACTCCGGCAAACCGTAACTTTGCACGCGCAGGCCGTTCACCGTGATGCAAGGCGGCTGCAAAAGATTGCGCCGGCGCACTTCGGCGGAGTCGAGGTTGATTGTGGCCGCGAGTTCGTCAAGTTGCGACTCGAAGGCAAATCGGACATTCACGGTTCCGTGTCCGCGCATCGCTCCGCATACTGGCTTGTTGGTCAGGACGCGATAGCCGTCGTATTGAATGTTGGGGATGTCGTAGAGCGCGCCCAACAATGCGCCGGAATAAAGGATCGTGACCACACCGTAGGAGCAATAGCCGCCGCCGTCCTGGATCACACGCGCTTTAACGGCGGTGATGCGGCCATCGTTCCTGATGCCGGTTTTCAGGTCAATGATGGTGCGCGGGCGCCCGCGATGCGCCCAGAAAACTTCCTCGCGCGTATATGTGATTTTGACCGGGGCAAGGGCTTTGCGTGCCGCGACAGCGGCGATGATCTCGAGCGGCATGACTTCGCTTTTGCCGCCGAACCCGCCGCCGACCAGCGGCTTAATGACGCGAATCTGCGACATCGGCATTTCTAGCACGAGTGCCAATTTGTGCTGCAAGTAGTACGGCACCTGCGTCGAAGACCAAACCGTCAGCCGGCCGCGGTTGCCGGTGTGCGGATCAATTTCGAAGGAAGCCAGAGTCGAGTGCGGCTCCATGGCGGCGTGAGTGACTTCGTTGGCAATGAAGCGCGCTTCGGCAATGTGGTCAGCTTCCGCAAAGCCTTTCTCGGGATCGCCAAAGACGTGGTGATAGTCTTTTTCGAGATTGTGCGGCTTGTTGTCGTGAATGAGGTCGGTCTCCGCCTTCATGGATTCTTCCGGATCAAAATAGGCGGGAAGAACTTCGTATTCGACATCAATCAATTCCAGAGCGCGCTCGGCCGTGGCTTCGTCCACGGCAGCGACGCACGCGACGTTGTCGCCAACGTAGCGAACTTTATCGGTGGCGAGCGCATGTTCGTCGTGGCCGACGGGCAGGATGCCGTAGGGCGTGGGTGCGTCGGTGCCGACGACGACCGCGACCACACCATCCAGTTTTTCCGCGCGGCTGGTGTCAATGCGCTTGATACGGGCGTGCGGATACGGCGAATGCAGTATCTTGCCGACCAACATGCCAGGCAGGCTGAGGTCGTCGGTGTATTTGCCGGCGCCGGTAGTCTTGCCGGCGGCATCCACCATCGCGATGGGCTTGCCGATGATCGAGAAATCAGTCATTTCTAGCGCCGGCCTCCGGCCGGCTGTCTGGCGGGCGTCTCTCCCGCCTATCGGGCTGCCGCCATTCCTTTCTGCTCTGCCTCGATTGCGGCTCTTACCGCCTGGTACATCTGGCTGTAGCCGGTGCAGCGGCACAGATTGCTGCTGAGTGCGTGGCGGATTTCGTCGTCGGTCGGATTCGGGTTGACCGATAACAAATGCTTAACCGTCATCATAAAGCCCGGCGTGCAATAGCCGCATTGCGAGCCGCCCCAGTCGCCGTAGGCTTTCTGTATAGCGGCCAGGCTGCCGTGTTCGCTGACGCCTTCGACCGTAGTGATCTCCTGACCTTCGCAACTGGCGGCGAGCATGGTGCAGGAAAGCATGGGCGTTCCGTCTATGAGCACGGTGCAGGCGCCGCAGGAAGAATCATCGCAACCGCGTTTGGATCCGGTGAGGTCGAGATCCTGGCGCAAAGCGTCGAGCAGAAGCTTGCTCGGCTCGATGGCAATCTCGTGCGAGCGTCCGTTCACGCGCAGTTCGATGAGTTCTTTTTTCATGAGCTTTTAGCTGCCAACTCCTAGCTTCTAGTCATTGCTTCGATCGCTCTGGGTTAAGCCAACGGTGAAAGCCTGATGGCCAAAAGCCGACTCTACTTCCCTTTCCAAACCGGCTGGCGTTTTTCCAGGAACGCGTTGATTCCTTCCCGCGAGTCTTCCGTTTTCATCAGGTCTTCAAAATAGATCTTCTCGGCGCGGGCCAGGCCTTTGTCAAAGTGAATCGAATCCCAGGTGTAGATGGCTTTCTTGGCCACGGCCAGCGCGACCGGGCTGAGCCGCGCCAGATGCGCCACGGTTTCCTGCACGGTGTGCTCGAGATCGATCTCAGGCACCACGGCGTTCGCCAGTCCGATGCCCGCCGCTTCCCTGCCGGTGATGCTGCGGCCGGTGAGAATCAGATCGGCCGCCTGTTTCGGTCCGACCAGCGCCGCTAACGCCGTAGCAGCCACAGGCGGAAAGCATCCCAGCTTGATTTCGGGAAAGCCCCAGGTTGCGAGTTCTGACGTGTACACCAGGTCGCAGACCATGGACAACTCCGCGCCCCCGCCCAGACAATGCCCGTGCACGGCGGCGATCGTGACTTTCTTCGACGCAACCAGCGCACGAATCACGGCGTGAAACTTCGCGAGCATCCCTTCCACTTTATCCGGCGTGTGCGCGGCCACATCCACGCCAACGGAGAATGCCTTCTGAGAGCCGGAGAAAATCACAGCGAGGATTTGCGGATTCGCTTCGATCTCTGTGAGCGCCTGGGTCAACTCCTCCATCATGGCGATGTCAATGACGTTCAGCGGCGGGTGCGCCAGCGTAATGCGCGCCGCCGGAGCGCGACGATCGAGAGCGATGCGGGAAAAGCGGGTTGTAGTTCCGATGCCCACGTTGGTCAGCTTTCGTCACGGCACGGGCGAGACGCCCGCGCCTACAAATTAATTGCCGACTTCCTGACTTCGCCGATCGACGACAGCGGATCGCGCGCGCCTTCCTTGGGAGCGATCCACTTTTTCTCGTTGGCAATGATATCGAGCAGCAGCTTCTTGTCTTCCGCCGTCGGCATGTATTCGGTCACGTGCTGCTCGTATGCCCGGTCGTCGAGCGGTTGGCCGGTCTGGGCATGGAATTTCTGCCCTGCCCAGCGCCCGATATTGCGGTTGAACTTAATATTCGGCGCATACAACTTCGGCTGCCCCGGCTTCAGCACGGTGTTGAAGCGCTCAATCAGGCCGGCCACTTCATCGCGATAAAGATGGCGGTTGTAATCGTTGAGTTCGTCCACCTTGGCCTCTTGCGCGTTTTTCGGTTCGTCGTAACGGCCTTTCACGCCCCAGACATACGCCCAGTGCGCCGATCCGGAATTGTCCGTGCCGAATAAATCGTACGAACTCGAAATCCATTTGTTGAGATATTTCTGAATCAACCACGCGGGGATCACGCCGGCTTCCACGATGCGGCGCAGGCCATCGTTGCCCGTGCCCATATGGAACGCCTCTTCACGCAGCATGTACGACATGGAGCGTCCGAGCGGCGCGAATGCCGAGTATTTCAGCATCTGCAACTGGAACTTTCCGTCGCGATCAACGAAGTCGGTGTAGGTGAAAAAATCCATCCAGTTATCCACGTCCACGTTGAATGCGCCCAGCAGGCGCTTGTTCTCGAAGGCGCGGCGTTCGAGCATCTTTTGCGCTTCCACTTTGCCGGAATATCCGAAGTGCTCGATGAGCAGCGCGCACATCTGCCAGCCGTGGCGCATCTCTTCGATCATGACGCGGGTGAGCGCCTTCCTGTCCCAGTCGGTCGGCGCCATTTCGAACAGGTGACGCTGTTGCTCAACGCTGGCGAATTCGGTGTCGCCCTGATAGACGATCAGGTTGATGAGCGCATCGCGCATCTGCTGCGTGGGCACCTGGCGCAGATTCTCCCATTTGCGGCGGCCCTTGAAGGCGCCGAACTGGATCTCGTCGGTTTCGATGGCACCGTAGAGAGTATCGAACTTGAAGCTCGCAATGTCGTCGTGATTGACACCGATGTCTTTCCGCCAATCGTCGAACAGCCCGACCCAATCGCTGAAGGTTCCGATTTTTGCTACTTTTCCAGGCATAAGTCCTCTTTAGATTCTGAGCGCCGATGTCCCGCTACGCCATATTCAGCCACACCGTCTTCATCTCCGTGTAATGCTCGATGGCGTGCACACCGAGTTCCCGGCCAAAACCGCTCTGCTTGAAGCCGCCGAAGCCCATAGCCGCGTCCATCAGACCGTAGGTGTTAATCCACACCGTGCCAGCCTTGAGACGGCGCGAGACGTAGTGAGCTTTTTTCACATCGCGCGTCCAGACGGCGGAAGCGAGCCCATACGGATTATCATTCGCTTGCTCAATCACCTGATCGAGATCATCGAAAGCCAGCGTGGCCAGCACCGGCCCGAAGATTTCTTCCTGAGCAATCCTCATGTCATTCCTCACGCCGCCGAAGATAGTCGGCTCAATGAAAAATCCCTTGCTGCCGTCGAGCGAAACGCGGTTTCCACCAGCGATCAGCTTCGCCCCCTCTTTCTTTCCCGCTTCGATGTAGCCGAGCACGCTTTGCATCTGCTCCTGGCTCACGATCGCGCCCATGCGTGTTTTGGGATCGAGCGGATCGGCGGGTTGCATTTTCTTGGCGCGGGCGACCAGCTTTTCCAGAAACTCGTCCTGCACTTTGCTCTCGACAAACAGACGCGAGCCGGCGTTGCAGACCTCGCCTTTGCCATAGAAGATTCCGGTGATCGCGCCTTTCACCGCGTTATCAATATCGGAGTCGGCGAAAACGATATTGGGCGACTTGCCGCCCAGTTCGAGTGTGACGCGCTTCATGGTGTCGGCGGCGCCGCGCATGATCTCTTTGCCGACTTCGGTCGAGCCGGTGAAGGCGATCTTGTCAATGCCGGGATGGCGAACCATCATGCGCCCGACCTCCGATCGCCCGGTTAGAATATTGAGCACGCCGGCGGGAAGCCCGGCTTCGACGGCAAGTTCGCCGAATCGTAGTGCCGTAAGGGATGTCAGGCTGGCCGGCTTCCAGACGATCGTATTGCCGCAGGCCAGCGCCGGGCCCAGCTTCCAGGAAGCCAGCAGCAGTGGGAAATTCCAGGGCACGATCATGCCGACGACACCTAACGGTTCGCGCAGGGTGTAGGTGAAAGCCGTGTCGAAAGTGTTGACCGTTTCGCCGTGAATCTTGGTCGCCCAGCCCGCGTAATAGCGCAGGACGTCAATGACCATCGGCATATCCACGTAGCGCGACTCGAAGATGGGTTTCCCGTTGTCGAGGGTTTCGAGTTCGGCAAACTCGTCGATATTTTTCTCGAGTAGATCGGCCAACCGCCAGATCAGCCGGCCGCGCTCGCTGGCAGACATTTTGCGCCACGGACCGTTGCGGTCTTCGAAGGCGCGGCGGGCTGCGCCTACGGCACGGTCGAGATCTGCAGAGGAAGCCTCGGCGATTTGCGTAAGAACTTCGCCGGTCGCGGGGTTGATGGTGTCGAACTTCTTCGTGGTATCGGACCACTGACCGTCAATCAGCAGCCGGCCTGGGGAGAGTTTGGTTTTCGTAGCTGTCAGCATAGTTTTCCATGTGTAGCGCCGGCCGGCATCCTGCCAGCCACCAGGCGGGCTGTGCCCGCCCGTCGGAACGGCGGCGCTACATTTATTTCGCCTTAAACACTGCTGGGCGCTTTTCCACGTACGCCGCCAGACCTTCCTTCGCGTCCTCGCTCTGGAACAGCAATTGCTGATTCTCACGTTCCACCGCCAGGGCCGACTCCATCGGAATCTCCCAGCCGGTCTGTACGGCACGCTTGATGCGGCCGACAGCTTTCGCCGCCTTGTTCGGCGGACAGAACTGGCGGGCGTATTCCATGATGTTGTCCATGAAACCATCGCGGTCAAAGATGTCGTTGATGATCCCGAGTTCCTTCGCTTCTTCAAACGAGAAGGTATTTCCGGTGACCATCAGCTCGATAGCTTTGCTTTTTCCCACAATCCGCGAAAGGCGTTGCGTGCCGCCGGTTCCGGGCAACACGCCGAGATTCACTTCCGGCAAGCCGATCTTGCCGGCATCCTGGCGCGCGATGCGAATGTCGGCGGCCATGGCGATCTCCAGGCCTCCGCCCACGCAGTGGCCGTTGATGGCGGCAATCACCAGTTTGGGGGTGTGTTCCAGGCGCAACAGCATCTCATTGGCGTGCAGGCAGAAAAAGTACTTGAACGTCGGATCGACGCTGGCCAGCATCTTGATGTTGGCGCCGGCGGAGAAAAATTTGTCGCCCGATCCGGTCAGCACGATCACGTAAACGCCGTTATCCATGCGCGCTTTCAGAATGGCCTCGTCGAGCTGGCGGTTCATCTCATAGGTGTAGGTGTTGGCGGGAGGATCGAACATCTCGATCACCGCGACGCCGGCATCGGTGCGGTAGTTGATCAGCTGCTTCGTGCTCTCGCTGGTTGCCGGTTGCACTGTGGTAGCCATAGCAAAGCTCCTTTTCTGAAAATCAAAATTTCAAAATCCGTTTGACTTCTTCATCGTCCGCCGGCCGCGGGCTGAATTGCCGCGGCTTGAAGCACAAATGCCACGCAGAAAAATGTCTCCCATTTCCCGGGCGAGTTGCGTCGCGTCCGCGTCCACCCGCGGGTTGTACCAGGTGTAAAGCCAGTTCATCATGCCGAACAGGCTCACCACGGCCATGCGACTGGAAAAGCTTAATCTTTTTGCCTGCTTCAGGACGTCCAGCAGGCCGATGCAAATGCGGTAATATTCGCGCTTGATGGCGGCGATTTCCGAGCCGAATCCATTCTTCAGCACATCGTCTTCGTGGGACAGGACTTTCATGGCCTTGCGGTTCGCCAGGAAGTATTCCAGATGATTCAGAATGAAGAGGCGAATCCGCTCCTCGGGATCGGAGGCTTCGTCGAGCCGCTCGCGCAGCCGCGCCAGGATTGTGCTGAAAGTATGCTTTTGGATCAGGTAGAGAAGTTTTTCTTTGGATTCGAAGTAGTGGTAGAGCCCGGCGAGGGACATGCCGCTGGCGCGGGAAAGATCGCGCATGGAGGCGCCTTCGTAGCCCTTCTCATAAAAGACTTCTGTAGCGTGCGCCAGGATCTTGCCCAGCCGCCGGTCGAAGCGGGTTTCCGCGGCGGGTGGCGTTAGAGCCCGCGCTGGAACCGACGAAACGATGGGAGAAGAGGAAGCCATCCAGTTCGAACGTTCGTTCGATAATTCATCATAGCGCGATTACCGGCGCAGCGCAACCGTCGAAAGCAAGGACCGTTGATTAATTCCGGATATCCGCCATCAACCTCTCCACTTCGGTCTTCAAATCCGCGGTGAGCGGCAAGAGCGGCAATCGCGCCGGGCCGCCGTAATATCCGTTGAGATCCATGGCGTACTTGATGCCGGAGACGCCTAGCTCCCCGACCACGCGCTCCGCAACCTTGGCAATGCGAGCTTGTTTCTCGCGAGCCAGATCGAGGTCGCCTTCCTTCCACGCCGCGTAGATCTCGTAGCAAGCTGTGGGCGCTGGATCGGCAAAGGCCAGAATCGCGCCCACTGCGCCGGCCTGCAACGACGGCTCGAGCTTCTGCGCCGCACCGACCAGCACTTGAAATCCGACTTCCTTCTGGCGGGTCTTGATACCGTTGACCACGCTGACCGCCGAAGACGACGGTGCAGCCGGGCGGGACTGCCCGGTGTCTGTCGAGTTAAGCGCGGCGATGGACACCAGCTCCTTGCTGCCGCTTGCGGCCTGCTTCAACATGCGCGGCGTTACGGCCTCGAAGGATTCTGTAACCGTTGCAGTGCGCTTCACATGACGCGTGCCCTCAACCATGCGGTGGACCTTTGCCACGTCGCCGCCGGATTCTTTGATACCGAGGATGTTCGGGTGATCTGCCAGTTCAATAACAAGTTCCGCGGGAAGATCGTACGCCGTGAACGGCGGAACGTTGTAGAGCAGCACTGGCAGCGGCGAGCGGTCGGCGACGAATCTGTAAAACGCCAGCAGGTTCGCCGGCGCCATCTGCTTGCGATAGAAATGCGGCGTGCGGATGAGGGCAACATCGTAACCGACCTTCGCGGCGTACTCGGTAAGCTGCAGAGTTTCATCCGCCGATTCCATCCCAGTTCCGCCTACCAGAACTTTGTTCGCAGCCGCAATCTCGGCGGCTTCGCGCAGAACGTCGCGGCGCTCGATGTCGGAAAGCATCACCGATTCGCCCGTCGATCCCAGCACGACAATCCCCGCCACCGGAGTCTTCGAGTAGCGCGCAACGTTATGCTCCAGCTTGCGGAAATAGACGTTGCCCTCGGGATAAAAGGGCGTCGTGATGGGTGGAAATATACCTTGAAGTAGCATGAAAGCGGCTCCTGGCCCTAGCGCTTGGCTTCTAGCTTAACAGCCGCCGCGGTGCGCTGGCTTGTTCGCGGTCAGGTGGGTGGACAGATGATGGGGATTGCCTCCCGCTTGTTGCGACGATAAACGCGAAAGTCGGTGTCCACGGTGACGACCGAGTGTCGCGGATAAAGTTCGCTCATGCGGATCAGGCAGAGATCGGCGAGGTCGGGATGCCGGTCGGCGTAACGGGTGGCAAGAACGCGAAGATCTCTGACATGCTCAAAGAAGTCGAATGCCAAGCGAAGCATCCCGTCATCCAGCATCTTGAGAGTCAGATCCGTGGAACGCAGTTGAAAGGCCGTCTCCGACAAAACCGATTCGCAGGTCAAAGCAGGCCATCTCACGTTCTCCGCAACCTCGGTGGCCCAAGCATGGTGCCGGTCGTGAATCTCAAGTAAAGCCACGAGGAAGCCTGTATCCGCAATGGCATTCATTTGCGCGAGTAGCCCTTGCGCGAAGAAAGATCCGGCGGCCCGTCCTTTAGAATGCCAGCGTATTTCCTCCAAACCTGACTTACGTCGGGCTCAAGCGTGTACTCAAGGGATTCGCGAACGACTCGGCCCATGGGGATTCCGGTGCGCCGTGACTTTTCCCGAAGCCGCTGCAACAGGTCTTCAGGTAAACGGATCGAAAGCGTAGCACTCATTTGGCAATATTGTAACACACGTCGGAAGGCGGCCTAGGAGCGAACCGTTCTCTCTGCGTGCAGTTTCTGTAGCGCCTGCACTTTGATTTCGCCGCGCTGCAACGCGGCGATGCCCTCGGCGGCCGCGCGGGCGGCGGAGAGCGTCGTAATGGTTGGAATGCGGGCGCCGACCGCGGCGCGGCGGATGGCTTTCTCGTCGAAAAACGGATCCACGCCCTGAGGCGTATTCACAATCAACTGAATGCGCTCGCCCTTGATCAGATCCACCACGTTCGGCCGGCCCTCTTTCACTTTGTAGACGCGCTCCACTGTCATACCGGCATCTTCGAGCACATCGGCTGTGCCCGCGGTGGCGACGAGTTCGAATCCCATGTCAACGAACTTATGGGCGAGGTCGGCGACGTGTGCTTTGTCGTGATCAGTCACGCTGATGAACACCGTGCCCCGCGTCGGCAACTTTTGTCCGGCAGCGGTTTGGGCCTTGGCGAAGGCCTCGCCAAAATTGTCGGCCACGCCCATCACTTCGCCAGTGGACTTCATCTCCGGGCCAAGCACCGTGTCCACACCCGGGAATTTGTTCCAGGGAAAAACCGGCGACTTCACGTAGTAACAGCGGCCGGTGTCGAGATCGGCGCCGCGCTCGATGAATTCCGGCAGAAATTCGCGCAGCTTTCGCCCGGTCATCAAACGCGCTGCGATCTTCGCCATGGGCACGCCCGTCGCCTTGGAGACGAACGGGACGGTGCGCGAGGCGCGCGGGTTGACTTCGAGAACATACACTTTGGCGCCAGTCCCACCGTTGCCCTTGGAAGCACCATCGCTGCGCGGGATGGCGAATTGAATATTCATCAGGCCAATTACCTTCAACGCGCGCGCCAGCCTGAAGGTGTATTCGCGCATACGTTTCAACAGCGCCTCAGGAATATCCACCGCCGGCAGGACGCAGGAGGAATCGCCAGAGTGGATGCCGGCTTCTTCGATGTGCTGCATGATGCCGCCGATCACGACGTCTTCGCCGTCGGAAAGCGCGTCCACATCTACCTCGATCGCGTCTTCCAGGAAGTGATCGATCAGCACCGGGCGGTCCTGCGAATATTCCACCGCTTCTTTCATGTAGCGGACGACGGTTTCCTCGTCGTAAGCAATCACCATGGCACGGCCGCCCAGCACGTAGGACGGCCGGACCAGCACCGGGTAGCCAACACGCGCAGCCCCCGCGGCCGCCTCTTCGATAGAAGCCGCCATCGCTCCGGGAGCCTGCGGAATGTCCAACTCTTCCAGCAACTTGCCGAAGCGCTTGCGATCTTCGGCCAGGTCAATTGATTCGGGCGACGTTCCGATAATGCTGACGCCCGCCGCCTTGAGCGGCAGCGATAAATTCAGCGGCGTTTGCCCGCCGAATTGCACAATCACCCCCACGGGCACCCCCGCCATAGCCTCGTGTTCGTAGATCGCCATGACGTCTTCAAGCGTGAGTGGCTCGAAATAAAGCCGGTCGCTGGTGTCGTAATCGGTCGAAACCGTCTCCGGGTTGCAGTTAATCATGATGGTTTCGTAGCCATCGTCGCGGAGGGCAAACGCCGCGTGGCAGCAGCAGTAATCAAACTCGATTCCCTGCCCGATGCGGTTCGGGCCGCTGCCCAGAATGACGACTTTCTTCTTCTGGGTAGGTGCCGCCTCATCCTCTTCTTCGTAGGTGGAATAGAGATACGGGGTGTAGCTTTCGAACTCGGCGGCGCAGGTGTCCACGCGCTTGTACACCGGCATGATGTCGTGCTTCTTGCGCAAGTGCCGGACTTTTTCCTGCGCGCCGCGGCCATTGAGCCGCCAGACGCCGGCCAGGCGGCCGTCGGAAAAGCCCATGCGCTTGGCGTCGCGCAACACTTCCGTAGGGATTGCCTCCATGGGATGCTTTTCCAGCTCCAGCTGCATGTCGTTAATTTCCTTGAGCTGGTAAAGGAACCAGGGATCAATGGATGTCATCTTCGCCAGTTGCTTCACGGTATGCCCCTGGCGCAACGCGTAACGCACATACGAAAGCCGCTCCGGATGCGGCGTTACCAGCCGCTGGGTCAGAATCTTGGGCTCGATTTTTTCCGATCCCACTTTCTTCCCAGTGTCGAGGGCGCGCACGCCCTTGAGCAGCGCCTCTTTGAACGTCCGGCCAATGGCCATGACTTCACCAACGGATTTCATCTGCGGGCCCAGGCTTTCGTCGGCGCCGGGGAATTTTTCGAACTGCCACTTGGGAATCTTGACCACAACGTAATCGAGCGTAGGCTCGAAGCAGGCGGGCGTTTTGCGCGTAATGTCGTTGGGAATTTCGTCGAGCGTGTAGCCCACAGCAAGCTTTGCCGCGATCTTGGCGATGGGAAAGCCAGTGGCTTTCGAAGCCAGCGCCGAGGAACGCGACACGCGCGGATTCATCTCAATCACCACCATGCGCCCCGTAGCAGGATGCACACCGAATTGAATGTTGGACCCACCGGTCTCGACACCGATCTCACGGATAACGGCGATGGCGGCATCGCGCATGGCCTGGTATTCGCGATCGGTCAGAGTCTGCGCCGGCGCCACCGTGATGGAATCACCGGTGTGCACGCCCATGGGGTCGAAGTTTTCGATGGAGCAGATGATGATGACGTTATCCTTGAGGTCGCGCATCACCTCCAGTTCGTATTCTTTCCAGCCGAGAACCGATTCCTCGATCAGCGCTTCATGGACCGGCGAAAAATCAAGCCCGCGCGCCAGCACTTCCAGGAGTTCTTCACGGTTGTAAGCGATGCCGCCACCGCTGCCACCCAGAGTGAACGACGGACGGACAATCACCGGAAAGCCGATCTTGCCGGCAAACTCCAGGCCATCTTTGAGGTTGCTGACCAGCGCAGACTTGGGGACGTCGAGCCCGATCTTCTGCATCGCGTCCTTGAAAAAAAGGCGATCCTCCGCCTTCTTGATCGCGCTGGTTTGTGCGCCGATGAGCTGGACGTTGTATTTTTCCAGCACTCCGGTATCGGACAACTCGATGGCGAGATTGAGCGCGGTCTGCCCACCCACCGTTGGCAGCAGCGCGAAGCCGGCCCCGGGCGACATCTCGCGCTCCACGCGAAGAATCTCTTCCAGATATTCCCGCGTCAGCGGCTCGATGTAGGTGCGGTCGGCAACCTCGGGGTCGGTCATGATGGTCGCAGGGTTCGAGTTTGCGAGCACCACTTCAAAACTTTCCGACTTGAGCGCCTTGCAGGCCTGTGTGCCGGAATAATCGAACTCCGCCGACTGTCCGATGATGATCGGCCCGGAGCCGAGAATCAGGATTTTCGAGATGTCAGTGCGTTTGGGCATGAAAAGTCAGTCGTCGGTCGTTGGTTGTTGGTTGTTTTGCGCGTCGAGCGCGAGTTTTCACGTCGGTGTTCCCCTCCAGCGGCATTGCTATGCAGTCCTGTCCCTTTTCTGGCAACCGTGCGCCAACTTGGACATCAGTTTAGCCGGATGATCAGAATTTGACTTGATTGGATTGATCGCGCCTTGAAAGGGCGCGCCTTCAGGCGCGCCGACGGCCGCTCCGAAAGCCCGGGGCTTTAGCCCCTGAGCAACTCCGTCTAACTGGAAACCCGCATGTGCGGAAGAATATGGATATTCTTGCGCGCGATCACACAGATGCTTTCTCACGGGGTTCTCGCGAATGTACGTCACATGATTGTCATAATCCACCGCGTCGCGAACCCGGTGGTCCTGGAAACCCTTCTGCCAGACCTCCATATTCGATCCGAGTTCCTTTTTCGCACGATACGAGAACCCGCCTTTGATGAATTGCACAGCTTTTTCCAAGCTGGTCAGTGGAGTTAGAAGGACGTGAATGTGATCGGGCATGATTACGAATTCGTGGAGCAAGTAGGCCGAGCCACGATAGTGATAGAGCGTTTCGATCAATGATTTCGCCCAGCGCTCGTTGCCGAATAGAGCACGTTTCTCCCATGTGCTGGAGGTGACCATGTAGGTCTGGCCGGTGTTAGTAGCGTGCTCTCGTTTAGGTCTCATGTTGTGGCGCCTCATCGGCGCGTGCGTCGAAGTTGGCAGCTTGCGGCGCGCCTGAAGGTGCGCCCTTTCAAAGCTCTTCATTCCTCTTCTGTCTCGTGCGCCTCTCGGGAAACAACCAGGCGAGAGTCGCGCCGAATATCCCTGCCTCAACAACGGTAACAGGCCAGAACCAAATTACGCGCCAGTACGGATATGTCCGCAGGATGGCGACGAATGCAAGACAGTGAATCGTTAGAAGGCAGCCGATGGAAAACCAGAAACTCCAGTGGTGCCACCGTCGTCGCGATTGGCGCACTGTGACCCAGAAGAGCAGGGCGGTAAATGCCACGAATCCTATCCACCCGCTGTTAAACCAACTATTCACCTTGTTCGTGATGCCGAAGTGAACAGTCAACGCGAAAAACAATGCAAATACCGTGAGCGCGGCTAAAGCCAAACCGATATACAGCAGAGTTCGTCGCACAACCCAACCGAAAGTTCGTTCCTTAGGCTGAACGTTTGCGACTGACGAAGCCATCACCCTTTCCACTCCTCCATCATCTGCACAAAATCCTTGAACAGGTAATGCGAATCGTGCGGGCCGGGCGAGGCCTCCGGATGATATTGCACCGTAAACAGCGGCAGATTCTTATGCCGCAAGCCCTCGAGCGTGTTGTCGTTCAAGTCCATGTGCGTCAGTTCGACTTCGCTCTGGGGCAGTGAATCGGGATCTACGGCGAAGTTGTGATTGTGCGCCGTGATCTCGACCTTGCCGCTCTGCATCTGCTTGACCGGATGGTTTCCGCCATGATGGCCGAATTTCAGCTTGTACGTCTTCCCGCCCAGCGCAATCCCGGTGAGTTGATGGCCGAGGCAGATTCCGAAGATCGGCTGGCGCCCCATTAGCCGCCGAATGTTCTCCACTGCATACGTACACGGCTCCGGATCGCCCGGGCCGTTCGAAAGGAACACGCCATTTGGCTTCAGCGCGAGAACATCTTCCGCTGCGGTTTCCGCCGGAACCACTGTGACCTTGCAGCCTTCGCCGCGCAGCTTGCGCAAGATGTTCTGCTTGATTCCGTAATCGTAAGCGACCACGTGAAACCGTTCCGGCTCATCTCTCACCCCAACCACGGCCACCGGTTCATGCGAGCGCTCGCCCACTTCCCATACATAAGAGCGCTTGGTGCTGACAACTTTTGCGAGATCGGTTCCGTCCATCTTGGGAATGGAGCGTGCCTTCGCGATTAGTTTTTCGGCATCGCTCTCGAGCGTCGAGATCACGCCGCGCATTACGCCATGGTCGCGCAGATGCCGCACCAGAGAGCGAGTGTCAATATCGCCGAGCACCGGAATTTTGAACTGTTCGAGATATTCCTCGGCCACCTGCTGCGAGCGCCAATTCGAACTGACCCGCGAAAATTCGCGCACGATGAGGCCTTCAATGTAAGGCCGCGTAGCTTCGTTGTCTTCGGGGTTGGTGCCGTAATTGCCGATTTCCGGGTTGGTGAGAACGACAATCTGCCCGGCGTAGGAAGGATCGGTGAAAATTTCCTGATAGCCGGTGATGGAAGTATTGAAAACTACTTCCCCGTAACATTCGCCTTTGGCGCCGTAGCCTTTGCCTCGGAAGACCCTGCCATCTTCCAGCGCAAGGATAGCCTGCATCTGTGCTCCAGGGAGTGGATTTTGTAGATTCTAGCAGGGAACAAGAAATTCGGGAAGAAAACTATTCGACCACGTCGAGTTCCACGACATTTTTCACGGCATCCTTCCCCGCCGGCGTCAGGAAAAAGTACAGTTCTCTCAATTTTTCCTCGCTGAAACTAACAGGTGTCGAGTGTGGCGGACGCGATGAGAGCACATAAGCCTGTGCAAGACCCGCTTCGAGCACGCTTTTTAGAGCCGCCCGCACTTCGTTCCGGGTTAGCTGCAACCCGCGAAGGGATCCCCAATGTGTGACCTCGGCGAGAACCGTTCTGAAGTTCTCATAGTCGTCAGCCATCGAAGCCAGGACAAGGTCCTGAACAAACGCAGCGCGGTTTTCCACGGGCTGGGGTGGTGTCATGCGCCCTGCTCGCTAATGACTGTATCGAACCAATCTCCAGATCACGGCCAGGATGGCCAAGCCAAAACCAACGGCGTAGCCGATCAACCGCCCTTTGCCTGCCTTCTCGTGCATATTGCCGCTCGGTAGAATCATGTCACCTCACCCTTCCCATCTTATCCATGGGCCAGTAGCCGAAAACCGCCTTCCCATAGATGAAATCTTGATTGACTGGTCCGAAGTCGCGGCTGTCGTTCGACAGGCTGCGGTGATCGCCCAGCACGAAATAACTGCTAGGTGGAACCACGGTCGTCGGGTAGGAACGCTCGTCTTCATAAGAGCGCGGCACGTAATCTTCGTCGAGCGCCTTCCCGTTCACATACACCCGGCCGGCATCAATGCGGATGCGGTCGCCGGCGAGCGCCACCACGCGTTTAATGAAGCTCTTCGAAGGATCGTGCGGGTAGCGAAACACTACAATATCTCCGCGCTGAATCGGCTCCAGCCGGTAAACAAACTTGTTCACGAAGATGCGTTCCTGATCTTCGAGCGAAGGCATCATGCTGGTGCCCTCCACCTTCACCGGCTGATAAAGAAAAATGATGATGAAGCAGGAGATTGCCAGCGAGATGATCAGATCGCGCAGCCATACCGACAAGGCGATGGCGCGCGATCGCGCCGGCGGGCTGAGTTCGGGAAGCGGAAGGCCGCTGGGCTGCGGAGTGTCTGCTGGCATGTTCTCCTAGTTATTCTATACAGGCTGGAGTTGCTGCGCGACTGTCTCTTTCTTCAGAAAACCTCCGCTGGAGCGACACTACAACCAGCGCCCGATTCAGGGTACAATATCCTGCGGGGAAACGGAATTATGTTGAAGCGTGGGCTGATGTTAGGTTGTTTGTTCCTGATCACTTTTGTCGTGTCGGCTCCCTGGGCGATCTCGCAGCAGGAAGGCTCGGTCCCGGCATACCATGCCACCGCGCCATCGAAGGCTGCTAAGCTCCCGCCGCTTCTGGGGAAAGACCAGCTGTGGGGAGACGACGCGCAATCGCCCTACCAGACCCACGCCTATGAACTGGCGGCCAAAATTGAATCCGTCATCTATCAACAACCGTGCTATTGCTATTGCGATCGCATGGGGCATAAGAGCCTGCACAGCTGCTTTGAAAACACGCACGGAGCCCGTTGCGACATCTGCTTGAAAGAGCTCTATTATTCTTACTCCGAGCACCAAAAGGGCAAGACCGCGGCCCAGATACGAAAAGGGATCATGCAAGGCGAGTGGCGCCAGGTGAACCTTGAGAAGGCCGCTTCGATGTAGAACGCTCCACCGGATGATTTTCGATCCGCCTGGGAGGCATAGTCGGAGTTGACGCGTCGTACAAAGCCGCGTATAACGTCAGTTCATCGCTCGTTGACCAGTGTTTTCCACAAGGTCGGGTTCCTGCATCCTATGCTGCGGACTAGGAAACAAGAGAAAAATGCGGCCGCACGCGAGAAACGAAAGCCTGAACGTAACTGATCTAATGAATAGAAAATAGGAGCACTTACGAAGAGTTCGGGAAGAGTATTACAGATGACACAGAAGACCCCAACGAAGAAGTCGCTGGCCGACGACCCGCGTTTTGCACAAGCTGTGCAAAACTACGAGGCAGGCCTGCGCGCCATGCAGGAGCACAAGTTCGACAAGGCGCGAACCCACCTGCAAAAAGTGGTCGCCGGGCCAAGCAAAGAGCTGGCTGACCGGGCTTCGGTCCACCTCAATGCCTGCAATCAGCAGACCGAGAAGGCAGCCACTCAGTTCAAAACTCCGGAAGAGCACTATGACTACGCCGTGTCGCTGATGAATGTCGGAGACTACGTAGGCGCGCGCGAACATCTGGAAAAGCTCTCCAAGCAGAATCCCAAGGCCGACTACGTGGTGTATGGACTGGCGACGCTCGATTGTCTCACCGGCCACGCCGAAGACGCTTTGCGCCATCTCGGAGAAGCGATCCGGTTGAATCCCGCAGTACGGTTTCAGGCGCGCAACGATTCCGATTTTCAGAATCTGGGTGAAGATCCGCGTTTCACCGAACTGCTGTATCCTGACCCATTAGCTGAATTGCCTCCTGCCTTAGATTCCGACGAGAGGCTATAACCGGCCCCGCCATGGGCTCCCTTCGCAATGAACCCAAGCCGAAGCAGCAGCACAAGGCATTGCGCGTGGTGGCCATCGGCGGTGGAACCGGCCTCTCCACTCTGCTGAAAGGCTTGAAGGGCTACGTTGCTTCAACGGGGCAGACCGCGACCGAGTCCGGCGCTGCGGTGTCGGATCTGTGCGCGGTGGTTACGGTCAGCGACGACGGCGGCTCCAGCGGACGGCTGCGAAAAGAACTGAACATGCTGCCGCCGGGCGACATTCGCAGCTGCATCGTCGCCCTTTCCGAAGATGAGGCGCTTCTCTCTCATTTGTTTCAGCACCGGTTCACAAGAGGCTCTGGACTGGAAGGCCACAGTTTCGGCAATCTTTTTCTGGCGGCGCTGACTTCGATCACTGGCGACTTCAGCGAAGCCGTGCGCCTGTCTTCGGAAATTCTGGTGACGCGCGGGCATATTTATCCCGCCACAACTTCCAATGTCGAGTTGGAAGCGCTCATGGAAGACGGAACCCGCGTGCGCGGCGAGACCAAAATCACCGCCAGCAAAGGACGCATTCGCGAACTGTTCCTGGTTCCTCCGGACGTCGAGCCCTTGCCCCAAACCCTGGAGGCGATCGCCCAAGCCGACCTGATCACCATCGGACCGGGATCACTCTTTACCAGCCTCATTCCTAATCTTCTGGTGCGCGGCATTTCGCAGGCGATCGCGGCGTCATCGGCCATCAAGGTTTACATCTGCAACCTGATGACCCAAGCGAACGAGAGTCTGGGACGCACCGCGGCCGATCACATTCGCGCGCTGCAAGGCCACGCGCAGAATCGCATCTTCGATTACGCTCTGCTCAACGAGCGTCCGGCCTCTCCGCAACTGAAAGCCAAGTACGCGCTCGAGGGCGCCACCCAAGTCGTGGCTGACGTGGACGCGATCCAGCAACTGGGCGTGACACCGCTTCTGGGCGATTATCTGGACGAAGGAGAAGTGGCGCGGCATGCGACCGATCGCATCGCGCGGGATCTGATGCGCCTGGCGGCGGAAGTCCGCTCACCGGTCGCCCGCGGCCTGGCCCACGGACACAAGACCTAGCCCGCCATGTGGGGCGGACACTCCGGTCCGCCGCCGTTGCTTTTAGCTCCCCACCCATTACTGCCGTGCCGCGACGACCGCGCCGAGCTCGCGGTATATTGGGTTCAATGCCAAAAGGAAAAGCGAAGGATTCACCTCATCCTGCGCGCGTCGCCATTGCCATCATGGCGGCGGGCAAGGGCACGCGACTGAAATCGAAACATCCGAAAGTTCTGCATGAAGTCGGCGGCAAGCCGCTCCTGGAGCATGTCATCGCGGCGGCGGTGAAGGTCGTGCCTGCCAGCGATACCTTCGCCATTATTGGGCATGAGGCGGACCGGGTGCGCCAGGCGCTCTCGCATACCGGGGTAAATTTTGTGTTGCAGGAGCCGCAACGCGGCACCGGCCACGCGATCATGGCGGCTCGTGACGCCCTGCATCCCTATGATCATGTCGTCGTGCTTTCGGGCGATGCGCCGCTCATCACGCCGGAATCCATCGAGCGCCTGCGCTCGTTCCACGTTGCAAAAAAAGCGGCCATGACTATACTGACCGCCCGCGTACCCAATCCTGCCGGCTACGGAAGAGTTGTCCGCAAGAACCGCGGCAGCGACGATGTGAAGGCGATCGTCGAGGAAAAATCCGCCACGGCTGCGCAGAAAACGATCGGCGAAATTAACTCCGGCATCTATGCCTTTTCCGGCGCAGCGCTGTTCGAGCACATTGACCGGCTCGGCACCGCCAATCCTCACGGCGAGTTTTATCTCACTGACCTGGCCGCGATCCTCAACAAAGCTGGGCGGCGCGTGGTGGCGGTGGAAGCCGCCGATCCTGCGGAAATCCTGGGCAGCAACACGAGGGCGGAGTTGGCGGATCTCGATCAGCGCCTGCGTATGGCCAAATGCCAGCAACTGATGACCGAAGGCACAACGATCTTCCATCCGCAGAGCTGTGTGATCGATACAGACGTCGAAATCGGCGCCGATACGATCATTGAGCCGTTTGTCCAACTTCTTGGCAAAACCCGCGTCGGCAGCGATTGCCGCATTAGCTCTTACAGCGTGATCCGGAATTCGGTGATCGAAGACGGCGTCCTGATACTTCCGGGCTGCGTGCTCGATGATTCGCAAGTGAGGTCAGGGGCGAGGCTGGGGCCTTATTCGCGCCTGCGCCCTGGCAGCGAAATCGGTGAAGGCGCGCATGTGGGAAATTTCGTGGAAACCAAGAAAACCCGCCTGGGTAAGGGATCGAAGGCCAACCATCTCACTTATCTGGGTAATGCGGAGATTGGCGCCGGCGTGAACGTGGGCGCGGGCACCATCACCTGCAACTACGACGGCGTGCACAAGCACACAACGGTAATCGAAGATGGCGTGTTTGTAGGCAGCGATACCACGCTGGTTGCGCCGGTAAGAGTCGGCAAGGGCGCGTATATTGGCGCGGCGTCCTGCGTGACCGACGACGTGCCGCCGGATTCGTTGGCGCTCGCTCGTGCCCGCCAGATTGTGAAGGAAGGCTGGGTCAAACAGAGATCGGGCAGCCGTGCCAAGGCTGAGAAGGCAAAATAGCGCCGCTTAACGGGCTGCGAAAGACTATTCTTTTGTCATTTCGAATCGAAGCGAGGGATCTGCAGTTTCGGGAAAACCCCGGAAAACTGCAGATTCCTCGGCACGCCCTCACCACGCCAGTGTGGTCGCGTGCGGCTCGGAATGAGAACAGAGTCGTTCTTCCGCAGCGACTGGCCACCAGCAAGCCCTACGGTTTCAGCTTGAAGACGGTCCCGAAAGTGGATGAACCATCCCCCAGGGTAGTGCCGTAGAAGTTGCCCGATTTGTCTTCCGTCAGGCCGGAAACGGGGAATCCCTCGTCCGCTCCTCCCAGGAAATTATAGAGGATGCTCTCTTTCCCCTTGCTGGTGACTTTGAATATCACGCCCATGTCCGCCGTCCCGCCGGCGTAGGTTGTGCCATAAAGATTGCCTGCCTTATCCAGCACCAGCGTCCCGAAGTCGGGATAGTGGCCGTCCGAGGTCGCGAAGGCATGCAGCACGGTTTCCTTGCCCTTCGCGCTGACCCTGAAAACTGTGCCGCAACCGAAGCCCTGGCAACCCGCGCCGCCGTCGTAGGTGGTGCCATAGAGGTTCCCCCTGGAATCCCGCACCAGGCCGTCATAGGGAGTCGCGCCATCGGTTCCATTAGCAAAGCTGTGCAGAACGGTCACGTGCCCCTTTTTGCTCATTTTAAACACCGTGCCGTTGCCGGAAGCGCCGCCGGACGAGGTTGTGCCGTAGAAATCGCCGGCAGAATCTCTCACCAGCGTGCAAAACGGATACTCGCCGTCAGTGCCGGTGAAACTATGAAGAATGGTTTCCGTGCCCGAGCTGCTGATCTTGAACACTGTGCCGTAGCCGGACGCGCCGCCGTACCCGGTCGTGCCATAGAAATTGCCGGCGGAGTCCTCGATCAAGCCGGAGCCGGGATACTCGCCGTCGCTGCCTGACTGAAAGCTGTAAATCAGGGTCTCCGTTCCATTGCTGTCCACCTTGAACACGGCTCCGAAGCCGTTGGCCCCGCCCTCATAGTTTGTGCCGTAGAGAGAACCGCTTTTGTCGCGCAGCAGGTTCGCGCTGGGATGGTCGCCGTCCGGGGTTTTGCCGAAACTGTAGAGCACGGTTTCGTGGCCGCTTTTGCCTACTCTGAACACGCTTCCCTCGCCGGAGGCGCCGCCGTAGAAGGTGGTGCCGTAGAGATTGCCCTGCGCGTCGCGAATCACGCCGCCGTAGGGGCTTCCCCCGTCTCCGCCATCCGTAAAAGTGTAAAGCGTGGTGAGTTTGGCGCCCTTGGCGGTTTTGCCAAAGCACAATGATGCGTTTGGAACCGCCAGGCACAATGCCAGCGTCGTTGCCAAAACAAAGGGACTACGCAAACGGGATTGCTTGGTTATTCTCATCGAGGGAGCCTCCTGAGGCCGTGATCGGCGGGCTCGAAAAGCCGCGTCAGGCAGGCATTGTATCACCGGGCGCAAGCGCTTTCCGGGAATTTCACCAGCAAAAAGCCCCGCCATTTGGCGGGGCCTCATTGCGGCGTAAACTTGCGTTTACTGAACGGTAATGCTCACCTTGGCGGATGGAATGCCGTTGGCGACCACTTCGAGCGAACTGTCGCCGGTCTCCATCTTGGGTGGAACATCAAAGTTGGTGGATACGGTCTTCTTCCCCGTAGCAACCCCCATGGTACTGTGGTCGTGAGTCTTGGCGTAAAACACATGACCGGTGCTGTTGTTGGTGATGCGGACCAGCGGATAGTTGGTGGCCGTCTGGTCTTCGTCGCCGAACGCAGCCGCCTGCGACAGACCGTTGAATTGTGTGCCGGAGATCTTATAGGTCGAACCGCGGCTCACCGTGGAAGGATAGTCGGAAATCGTGGGCGCCCATGAGGCTTTGTACTTCCCCTTGGGGTTATAAGCGTATACGTCGTTACCGACGGCGAGCACCTGGCCGGTCGGGAGCACCAGAATCGGCGCAACTCCGCCCACCGGATCAGGCTTGAAATTCTTGCCGTCGAAATCGTACATGGTTCCGGAAACTCCCAGCACCAGCGCATTGCCGTTGGGCAAAAGCACCGCGAAGGAGTCGCCAGCGTTGTCGCCGTTCGGGAAGTCGGGACCTACAGTCCACTTCCCCGTGGAAGGATGATAAACCGCGGTGTGGCCGGGGCCGGAGCCGCCATTCGAGCCCGATCCCGTGGCGAACACGGTGCCATCGGGGCGCAAAATTCCAGGGCCAACTTCTCCCGGCGGATGGTAGCACTTCTTGCCGTTATCATAGGGGATGCAACTGCCCTGATACGGAGAGTGCAAATCCACATGCGTGCTGCCTGCGCTCACCCACTTCTGCTGCGAAGGGATGTAGCGTTCCGAATGAGGCGCGTCTTTGCAATCGAAGGTCAGTACCGAGCCGTCGGGCATCAGGGTCCAGCCTTCCTCGGCGTTGAAATCACGCTTGCCCGCGTCGCCCACTTCGGTCCACTGCAGAGTCTTGGGATCGAGATAGGCGTCGCGTTTGTAAAACTTTTCTCCCACCAGGAAGCGGCCGTCGGGCAGCACAACCGAGGGTGAATCGCCGATCCAGCCCCAGTTCTTGGGATGTCCGAGCTTGGTCCAGGTGTCTTTAACCGGATCGTAGATCGCGCCCAGATTGGTGAAGGCAAACTGATTGTTGTTGTATTCGCCGCCGGAAATCACCAGGCGGCCGTCGGCGAGCACTGCCGAGGCGAAGGCGTCCGGAACATAACCGGAAGGCAGGCTGGCGATCGTCTTCCAGGTTCCATTCACGTAGCTGCCATTCTTGTCGGGCGTGAGTTTTGCCCAGCCGGATTCGCTATTGGCCTGGGTCACAACCGTGCCGTCGGTCAGCAAAAAAGAGATGCCGGCGCCATCGGGCGGCTGGTTGGTCATCCGGGTCAGCGTCTGCGCCAGCCCGGACAACGTCGTGAAAACCAACAGTACGGCAAGCAATAATTTCCTCGATACCATAAACCCACCTTTCCAGATTTGACCGCAAACTGAAGGAGCGCTTCGGGGAGACGAAGCAAAGGGGATCAATGGTATCAAAGTTCTGGACAATGCGGCGAGAAAAAGTGCGGTGTTGCGGGCGCAAATCCGCTCCGGAAGACTTGTCTGTGGATTCAGAGAGATGCAGGCAGAATCCCACACTCGACTAACATCTCGGCAAGTTAAGTCTCCCCTGACGGTTTAATTGCTGCTGTCGTCGCGGCGCTTCAGGGTTGGATGCTCGTCGTCGGTTGAGGAACCATCCTTGCCGCTCTTGTCGCTAGTAGAAGCCCGCCGCAGACTGGGCTTATTGCCATCCTTCGCCGGCTCGGTGACCCGTCGGCGGTTCTCGATGGCCGCCAGTCGCGCTTTCATGTCATCGAATTCCGAGGTATTCACCGTGTACTCGGCCCGCGCGGGAAGGATGGTCGCAATCTCTTCCTGGGACTTCTCAATGCGGTCCGGCGTCTGCGGATGCGTGGCAAAAGCCTTATCCAGCGTGCCCGGCTTCTTCTTCTCCATGGCTTGCAGCTTCTCGAAGAAGGCAACGAAGGCCTGCGGATCGTAGCCGGTCTTATACATGTATTGCAGGCCGAGATAATCGGCTTCCGCCTCGAATCCGCGCTGGAAGTGCATGAAGGTCAACGGCAGGCCAAGGCCGGCGGCCTCGTAGGCGGCGTATCCGATGCCGCCGCCGACAAAGATCAGAGGAATCGTGCCCAGGTTGGCAATTTGCGAGCGCGTCATCTGGCGCGTGGCGTGGCGGGCGCACACGTGCGCGATCTCGTGTCCCATCACGCCTGCCAACTCGGCTTCTCCGTCGGCAGCTAGGATCAAACCGCTGTTGACGTAGAGAAATCCGCCGGGGAGCGACATGGCGTTGACTGAATCGGAATCGATGACTTTGATGGTGAATGGAACCTGCGCATCGGAGTTGCGCACCAGATTCTGCCCGATACGATTGACGTACTCGGTGATCATCGGATCGGTGATCATCTTCGAACTGGATTCCACCATCTGGGCATACTGCTTGCCCATCTTGATGTCGGTCTCGATCGAATACCAGTTGCCCAGGCCGCGGCCGCCGATCTTCCGATTCCCGATCGCATCCACATCGTCCCTGCCGCCATCGTGTTTGACCTTGTCAGGATCGGCGGGCTGGACTTGCGGTGGCTGCGATTGATCGGGCTGCGATGCCGAAGGAGTATTCGATTGTCCGGTGGGCGGGCCGCCGTTTACTCCTGGGTCGCCGCTAGGAACGGTTGGCTGCTGTCCCGTGCTGCCCGGAAGCTGGGCAAACCCCATCGAGGCGCAATAACCGAACGCTAAGACCGCTGCCGCTACCAGCAAGAACCGAGACTTCATAAAAATTACTCCAATATTCTGGCCGCAAATCGGCCTACTTGCCTGATTATACGCCCTCTGAAAACACCTTCTCCCAGCGAATGTTCCTTACAAAATTGGACGCAGAATGAGAAAGGAAGGTTATCCCGAACCCGGGTGCGACGTTTTCCGGTTAACGACCGCTTGGCAAGAAAATCGGGAGCCTGAGGAGGGGGTCTCCGGGCTCCCAATAGGCACTTTGCTGGCCAGACTGCTTTGAAGCGCTTCCCCCATCGCTTTTGCCGAGTCCGTGCCCACTTTAGAGCAGTGCACGAATCGGGCCAGCCGCCCCCCGCCTCCGCGGCACTTCCTAAGTTGTTGAACCAGATACCTCAAGCTACCAGCCCAGCCTGGTAGCCTTCTCACTTCCCGCCTTATTCCTATCTTTTCGGATAGGCCAACTATCTGTTCGGATATTGGGACAAAGCCACAAAATCTATGCAAAATCGCGCGAACTATGTTAGAGAGATTGCGGTGCAGGGAGGAATGTGAACCCAAGACTTCAGATCGTTGCCGGCCCTTTGAAGGATTCCATCTTCGCGTTGCCCAACGGAGATGTCCAGATCGGGCGCGACCCGTCGAACTTGCTGGCTATCAGCGACCTCTCGCTTTCGCGCCGGCATTGCGTGCTCAGCCAAAAAGACGGCATGTGCGAGATTCGCGACCTGGACAGCCGGAACGGCACCTTTGTCAACGGGGTTGCAATCAAGAAGGTCGAACTGCATCACGCCGATCAGATTGCCGCGGGGGAGTCAGTCTTTGTGTTGCAACTCACTGAAGAGGCGGAGGAGGCCGGAAGGCCGCGGGTCGAGTTCGATGACCGGATGGCGCAAGCGACGGTGCAAATCGGCCCACAGGAAATGCTCTACCTTCAGCCCGAGCGCGTGCTGAAAGAACTTCCCTCAGGTTCCAAGGTCGCCCGGAATCTGAACGCGCTGGTCAAAATCAGCCGGGTGGTGCATTCCATCCGCGATCTCGACGAGTTGCAGGCACAAATCCTCGCTCTGGTTTTCGAAGCCATCCCCGCCGAGCGTGGCGCGATTCTGCTGGATGGCAACGGCACCGGGGATTTTGAATCCGTGTTCGCGCAGGATCGCATCGGCGGCACCACAAAGCCGGTACATGTCAGCCGCACCATCGCCCGCCAGGTCCTGGAAAGCGGGAAAGCGCTCCTGGGCGCCAACATTGACAAGTCGGGCGACTTCGCCCCGTCAGACAGCCTGATCCATGCCCAGGTGCGCTCTCTTCTGTGCGTGCCGCTTACGCTTTTCCAGAAGGTGAGGGGCTGCATTTACCTCGACACCAGCAACCACGCGGAGCGCTTTGACGAAGACCACCTGCAACTTGCGGCCGCGATTGCGGGAGCTTCGGAGGTGGCCCTGGAAAACGCCCGCCGCCTGCGCTGGCTGCAGCAGGAGAACCTGCGCCTCTCGACCGCAATCAACCTCGATCACAATCTGGTTGGTGAAAGCCCACGGATGAAGAAGGTTTACGAATTCCTGGCCCGCGTGGCGCCGACCGATTCGACGGTGCTGTTGCAGGGCGAGAGCGGAACCGGGAAGGAACTCGCCGCCCGCGCCATCCATCGCAACAGCCCACGCTCATGCAAGCCTTTCGTGGCTATCAATTGTGCGGCGATTCCCGAAGGATTGCTGGAAAGCGAACTATTCGGCCACGAGAAGGGCGCATTTACCGGCGCCATAGCGCAGAAGAAAGGGCGGTTCGAGATCGCCAATGGCGGCGTAGTTTTTCTTGACGAGATCGGAGAGTTAGCCCCGGCGCTGCAGGTGAAATTGCTGCGTGTGCTGCAGGAGCGGCAGTTCGAGCGCGTGGGCGGGACGCCGCCGATTTCGGTTAACATTCGCCTGGTTGCCGCCAGCAACCGCGATCTGGCGGAAGCCGTAAAAGCCGGAACCTTCCGCGGTGATCTGTTTTATCGGCTCAATGTCCTTTGCCTGGAATTGCCAGCGTTGCGCGAACGGCGCGAAGACATCGCCATGCTGGCGGAGTATTTTGTCGTAAAGTACAGCAAAAGATGCAAAACGAAACCTAAGAAAATTTCACCGGAAGCGACGGCATGCCTGGTTCAATACGATTGGCCCGGAAACGTGCGGGAGCTGGAAAATGCCATTGAGCGGGCGCTGGTTTTGACCGCGTCTGACACCATTCAGCCGGAGGACTTGCCCGAAACGATTCTAGAGAAGAGTTCCGCCGGCGAAGGCGGCGCGAAGTATCACCGCGAGGTGAAGGCATTGAAGAAGCAGCTGATTCTCGATGCCCTGGAACAAACCCGGGGGAATTACACGCAGGCAGCCCAGATTCTGGGTGTGCATGTCAACTACCTGCACCGGCTGATTCGGAATCTGGAGCTGAAACAGCCATCCGTTGCGCCGGGCTTGCCCGCGCGCCGCAAAGCCTAGGGAAGATCTGATTAAACCCTGAACTTTGTCATTTCGAGCGAAGCGGATGGCCCATTTATGGGCGATTCCGCGGAGTCGAGAAACCTGCTGTTGTTCCTCTCCCGAACTTAATCAGAGCTTTCCAAGGGCAAATCGAGACTCATTAGCGTTGCCGGATTCAGATAGACACCTTGCCAGCGCACGGCAACATGTAAATGAGGTCCGGTGGCTCTGCCGCTGCCTCCGCTTAAACCAATTTCCTGTCCCCGGGTGACCGCGCCGTTTTCTTTCACTTCGATTTTCGAAAGATGCATGTACAGGGTCAACAGGCCCTGTCCGTGATCGAGGATGACGAAACCGCCTTCGAAAAACAATGGCCGCGCCAGCAGCACTGTTCCTTTATTCAAAGCTCGGACTGCTGTACCTTCGGGCACGGCATAATCGAGCCCTTGATGGACGCTCTCACCCTTGCCGTTGAAAACCCGCTCGGTGCCGAACAAGTCAGAAATTCTGGCCTTCACCGGCGGAAGGAATGTCCCGCTCCATTCGCGCTCGGGATCCGTATGCGCAAACAGTTGTTCCTTTAGCGTTTTTTCTTCGGCAATTCTCTTGAGTTGTTCGGCATTCGGCTGAGTGAACCGTTCCGGCACAGTGACCTTCACGTGGGGATATTTATTTTTGCCAATTGCAATTTTTTGTCCGAATGCGATGGTTTTTCCGTCGGCATCGGTCCCGCTGAGTTCGAGCGGATAGCCTCCTGCCTTGGTTTCGAGGCTTACGCCGCCAATGCCGTACCAGGTCTTGCTGTGGGCATCAGACGCGAAGAAGACTTCGTGATCGAGCCACCTTGCCGTGAGAGACTTCAACCACGGCGAAGACACACGGAAAACAACCGGGGATCCGTTGACCGGCCGGAATGGTTGCCAGCGCACGGACCAGGCAGCGCGCGAAGGCTTCTTAGATGACTCTTGAGCGGACCCGCCTGTGGCCGGCATGGTCAACCCCAGCAGAATCGGGGCGAGGAGAATAGTTCTCAAATGCGCGAAAGCAAAAGGTACGCCCACTGGCAATCAGGTTACCACCTGCGGTGGATTGGTGGACCTGGTCGGGATCGAGCTTGAGCCGCTTTGCGGGCGTGAGCGCAGCGAGAACCCGCATGCGAAGTCCCGAGCGCAGCGGAGGACCCTCGGGGAATATCTGGTGGACCTGGTCGGGATCGAACCGACGACCTCTTCCATGCCATGGAATTTCCAAAATCGTATCTTGCTGACGGCAAAGGCTTTAATAGTCGCACGAGTCGGCAAAAACCGCTAAAATCGGCGCGTTTTGCTACCAAAATGCTACCAAAACGCGTGCTACCAATTTGCTACCAAACTGATTTTGGGCCGAGGGTTGACCGGGGGGGATCAGCCCTTCTTACCCGATGATTGTGCGGGTCAACAATGACCCCATCAACATCATTTCGCGCCAAATTAGGGCAATGGCTGACGCGGAGAGCGCAACAAAAGTTCACCACCAGTGCCACGCTGACAGAGCATGAAAGTCGAGATACTTCTTCATCCCCTTTTCCAGCAAAGGAGCAACGGCGTGAACTCGACTCAAGCGCTCAGTGAACTGCTGATTTTCAGCGATGAGCGCAGCTCCACGCAGCTTAGGTCCGCTGTCACGCTTGAATCCGATCATGGTGATCACGTCCGTGTGCAGCTGCTCAAGCAGCTTGTAGATTCCGGAGGCATCATCAAATAAGAACTGCGCTTCGCGGCTCGCTTTGACAAAAGCTCGTTGCGCCTTCTCCAAGTCAGGGGATTGCTGCAACGATGCCGAATTCTTTTCTAATTCGGATGGTTGCCAAGTCTCAAGAACGTGAAGAAGGTCCAAGGTACGACTGTAAATGTCGAAGCGCCGATTGTAGAGATCGAGTCTCAGCTTCTCGCGGCTCGTTCGCCAAGCAGCAAAGGCAACGCACGCCGACACCACTGAAATGACGACGGCAGCTGTGATATGCATCCTCTAGATTATAGAAGTCAGCTCAGCGCGTGACAGCGAAAATCAGCCAAATGTATCCGAACGCGAAGCAGAGTAGCGAAGTGAAACCGAGTGCTTCGCTAAGAGCGTATCCCTCCCGCGTGTGGGGCGAAGTCCTGAGCGCAGCGGAGGCCCCTTGGGGAATATCTGGTGGACCTGGTCGGGATCGAACCGACGACCTCTTCCATGCCATGGAAGCGCGCTCCCAGCTGCGCCACAGGCCCACGGATAATTCAATTTTCACCCACAGCGAGAGGTTAGTCAATCGTGAGCATGAAAATGCGTGGCGACAGCCCTGAATTTGCCCTTCCTCGTTTTACGAAATCTTCAGGAATAGATTATGCTGATTTCATACCGATCTCATGAGCTCCGTTTTCGCGCACAACTTGCGATTTTTTCTGCTGCCGGTTTTGCTGGCGGCTGCGACCGCACAGGTTTCGCCGTCTTCACCCGCTGCTGCTGGCGCACCTATTCCCTATGCCTCGGTCAGTGAGCTAAATCTCCTGCTTTCGCAACTGGAGCAGAATTCGCAGACCGTAGGGGCGAATCTCAGCAGGCTGCGGGTCGAACGATGGAAGACCGATGGCAACACCAAGCGGGGAGCGCAGGGCGATATTGATTCCATCCAGCGCAATCTGCAAAGCGCGCTGCCTGAGATGATCGCGCAACTGCGCAATTCGCCGGAGAATCTGGCGGCGACTTTCAAACTCTATCGCAACCTGAATGCGCTCTACGATGTTTTCAGTTCGGTGGTGGAATCGGCGGGCGCCTTCGGCAGCAAGGACGACTATCAGGCACTGCAGAACGATCTGGACGCGCTCGACCGGTCGCGGCGATCGTTTGCCGACCGCATGGAAACCCTCTCTAATGGGAAGGACGCGGAACTGGTCCAACTGCGGACCCAACTGCGCGCGGCCCAGGCGGCAGCGGTGGTGGCGGCGCCGCCTAGGAAAGTGGTCGTGGACGATACCGAACCCCCGAAAAAAACGGTAAAGAAAAAGCCAGCGCCCAAGGTCCCCAAGCCGAGCAACACTACGGTGACGCCGGGTACGAATTCCCAGCCGCAGCCGCAGCAAGCCCCAGTCCAACCGCAGTAAAGTAGCTGCCGCGAACCTCTGACCACAGCCGCATTCATGCTCAGAATCCGCTGGAAACACGGTATTTTTGACTCTGTGGAACCCAATTCGCCGCGCCGGGGTCTAATTCTATTGGCTGGCTGTAGGTGGCGTGTGATCGGGGGACTTGCGCCAAGACTTATAATAGAGGGGTCGGTAATGGCGGGAGCCGCGGCCTTGGGAGATTTCGCAGCAGCGATCGGGATTCGGGCGCAGGAAGCCGCCATTGTGGCCGAACTCAAGGCTGGATCGGAAGACGCTTACGCATGGCTGATCGGCGAGTTTCACCAGCCGATCTATAGCCTGGTTTACCGCATGGTCACCGACCCCGCGGACGCCGCCGACACCACCCAGGAAGTTTTCCTCAAGGTTTTCCGCGGCATGAAACACTTTCACGGCGAATCCAGCCTGAAAACCTGGATTTACCGGATCGCGGTTCATGAGGCGTCGAACCGCTGCCGCTGGTGGTTCCGGCACAAATCGCGGGAAACGACCATCGAGGCGGCAGGGCCGGATTTCGCCGGCTATACGATACAGGATCAACTGGCCGATAGCTCGGATTCTCCTTTCGATCATGTCGCGCACGAAGAAGTGCGGCTTCGAGTCGAGGAAGAGTTGCGTAGGGTTTCCGAGCCATACCGGACGACGGTCATTCTGCGCGATATTCAGGAAATGTCGTACGAGGAAATCGCGGAAATCATGCAGGTTTCGCTGGGCACGGTGAAATCGCGGCTCACGCGCGGACGGCAGGCCCTGCGTCAGCGGCTGGTTCCGTATGTGCAACAAGCCGGAACCGGCTTGGGATTGCGGGTTGAGGGGCGGAAAGGTTCTCAAGCAACGGTTTGTGATCGCGAAGGACTTGAGGTGGCATCATGAAGTGCGCTCAGGCCAGATCCCTGTTCTCGCCCTATCTCGATGGAGCGGTTACCGGCGTGGAGATGCGTGCCCTGGCGCAGCATTTCGACACGTGCGGCAATTGCTCTCAGGAATATGCCGGCTTGCGACAGACTCAGATGCTGCTTTCGCAAGCGGGGCGCAGAAAGGCTCCGGATGACCTGGCGCTGAAGCTTCGGCTTGCGATCTCGCGGGAAGCGGCGCAATCCCGCCGCACGCGCCTGGATGGCATGCGCATCCGGTTTGAAAATACTGTCAATGCTTTCATGGTCCCCGCCACCGCTGGCTTGGCTTCGGCGGTGGTGATCTTCGGATTCCTGATGGGCTTCCTGGCTCTGCCTTTGCAAGCCGACAGCCCCGATGTCCCGCTGGTGCTTTATACTGCGCCGCAGCTGCAGCAGTCGGCATTCGGCACCGCGCTCGATTCCATCACGGATGATTCGCTGGTCATCGAGGCCTACGTAGATTCGAACGGCCGGGTGGAAGATTATCGCGTGCTGTCGAACCCGCAGGAGATGAAAGACCTCCCGCCGCAAGTCAAGAACATGCTGATCTTCACCACCTTCCGCCCGGCAACCTCCATGGGCATTCCGACGGCGGGAAAAGCGGTTCTGTCGTTCTCGCGCATCAGCGTCAAGGGATAGGGATTCTCTGCAGGCGTCGTCATGCGCCAAACTCAGGTCTACCTCTCATCTGAAAGCCTGATTTCGTATATCGTGCCCAATTGGTGCGGGCCGCCATAAAGCGTTGTACCGTGCAAGCGCCCTCTGCGGTCGGACTTCAACCCGGTGGCTGGATACTCTCCGTCACGCTTGTCGAAATTGTGGATAACCGTTTCTTCCCAACTTCCGTCTTTGTGAACCAGTTCGAACACGATGCCGCAGCCGTGGCCGGGATCGCCTTCGCAGCGTCCGCTGCCCCCGATTGACGCGGTTCCGTAAAGGTGGCCGGCCTGGTCGAAGCGCAGCCCTCCTTCGGGGAAGAATCCATCAAGTCGGTCCGTCGCTCCGAACTGGTAAACCTCGATGAAGGTGTAACCTCCGCCCCGTGCGGGAATCAGACCAAATATGGTGCCACAGCCCAGACGACCCCGTTCTCTGCAGTTGTCACCTCCACCGTATTCCGTCATGCCGAATACGTGGCCGTGCTTGCCGAACACCAGACGGCCGACAGGAGGGCCTATCCCGTCCTTTCCTATGAAGTCGTGGATCACCTGATATGTCCAGCCACCGCTGCCGTTGGGTGTCAGTTCGAAGACCGTCCCTTCACCAAAGGCTCCTCCTAAATACGTAGTTCCCCAGATATTGCCGAGGGAGTCGAAATTCAAGCCGGCGCCCGGATTCGTTCCGTTTAGACCGTTCATGGTCTGCAGCAGAGTGAGGGTCCAAGTCCCTTGGCTACGCGGAGAAAGCTCCCACACGGTTCCCAAGTCATATCTTCCGCGAGTGGACGTCGTGCCATAGAGATTCCCCGACGCGTCCATGAGGAGTTCGCCAGGGAATCCGCCGTCGTCGCCGCCCGTGAAGTTGTAGATAGCTTCTTCTATCCATCGTCCTTGGGCGGAGCGCGACAACTTAAAAATCATGCCAAAGTTTTGGCTGGTTCCACCGCTGGCCGCTGCGCCAAAGAGATTGCCCCGCGTATCGAATATGAGCTGGCCACTGGGATAACGGCCGTCATTTCTCTCTACCCCGAAGTAGTGCAGAATTTTCTCTGTCCAGCGCCCGTCACTATGCGGGAAGAGCTCGAAAACCGTGCCACAGCCCGTGCCTTCGCACTGACCCTGCGGACCTCCTTTCTCGGTAACTCCAAACAGGTTGCCTCGCTTGTCCTGGATCAATCTGCCAAATGGTATCGCTCCGTCAAGGCCACCAAAATTGTAAATGGTTGTGAACTTCGGTTTCTTCGGAGGACCGCTCGTCATAGACGCCGCAAAGGCGACCCCCATTGATATTGGGATGAGCAATAACACAAGCAAAACTGAACTCGCTTTTGTCGGATGCATTGCCGGTCACCTCGTGCGACTGAATTCCGCGGACACAGCAAGAGAGAGAAAAACGCCAGATTTCCTAGCGGCTCGAAAGTATAACACCAGGGCGGATGCTTCGCAGGACGAACTCTGTCCTCGACACCTGTCTCCGTTGACCCTCGCTGCAAGACCCCTTAAACTGGCGAAGTATCCAATTCAACGCACTTTTCCAAAGGAGGTTTTTTCTGCGCTGCTGTTTTCGCACAGCCTTTCTAGCGGCCATAGTAGGGCTTGGATTGCAGGCGTTCGCCGACAACCAGCCGAACGCATCGCTCGAAAACAACGCAAGCCTGTTCACCGTTCTGACCGCGATCAACAGTTGCGGCTACGACGCCGAACTAAACGCCTCAGCCGCAGTGCGCTCGGAGGTTCGCGATGAGGTGGCCAAGGCCGTCGCCGCATCCGACGACCTGAAAGAATCACACGGCGTGATGTGCCAGTTTTATCGCGACCATCAGCAGGAGGACGCGGCCCGCACCCTGGCGCAATATGTTTCCCTGGCGCTTTACTTGAACGAGCCGCCTGCGCTCACTCTCAAAGCGCAGGAAGCGGATCTGCCGCCCGACGCCAGCTATGTCTCAGGCCTGGTTCCCATGCTGCAAAATTTCTATGGGCAGGCGGGGCTGCGCGCCATATGGGAGCGTCACCAGGCGGAATATTCGGCATTCACCGACCGCTATCACGAACCGCTTTCGAAGATGCTGTTTGACACCGAAATCTATTTGAAAATGCCGTCGGCAGGATACCTGGGGCACAGCTTCACAGTTTTTCTGGATCCCATGGGCGCCCCGGGGCAGACCAACGCCCGCAATTACGGCGCCGATTATTTTGTGGTGATTTCGCCGGGCAATGGCTCCGATCTGAAGATGGAGCAGATTCGCCATACGTATCTGCATTACCTGCTCGATCCTTTTGCGTTGAAATATCCCACGGCGATGGGAAAACTGGGACCGTTGCTGGATTACGTCAAGACCTCGCCGATAGATTCGAACTTCAAAGGAGATGCTTCCCTGCTGGTCACGGAGTGCCTGATTCGCGCCGTGGAAGCGCACAACACGGGATCGGGCAAGAATGCGGAGGCGCAACGCCAGGCCATGGTGGATCAATCGGTCGGCCAGGGGTTTATTCTGACTTCGTATTTCTACGGCGCGCTGGAGCGGTTCGAGAAAGAGCCGACCGGATTGCGCGATGCGTACTCGGAGCTGTTGACCGGCATTGATATTGGCAAGGAAGAAAAGCAGGCGGCGCAGGTGCACTTTGCCAGCAAGGCCGAGCCCGAGTTGCTGAACGTCTCGCAGCCGACGGGCAACAAACTGCTGGCAACTGCGGAGGAACGACTGTCAGCGGGCGATACCGAGGCGGCGAAGAAGCTGGCGCAGCAGGCGCTCGACGGAAAGAATGGCGATCCCGGCCGCGCGCTTTTCGTGTTAGCGCAGGCGGCCACGGCTTCGCGTGATGTACAGGGCGCGCGGAATTATTTCGAGCAGGCGCTGGGAGTCGCCCAGGAACCCAGCGTGGTGGCCTGGTCGCACATCTACCTGGGTAGAATTTTCGATCTACAGGAAAACCGGGCGGCGGCCCTGGATCATTATCGCGCTGCGCTCAGCGCCGGAGCCTCGCTGCCGGAGGCGAAAGCCGCTGCGGAACGCGGAATCGAACATCCCTATGAACCGCGGCATCACGCAGAATCGGATGACACGCAGTGAGCATGTTATGGTTCAGAAGCTCGGGCACAACCAAGGAGGGGGTATGAAGCGAGCAGGCGTATTCATCATCATGTGGGTGCTGGTAACGGCCACGGCGGCTCAGCAGCCAGGCCAGCAGAGTCAGCCTTCGGGCCAGGCAAATGCGCAGCCAGGCGCCGCCCCGCAGGGAAAACGCCCCCCGCAGGCTAAGACCCAGCAGGAATTCGATGCCTACAAGGCGGCCGTCGCCAACCAGACGGATGCGGCGGCGATGGAGAAAGCGGCGGATGACTTTGCCGCCAAGTTTCCGAACAGCGAACTGCGCCCGCTCCTCTATACCACCGCGATGCGCCTCTACCAGAATGCCAATAACCCCGACAAAATGTTGGAGACGGCGCAGAAGCTGCTGAAGGTTGACCCCGATAATCCGGAAGCCCTGGTGAATTCGGCCGAGGTGATCGTGGAACATACCCACGACACCGACCTTGACAAAGAACAGCACTGGGATGAGGCCGCCAAGAATGCCCAGCACGCGCTGGAAACGGTGGAAACCGATCTGCCAGCCGGGATGCAGCCCAATCAGATTGACCTGTACAAGGGGTTGGTCCGCTCCAACGCATATTCGATTCTCGGCAGCGTGTCCGACAGCCGGGAGAAGTATGCGGATGCGGAGGGTTATTATCGAAAATCTATTGATGCTCTTCCCTCGCAACCCGACGCCGTAGTCATTCTGCGCCTAGCCCTGGCGTTGGATAAGCAGGCGAAATATCCGGAGGCGTTGAAAGAAGCGAACCGGGCCGTTGACCTGCTTCCAGACACCACAACTACCGGCAAGCAGGCGCGTCAGGAACGTGACCGACTGGTGCAGTTGACAGGAGGCGGCAGTCCCCCGGGCGCCAGCGCGCCGGCGGCGGGTTCGGCGCAACCTCCTCACTGATCTAATCGAAGAGAATTCGCTGAAGCTGGCCGGCCGGCGTCAGTCCGGCCTTCTCGATCCACTCAGGTATGAAGTCTCGAGATATCACCGAACTGGAACAAACTCTCGGCTATCGTTTTGTTCACCCCAGATTGCTGGAGCAGGCGCTCACTCACACCTCACAGGCGCGGGAGATGGAGTCCCTGCAAAATGCCTTGAACCGGCCGGTCGGAGATAACGAACAACTGGAATTTCTGGGCGATGCGGTGCTTGGGCTGGTCACAACTGAAGAATTGTTTCATCGCTTTCCCGACTTTCGCGAGGGTGAGCTCTCCAAGTTGCGGGCGCACCTGGTCAGCGAGAAGCATCTAATTCAGGTGGCTCAAAAGCTGGAACTGGGGCATTATTTGCGCCTGGGGCGCGGCGAGGAGAAGAGCGGCGGCCGCCACAAGACGGCGCTGCTGGTGGACAGCCTGGAAGCCATCCTGGGCGCGATGTACGTGGACGGCGGCCTGCCGGCGGCGCGGCCTGTGGTGGTGCAGCATGTTGTGGGGCCGGAACTGGAGCACATCGCGCGCAGCGGAAGCAGTCTGCCCTTGACGGATTACAAGTCCGCGCTGCAGGAAAAACTGCAGGCGCGGGGACAGCCTCAGCCTTCCTACGTGTTAGTGAAGGAACAGGGACCGGAGCACAGCAAGACTTTCACCGTGGAGGCGCGTCTGCGGTCCGACGTCGGCCACGACTCAACCGAACTGGTCGGACGCGCGGAGGGCACGACGAAGAAAAATGCCGAGCAGGGTGCGGCGCGGCAACTGCTTGAGTCTTTGGCGGAGCTGCCTGAAGGCTCCTTGAATGGCGCGCAAGACCGAGGACGGAGTTAGTGGAATCACCCACCACCAGCGCGCGGAAGCCGACACCGAACAACTTGCTGGTTTCCTTGCAGTCGCTTCTCTCGACTCTGGTGATCGCGGTCTTTGTCATCACGTTTGTGGTGCAGGCCTTTCAGATTCCCTCCGAATCCATGGAAAACACGCTGCTGATCGGCGATTACCTGCTGGTGGACAAAGCCCGCTACGGCGGCGGAGGCTGGTGGGATCACATCATGCCGTATTACCCGGTAAGGCGAGGAGACATCATCGTCTTTCATTATCCGGTAAATCCGGTGGAGCATTTCGTCAAGCGCGTGGTAGGCATCCCCGGGGACCGCATCCGCCTCGCCAATCATGAAGTGTACGTCAACGGAATCCCGCTCAACGAACCCTATGCCCATTACAGTTCGACCATGCACGATCCCTTTCGCGACGATTTCCCGCGACTCAACCTTCCGGTGCCGGATTTGCGGGCGGGATGGGCGGTGCAGATGAAAAAACTAGTCGAGGATGGCGAACTGATCGTCCCCGAGGGACACTATTTTGCCCTCGGCGATAATCGCGATGAGAGCCTGGACAGCCGCTACTGGGGCTTCGTCCCCAAAGAGAACATTATCGGACGGCCGCTGCTCATCTATTGGTCTTTGCGGGACATAGACGAAGAGCTGCCCGTTTCCTCCGAGCCAGGTGATAAACTTTATCACCTCGCCTATGCGGTCAGTCATTTGTTCCAGATCACACGCTGGAACCGGACGTTTCGGCTGGTGAACTGAGGCGAGAGCCTACGAAGGGATAGAACTGGTGGCCAAGAAAGAATCGGAGAAGAAGGAAGAAAAACAGTCGGAGACCACAGTCGAGTTTCTGGCTTCGCTGGCGGCTGTGTTGGTGACGGGCCTGTTTATCATCACGTTCATCGTCCAGGCGTTCGAGATTCCTTCCAGTTCGATGGAGAACACGCTGCTCATCGGAGATCACGTGTTCGTAAACCGGGAGCAGTTTGCGCCGGTTACCCATTGGCTGGGGCCCATGCTTCCCTATCGCGACATCCATCGCGGGGATATCGTTGTGTTTCTTTCGCCGGCCGAGCCGGGACTTTACGTGGTGAAGCGCATCATGGGGATTCCCGGGGACCACATCCATCTGCGCGACGGCGTGGTTTATCGCAACGGCGAGAAACTGGACGAACCCTACGTGATCCATCAGACCGGCGAGATGGTGCCGAATCCATATCGCGACAATTTCCCCCTGGTCGCACCTTCGGAAGAGTACCAGGTGACGCCGGACTGGCAATTACTGCTCAAGCAACATATCGAAGGCGATGACCTCGTAGTGCCCGCGGACAACTACTTCGCCATGGGCGACAATCGCGACGTGAGCTATGACAGCCGCTACTGGGGCTTTATTCCGCGACGCAATGTGATTGGGCGGCCGATGTTCATTTATTGGTCGTTCGAAACGCCGCCGCATCAATACGAGAAGAAAGAAATTGGCGAGCGCCTCAGCTTTCTGGCGCAGGTCGTGATCCACTTCTTTGACGAAACTCGCTGGCGGCGGACCCTGAAGGTGGTGCGGTGAACCTGTTGCGATCCCGGCGCGGTGTCGTGATCCTGGGCCTTGCCCTGCTCCTGGGCCTTTTCTTGCTTCGGCCGGGGGCGAATCGCCTGCACACGCGGATCGTTCGGTCGATCAGTCTGGCCCTGGGTAGGCCGGTGGAGGTTGGTTGGGTCAGCTTGCGCCTCCTGCCCCGGCCGGGATTCGAGCTGGAAAACTTCGTGGTCGAGGAGAACCCTGCCTTTGGCGCTGAGCCTGTACTGCGAGCGCAGGAAGTAAATGCGTCGCTGCGCGTGAGTTCGCTATTGCAAGGCCGCCTGGAGATCGCCCGCCTCAGCCTGACCGAACCCAGCTTCAATCTGGTACGGAATGCAGATGGGCACTGGAATCTCGAGAGTCTTCTCGAACGCGTCGCCCGGATGCCGATCGCGCCCACAGCTAAGGCCAGAACCGAACCGCGCCCCGGCTTCCCTTATATTGAGGCTGACCGCGGACGCATCAACCTGAAAGTTGGAGCGGAGAAGAAGCCGTATGCCTTGACGGAAGCCGATTTCGCCTTGTGGCAGGACTCTGAAAACACCTGGGGGATGCGGTTGAAGGCACAGCCGGTGCGCACCGATTTCAATCTCAGCGATACCGGCCTCGTCGCCATTGATGGATATTGGCAGCGCACCGCCATCCTGCGCAACACGCCTTTGCAGTTCAACGTATCCTGGGATCACGCGCAACTAGGCCAGGTCAGCAAACTGATGTACGGCAATGATCAGGGATGGCGCGGCAGGCTGAAGCTGACGACCGGGCTGATCGGCACACCGGCCAATCTCAGAGTGAGCGCTGCCACGGTGGTGCAGAATTTTCGCCGATACGACATCTTCGACGACAGCGACCTTCGCCTGATGGCTCAATGCAGCGGCCGCTACAGGTCTTCGGAGAATTTACTTTCCGAGATAGCCTGCCGCGCTCCGGTGGGAGAAGGCTCAGTCACGCTCAGCGGCAGAGTGGCGAACCCGCTAGGCTCTCGGGATTATGACCTGTCGCTCGCGGCGCAGGAAGTTCCGATTCCGTTGGTCGCCGCGTTGATCCGCCACATTAAGAATGGGATGCCCGAGCAGTTGGCAGCCACTGGCACCCTGACGGCGAGGATGACCGTCCGCCGTCACGCAGAAGACGATCGCGCAACTTTGGACGGGGCTGGCGAAACATCAGACTTCCGGCTGCAGTCTTCCCTCACGAACGCCGATCTGATTCTCGATCGAATTCCGTTTTCGCTGATTTCGACTGACGCGAAACCATCTTCGTGGCGAAATTCGGCAACTCCAGCGCTGCACCTGGATATGGGTCCCTTCAACCTGCCACTCGGCAGAGCATCGTCGGCGCGGGTACAAGGCTGGGTTTCCCCTGCAGGATACAGTTTTGCGATCAACGGAGATGCGCAGGTCAGACGCCTGCTGCAGGTCGCTCGCATTCTGGGAATTACCACGCTTCAACCTGCTGCCGATGGCATTGCGCGATTCGATCTGCAAGTCGCGCGAAATTGGTCAGAAGGCGAACCCAGGCAACTCCTGGGGAAAGCGCAACTGCAGTCTGTCCGCGCCGATGTGCGCGGCCTGAGTGCGCCGCTAGAAATTGCCGCGGCGAATCTTGTGCTGACGCCGGGCGAGGTCCGCGTACAAAACCTGGCGGCCTCGATCGCCGGCGCATCGTGGCGCGGGTCTTTGTCCTTGCCGCGGCAGTGCGCGGTGGCGGGAACTTGTCCGATACGTTTCGACCTTCATGCCGATACCATTTCGCTCGACCGCATGAACCAGTTGCTCAATCCTCGTCTCCGCAAGCAGCCTTGGTATCACTTCCTTTCTGTTTCGCCTGCCTCGCCATATCTACTTACCCTGGATACGATCGGGAATTTCACCGCGAATCAGGTATTGATTCACAATCTCGTGGCCCGCAAGGTTTCGGCCAGGATGGATTTACAGGGTGGAAAGCTGCATCTGTCGCAACTGAGCGGAGACGTTCTTGGCGGCCGCCACAAGGGTGACTGGAGCGCCGATTTCACTGCCAAGCCGCCCGAATTCAGCGGCAGCGGCACAGTCGAAAGGCTGTCGCTGAGCGAACTTGCGGATACCATGCATGATGCCTGGGTTACTGGATCGGCCACCGCAGCCTATCGCGCCACGGCGTCAGGCTTGAGCGCGGCGGAATTGTTGGCCTCGGCAACCGCTGCCCTGCAGATTGAAGCTCATAACGGCAGCCTTCCGCACATTGTGCTGTCCGAAGCCGCCGGCCCGCTGCAGATGCATTCTTTGACGGCAGAGTTGACGCTGCAGAACGGCAAATTTGAAGTTCTGGATGGACAACTGGAAAGCTCGACCGGCAGGTACGAGTTGAGCGGCACTGCATCGTTAGGACATCTTCTGAATTTGAAACTAGCGCGCGAGGGCTCCCCGGGTTTCGAGATCACCGGCACCATAGCAGCGCCCCGCGTAGTCCAAACCGCCCCAGCCGAAACCCAAGCGGCACTGAAGCCCTAGCACGCAGAGCCGGCATCTTGCCGGCTGTCTGGCGGGCGCTACAATCGCACCCGCTATGCTATGGTTTTAGTTCTCGCAAAATTTCCGGACGAGCCGCTTATGCCTCGATACGAATACCGTGTTCTGAACCCAACTCCGCCGGCGGAGAAGGCCTTTCTCGCATGGATTGACCAGCTCGACCAGCAATTTATCAATCGCGATCCCGAGCATCGCAGCAACATCGTTCGCGACGCGTTGCATGAGCTCTATCTGGGACGCCCCTACGCCGCCCCCAGCGCGAACTCGTCTTTGTCCGAGCAGGCTCTAATTCATTCCTTCGATCCGCGCAATGCCACGCTCGAACCCGAGTCTTACGGCGACCTTGACGTGGCCAAGTACAACGAGCGCAAGCCGCTGATCTGGTTCTGGATGATGTACGACCGTTCCGCCGCAGGTTTGAATCACTGGCTCGGCCACCGCATGCGCGCCATGCTCGCTCGCCACGTTTTCAAATACTGCGGCAAGAATGTAAAGATCTTTCACGGCGTCGAGGTTTCCTTCGGTTACAACTTGACCGTGGAAGACAATTGCACCATTCACAAGTACGTTCTTCTTGACGATCGCGGTGAAATCATCATTCACGAAGGCTCCTCGATCTCCGACTACGCCAACGTTTATTCTCACGCTCACGATCTGAACGACGGCATGATCGTGGATAACCACAAGACCGAAATTGGGCCGAGAGCGCGCATCACCTATCACGCCACCGTGCTGAGCGGAGTGAAGGTGGGCGAGCACGGCATCGTGGGGTCAGTAGGCGTGGCCTCAAAGAATGTGGAGCCATTCCATATTGTCGGCGGCATTCCCGCCAAGCCCATCAAGGTGAAGCCGATCGCGCCGGACGAACTGCGCAAGGCTTTCGAGAACCGCTGAGAGTTCCACTCAATCGGACGATTGTCATTTCGAGCGCAGCAAGATGGCCTGCCCTACAGGCCATCTTGCTGCAGCCGAGAAACCTGCTGCTCGCCGTTGTCCGCTGTAGCCGCACCCTCATGTTAGTATCGAATCCGACTGCCGATGACCCTGCAGACGGTTAACATCCTGTTCCAACTCATCGCGTTCCTGTTCGCGATCAGCGTGCACGAGTCGGCGCATGCCTGGACGGCCAACCGCCGCGGCGATCCCACCGCGCGCATGCTGGGCCGCGTGACTCTGAATCCCATCAAGCATATCGATCCGGTCGGAACCATCCTGTTGCCGCTGATCGCCTACCTCACGCATTTCCCGATGATCGGGTGGGCCAAACCGACGCCTGTGGATCCGCGCAACTTCAAAAATCCCGTGCTCGACGATATTTTGACCTCCGTCGCCGGCCCCATCAGCAACTTCATAGTAGCGACCGGCGCAACACTTCTGCTGGCGCTCATCGCTTTGGCTGCGCCCGGCGGGCGGATGATCGTGCAGGGAGCTTTGCGAGGATTCGCCCTTGGCAACTCCATTCTCGTGCCCGCCAGCCTGCTCCTCTATGCATTCGTTGAGATCAACGTGTTACTCGCGGTCTTTAACCTGATCCCGGTCCCTCCCCTCGACGGCAGCCACGTGCTGCGGCATTTTCTTTCGGACCGCGTGCGGCAGGTTTACGACACGGTGGGAATCTTCGGATTGATGGCCCTGGTTTTCCTCGCTCCGGGCTTGTTAGGCAAGCTGATTTTTCCTGTGATCGGTTTTTTTGATTCCATTCTTTTGAGAGTATGATGCCGCCAGAATCTCACCATCGCAAACGCGTGCTCAGCGGAATGCGCTCGACCGGCAAGCTCCACCTGGGAAACTACGTCGGCGCGCTGCAAAACTGGGTGAACATGCAGGATCAGTACGACTGCTTTTTCTTCGTCGCCGACTGGCACGCGCTCACCACCGACTACGCCGACACTTCTCGCGTGAAGGAAAATTCCATTGAAGTTCTGCTCGACTGGCTGGCCGCCGGGCTTGATCCCGAGCGCTGTGTCATGTTCATTCAGTCGCACGTGCCGCAGCATGCCGAACTGCACCTGCTGTTCTCCATGATTACGCCCCTGGGGTGGCTGGAACGCGTGCCGACTTACAAAGAGCAGCGCGAGAACATTACAGAAAAAGATCTGGGAACCTATGGATTCCTCGGCTATCCCGTACTGCAGGCCGCCGACATTCTGATGTACAAGGGAGATTTTGTCCCTGTGGGCGCAGACCAGGTGGCGCACGTAGAGCTGACGCGTGAGATCGCGCGCCGCTTCAACCAGTTCTACAAGCTCGATGACAAAGAGGTCTTCCCCGAGCCGCAACCCCTTCTAACTCCTGCCGCAAAGCTGCCCGGAACCGATGGCCGCAAGATGTCGAAATCGTATGGTAACACCATCATGCTGACCGATCCTGAACCGGTCGTTCGGCAGAAGCTGAAGACCATGGTGACCGACCCGGCCCGCATCCGGCGAACCGACAAAGGTAATCCCGATGTTTGCCCCGTCGGCGATCTGCACAAGATTTTCAGCACTGCGGAGACCATGGCCAAAGTCAACGAAGGCTGCCGGTCTGCGGCCATCGGATGCATCGAGTGCAAGGGCTGGGCCGCCGATGCCCTGGTTAACATCTTGAATCCCATGCAGGAGCGGCGAAAAAAATACGAGGACAATCCGCGTCTGGCGTGGGATATCCTTGAGCAAGGCTCGGAGCGGGCCGGCAAGGTGGCCTCGGCGACAATGAGCGAAGTGCGCCAGGCGATGGGCATGTCGCTGGAGTATGAAGGGCGCGGGTAGTCGCGATCCAGGCGCAAAGTCATACATCGTGCCCGCGAGATCCCTGGCCCCGCTGGAGAAAACGCGGGGCTTCGGGATGACGCCATCGTGAGTGAGTTGTGGTCGCCTGATAAATTGGCAGTGGCTGATGAATCCCATCCCGTCTCTGGAACGTCGGCGCTCAAGCCCGACGTGGCCGCGCCTTCTCCTCATCTCTCACATGAGCAGCGAGAGACCGATTTTCCCTTCGCTGTCAGCGTGCGCGATATCTACGAGGGGCCGCTCGATCTGCTGCTCGATCTGATTCGCAAACAGCACATTGATATCTACGACATTCCCATTGCCCGCATCACCGCGCAGTACCTGGTGTATGTGAAGAAGCTGCGCGAACTGGATGTGAACGTGGCCGCCGAATTCATCTACATGGCGGCGGTCCTGATTCACATCAAGTCGAAAATGCTTTTGCCGCGCGACCCTGCGGCAGCGTCTGAAGCTGACGATGATCCTCGTTCGGAGCTGGTCAATCGCCTGCTCGAGCATGAGAAGTTCAAGTCTGCGGCGCAGATGCTTTTACAGAAACAGCAGCTCGAAGATGCCGTCTGGTCGAATCCGGCAATCCGGGAATTCATGGAGGCGGAAGGCGCCGAACCCGAAATCGCCGCCGAAATCATTGACCTGGTGAAGACCTTTCAGCAGGTGCTGGACCGGGCGCGCAACCGGCCGCTGATTGAGGTGAACGAAGAAACGGTCACGGTTGGGCAGATGATCGCCTACCTGCAGCGGCGGCTGACCCTCGAAGACCGCCCGCTCCGGCTGAAGCAGCTCTTGCGTAATATTCAGTCGCGGCAGGCGCTGGTCTGCATGTTTCTGGCGCTTTTGGAAATGGTCCGCCTGCAAGCCATTCAGTTACGGCAAGACCGCCTGTTCGGCGAGATCTTGCTGCGCAAGCACGTGGGATTCGAGGCGGTTATGAGCGAGCAGGCAGCCGTGCGGGATGATTGGAGGTAAGCCAGGAGCTAGTAGCCAACCCATGAGCCTTAAAGCCAAACTCGAAGCCATCATTTACGCCGCCGAAACGCCGGTGACGCTGGATCAAATCCTCCAGCTTCTGAAAGGTGCGCCCGAACTGGAAAGCGCCGCCGACGGAACCGAAGTCAAACAGCGCGTGCGCATGGCGCTCGAAGAGTTGATCGCCGATTACTACTCGCCCGACCGCGGAATGGAGATTCGTCAGGTGGCCGGCGGATATCGCATGTCCACCAAGGCCGAGCATCATGATCTGGTGCGCGTTTTCGCCAAGAGCCTGAAGCCACCAATTCGGTTGTCCCTGCCCGCGCTCGAAACCCTGGCCGTGATCGCCTACAAGCAGCCGGTCACAGTTCCCGAAATCGGCGAGATTCGCGGCGTGGATTCGAGCGGCGTCATCGCCACGCTTCTCGATCGCAAGCTTATTACGACCGCGGGAAGAAAAGCTGTGATTGGCCGCCCGATTCTTTACAAGACAACCAAAGAATTCCTGTTGCGCTTCGGACTGAAAGACGTCAACGAACTGCCCAGCATGGAGGAATTCGAAAAGCTCGTGGCCGAGTCGTTTCAGAGTGAGTTAATCCCGGTGAATGAGAGCGATGCCGCGGCGCCAGATGCGAACGACGCGGAGCCGCCCCCGGAGGCTGGCGAGCACCCGGAGTCATCTGAAGTAGAAGCGACCAGCGAGAGCGATCCCGCTGCATAATAACGCCACTGGAAGTGAACGGCACAGGTTCTTCGTCAGCCTGGACTTTTGTCATTCCGAGCACGGCGAGGAATCTGCTTCTGGCGGCGGACACGACGACCCGCCGCACAGCCGCCGAGACGGCGGCGCTACGATTGAGTCCCATGTCCTCGGAACGTCTGCAAAAAATCATCGCCGCAGCCGGAATCGCCTCGCGGCGCAAAGCCGAAGAGTTGATCACAGGCGGCGTAGTTTCCGTCAACGGTCAAGTCGTTACCGAACTTGGCTCGAAGGCAGATCCCGAACACGATCATATTCGCGTGAACGGAAAACTACTGCACGGAGCCGAGCGCCACGTCTACCTGCTGATGAACAAGCCGAAGGGTTATGTCACCACGCTCAGCGACCCCGAACACCGCCCGACTGTGATGGACCTGCTGCACCGCGTGGGGGCGCGTGTTTACCCCGTCGGGCGCCTCGATTACGCCAGCGAAGGCCTGCTGCTGCTCACCAACGACGGCGAACTGGCCAATGCCCTGATGAAAGCCGCGTCTCACGTGCCCAAAACGTACATGGTGAAAGTTGCTGGCACGCCGGCGGAGGAAGGCCTGGCGCGACTGCGCGCGGGACTGTTCATCCGCTCGGACCGCGGCAAGAGAGTAAAAACCGCGCCGACGAAAATCCGCGTGATTCGCGAGTCCGCCAATCCCTGGTATGAAGTCACTTTGATCGAGGGCAAGAATCGCCAGATTCGGCACATGTTTGAGGAGATCGGGCATCACGTGGAAAAAATCAAGCGTGTACGTTACGGCCCGCTGGAGTTGGATGTGCATCCTGGCGAATTCCGCAAGCTGAAGCCGGAGGAAGTGGCAAGGCTGAAAGCCGCAACGAAGCGTGCGGGATAACGCCCTTATGATCTCCTTCGTCAGTCCGAGGAGCCTCTGGCGAGGAGGAATCTGCATTTTTACCCGAGTCGGGAAATTGCGGATCCCTCGCTTTTGCTCGGGATGCCAAACCTGAGACTCGAACGAGGCGATGAGGAGATGACACTTCCCGCGCGGTCCGGTTAAGATGAAATAGCCTGCATGAGCGATTTCAGCCATTTTGTACCCGAACACGTACGCCAGCTGGGCGGGTACACGCCGGGAAAATCGCTGCGCCAGGCGCAACAGGAGAGCCACGTGGATTGCGTCAAGATGGCCTCGAACGAAAACCCCTTCGGTCCTTCGCCGAAGGCAATTCAGGCGATGCAGGCCGCCCTCGCCGAAACCAATTTCTACCCTGACAATGACGTTGCGGAACTTCGCCAGAGGCTCGCCGATCACCATGGCGTACAGCCCGAGCAAATCGTTCCCACCGCGGGTTCGACGGCGCTGCTCGGCATCATGGCGCGCACGCTGCTTTCGCCGGGATTGAACGCCATCACCAGCGAGCGGTCGTTCATCGTGTATCCGATCGCAACCCAGGCAGCCGGCGGAAAGCTGATCCGGGTTCCTATGCGCAACGATGGCTTCGATCTCGACGCCATCGCCGCCACCATCAGTGGCGAGACTCGGATCATCTACATCTCCAATCCGAACAATCCAACCGGAACCATGATTCCGGCCGCGCAGATGGATCGTTTCCTGGACAAAGTTCCCGATCACGTGATCGTCATTCTTGACGAGGCATACTCCGATTTCGCCGAGACTTTCGCCGCCCTGCGCGGAGCTGACTATTCGCACTCGCTCGACTATGTGCATGACGGGCGCAAAGTGGTCGTGCTACGGACGTTTTCCAAGGCTCACGGCCTGGCGGGAGTACGGGTAGGTTATGGAATCGGGCCGGCGGAGCTGATGACCTATTTCGCCCGCATGCGCACGACGTTCTCGGTCTCGTCAGTGGCGCAGGCGGCCGCGATTGCCGCGCTCGAAGATGAGGCGCACACGCGCAAGGCGCTCGATAACAATACCGAGCAGGCGCCGCGACTGGTCGCCGCCATCGCGGAAATGGGATACCACGTGGTTCCCACCTGGGCCAATTTCATCTATTGCGACCTGGGAGAAGATGCCGCCGTTGTTGCCAAACGGCTGCAAGCCGAAGGCGTCATCATTCGCGCTTTGGGCCCGTGGGGCGCGCCCGGCGCGATTCGCATCACCATAGGCGCGCCGGAGCAAAATGACGTGTTCCTTAGAGCTTTCAAGAAAGTGATGGAGCGCGCCGCCGTGAGATAGGCTTCTCAGGCCGCACCCGCCATTGCGAGGCGCGCTGCGCCGTACAGACCCGCATCGCTGCCGAGCAATGCGCGTGTAACAATCGTCTTAGTCGAGCCGATTGGTTTCACATGCGCGGACGCGCCTTCCCGTTTGGCCGACGGATCGGGATCGGTCGCACCATACACCATCGAACGCCGCCGCACTTCCGTAAAGATTGCCGGAGCAAATGCCTCCCATGCGCTGGCAACGCCACCGCCCACCACATAGATGGGCAGGTTAAGCGAATTCACCATGTCGGAAAGAACAATGCCCAGGGCCCGGCCCGCTAGGTGAAAAATCTTCCGGGCATGTTCATCGCCCTGAATGGCCAGGTTATAAATCGCCTTCGCGCTGAATTCAGCGTCTTCGCTGGCGGCCCGTGCCAAAGCCGATGCGCCTCCCTCGGCAATGGCCTCCCGCGCCATCCTGACGATTGCGGTCGCTGAGGCAAACACCTCGAGGCAGCCATGATTTCCGCAGCCGCAGAGCGGGCCTTCGGGCTCGACGGTGGTGTGGCCAAATTCACCCGCCATCCCGGTCATGCCGTGCCAGATGCGTCCCCCCAGAACCAGGCCGCCGCCAACGCCCGTACCCAGAGTGAGCATGGCCATGTCGTCAAAGTCGCGGGCCGCGCCCAGCCACTTTTCGCCGAGCGCAGCGGAATTCGCATCGTTCTCCAGCGTGACCGTCGTGCCCAGCCGCTTCTGAATCTCGTCGCGCGCAGGATAATCGGACCAGTCGGGTAGATTCGGCGACTCGTGCACCATTCCGGTCGTCATGTCAATGATCCCCGGAACTCCAATCCCAATGCCGAGCAGCGAGCCCTGGGCCTGAATTTTCTTGGACAACGTCTGAATAGCGTCGCACATATCGCGGACCACGCGGTCGCGGCCCAGGGCTACCTGCGTGCCAAGCGTGATCTTCTCGATCAGCTTTCCCTGCACATCGACGGCGGCGATACGAAGGTTGGTGCCGCCCAGATCCACTCCGATAGCGTAATCAGGCATAAGACAGAAATAACAGATTCCGCGCTAGGAGACCAAACAGGGTGGGTGCCCCATCCTAAATCGCGTTCTTTGCGATTTAGGATGGGGATTTTGATCTTGCCTCACGCGTACCAAACAAAGGTCCCACCCTAACCTCGCCAAGTACGCTCGGTTAGGATGGGGCACCCGCCAGGCGTTGACACGCCTACTTCTGGCATCGGGGGCAATAATGACTGCTCCGTCCGGCGATGACAATCCGCTTGACCGGCGTCTTGCAGGCAAGGCACGGCTCGCCCTCGCGGCCATAGACGCGGTGCTGGAGCTGAAAGAATCCTTCGTCGCCATTCGCATCTACGTAATCCGAAACCGACGATCCCCCCAGGGCTATCGCTTCTTTCAATACTTCCCGCACGGAAGAATAAAGTCGGCGAAGGTCGTCGCGGGTCAACGATGATGCCGTTCGCCGGGGCCGAATGCCGCCGCGAAACAACGATTCGTCGGCATAAATGTTCCCCACACCGCGCAGCAGCTTCTGATTTAGCAGCGCGCTCTTGATCGGAGTCTTACGGCCGCGAAACAGCCTCGTGAACTCTTCAATCTCAACGTCAAGCGGCTCATGCCCTTCGGCTTCAAAACCGTGCGCCACGCTCAGCCGTCCGAAGCGGCGCGGGTCCACGAAGCGCAATTCCCTTCCCGAATTCAGTTTCGCAATCGCATGGGTGTGCTTCTCTACCGGATCCTGCGGTTGGCACACGAGCATGCGCCCGGTCATTCCCAGGTGCACGACCCACTGGACTTGGGGTTGTGTAGCGCGGACTTTCCTGCCCGCCTTGTTTCTTGCT
>Ga0335078_10000331_pt1 | contig 75533 bp, 69 predicted proteins | sample Lox_Sample_32_FD_206711 | JGI IMG/M metagenome (GOLD analysis project Ga0335078, IMG submission 206711) | Soil microbial communities from Loxahatchee National Wildlife Refuge, Florida, United States - Lox_Sample_3.2 | ecosystem: Environmental > Terrestrial > Soil > Wetlands | place: USA...
CGCCATCCACCAGCCAGCAAGCCGGAAAAACGCAGCCAGCGCCGTGTCAGAGCCCCGCGCCATACTAAAAATCAGGCCACCGCCAGAGTTCTGTCGGTATGACACCGGCAGTTCTGTCGGTGACCCCCGGTGGAGCTGAGGGGATTTGAACCCCTGACCCCCTCGATGCGAACGAGGTGCGCTACCGGACTGCGCTACAGCCCCAAGAACGCCAGTCAGCGTAGCAAACGCAGGGGCCCATCCGCTCCAGGCGGTCGCGCGAGCCAGCTGTCCCAAGCTCCGGCTTACCGTGGCCGCCGGCCAGGCGAGATGACTTCTCTCGGGTTTGGTGAGGACATACCGGGTCATATCACCTGCGATAGTGACTCGAAACCATGAAAAGTGGTGGTGATCAAGGAAAGTGGCCGACCACGGCATCGCCCCGGGGCCGATTCGGGCTTGGTCCGGGGTGTTACCGGCTGAGCTGGCCGAGGTTGGGTTGGCAGGCTCGGGGCTGAACCAGGGCTGAGGTCAGTCGCCGACGGCGCGAACCTCAGCGTCGGCGTACTGATCGTAGAGCTGGCCACCGCCGTGGGCCAGCGCCGATATGTCGATGATCTCGGCGGCTGGCTGCTGCAGGGGAGCGGTGTGTGCCTCGCGGGCACGCTCGCGTGCAGCGCGGGCGCGGGCGGCGCGGGCGGCACGGGCGCGGGCTTGAGCCTGCCGGACGGCGTTCTCGGAGTCCGCGTGAGCGGCCTCGCGCAGCAGCAGCAGGTACATGCCCAGCAATCCGGCCGGCGGGATGGTGACCCACCAAGGTGTCAGACCGAGCAGGGCGGATCCTGCGGTCGCGACGGCAACCGTGACCAGCATGGTCAGCGTCCGTCGCCGGGCCTGCATCACGTGGGCGCGACGGGGGGCCGGACCGCGGCGGGGGGTTGCGGCAGGGCGGTGGGCGGCGGATCGAGGGCGGGGGCCGGCAGCCTCCCACGCGACAGGGTCTGTGCCAGCCGCCGCTCCTGGGTGAAGCCCGGAATCGGAATGGGTACCTGGGTAATGGTGAGGCGCGGCGTCTGGGTGGGTCCCGCCGTAAAAGTGGGTCCCGGCGTCTGGGTGGGTCCTGGCGTAAGGGTGGGTCCTGGCGTAAGGGTGGGTCCTGGCGTAAGGGTGGGTCCCGGCGTAAGGGTGAGGCGCGGCGTCTGGGTCGGGCCCGGCGCTGGGGTAAGGCCGGCCGTCAGCAAGAGGGCCGGCGTCCGGGCTGGCGTTGGCGTCCGTGCCGTCTTCACGCTGCGTGGCGGGAGCAGGGGCGGTGGCGCCGGGTTCGGCCCCGGCATCGGGCTCGACGGGGGCGACCGTGCCAGGCGCGTGCTCGGACGCAAGCTCATGCTCGGACGGGAGCCCATGCTCGGACGGCGCAACATGCGATCGGTGCAGCCACCGCGGAACGAGCACGCATGCCCAGATGGCGACGATGGCAAGGTAAAGAATAGCGCTGCTCAATGCTTTACCCCGGGCTCACGTCAATGCCCTTGCGCCGCGCTCCGGCGTGCGGGCATGATGCGCCAACGGGCGTGCTCACGTCACGCACGGTAAAGGTCATGGTCCGCTTTGACGAGCATTCGGCCCGGTGTGTCGCGAGATCGCGCAACACGGGTCGCCAGGTCGCGCAACACCGGGGGTCGCGGGATCGGGCAGCACGGCGGGTCGCGGGACCGCACACGCGGGGGTTACGGGACCGCGCAGCGCGGGGGGTCGCGGCCGCGCAGCACGGGGCCGCGCAGCACGGGGCCGCGCAGCACGGGGCCGCGCAGCACGGGGCCCCGCACTACGGGGGGTCGCGCAGCACGGGGCCTCGCACCACGGGGGGTCGCGCAGCACGGGGCCTCGCACCACGGGGGGTCGCGCAGCACGGGGCTGCTTAGCCGGCGGTCCTCGACTGGGACGCCATGCTCTGACGCCAGCGGGTCATGAGCCCGCCCACGGCGTCCTCCACGGTGAGTGCGTAACACAGATGGTCGCGCCAGGCCCCGTCGATATGCAGGCTCCGTCGGCGCATGCCTTCCTCACGGAATCCTAGCTTTTCTACCACGCGCCGGCTGGCGTGGTTCTCCGGCCGGATCGTTGCCTCGACGCGGTGCAGGCCGATGACAAAGAAACAGTGGTCCAGGGCCATGGCCAGCGCCGTGGGGGTCACGCCGCGGCCAGCGAATGCCTCGTCGACCCAGTAACCTACCTGCGCTGACCGTGCCGATCCCCACACGATGCTGCCCACGGTGAGCTGGCCGGCGAAGCGGCCGCCGTAGGTCACGACCCAGGGCACGGTCAGCCCCTGCCGCGCCTCGCGGCGCATCGTGCGCGCCATGGACACATACGGCCCGAGGCTGGACCGGTACAACGGCGTCTCCGGGTTGGTCGGCTCCCAGGCCCGGAGCCACGCAGCGTTCCGCACCCGTGCCTCCCGCCAGGTCGCGGCGTCTTTCACCCGGACCGGGCGCAGGCCGACGGGCAAGTCGAGAAGGTCAGGCTCGGTCAGGGTGGCCGGCCAGCCCCGCATGCGTCCCACGACACCATCATTCCCTGGCCGGGGGCCAGTTCGCCATTCGGTGAACCGACGAATACGTACGGGATACGCTCTCGCCGGCCCCCGGTCTCAGCCGCAGCGCGGGTGATCGCCGCCCCGCACCTGGTCAACGGCGTGCGCGAGCACGCGGGACAGCACCGCCATCCCGTCCCTGACGCCGCCGGTCGAGCCAGGCAGGTTGACGACCAGCGTGTGCCCGGCCAGGCCGGCCAGGCCGCGCGAGAGCATGGCGTCGGGAACGCCGGCCGCCACGCCCTCCCACCGGATCGCGTCGGCGATGCCGGGGACCTCCTGGTCGAGCACCTTGCGGGTCATCTCGGGCGTGCGATCGGTGGGCGTCAGCCCCGTTCCCCCGGTGGTCACCACGACGTCATACCCGGCCGCCGCGGCTTCCCGCAACGCGGCCTCCACCGGTTCTCCGTCCGCGACCACCGCGGGGCCGTCCGTCTCGCATCCTGCCGACCGCAGCAACTCCACCAGCACCGGGCCCGAGCGGTCGGCGTAAACCCCAGCCGCAGCCCGGTTGGAGATCGTTATGGCCAGTGCCCTGATCATGGTCTGCGCCAGGTCCCTGTCTTGCCGCCGGTCTTCTCGTCGACCCGGACATCGCTGATGACCGCCGCCGGGTCGACCGCCTTGATCATGTCGATCAGGGCCAGCGCCGCTACGCAGACCGCGGTCAGCGCCTCCATCTCGACGCCGGTCCGGTCCGCGGTCCGCGCACTGGCCGTGATCACCGCGCCGTCGTCACGCACCGCGATGTCGACGGTGACTGAGTGCAGCCCGATCGGGTGGCAGAGCGGGATCAGGTCCGGGGTGCGCTTGGCCCCCTGGATCCCGGCGATCCGCGCCACGGCCAGCGCGTCTCCCTTGGGCACGCGGCCGTCCCGCAGCGCCGCCACGGCGGCGGGACACAGCCGCACCCGCCCGGACGCGGCCGCGGCGCGGGCCGTCACGTCCTTGGCGGACACGTCGACCATGCGCGCGTGCCCGGCGGCGTCGAGATGGCTGAGGCCGGTCACGGGAGCCCCAGGATGCCGACGTTCTCACCCGCACCGAGTTCTGTCACCGACTCGGGCACGATGATCAGCGCATTGGCCCTGGCCAGTGAGGCTAGCTGATGCGACGCTTGCCCCGAGAGCGGCGCGACCGACCCGTCCGACGGGTCCAGAACCCCGCGCAGGAAGGATCTCCGGCCGGCTGGCGACTGGACCGGCGCGGCCAGCACGGCCCGCCCCGGGGCCAGGCGTTCCGGATGAAGGTCTTGCAGAAGGCTGGCCGCGGGCCGGACGAACACCTGGAACGAGACGTAGGCGCTGACCGGGTTCCCGGGCAGAGTGAAGATCGGGGTACGGCCGGCGCCGACCACGCCGAAGCCCTGCGGCATCCCGGGCTGCATGGCGACCCTCCGGAAGCTGACCGCGGCGATGTCGTGCAGCGCCGCCTTGACCACGTCGTGCTCGCCGCCCATGCTCACCCCGCCGGTGGTCACCAGCAGGTCGGATTCCGGCAGCACGTCCTCGATCGCGGCCAGGACCGCCTCCGTGCGGTCCGGCACGATCGGGTGGCGGCGGGCCAGGCAGCCGGCCTCGCGTGCCGCAGCGGCCAGCATGCGGCTGTTGGACTCCCATATCTGCCCGGGGACGACCGGCTGCCCGGGCTCCGCGAGCTCGTTCCCGGTGGAAATGACGGTGACCCGCGGCCGGGGGCGGCAAATGACGCGGCCGTGGCCCGCGGCTGCGAGCAGCCCAAGCTGCACCGGGCCCAGCCGCGACCCGGCCGGCAGCAGCAGGTCGCCCGCGGCGGCGTCGCCGCCGGCACGGCGGATCGCGTTGCCCGGCTTGGCCGGCCTGCCGATGCTGACGTTCCCGCCGACTTCGCCTCCGTCGGTCCACTCGACCGGCACAACCGCGTCCGCGCCGGGCGGCAGCAGCGCGCCGGTCATGATCTTGACGCAGGTCCCGGGGGTGACTTCGTGCTTGCCGGTGTCGCCCGCAGCGACCTCGCCGCGGACCGGCAGCGCGACCGGGCGGTCCGGCGCCGCCGCGGCGATGTCGGCGGCCACGACCGCGTAACCGTCCATGGCCGAGTTGTCGAACGGCGGCAGCGGCCAGGTCGCGGTGACGTCCTGGGTGAGCACCGCGCCCTCGGCCTCGTCCAGGCCGAGCTCCCGCGGCGGCAGCGGCCGGATGACGCCGAGCACCTCGGACAGGTAGCTGTCCACGGGCTGCATCGGGGAGCGCCCGCTGCGCTCGGTCAGGGTCACCGGAGGCCGCCCGGGCGGCTCACGGGAGGCTGTCCAGGTAGCGGCGGAGCCAGGGCACGAACTCGGGCGCGATGTCCGGGCGGTGGCAGGCAAACTGGATCTGGGTGCGCAGGTAATCGAACTTGTTGCCGGTGTCGTACCGGCGGCCTCGGAACAGCACCCCGTGCACGCCGCCCCCGTCACCCCCCCGGTCGTCAGTGGCCAGGATCCGCAGCGCGTCGGTGAGCTGGATCTCGCCGCCGCGGCCCGGAGGGGTTTCCCGCAGCACCGAGAAGATGTGCGGGTCGCAGACGTAGCGCCCGATAATGATCCAGTTGGACGGCGCTTCTTCCGGGGCCGGCTTCTCGACCAGGTCGGTCACGGCGACCACGTCCGCGGTATCGGTGGGCTTGATCACCGCGCAACCGTACGAGGACACCTGCTCCGGCTCCACCTCCATGAGCGCGACGACGCTTCCCCCGTGCCGCTGCCTGACATCGATCATCCGGCGCAGCAGCGGATCGCAGTGGTCGATCAGGTCATCGCCGAGCAGCACCGCGAACGGCATGTCGCCGACGTGCTCGGCGGCGCACAGCACCGCATGACCGAGCCCGCGCGGGTCGCCCTGCCGGACGTAATGCATGTCCGCTAGCTCACTGGACGCGCGGATCAGGGCCAGTCCGGCCGCGTCTCCCTTGGCCTCGAGAACCTCTTCGAGTTCCTGGTTGCGGTCGAAATAGTCCTCGATCGAGCGCTTGCCGCGGCCGGTGATCATCAGCACGTCGCGCAGGCCGGCGGATACCGCCTCCTCCACGACGTACTGGATCGCCGGCGTGTCGACGACGGGCAGCATCTCCTTGGGCGTCGCCTTGGTCGCTGGCAGAAACCGGGTTCCGAGGCCTGCGGCCGGGATGACTGCCTTGGTGACCTCTTCTTTGGCGGTGGCTGTTGTATCGGCCATGCTGAGAACCCTAGCCGCATGCCGGAGGAAGCCGTGAACGGCACTGACCATGATGAGGTAACGCTGCGGTCACGGAAGGTCGCGCTCCGGCGTTACCTGCTGGCCCGCCGCGAGAAGACAGATCATACTGAACGCATCGCCGCGGGCCGGTCGCTGCGTGACGCGGTGCTCGCGCTGCCGGAGATCCAGGTGGCCGGGACCGTCGCCGCGTACATGTCGGTCGGGACGGAGCCCGAGACCGGGGGGCTGGTCTACGCGCTCTGGAAACGGGGCACGTATGTCCTGCTGCCGCTGCTGCTGGCCGGCGGCGACCTGGACTGGGCGTCCTACGAAGGGCCCGGCTCCGTGGCTGCCGGGCCGCACGGGCTGCTCCAGCCGACCGAGCCGCCGCGCGGCGTGGCCGCGGTGACCAGCGCCGACCTGGTGATCGTGCCGGCCCTGGCGGTGGACCACGCCGGAGCCCGGCTGGGCAGGGGCGGCGGCAGCTACGACCGCGCGCTGGCACGGGTCGGCCCGGCGGTTCCGACCGTGGCGCTGATCTACGATGACGAGCTGCTGGAGGAGCTCCCGTCAGGCCCCCTTGACCAGCGGGTGCGCATGGCGGCACGGCCGCGGCAAGGAATCACCAGACTGCGCTAGCTGTTGCTACCATTTAGCAATTGCGCGCGGCGAGTGCCAATGCCGCAGAGGGAGGAACCGTGCCGACGTACCAGTACGCCTGCACCGATTGCGGAGATCGGGTCGAGGTGGTGCAGAAATTCAGCGACGAGCCGCTGTCCGTCTGCGCGTCATGCGGTAGCAGGCTCCGCAAGGTCTTCTCCCCCGTCGGGATCGTCTTCAAGGGGTCTGGCTTCTACCGGACCGATAGCCGGGCCGGCCAGAAGACCCCCGAGCCCGCCACGGCCTCGTCGAACGGGTCGGACACCAAAAACCTCGACGCCGGATCGTCCGGCGGCGACAAGCCCGGCGGTGACAAGCCCGGCAGTGACAAGCCCGGCAGTGACAAGTCCGGCAGTGACAAGCCCGGGAGGGGCGGGAAAAAGGCGGGGGAGGCGGTCGGCAGCGGCTCGTCGTCCTCGCCGGTGCGTTCCCCGTCGTCCTCGTCCGGCTCGAAGGTCGCATGACCGCCCCGGCTGACCTGGCGACCATCGGCGTGATCGGCGGCACCGGGCTGTACCAGTTCCTCGAATCCGCGGATGAGATAGCTGTCGAAACTCCGTACGGACCGCCCAGCGACCCGCTGGTGGTCGGCAAGGTGGCCGGGCACCGGGTGGCCTTCGTGCCGCGCCACGGCCGTGACCACCGTTTCCCGCCGCACCGCATCCCGTATCGCGCGAACCTGTGGGCCCTGCGCTCGATCGGCGTGCGGCGGGTGCTCGCGCCCAGCGCGGTGGGCTCGCTCACCGCGTCCTACGGGCCCGGCACGCTGGCAGTGCCCGACCAGCTCGTGGACCGCACCACCGGCCGCGCCCAGACGTTCTACGACCAGGGCGAGGCGGTTCACGTCCAGTTCGCCGACCCGTACTGCCCGGTCGGCCGGACGCAGGCGCTGGCCGCGGCTCAGGCCGCAGGCTGGACGCCGGTGCGGTCCGGCGTGCTTGTGATCATCGACGGCCCGCGATTCTCGACCCGGGCTGAGTCGCGCTGGTACGCCGCGCAGGGCTGGACGCTGATCGGGATGACCGGTCACCCCGAAGCCGTCCTCGCTCGCGAGCTTGCTCTCTGCTATACGACGATCGCCCTGGTCACCGACACCGACGCGGGAGTCGATGAGGGCGAGGGGGTCACCCAGGCGGAGGTCTTCCGCGTGTTCTCGCAGAACATGGGGCGGCTCCGGGAGGTTCTCATGAAGATCATCGAGGGCCTGCCCGAGGAGCGCGACTGCCCGTGCCCGCACGTGCTGGACGGCCTGAAGCTGCCGATCAGCCTGCCCTGACCGCCGCGCCTCATGGCGGCGATGAGATCGGTGACCCGCCCGCGCCTCACGGCCGCGCCGCGAGATTCCCGCTGACCGGTTAGGCTTGGTCCGGGTCAGGCGCTGCATGTGAGCCACCGCTGAGGCTGACACCGGCAGCCTGGCCGTCATGGCTGGCCCCGATAGCTCAGTGGACAGAGCAACTGCCTCCTAAGCAGTAGGTCGCGCGTTCGAGTCGCGCTCGGGGCGCGGGTCAGTCCGAGACGGTCAGCACGAGGGACCTTATATGGAGAGGTTGCCGGATGGGTTAGGCAGGTTCGGAACTCGTCGGCGCGATTGTGCGCAATCTTGCGTGGAGCCTTCGGGCGCCGGCCTAGGCTGGTCGAAGACGTGCCAGCATGGCCAGCCCAAGAAGTAACGAAGACTCCCCGGTGCGCCCCGGTGTTCTCGGGTGTCCCCGGTGTCCCCGCGCAGGTTCGCTTATGGAGGCATGGCCTAGGTGACACGGGTGTCCACGCATTCGGCTGACCCGCCAGGATCGGCCGGGCGGGCCGGATTGGGAGCGCAGGCCGGATCTGCCGGGCAGGTCCGCCGGTCCGGGACGTACGGCCCCCTGGCAGGGCATGGCCCGATCGAGCGGGTCATGAGCACGGTGATCCGCAAGCTCTCGTGGAGCAGGCTCGCCGACCCGAAGGTCGCCGTCACCGTATCCGGGGTCGGCCTGCTGCTGGGGATGCTGGTCGGGGCCACGGCGCCGAACTCCGAGACCCTGCCCATCAAGCTCCCGCTGTCGTACCTGCTGCCCTCGCTGGGTTCCAGCGATGCCATCGCGATGACCATGCTCTATACCGGGGACGTTCTCGCCTGCCTGGGCCTCGCGGGGATGCTCTGGGCGCATAGCCAGGGGTGGCGGCCCGATCCACGGCGCCTGCTGATGGCCAGCGCGGCCATCGTCGCGGTCATGGTCAGCCTGACCCCGGTCGGCTCATCGGATATCGCGAGCTACGCGGCGTACGGCCGCATAGCCTCGCTGGGGGGGAACCCGTACACCCACAGCCCGGTCGCGGCCCTCGGCGCGCACTCCCCGTATCTGCAGGCCGTCGGCACGGTATGGAAGAACCAGCCGTCCGTCTACGGCCCGATCGCCACCGTGGTCCAGTCGTTCGCGGCTTCGGTCGGCGGCAGGAGCGTCGCCACCACCATCTGGATCTTGATGATCCTCAACGGCGCCGTGTTCATCGGCCTCGGGTTCCTCCTCCTGAAGACCTCCGACGATCCGGTGCGGGCGACGCTGTTCTGGGTGGCCAACCCCGTCATCCTCCAGCAGCTGGTGAGCGGCGGCCAGCTCGACACGTTCGTGGCGGCGGCGGCGATCTGCTCGATTCAGGTGGCGCGGCGCGTTTCAGGTGCGTGGGGGGACGTTCTGGTCGGCGTGCTGATCGGCCTGGCCTGCGGGATAAAGATCAATGCGGTGCTCATCGGGATCGGGCTCGCGTGGCCGCTGCTGCGGCGGCGCGAATGGATGCGCGTCACCCGTATGACCGCGATGGCCCTGGCGACGTTCGCGATCGAGTACAGCGTCTACGGGCTCGATGCGCTGAAGTCGACCTTCCACGGGCTGAAGTGGGTCATCATGCCGTCGCCGTGGCGGCTGTTCCAGATGGCGGGAGAGGCGCTGGGCATCAGCCAGGCCACGCTGACCACGGTCATCGGGTTTCTCTGGCCGATCGCGATGATCTTTGTCGCATGGCTCATCTACCGGCGGATCTCTTCGGACCAGCCGCGGGAGGTCGTGGCGCCGTTCGCCCTGACCTTCGCCTGGGTGCTGGTCGCTCCGTGGGTATTCGCGTGGTACACCGCGATCGCCTGGGCAACGCTGACCCTGGTGCCGCGCAACCGGATGACCCGGTGGCTTACGATCGTCACGGTCTTCTTGGCCCTGTGGCTATCCAACGGCGGCCAGGGCACTCCGGTACGATGATCAGGTCGTGGGACGCTGACCGTCATGCTTGAGAAAAGCCAGGTCAAGCCCGTGGGCGCCGGTCCAGGGGCCAGTGCCGGCCAGGCGGGCCAGCCCCGCGGCCGGGCGGGCCGTCGGCGCCCGGTGATCGTCGCAGCCTTGCGGCGGCACTGGCTGGCCGCCGCGCTGCTGGGGGCCGGCCTCGTGCTCCGGCTCCTTGCCGAGCTGGCCTACCGTCCCGCGCTGTTCTACATCGACAGCACGAGGTACCTGTACAACGCCGAAGGCATGGATCCCGTCGGTTACAAGGGACCGCTGCGGGCGGTCCTGCTGGTGGCCAACTTCGACGCGGTCGCCGCCGTCCAGCATCTGCTCGGCCTGGCCATGGCCGTGGCCATCTACCTGGTGCTGGTGCGGCGCGGTGTGCCCCGCTGGCTGTCCGCGCTGGCCATGGCGCCGGTGGCGCTGGATGCCTACCAGGTGCAGATAGAGCAGACGATCATGCCGGACACCTGGTTCGAGGCGCTGATCGTGGCCGGCCTCGTCATCCTGCTCTGGCAGCCCGCTGGCCCGGGGCCCGCTGCCCCGGGAACCGGGGAGGGCGTGCCGCGGCCCGGGCGGCCCGGGTGGCGTCGCGCCGCCGCCGCCGGCATCGTGCTCGGGACCTCGGCCACCGTCGCCCAGGTGGGCGAGGCGTTGCTCGTGCCCGCGGTGATTTACCTGCTCGCGGCAGGCGGCGGCTGGCGCCAGGCCCTCGGCAGGGCGGCCGCCCTGTGCGCCGCGTTCGCCCTGCCCATCGTGGCCTACTGCACCGGCTCCGACCTGCTCACCGGAGACTTCTTCCTCTCGCATTCGGGCGTCACGTCTTTTTACGGAAGGATGGCCGCGGCCGCGGACTGCGCCACGATCAGGCTGCCCGCCGACGAGCGGAGACTGTGCCCGACCAAGGCACAGCAGGCCGAGGGCCCCGACTGGCTGGAGTACAACCCGGCGTCGCCGGATCAGCCTTACTACACGCGCCTGCCGCGCGCTGAAGTCGACAGCCTGCTGTCGAACTTCAACCACAGCGTGCTGGCCCAGCAGCCGGTGCGGGTGCTGGACGCCTACACGCGAGATGTGGTGACGCTGTTCGCCCTGACCCGCAATACCCGGCCGGGCGACACGATCATCGCCCGATGGCAGTTCCAGACCAAGTTCCCGTACTACCCGCCGCACGCCTCGGAGGCGGTCGTCAAGGCGGCGGGGGTCCGCTTCGGCGGCGGAGCGCCCGCGGTCTGGCGGCCCGCCGCCGCCTTCCTGCGCTCCTACCAGCTCGACGGCGGCTACACCCCCGGCCCGCTGCTGGCGGTGTTCACCCTGGCAGGCGCGGCCGGCTCGGCCGCTGCCCTGCTGCGACGGCGGATGGATCCCCGGGCCCGGCAGACGGCCCTCGGCTGCCTGCTGTTCTTCACTACGGCGGCGTCCGTGACGCTGGTGTCCGACGCTTTCGAGTTCTCCTGGCGTTACCAGTTGCCAGCACTCGTCACCGTTGCGCCGGCCGGCGCGCTCGGGATCGGCGTCGTCATCCGCTCGGTGAGGATCCCTGCGAGGACCCGGCGTGCCCGGGCTGAAGAACCGCAGAACTAGGCGCGAGGCGCTGCCCATTAGGGGTCCAACGGCTGGACCGCACGGACCAACGGCCCTCCCGCGGACCGGTGCCAGGAGCAAGCATGAGGTAGTGGGTCCACCGGGCTTAAGCGGCACCCGGTACGACCCGGGCTCGTGAACGCCAGGCCCGTCTGGGCTCGCTTCCCGGCCAGCATGAGGTCTCCGGGCCGCCGCGCATCTCGACCCGGGACCGGGCAACGGCCGCAAGGCCCGTTGCCTTGCTGGCCGGGTTCTCAATGCCGGGCCCGAAGGCTGCTCCCCCCGCTGCTTGCTCCAGCCGCAACGGCCACGCCATGCTGGGAGCAGACAGCCGCGGGGCCCGATCCCCGCGCCGGGGGTCTCGCCTGATACCGGAGGATGGGCGCCAGCGTGACCGGGACTGAGCAGCCCGCCTGGCCGTTCTCGCTGCGGACGGCGTGGGAACGGAGCCGTCAGACACCGCTGCGCCAGTTCCTGCGCACGGAGACCGGCAGCGCGGCGGTGCTGCTGGCCGCGACGATCGCCGCGCTCGTCTGGGCTAACGCCGGTCGGTCGTCCTACGCGTCCTGCTGGGACACGCAACTGTCCATCCGGCTGGGCAACGCAGGGCTTGCCGACGATCTGCACGGCTGGGTGAACTCCGGGCTGATGGCGTTCTTCTTCCTGGTTGCGGGCCTTGAGGCCCGCCGGGAGTTCGACATGGGCGAACTGCGGGAGCGCCGGCGGCTGGTGCTGCCGCTGGTGATCGGGCTGGGCGGGATGATCGTGCCGATCGGGATCTACCTGGCCATCAACGCGGGCCACCCGACGTCGTCGGGCTGGGGCACGGCCATGTCCACCGACACCGCGTTTGCCCTCGGCATGCTGGCCCTGGTCGGCTCGGAGGTCCCCGACCGGGTGCGCACCTACCTGCTGACCTTCGCGATCGTCGACGACGTGGCCGGGATCGTGATCATCGCCCTGGTGTACAGCGGCCACATCGACCTGCTCGCCCTGGCCATAGGGCTGGCGTTTCTCGCCGGAGTCGCGCTGGCACGGATGCTGGACGTTCGCCGCGGTGCCGTCTACGCGCTGCTCGGGCTGGCGGCCTGGATCGCGTTCTTCGAGTCCGGTGTCGACCCGGTCGTGGTCGGCCTGGTGATGGGCCTGCTCGCGCTGGCCTACCCGGCCGCCCGCAGCGACCTCGAGCGGGCAACCGAGGTGTTCCGGCTGTTCCGCGAGCAGCCGACGCCGGAGCTGGCCCGCTCCGCGCGGGAGGGCGTACGGACGGCGATCTCGCCCAACGACCGGCTGCAGCAGCTTTTCCATCCCTGGGTGAGTTACCTGATCGTGCCCTTGTTCGCGCTGGCCAACGCCGGTATCACGGTCAGCGGCAGCTTCCTGGCTCGCGCCTACTCCACCCCCGTCACCCTGGGCATCCTGCTTGGCTACGTCATCGGCAAGCCGGTCGGCACCGTGTGCGCGGCATGGCTGCTCACCAGGCTGAGCGGTGGCCGCATCCGGCCGCCGGTCGGCTGGGCCGCCGTGGTCGGCGCCGGGGCCATCGCGGGCATCGGCCTGATCGTGTCCCTGCTGATCGCCTCGCTCGCGTTCCACGGCACCGAACTCGCCGAGGCCAAGCTGGGCGTCCTGTCCGGTGCGATCTGCGCGTCCCTCCTCACCTGGATAGTCTTCCGGGTAACCGCGATGCTGCCGAAGCCGCTGCGGCTGCGCGCGCTGCTCGGCGCGGACGAGACCATCGTCGACCTCGCCGCTGCGGTCGACCCGCGCCGCGACCACGTGCGCGGACCCGCCAAGGCGCCGGTCACGCTCGTCGAGTACGGCGACTTCGAGTGCCCGTACTGCGGGCAGGCCGAGCCGGTGATCCGGGAGCTGCTCGCCGATTACGGAGACCTGGTGTACGTGTGGCGGCACCTGCCCCTGACCGACGTGCATCCGCACGCGCAGTTCGCCGCCGAGGGCGCCGAGGCTGCCGCGAAGCAGGGCAAGTTCTGGGAGATGCATGACCAGCTGCTGAGCCACCAGGGCGCGCTCACCGTCAAGGACCTGACCCGTTACGCGAAAGATCTCGGGCTGTCCGCGGCGCGCTTCGCCGACGATCTTGCCCGGCACGTCGGCTCGGCCAGGATTGCCGAGGACGTGGACTCCGCCGACCTGAGCGGCGTTTCCGGCACGCCGACGTTCTTCATCAACGGCAGGCGCCACCATGGCGCGTATGATCTCGGCACGCTCTCCGATGCGGTGCGGGCGGCCAGGGCGCGGGCGATGATCGGCCAGGGCAAGCTCGCCCGGCGCTAGGTGAGCACGGCTGACGGCGCGCACGACGGCTTGGGCGGGCGGGCCATGGGCGGCCTCAGTGCGGCGACTGCGGGCTGCGAGACTGTGGCGAAGACAACGAGGAGGCTGATCATGACCGATTCCGGCAGCGCGGCAGCGGCGGGCACCATCGAGATCGGCGGCGACCTGGTGGTGAACAGGATGGGCTTCGGTGCCATGCGGGTCACCGGCGAGGGCATCTGGGGCGAGCCGCCGGACGCCGATGAGGCCAGGGCCGCGCTGCGGCGGGCCGTGGAACTCGGCGTCAACTTCATCGACACCGCCGACTCCTACGGCCCGGAGGTCAGCGAGCGGCTGATCGGCGAGGTCCTGTATCCCTATCCGGACGACCTGGTCATCGCCACCAAGGCCGGCCTCGTGCGGCCGGGCCCGGGCCGGTGGGATCCCGACGGCAGGCCCGAGCACCTGCGCGAGGCCTGTGAGGGGAGCCTGCGGAGGCTGCGGCTGGACCAGATTCCGCTGTATCAGTTCCACCGGCCTGACCCTCGGGTGCCCCTGGCAGAGTCGCTGGGCGAACTCGCGGCGCTCAAGGACGAAGGCAAGATCCGGCACATCGGGATATCGAATGTGTCGCAGGCCCAGCTTCGGGCGGCTGAGCAGGTCACCCCGATCGTATCGGTGCAGAACCGGTACAACGCGGCCGACCGCCAGTCAGAACTGATGGTGGACCTGTGCGAGTTGGAGCAGATCGCCTTCCTGCCCTGGGCGCCGATCCAGCAGGCAGACGCGAACCCGGCGGTGGCCGAGGCGGCGAAGCGGCGGGGCGCCAGCCCGCGGCAGATCGTGCTGGCCTGGCTGCTGGCCAGGTCGCCGCAGATCCTGCCGATCCCCGGCAGCGGGTCACCGGAACATGTCGCGTCCAACGTCGCTGCCGCGTCCATCGAGCTGAGCAAGGACGAGGTCGAGGCCATCACGCGGGGCGCCTGACATTCGCCCAAGGGCGTCCGGCCCTCGGACCCGCTGCCCTGCGGCACCGGCCGTTCCTGGGCCGTCCCGCCGTCACGCCTCCTCAGCCAGGAACTCCCGCAGCGCCCGGTAGTACGGCGCGATCGTGGCGATGTCGACGTACTCGTCGGCTCCGTGCTGGCCGCCGCCGCCGACGCCGAAAATGACAGCATCGGTGCCCCGCTGGTAGTAGAAGCGACCGTCCGCCGCGCCGTGCTTGCGGAGGAAATCGCCGCGGTAACCCTGGTTCCGCGCCGCCTGCTGCAGCTTTCGTACCTCGGGACGGTCGGCGTTGGCGTGGTGCGGGGGGTCGGCGTGATCGACGGCCGGGGTCACGCCGGGTTCGCAGAAGCTTGCCAGGTAGTCCGTGACCTGCGCGGCGGACTTGCCGCTGAGGTCGGTGTCCTCGGGCGGGAAGCGGATGTCCAGCCATGCTTCGGCGAGCGCGGGGATCTGGTTGCGGGCCCGGTTGGGGGTCTCGATCCGGGCGACGTTGACCGTCGTCCGCCACGCCTCCGTGGTGGCGACGGGATACCTGGCCAGCACCTTGTCCAGGCTCCGCTGCAGCTTGAGCAGGGCGTTGTCGCCAAGCCACGGGTACGCGCCGTGCGCGCTGCGGCCGACTGCCCGCAGGTTGGCTGTGACCATCCCCTTGGAGTCGGTCACGATCCCCAGCCCGCTCTGCTCGCCGATGACGACGAAATCGGCGCTGACGCCTTGCTCGATCTGGTGCCGTGTGCCGTCCCGCCCGCCGACCTCCTCGTCGGTGACCAGCTGCAGCGCGACCGGGTAGGACAGCCCGGCGGCTAGCTCGCGGAATACCTGGGCCTGCGCGAGCGCCGAGACCTTCATGTCCTGAGCGCCCCGCGCGAACAGGCGGCCGCCGTCGCGGCGCGGCCGGAACTGGTGCGGCTGGGCGGGCACGACGTCAAGGTGCGCGTTGAGGATCACCCGGAAACGCGATCGCTGTTCGCCGGGGTAGGCCAGGGCGCTCGGCTTTCCGCCGGACTCGAAGCGCTCCACCGTGAAGCCGGGCCCGACGAAGCCGAGCGTCAGGTCGAGTGCGCGGCGCAGGTCCGCTGGCCGATCGGCGGTTGACGGCACGGCGAGCAGCTCGCAGGCGGCCGCAAGGAACGACTCGGTATCCACCGCGTTATCTCTCCCGGGTGAACGGCAGCCTGTCTCCGGCGCAGGACCATCACCGATTTTAGTTCCCGGGCCGGCGGTCCTGGCCGGACAGAAAGGGTCCCGCACGATCCTGCCAGGACGTGCGGGACCCTTCCGTGCTGGGCCGCTAGCTCCTACCGGCCAGCGGCGAAGTCACTCGCCAGCCTGGCCAGGTCGGGCGTGCCGAGACCGGAGCCGACGTTGTAAACGTGGCCCGGCGTGCCGGTGTAGTAAAGGTTGTCATTGCTGGCGCTCGCCGTGTCCAGCGGGGTGAACGGGGAATGTGCCCCTGCGGCGAACCGGTAGGCGGCCGGGTTCCAGAAGCCAACCCGGTGCCCGAGCAGCGAGTCGATAACGGCGGTCGCGCCGTTCAGCTGCGGCGCGACGAAGCTCGTGCCGCCCCAGCCGGTTTCGAGCGGGCTGCCGGAGAACGCGGTGCAGTACACCTCGTAGCCGGTGTACGGGTCGGCGTCGGCCGACACGTCCGGGGTGGCCCGGCCGGTTCCCCGGCCAGTGATCACTGGCGGCGTCGCGTTGAAGCTCCACTGCGACGGCTCGATGAGACCGTCAATCGGCTCGGGGTCGATCGGGGTGAGGTACTCCGTGGCGCTGAACTGATGCGCGCTCGGCACGACCTGCTGGTACAACGGCGTGGGCTCGATCCCGCTGAACCCGCCGCCGCTGCCGATTGGCTCCCCGAAAGCGAAGTCGGCTTCGGACGGGGCGCCGTAATCCGCGAAGTGCGGCCACAGCCAGTCCCAGCCCCAGGTCCGCTCCGCGGGAATGGTCACCGAGTCGGTCGCGCTCAGCTCGATCGTGCCCGGCAGCGTGGTGCCGCCGGCCGCGGTGATCCAGGGGCTGCTGTCCGGGTTGCCGGTGGACAGGTTGGTGGTCCCCACGTCCGCGATGGCGGTGTAGGCACCGAAGTCGCCCGCCGAGATGAACGCGCTCTGGCTCTGAGCCGCCATCTCGAGGAACGCCTCGTCGAAGCTGATCGCGAAGGTCGGTGACTCGTATCCGGTGTCGACCGATGCCTGGATCGCGGTCTCGGACTCGCCCCAGCTGGCCGACACGGTGTCGGCGACGTTCTGGCTGGCCGCGTCGAAGAAGCTGTCGACGAAGCCGTAGTCGGTGTTCGGGGCCTGGTAGACGACGATGTCCGCGTCCGGGGCTAGCGCGCCGGACTGCTCGACATCCAGCGTGGTCTCGTCCGAGCCCGCGTTGGCACTGACCGGCCCTGACCCGCCGTCGACGTTGACCAGCGAGATCCTGTCGGCCTTGGTGGCGATCCCCAGCACGTTGCTCCAGAAAAACTCCGGGTCGGAGGGGTTGAGGCTGGCCAGTGTCACGATGCCGATGGTCTGGCCAGCGCCGGTCGCGCCGCGCTTGTAGAGCGGGTCGAGGCCGTACTGCTTCGCGAAGTCCTCCGGGGTCAGGCTGCCGGTCTGCACCGCCGCAGGCTTGATCCCGGAACGCAGCGCCGGGGTGTGCACCGCGTCGCTGCCGAAGGTCGGGTAGTTGGTCAGGCCCAGGATCGACAGCACGAAAGCCGCGAGGTTGCGGGGCAACAGCGCCGGGCCGGCGGTCCCGTGGATGGTCACGGCCTTGTGGCCGGGCAGCCCGCTGCGGGCCGGGACCGCGGGCACCCGGTACTGGTGCTGCTGCACGGACAGCGCGCTGTCGAACTCGCCAGCGGTCCCCTTCGCGGTGACGTCCAGGCCGTCGGCGTAGGCCGAGGTCGTGATTCCGTACTGGGCGAGGTAGCTGTCCAGCGCCAGGATGCTGGACCGCGGCTGGCCGAAGTCACGCGCGAACTGGCTTACCGACAGCGCGCCGCGGGGCATCCCGGCCTCGACGTTCGCCTCCAGCACGCCCAGGTTGCGGGCTTTGAGCACGAAAGACACGGTCTCCGGGGTGTCGGGCGGCGTGGGGCCGAATACGCTCGCGTTCTTGAGGGCGGCGGCACCGACGCCCTGCGGCACGGCAACCTTCGCGGGTGGGGGGGTGGCGCCAGTCGCCGGGCTCGCCGCCAGTAGCAGCAGGGACCCGGCCGTGCCGATGGCCAGCAGCACAGCCGCGCGGTGCTGCCTGGCCCAGTCGATGGGCTTCAACGGGATCCTCCTCGGATGCCTTCGACATAACGAGAGCCCCCAGAGCACACGCAAACCACCAATGGGCTTACGGGCGCATCGGCCGGCCTGGCGGGCGGCCGGTGGGGGCATCGGGGGTTAGGGACACGCTAGACGTGCCGGACTCAATCCGCCAATAAGCACGCCGTAGCTGAAATATAACTATCGGCAGCCTTGAGCCGCGGCGCCGTCCCGGCTGGACGCGCCTGTCGTCCCGGTGCAGCCGTTACCGCTGTTCGGGGCGGGTCAGGCGCTGGCCGCCTCCGGCACCGCTGCCCCGACGCCCGCTCCCGCTGCCGCTCCCGCGGCCCAGCAGCGCACTATGTCACGCATCGAGAGCAGCCCGATAACCTCGTACTCCTCGACCACCACCAGGTGGCGGAAGCTTCCCCTGACCATGGTGGTCGCGGCCTGCTCGAGAGTCCATTCCGGCGACGCGAACACGACGTCCGGAGTCCTGTGGTCCGCGACGAGCTCGGTGTCCGGATCCTGTCCCGCGCCCACCGAGTCGAGAATGTCACGCTCGGTCAGTATGCCGATCCCGGCGTGCTCGGGGTCGGTCACCACCGCAGCGCCGACGCAGCGCGCTGACATCTGCCGGGACGCCTGGCGCAGCGTGTGCGCGGGACCGACGGTGAGGACCACATCGCTCATACCGTCGCGTACGTTCATGATCGTTCGCCCCCACCGTGCTTGTGCGCTTGTGACCACCATCAATCCAGCATCTGCGATCCGGGCCCGCAGGGCAATACCCGTGGGGGCTGTCGGCGGCGGCCGGTACCCGGTGGGGCAAGCGGCCGGCCGCTGCGGTCCGGACGTTACCGAGGCCTCAGAAGGTCGAGCACTTCGCCGTGCAGCCGGCCGTTGGTGCAGATCACGCTGCCGCCGTCCGGGGTGGGCTTGCCGGTCAGGTCGGTGAACGTGCCGCCCGCCTCCTCGACGATGACCTGCAGGGCGGCGAGGTCCCAGAGCGAGACCTCCGGCTCCGCCGACAGGTCCACTGCGCCCTCGGCGACCAGCACGTGGGACCAGAAGTCGCCGTACGCGCGGGTCCGCCAGACTGAGCGGGCCAGCGTGAGGAAGCCGTCCAGCCTGCCCTGGTCCTGCCAGCCGGACAGGCTCGAGTACGAGAACGAGGCATCCCGCAGCTGCGCCACTTCCGAGACCCGACATGCCGAGGCTTTGGTCAGGCTCCGGCCGGTCCAGGCGCCACCGTCCCGTGCCGCCCACCACCTGCGGCCCAGGGCGGGCGCCGAGACCACACCTACCGTGACGTCGCCGCTGACCATCAGGCCGATCAGCGTCGCCCAGACCGGTACGCCGCGGACGAAGTTCTTGGTCCCGTCAATCGGGTCCAGCACCCAGCAACGCTTCCCCACTCCCGACTTGCCGGATTCTTCGCCGAGTACGGCGTCGCGGGGCCGGGCGCGGCTCAGCACGTGCCGCAGTGAGTCCTCCGCGGTTAGGTCGGCGTCGGTGACGGGGGTCAGGTCAGGCTTGGTCCCAACCCGAAGGTCCAGCGCCCTGAACCGGCGCATGGTGATGTCGTCCGCCGCGTCGGCTAGGACGTGTGCGAATCGCAGGTCGTCGTCATATCCCGCCATCGCGCGCAACGGTACCGCTTGCCGGCCTGCCAGGGCCATGGCCGGGGCCGGCCGCGCGCCTTCGGCCTCGGCGTCAGGGCGCCGAGCACAAGCAGTCAGCCGTCGTCGTGCCCCTCGCGGCTTCGCAGCAAGCGCCGCAGCGAGTCCAGCCGCACGGCCAGCGCCGCGCCCTCGTCGTGCTCGCCGACCCAGCAGTCCAGGGCGCACCCGGCAGTCAGGTGGGTGCAGCCGGGCGGGCAGTCGGCGATTCCCTCAGCCAGGTCGCCGAACGCCCGCACCACCCGGTCCGCGGAGATGTGCCCGAGGCCGAAGCCGCGCAGCCCGGGCGTGTCGATGAGCCACCCGCCGCGCGGGAGGCGCAAGGCGACCACGGACGACGAGGTATGCCGGCCTCTGCCGGTTACCGGGCTGACCGTGCCCACGGCCCGGCTAGCGTCCGGGACCAGCGCGTTGACCAGGGTGGACTTACCCACTCCTGAGTGGCCGACGAGAACGCTGATCTTGCCGGCCAGCTGGGTCGCCAGTTCGTCCCGCACGGCATCTGCCAGCGGTCGGCCGCTGACCACGTAGCGAATGCGCAGTGGCGCATAGGCGGCGAGAACATCGTCGGCGCTGGCCAGGTCCGCCTTGGTCAGCAACAGCAGCGGGTCCAGCCCGGCGTCATAGGCGGCGACGAGGAAGCGGTCGATCAGGCGGAGGCGCGGCGGCGGGTTCGCCAGCGCGCTGACGATCCCGAGTTGCTCGGCGTTGGCCACGATGACCCGCTCGACCGGGTCGGTGTCGTCGGCCGACCGGCGCAGGGCCGAGCTACGGGGCGCGACCCGGACGATCCGCGCGAGCGTTCCCGGGGCGCCAGAGACATCTCCGGCCAGGCTGACCATGTCTGCGACGACGACGCTCCCCCGGACAAGCTCCCGGGCCTTGATGGCGGTCACCCGCCGGTCGGCCGCGCCCGGGCCCGCGGAGATCACGCAGCTGTACCTGCCCCGGTCGACGGCGGTCACGAACGCCTCGGTGGCGTCCTCGTGGGCGGGCCTGCGCCGGGTGCGCGGCCGTGAGCCGCGGCCCGGCCTGACCCGTACGTCGTCCTCGTCGAGTCGATCCGCCGGCCGGCTCAGGGCGACGTCTCCAGCATGTCAGACCACATTCTGGTAAAGGCGGGAAACGTCTTTTCCACGGTGGCTGCGTCGCCGACCCGTAGCCCGTGAGGCAGGGCGAGGCCGAGTACCGCGGCGGCCATCACCAGCCGGTGATCGTCGTGGCTGGCGAAGATGGCGCCGTCCGCGCGCAGCGGCCGGGGCCGGACCTCCAGGCCGTCCTCGCGCTGCGTGATGTCCCCGCCGAGCCCGCCGATCTCGGCCGCCAGCGCGGCCAGCCGGTCGCTCTCGTGCGTGCGCATGTGCCCGATTCCGGTGAACACCGACGGTCCGTCCGCCAGCGCGGCCAGCGCGGTGAGCACCGGGGTGATCTCGCTGACATCTCGCAGGTCCGCGTTGATCCCGCGGATCGCTCCCGTTCCGGTCACGCGCATCCCGTCTGGCGTCGGCGAGCACTGGGCGCCCATGGCGGTCAGGACCTCAAGGACTTGGCTGGCTGGCTGCAGGCCCCGCAGGGGCCAGCCGGCGATCGTGACCGAGCCGCCCGTCACGAGAGCCGCGGCGAGGAACGGCGCGGCATTGGAGACGTCGGGTTCGACTGCCACGGCCGGCGGCCGCAGTTCGCCCGGCTGCACCCGCCAGCGATCCGGCACGGCCGTCTGCCTGCCGGTGATCCAGGTCTCCACGTGCGCTCCGGCGTCCTGCAGCATCTGCACCGTCATCGCGATATGCGGGGCGGAGGGGATCCGGGGGCCTTGATGGCGCACGTCGGCGCCCTTGTCGAAGCGCGCAGCCGCCAGCAGCAGGCCCGACACGAGCTGCGAGGACCCCGAGGCGTCCAGGGTAACGGGGCCGCCGCTGATCCCGCCTCTGCCGCAGACCACGAACGGGACGGCGTCCCGGCCCTGGTCCCCGATCACCGCGCCGAGCTCGCGGAGCGCGGCCAGCAACGGTCCCACGGGGCGCTGCGACGCGCGCTGGTCGCCACGGAACTCCACGTCGCCACGTGCCAGCGCGGCCAGGGGCGGAACGAAACGCAGCACGGTGCCGGCGTTGCCGACGTCGACCACTGCCCGTCCGGCGAGACGGCCCGGCGTCAGCCGCCAGATCGCCGGCCCGGCGCCGTCCGGGGCGGTCCTGCCCTCGTCGATCACCGCTCCGAGTGCCCGCAGGGCCTCGGCCATCAGCAGCGTATCCCTCGCTCGCAGCGGGTTGATGATCGTGGTCGGCCCGGCCGCGAGCGCCGCCAGCACCAGCGCGCGGTTGGTCACAGATTTCGAGCCCGGGGGGCGGAGGCCGGCCCGCACCGGACCGGTGGCGCCTGGCGCCTGCCAGTCCGCTGCGGGCGCGCCGCGCGCCTGCGCGCCCGGATGTGTGCCGCGCGGCTGCGCGCCCGGATGTATAGCGCCTGGGTTCGCTGCGGGGTGCATGCTGCGAGCGTACTGGCCCAGGCCGGCCTGGTTGAGGGCTGTGCCCGGGCCAGGGCGGGCCGGATACGCCGAGACTGCGCGACGCGTTTGCATGGTGATCAAAGATCGTTCAGTGGCGGGGCTGGTCAGGCGGCTGGTGCCTGGTTGTGACGGGCGGGTCAGATGGCTTGCCGCTGGCCTTGCCGCTGGCCTGGGCTGCTGGCCTGGGCGCTGGCCTGGGCTGCTGGCCTGGGCTGCTGGCCTGGGCTGCTGGCCTGGGCTGCTGGCCTGGGCTGCTGGCCTGGGCGCTGGCCTGGGCGCTGGCCTGGGCTGCTGGCCTGGGCTGCTGGCCTGGGCTGCTGGCCTGGGCGCTGGCCTGGGCTTGCTGGCCTGGGCTGCTGGCCTGGGCTTGCTGGCCTGGGCTGCTGGCCTGGGCTGCTGGCCTGGGCTGCTGGCCTGGGCTGCTGGCCTGGGCTGCTGGCCTGGGCTGCTGGCCTGGGCTGCTGGCCTGGGCGCAGCGCAGGGCGATAATCGGGTCGGCGCATGCCGGGCGACCTGCGCCCGGACTTTCCCCGCCTCGCCCGGCGCGAGCCCGCCGGCCCGCCGCCTTCCCCCCGGGGGCGCCGACCGCGTCCACAGCGGCCTCAGCCTGTCGTGCACCCGTCGATGTGAGTCTGGTGCTCGCCGGCGAGCACCAGACTCACATCCATCGGCTGCGCTGGCGGCGCCGTTGCCGATGATGGCCGCTGGCGGAGGTGGTCCCGCGCCGCGGCGGGTGCCTCGGCTCGGGCCAGGTCCGCGAAGGCGGCAGCGGGCTCGAACGTGGCGAGGTAGCCGGAGGAGGCCCCCGTTCCCGGGCCGGGTAGTCCCGCGCGTCGAGCGTGTCCTCGGCGAAGAACACGGCCATTTTTACCTCGCGGGTGCGGGCCCGGCCGTCCTGGCCTCTTGGCGGCCCGGCCCGAGGTCTGCCTCGCGTGACCGGGACGCCGGTGCCGTCGATGACCATGCAGAGTTCGTCGGCCAGCGGGCAGTCCGGTAGCCGCCGACCGCGTCCACAGCAGCCCTCGGCCCGTGACCGGGCCGAGCCGGATCAGCACACGCGCAGTTCGGCTTCCCGGCGCCAGTTCCCGGTCACCGACCCCCGCCGGAAGTCACCTACCTGACTGAGCTGTGCGAACAGCCGGTCCCGCTCAGCTTCCAGCTCCGCAGCCGGCGGCCAGGGCAGGAGAAATCCTCATCTGGCTGTGACATCACAACCAGGCTCCCGGCATAACCGCCCAGGATGCGAGACCCCTACGTTCGTGTCGTGCGATACGCAGAGCCGCACCGGCCGGGAAGCCGCACCTGGTCACTAGACTCGGGGCGCCTGCAGATGTTTGGCAAACCCGAATGTTGGCTATGAACTGGCACAATCTGTGCTTCCCGGCTGTTCCCGCAGCCACAGCAGGCTGAAGCCGGGCAGACCAGTGCCGGACAGTCTTCAGCAGCGATAAAGTCAGCGATCAAGGGTGAGGACATGTGTGGCCGGTATGCGTCCGCGCGAAAGCGGATAGAGCTCCTCGAGGAGTTCCGCGTCGGGCGCGACCGGGTCAGCGAGCCCCTCGAGGCCGACTACAATGTGGCGCCGACCAAGCGGGTCTACGCGGTGCTCACCCGCGACGCCCGTCCGGCGGAAGACCCGGCCGGCGGGGCGCCGCCTGGCGTTCAGCGTGAGCTGCGGGTCGTCCGCTGGGGGCTGGTGCCGCCCTGGGCCAAGGACCGCTCTATCGGCAGCCGCCTGATCAACGCCCGGGCGGAAACTGTGCAGTCCAAGCCCGCGTTCCGGCAGGCATTCAAGCGTCGGCGCTGCCTGCTGCCGGCGGATGGCTACTACGAGTGGCAGCGGCCTGGCGGCACGGCGGATGAGGCGGCGGGCGGGCCGGGTAAGCCGGGCGGGCCGGGTAAGCCGGGCGGGCCGGGTAAGCCGGGCGGGCCGGGTAAGCCGGGCGGGCCGGGTAAGCCGCGTAAGCCGGGCGGGCCGGGCGGGCCGGGCGGGACAAAACAGCCGTATTTCATCTGCCGCAGCGATGGGGCCCCGCTGGCGTTCGCGGGCCTGTACGAGCTATGGCGGGACGCCGCGCTGCCCGGTGATCACGAGCGCGCCTGGCTCTGGACGGCCGCGATCATTACCACGAGCGCGCTCGACGACCTGGGCAGGATTCACGACAGGATGCCAACGGTGATCGAGCCCGGCCGCTGGGCGGACTGGCTCGATCCGGCCTGCGACGACCCGACTGACCTGACCGCGCTGCTGGCTCCGGCGGCGTCGGCCGGGCTGATCTCGTATCCCGTCTCGACGGCTGTCAACTCGGTGCGCAACAACGGCCCCGAACTCATCAGGCCCATGGAGCATATTGGGTCAGGCATGGAGCTCGGTCCGGGCGCGCCCGTCGCCGGTCCGGGTAGATCCCGGAGTGCGGCGTCCCAAGGAACCTCTGGCAGCCCTCCCGACAAGCTGTTCTGAGCCCGCCAGAGCCAGTCGGCCGGCCAGCGACGACAGCGATCGGCGGGGCCGGGCCTTATGCATACAGGAGGGTAGGTGTCAGATGGATGCCACCATCGCTCGCAAGCGCCTGGAAGAGATCCGCTCCGAGCTCGAACGGTCCATCACCGTGCTCACCGGAGAGCAGGAGCAAGACGCGGGAGTCGCGGACTACCCGCAGGATCCGGCCGACGCTGGGGCCAATCTGTCCGAATCGGAACGCACCGAAGCGGTACTCGCCGTTGCCAAGATGCAGCGCTCCGAGGTGCTCGGCGCCCTGCGCCGCATCGAGGCCGGCACCTACGGTACCTGCGTGGACTGCGGCGCCGCCGTTCCCGAGGGCCGGCTCGAGGCCAAGCCGGAGGCGGCGCGCTGCGTGTCGTGCCAGGGCAAATGGGACCGGTCGCGGCGCTGAGCGAGTGCCTGGAATGAAGATGTAGCGGAGCGTGTTGCAACGCCTGTGCTCACAGTAACCTGTCCTTCGCGCGACCACGTTTCGACGGTGAATGACACCTCGACCGTGACGGCGCGCGAGTTTCGCGGGCCCGGCGTTGTATCCTCCGGCCGAGACAGTTGGCGAGGCGGCCAGTGGCCAGGCGGCCGGTCGCAGCCAGCGATCGTGGAGGGGGTGAGTCCGGTCCCAGAGACACTCGATCAGCGCAGTGAGCGTTTTGAGCACGATGTCTTGCCGTACCTGGATCAGCTGTACGCGGCGGCGATGCGGATGACCCGCAACCCGGCCGATGCCGAGGACCTGGTGCAGGAGACATTCGCCAAGGCTTATGCGTCCTTCCACCAGTTCCAGGCAGGCACGAACCTCAAGGCGTGGTTGTTCCGGATTCTCACCAACACGTTCATCAACAGCTACCGCAAGCGGCAGCGTGAGCCGCAGCGGGCGGGCAACGAGGAAATCGAGGACTGGCAGCTGGCCAGGGCGGCCTCGCATAGCTCGGCGGGACTGAAGTCCGCCGAGGCCGAAGCACTCGAGCGGCTGCCGGACTCCGATGTCAAGGAAGCACTGCAGGCTCTTCCCGAGGAGTTCCGGATCGCGGTCTACCTGGCCGACGTGGAGGGCTTCGCCTACAAGGAGATCGCCGACATCATGGGGACCCCGATCGGGACCGTGATGTCCCGCCTGCATCGCGGGCGCCGGCAGCTCCGGGAGATGCTTCAGGACTACGCGGCCAAAGAGGGCCTGGTCAGGACGGTGTCTGCCGTCCCCACCGAGGCGTCATCATCGGGCGAAGAGTCCGGGAAGGACGCGGGATGAGTTGCGGTAAGCCGCACGACGTGCCGTGTAGCGAGGTACTGGCACGCCTGTACAACTACCTCGACGGCGAGATTGAGGACCACGGATACGACCAGATCCGCGAGCACCTGGACGAATGCGGTCCCTGCCTGCGTGAGTACGGCCTCGAAGAGGCCGTGAAGCGGCTGGTGCACAAGTGCTGCGGGCGCGAGCCGGCGCCCAGTGAGCTCCGGGTCAAGGTGCTGGGCCGGATCCAGGCGGTGCGCGCCGAGATCGAGGTTGCCGAGTTCCGCATGGATTAGCGGAGCCGCTGTCGCTCGCCCGGCACTGACTCGTCTTGCAAGGTTCCGCATGGATTAGCGGAGCCGCTGTCGCTCGCCCGGCACTGACTCGTCTTGCAATTTGACGTGTACAAATTGCACACATTAAGCCCGAGGCCTTCGCCGAGGCGTTCGGTCGCGTTACTCTGAGTGGCGGCGTCCGGCCGGGCGCATTTCGCCACTCGCAAGTTGCGGCGGCGTGCGGCCAGCCGGCCGCCTTCGGATCGCCTAAGATTCCGTGGCACCCGGGACTACCCGGGCGTTCATCTGGTGATCATCTGGTGATCACCCAGGTGCGTGCGTCGATCAAGGGTGGCTGAGGGTCGGTCATGGGCAGGGTCTCGCGGGCCGCGTGGATCTATATCGCGGCGGTCGTGATAGCGGCCGCCACGCTTGTCGCGCCCAGGCTCTCCGGCCGACCCATGAGCACAAGCTGGTGGACGGCGCTCGGCGTGATCATGCTGCTCTTCCTCATCTGCGACTCCACCCCCACACCGCTCGCGGCCAGGCAGTCTGCCTGGTCGCCCAGCTCGACGGCCACGCTGGCTGCGGTGGTGCTGCTCGGACCGCTCGGGGCCGCGTTAGCCGGAGCGGTGTCCGTGCTGAGCCTGCGGCGCAAGCTGCTGATGGCTGAGCGGGTGTTCAACGGCGGGATGTACGCCGTATCCGGATTCGCGGCGGGGGAGACGTTCGTCGCTCTCGGCGGCCGCATCGGCTTGCCCCGGCCGGATGACTTTCCGGCGATCGTCTGGCCGTTCGCGGCGGCAGCGGCCACGCATGTCTTCGTGAACCTCGGCCTGATGTGGGGAGTGCTGCAGCTGACCAGGCACGAGAGCCGCCGGGTACCGCGCCGGATCCAGCTCGAGTCCAACCTGCCGCTCTTGCTGGCCTCGGACCTGGGCTATGCTGCGCTCGGCCTGGTTATCGCCGCCCTGTGGACGGTGATGGGGCCGTTCGCCGCGGCTCTGGTGCTTGTGCCGCTGTTCGTGGCCCGTTGGGCGATGGGACAGTTCGCCGAGCAGCAGCGCGCCTACGCGGCCACCATGGCGGCTTTGTGCCAGGCGGTGGAGACCAAGGACTTCTACACCCGCGGGCACAGCGAGCGGGTGTCACGGGGGGCGGGCATGATCGCGCGCCAGATCGGCATGCGCTCCGATCGGGCCGAGGCGATCATGTTCGCCGGAATGCTGCACGATGTGGGCAAGCTCGGGGTACCCACCAAGGTGCTGCAGAAGACCGGGCCCCTGACCGAGGAAGAGCTCGCCGCCATCCAGCTGCACCCGATGCGCGGCCTGGAGATCGTGCGGGAGATCGGCTTCCTCAACGAGGCCCTTGCGGGCATCATGCATCATCACGAGAAGATCGACGGCACGGGCTACCCGATGGGGTTCGCCGGCGACGAGATTCCCGAGTTCGCGAGGGTCATCGCCGTGGCCGACGCCTTTGACTCGATGACGTCGACCCGTTCCTACCGGGCGGCGCGCCGGATGAGCGAGGCGATCGACGAGCTGCGCAAGGGCGCCGGAACTCAGTTCGATCCCGCCTTGGTGGAGGCATTCATCGCCGCGCTGCGCCGGGATGGCTGGCAGCTCCCCGAGCGTGCCGCGGTGCCGGCCGACCGCAAGACCGTGACCGCACAGGATCACGACGACCCGACGGCGCCGCTGCGGGTCATCGAGAGCCACTGACCGCACGGGAGGATCTGGTGGCGATTCGTCAGGCCGACGACCGCCTGCCCGCATGGCAGGCCATGGACTCGGGCCGGCTGTTACTGCTCGCCGCGGTGGGGATGCTGGTGGTGGCCGCGGTCGCGCATACCGCGGCCGCCCGGGTCACGGACCCGCAGACCGCGATCGCGTTCGGCTCGGTCATCGCGATCGGGGAGCTGCTCAGGCTTGGGCAGCCCGGCGGCCGGGAGGCGGCGCCGATCGCCACCGCCGCGGCGCTGGCCTACGCGCTGCTGTTGCGAGTCGGCCAGCTTCCCGGCGATCAGCCCATACCGCGGGTGGCCGCGTTGCAGGTGATCACGGTCACCGCCGTGGGCATGGCTATCGGCGCGCTGCCGCACGTCGCGGCCGGGCGCCCGGCCGGGCTGACCGGGATGGCGACAAGACTGGTCGCGGTGGCCTTCGTGGCGTTCGCGTTCCGGCCGATCGCGGGCGCGCGAATCATCAGCGGCGCCGGCCACTGGTGGATAGCGTTCGCGGTGATGGCCGTGCTGGTCGCTTTCGGCTGGCTGGTCGAGGCCATGATCGGCGCCCTGATCAGAGCGGATGACCTCGGGGCCAGGTTCGGTGTGGCACTTTGGGACGAGATGCGGATGCAGCGCGAGCTCGGCGCCGCGGTCGGCGTCTCGGCCATGATGATCACGTTCGCCGCCGAGGTCATGGGGCTCGCGGAACTCGCGGTCTTCATGGGGCCGCTGCTGGTCACGCAGGTTGCCTTCCGCAGGTACTCGGGCATCCGTGCTACCTACCTGCAGACTGTCCGTGCGCTCGCGAGAGTGACCGAAGTGGGGGGATATGTGGAGAGCGGGCATTCCCGCCGGGTCAGCAGGCTCGCCGTTGCCGTCGGCCGGGAACTCGGCCTGGCCGAGCCGGACCTGCTGGACCTGGAGTACGCCGCCCTCATGCACGACATCGGGCAGCTGGCGCTGCCCGATCCGATCCCCGGGGGCGCCACGGTGCTGGTCTCGCCCGAAGACCAGCGGCGCATCGCCGAGCTGGGCGCGGATGTGATCAGCAAGGCCGGCGTGCTGGACCGGGTGGCCGAACTGGTCCGGTGTCAGAGCTGGCCCAGCCGCGGTCATGAGCCCGAGCCCCCGGTCGGCAGCAGGATCATCCGGGCTGTCAACGCGTTTGACGACCTCGTGGGCGGATCGACGGAACGGGATCGCAGAGCCGCCGCGCTGGAGCGGCTGCGCCTGGACACCGCATCCGAGTACGATCCGGGTGTCGTCGAGGCGCTCACCGAGGTCGCGGGGAAGCGCCTGGCCAGCTACCTGGAGTGAGCCAGGGTCGCCGGCGCGAGGAGGCAACGCGTGAGCGAAGTCCGCGCGGAGATGGTGGCGAACGTGCGGCAGACGGTGGCGTCTGAGGGTGACCGCGTGGCGGACGGCGACACTCTGGTCATCCTGGAATCGATGAAGATGGAAATTCCGGTCTTGGCCGAAGGCCCTGGTACGCTCACAAACCTTGCCGTAGCCGAGGGCGACGTGGTCAAGGAGGGCGACCTGATTGCCGTCATTGAGTGATCCCAGCCAGGCCAGCGGCTCCGGCCGCTCCCGGACGGGCCCAGGCCTGCCGGTCGGGCTGCGTGCTACCGTGCGCGTGGCCATCACCGAGGCCGACACCGCCGTGGCCATGGGGAGCGGCGACGTGCCGGTGCTGGCAACGCCGCGGCTGCTGGCCCTCGCGGAGGCGGCCGCCGTGGCCGCCGTGGAGCCGCAGCTGGCGGACGGTCTCACCTCAGTCGGTACCTCGGCGTCCCTGGAGCATCGCCGGGCCGTCCCGCCGGGGGGCGAGATCGACGTGGAGGCCGAGCTGACCGAGGTGGACGGGCAGCGCCTGGTCTTCAGCTTCATCGCCCGCGCCGCCGACACTGACGAGGATGTGGTTATCGGCGCGGGCACGGTCGAGCGGGTGGTGGTGAACCGGGCACAGTTCATAGCCCGGTCCCGTGACGGCGACTAGCAGGCCGGCGAGCTCAGAAGCCGGCCGTGGAGCGAGGGTAGGCGTTCTTCGGGTCGGTGACGATGTTGACCAGGTAGGGGACGCCTGACTCGAGGGCGCGCCGCAGCGCCGGCCGGATGTCGCCGGGCCTGGTCACGAGTTCCCCGGCCCCGCCGAGCGCGGCGACCACCTGGTCGTAGCGGCACCGGGGCTGCAGGTCGGCCGCGACGTCGTAGCCGTACAGCGCCTGCATGGGGTACTTCTCGAGGCCCCAGATGCCGTTATTGCCGCAGATCATGACCACCGGCAGCCGATGCCTGACCAGGGTGTCGACGTCCATCAGCGAGAAGCCGGCCGCACCGTCCCCGAGCAGCAGCACCACCTGCGCGGACGGGCGGCAGATGCGGGCAGCGATGGCGTACCCGAGCCCGGTGCCCAGGCAGCCGTACGGACCGGGGTCCAGCCAGCACCCGGGGCGCTGGGGCTCGATGTGCTTGCCCGCATAGGACACGAAATCACCCCCGTCACCGATCACCACGGCATCGGCCTCCAGGAGCCTGCCCAGCTCACCATAGATTCGCAGGGGGTGAATGGGCTCGGCCTCGCTGGCGAGCAGCGGGGCGTCGGCGGCCATGGCCTGTTCGCGGACGGCCTGGAGCCTGGGCAGCCAGTCTGCCTCCCAGGGGCGCGCTAGGCCCTGTGCCGCCGCCGCGAGCTGGGCGAAGAAGGCCGTCAGGTCACCCGAGACGGCGGCGGCGAGTTCACGGTGACCGGCGAGCTGCCCCGGCGCATCGGCGACGTGCACGACCTTCGCCGGCGGCGCGGAGTTCTTGCCGCCGTACTCGCCGTAGCCCAGCCGGAAGTCGAGCGGGGTTCCCGCCACGATCACCAGGTCAGCCTCGCCGAATGCGACCTGCCGGGCTCTGGTGATGAGCAGATCGTGCCTGGCCGTAAGGATGCCGCGGCCCTGCCCGTTGGCAATGACGGGCAGCCGCAGTTCCTCGGCGGCGAGCCGAGCGGCCTCGTGGGCCCCGTCCAGCCAGACGTCCGAGCCAAGGACGAGCACCGGCCGGCGTGCCCGAGCCAGTTGCCCGGCGACCGCGAGGATCGCGGCCGGATCGGGCTGGTCCGGCCGGCCGGGGGCGGGGGGGCTCGCCGGGCCCGCCTCGGCGGTGCCGAACAGTGCCTCCAGGCTGACGTCAAGGAATACCGGGCCCCGGTGCCGGGCAGCGGCGAGCCGGAACGCCTCGTCAACCGCGGGCCCTACCCTGGCCGTCTCGTGCTCGGTCCAGGCACGCTTGGTGATGGCCTGGAGCAGCACGGGGTGATCGATCTCCTGCAGGCTGCCCGAGCCCCAACGGTAGTCGGGAGCGCGTCCGCCGATCACCACCAGTGACGACCCGTTGAAGTAGGCCGTGGTTATCGCGCTCACCCCGTTGGTCACCCCGGGGCCGGACGTGAGCGCAGCCAGGCCAGGGGCGAGCGAGAGCCGGGCCGTGGCCTCGGCGGCGAACACGGCGGTCTGCTCGTGCCTGACGTCCACGATCCGCATCGGCGGATCGGCCTTGACTGCTCCGTCATAGAGGGGGAAAACGTGCAGGCCGGAGAGCGTGAACAAGGTCGCCGCGCCGTGTCGCCGTGCGGCGGCGACCGCATGCGCGCCGCCATGAGGCGCCTGCCCGCCGTCAGCCATGCGGCGACGTTACCAGCTAGTAGTGGGACAGCGGTACGGCACGAGCCCCCGGCGGACCATGTCGATACCAGGCGGGTTCACCTGGATGCGATGATGTCGGCATGCCGACGCTGACCGATCTCGCCCTCCGCCAGGCGGGCCTGACCGAGGCTGATGTTGACTGGCTGCACATGCTGCTGTCCGACTGGCAATTGCTGGCCGACCTGTCCTTTGCCGACCTGGTGTTGTGGGCGCGCTTGCGAGATAAATCCGGTTGGGTGGCGCTGGCTCAGATCCGCCCGGTAACGGCGCCGACCGCCATCCCCGAGGACGTCGTCGGTCTGGTGCGCCCGGCGGGCGCGCGGCCTTTCCTCGACGTGGCCATGCAGGAACGGCGGATATGCCGCGAGGGCGACCCGGAATGGACCACGGGGGTGCCGGTGCGTCACGAGACAATTCCGGTGACCCGTGACAGCCGGGTCATCGCGGTGATCGAGCGGTCCACGAACCTGTCGGCCGCTCGGACGCCGAGCCGGATGGACCTGGCCTACCTGAGGGCCGCGGACGACCTGGCCCAGATGGTGGCGGCCGGGATCTTCCCGCGCCCGGGAGAACAGCCGACGCTGGTCAGGTCGCCGCGGGTCGGGGACGGGCTGCTCCGGCTCGGCCGGTCGGGGAGGGTGGCGTACGCGAGCCCGAACGGGCTGTCGGCGTACCGAAGGCTGGGCCTCACCGCGGACCTGCTCGGCGCGGAACTAGGCCCGCTGACCGCGCGGTTGTGCGCGACCGGCGGCCCCCGCGACGACTCGCTGATGCTGACCGCGAGCGGCCGGGCGCACATGGAGACCGAGGTGGAGGGCAACGGCTCGGTTGTCCAGCTGCGCGCGATACCGCTCGTGGTCGGCGGCTTGCGTTCTGGCGCGCTGATCCTGCTCAGAGACGTGACCGAGTTGCGGCACCGGGAGCGGGAGCTGATTACCAAGGACGCCACGATCAAGGAAATCCACCACCGGGTAAAGAACAACCTGCAGACCGTCGCCGCGCTGCTGCGGCTGCAGGCGCGCAGGCTCAAGGCCCCGGAAGCCCGGGCAGCGCTGCAGGAGGCGGTGCGCCGGGTCGGGTCGATCGCCATCGTGCACGAGACCCTTTCGCACGCGCCGGACGAGATCGTGGACTTCGACGACATCGCGGGCCGGGTGGCGATGATGGCGGCGGAGGTGTCCGCGCCAGAGGCCCGGGTCAAGCCCAGCTTGTCGGGACAATTCGGGATGCTGCCCGCCTCCGTCGCGACCCCGCTGGCCTTGGTCCTAACCGAGTTGCTGCAGAACGCGCTGCAGCATGGGCTCACCCGGCCGACCGGCACGGCGCGGGGGGGGAAGCTGGAGGTCACGGCGAACCGGCTGGGCGGGCGGCTGGCGGTGACCGTAACCGATAACGGGATGGGGCTGCCGGAGGATTTCGATGTCCACTCGACGACCAGCCTTGGCCTGCAGATCGTGCGCACGCTCGTGGTCGCGGAACTGGGCGGGCGGCTGGAGGTGGCGCCTCAGCCCGGTGGCGGGACCCGGGTACTGGTCGAGGTCCCGCTGCAAGTGTCAGCCCCCGGGCCAACGGACGGCCGGCCGGTGCGGGAGCGGCTCGCCTGAGCCGCTGCAGCAGACAGTCAGGCGTTCGCCCTGGCCCTGACCCTGGCAGACCGGCGCTTGAGAGCGCGCCGCTCGTCCTCGCTCAGGCCGCCCCAGACGCCGGAATCCTGGCCGCTGTCCAGTGCCCACTGCAGGCATGGCTCCGCCACGGCGCAGCGCTGGCAAACCTGTTTGGCCTCGTCGATCTGGAGAAGTGCGGGACCTGTGTTCCCGATCGGGAAGAACAGCTCCGGATCTTCGTCACGGCAGGCGGCGTGGTGACGCCAGTCCATGAGGTCCACTCCTCTGTGAGGCCGGTACCGTGGCCAGGCCCGTCACCTCAGTCGTGCTTGTGAACAGTTTCACGAGCTATACCATATGCCGGGAGTATTAGGTTCCCGAACTTGAGAGTCATAATCGCAGACTTGCGCCTCGATTGGCTCCCAGGCGAGGCCGTTGGGTCACACTGTCCGTAACCCGCTCGGCAGGGCGCATGGCTGGTGCGCCGCTCGCCAGGAGCGTTATAACCCTCTCAAGGTCGGCGATGAACCGCAAGAGGCTTTGGCAAAGGTTCGGGCGGATTTCAGTGTCAGATGAGTCACATTTGCGGCGGGGAAGGGCGAGGCCAGGCGCGGGCGGGAGGCGGCGCGGCGGCGGGCGGGAGGCGGCGCGGCGGCGGGCGGGAGGCGGCGCGGGGGCGGGGGGGAGGCGGCGCGGCGGCGGGCGGGAGGCGGCGCGGCGGCGGGCAGGAGGCGCGGGTCCGGATCTATGCGATGATCCGCAAAGCGTCTGGTACCGCGAGGAACCTGACGCGCTCGTATTCACCCACGTACTCGCCGTCGACCTGGAGGGCGGTCGGCCGGGTCGATCGCAGGACCAGTTCGGCCTGATCATGCAGGGTCACCACGCTGCGGCCGTGAGGTGCCCGCTCGGCGGATAGCATCTGGCGCAGCGTGCACAATATGCGCACGGCCGGCAGGCTGCGCAGCGCGAAGAGGTCTAGGCCGGAGTCGAAGGCCGCGCCGGGGTTGGTGTAGACGGGGCGCCGGCCGAGATAAGTCCACGGGGCGGTATTGGACACTATGCCGAGAAACAACGGGCCGACCGGGCTATGGCCGCCTCGTTCCAGCGTGAGCGCGGGACGTCGCCGGTCGGTCACCCGGTAGTACTGCCGCAGGGCCATCCTGATGTACAGGGCGGGTGTGACGGCACGTCCTCGCGCACGATGCCCGTCTACGGCCCGCACTACCTCCGCGTCGAGGCCGAGACCCGCGTTGAAGGTGAAATAACGTTCCCCCGCCCGGCCCAGGCCGATGGTTCGGTGACGCCCCGTGGCGAGTGCCTGAAGGATCTGCCCGGCCGCGTCGACGGGATCGGCGGGCAGGCCGACGGCGCGGGTGAACACGTTGGCGTTGCCGCCGGGCAGCGCGGCAAGCGCCGGGATTCGGCCTGAGCCCGCCGCGCCACTGAGTATCCCGTTGACTACCTCGTTGACCGTGCCGTCACCGCCCAGCGTGAGCACCAGCCCGAAGCCGCTGCTGCGGGCCGCGGCCGCCAGAGCTGTCGCGTGGCCCCGGTAACGTGTCTGCACGACCTGAAGCTCGGCCGCGGACGATAGCGCCCGGACAATGACATCCCGGCGAAGCCCGGTCGTGGAGGTGGCGTGTGGATTCACGATCAAGAGCGCGCGCACGCGCTCAGGTTAACCACGCCGGCTCGCCTGGGCCGGCGCAGCGTCCGCGCAGCCTGACCGGTGCCGCGGTGGTACAGGCCGTCGAGGCGGCCGGGGTGGGAGCCGCTTCGGTGCTGGCGGGAGTCGACGCGGGCAGCGGGCTGTCGTATCACGCCGACAGCGGCATCGCGCTGACCGTCATCGGGATCGCGACCGCGGCCGCTCTCGGGTATGTGGCCGCCGGGCTCACCCGGGCCCGGCGCTGGAGCCGCACCCCGGCGCTGCTCACCCAGCTTTTCGCCGGAATCGTGAGCATCTACCTCCTGCAGGGTCAACGGTATGAGTGGGCAGTGCCCGGGCTGGTCCTGGCCGCGGCCGGCTTCGCGGCCCTGCTCGTGCCCCCGAGCATGCGCGCCCTTTCCGGCAGTCCCTCGCCGCCGGACCGGAGGGTATGAACCGCGGGCTACTCGTCGGTTGTCAGCCCTTCGCGGAGCTGCGTCAGCGTCCGGGCGAGCAGCCGGGACACGTGCATCTGGGAGATGCCCAGCTCGGTCGCGATCTGCGACTGGGTCATGTTGCCGAAGAACCGGAGCATGAGGATCTTCTTCTCCCGCGGCGGAAGCCGCTCCAGCAAGGGCTTGAGCGATTCCCGGTACTCGACTCCCTCCAGGGCGTCGTCGAGCATTCCCAGCGACTCGGCCACGGCGGGGGCATCCTCGTCCCCGGAGTCCGGCGCGTCCAGCGACACCGTGGAATAGGCGTTGGCTGACTCCAGGCCCTCCAACACCTCCTCCTCGCTCATCTGCAGGTGGCCTGCCAGCTCCGCCACCGTAGGCGCCCGGCCCAGCCGCTGGGCAAGGTCGCTGATCGCCTTGGTCAGCGCCAGCTTGAGTTCCTGCAGCCGCCGCGGGACCCGCACTGCCCACCCTTTGTCCCGGAAATGACGCTTGATCTCCCCCACGATGGTCGGCGTGGCATACGTGGAGAACTCCACGCCGCGGGCCAGGTCGAACCTGTCGATCGACTTGATCAGCCCGATCGTGGCCACCTGGGTCAGGTCGTCCAGCCACTCGCCACGGTTGCGGAACCTGCGGGCCAGGTACTCGACCAGGGGAAGGTGCAGCTCGACCAGCTCGCCGCGGATGCGCTGCCGCTTTTCGTCTCCCTCAGGAAGTGTCACTAGCTGCTCGAACAGCTCCTTGGCGCGTCCCCGCTCGCGCGTCGCGTGCTGGACCTTCGCCGCTTCCAGCGCGACCGCCACGTCGGTGCCGCCCTCGACGACGGCTTCGATGTCGACAGCCTCGTCCTGGCCGGCCTCGGTGAAGCCAATGACCGCCGGCTCGCCGTTGGTGTCGCTGACCACCATGTCCTTGGCCTCGTCGGCCACCGTGGTCTCGTACTCCTCGGTCAAAGCCTCGATCTCCCCCGTCACACCGACCCCGACGGTTCTCTTGTCTTCCGCAGCACGATCGTCAGCAGGTCGCCGGGGCCAACATGCGCGTCCACGTGCCCGGCCAGCGCGGTGAGCACGGTCCATGCGAAGGTGTCGCTGGCCGGCCGCCGCGGGTTCAGGCACCCAGCGGACACGGCGATGGTCATGTTGTCGTGGCCGAGGGTGAAGCCGCATTCCAGGCTGGCACCGGGCACTGCCTGACTGAGCAGCATGGCGCAGGCTTCGTCCACGGCGATCCGCAGATCCTCGATCTCATCCAAGGTGAAGTCCAGGCGCGCGGCAAGCCCGGCTGTGGCGGTGCGGAGCACCGACAGGTATGCCCCCTCGGCAGGCATCCGTACGATCACCTGGTCTTGCGCCTCGCGGCGGTCGGCTGGCTGACCCGCCGCGACCTTGCCCGGCTGGCCCGGCCTGGACGTGCCCGGCCGGTCCGCTGCCAGGTCCCGCGCCGCCCCCGTCACCGCTGTTCTGGTTGCCGACGTGGTCGTTTCTTCCCTCACGTGTGTCCCTCCCACACCGCCAGGCACCGGCCCGCCGCGGCAGGCCTTGGGCTCTGCCTGCAACTTACCGCTACCGAGTCGTAACTCTGGCACGGCACGCGGCCCAGCGACGCCGACATGCTGCCGGCCCCCCGGCCCGGCTTTCGCCCCGATGCAGCAGAGGACCGCGCTGGGCAGGCGCCCGCGTGGTCCTCATGCTGGCTGTTCGCCGTCCCCCGCCGAATTAGCCCTGCTTGGTCTCCCAGAAGATCTTCCCGATTTCGTCGATCTTGGCTAGCAGTTCGTCGGCCTTGGCCACGTCCGTGCTGCCCTTGGTGCCAGCCGCCCCCGCGAGCTTGGTCGCCTCGTTGAACAGCTGGTTCAGCTGCGGGTACTTCTCGAAGTGCGGCGGCTTGAAGTAGTCCGTCCATAGCACCCACAGATGGTGCTTGACCAGGTCGGACCGCTCCTCCTTGATCACGATCGCCCGCGCGCGGAACTCAGGGTCGGTATTCTGCTGGTACTTCTCGCAGATCGCCTTGACGGATTCGGCCTCGATCCGGGCCTGGGCGGGCTCATAGACGCCGCACGGGAGGTCACAGTGAGCGTGCGCGATGGCCCTCGGCTCGAGAAGACGTGCGAGCAGCCTCATTGATCTCCTTCTCTCCTGTCAGATCATGGATACCGGGTTTCTGACATTACCCCTTCGGCCTCGTTGCATTGAGGGAGGGCCGGTGCACTCATGGAGACGTGGCCGGGTGGCCGGCGGGATGCGCGGTCCTGCGGCGCTGCCCGGGGCAGCCGGGTGACCGGCCGGATGCGCTGGCCGCTGTGGCGGGTCGCGGTGGCGGAGCGGTCCATGGAGCCCGCGCTCCGCCCAGGGGACTGGCTGCTGGTGCGCCGCGGCGTGCGGCCGGGCAGGCCGCCGCGCATCCGCCCGGGCCAGCTTGTGGTGGCCAGGCACCCGGGGCGTCCCGGCATGCTGCTGGTCAAGCGCGCGGGGCGGCGGGAAGCTGGCGGGTGGTGGCTGGAGTCCGACAATCCTGCCGCCAGCGCCGTGGACAGCCGCGCGTTCGGCGCGGTATCGCCCGTGCTGATCGAAGGCCGGGTGCTGGCGCGCTACTGGCCGCTGCGCCGATCCCTAGGGACTCACCCTCACACGGACAGCGCGGGTACGCCGGTGGCCCGCCCCGAGAGCGGGGCGGGCCACCGGGACGACGGTCCTTGAGGTCAGCTGTCGGACGCCGCCTCGTGCTCAGCCGACTGGCGGGCGACGATTTCCAGCATGTCCTCGCGGGGCAGCCGGACCGCCTGCGCCCAGTAGTAGATGACCAGGCTGAACGCGGCGATCACGCCGAGGTCCACCCACAGATGCAGGTGGCCGGTGTTGAGCGGCGCGGCGACCGCGCCGCCGGAGTACTGGCCCTGCCAGGAGATGATCCCCATGCCGATCAGGTAGACCGGCAGCCAGGACGCGGCCTTCCAGTGGTCTCCGATCAGCGGCGGGCGGTCCTTGGCGAAGATCAGCCAGGCGCCGATCAGCACGTAGCCGATCACGATGCAGATGCCGAGCTTCCAGATCACCTCCAGGCCCGACCAGTAGATCAGGAAGTTGGCCAGGATGAACGCCAGCGGCGCCAGCACTATCGCGCCGCCCATCCGGTACGGCCGGTTCGCCTCCGGGACCTGGCTGCGGAACGCGCCGAGGGACAGCGGCGCGCCCGCGTACATCAGCACGGCCGCGGAGGTGACCAGCCCGACCAGCGAGTGCCAGCTGGGGAACGGCAGCAGGAAGATGCAGCCGAACACGAACGAGGCGAGCAGGCCGAACCAGGGGACGCCCCTGCGGTCGGTCCAGGAGAAGATCGGCGGGTAGTAGCGGTTCCTGGCCAGGCCGTAGGAGACCCGCGAGGTGGAGGTGAAGTAGATCAGCCCGGTGCCGCCGGGCGAGATCACCGCGTCGAGCCGCAGGATCCACGCCAGCCAGGCGATGCCGGCCAGGCCGGCCACGCCCGCGAACGGTCCGTCCAGGATCTGCGAGTTCGAGATGCCGGCGAACCCGTGCGCGAGCTGGCTGTGCGGCAGCGCGCCGATGAACACGACCTGCAGCAGCGTGTAGATGACGATCGCGATGGCCAGCGCGCCGAGGATCGCCCGCGGCAGGTTCCGCTGCGGGTTCTTGATCTCGCCGGCCAGCTGGTCGGCCTGCTCGAAGCCGAGCAGGGCGAACGCCACGCCCGCCGACGTCGCCGCGAACACGCCCTTGGCCCCGTACGGCGCGAACCCGCCCACGTCGAAGTTGGCGGAATGGAACTGCGTGAACAGCGCGACGATGGCAATGAGCGGGATTGCGATCTTCCACCAGGTGATGCCGCTGTTGACCTTCGAGAAGAGCCGCATCGCGAAGAAGTTCAGCAGGGTGAAGATCGCCATCAGCACGACCGCCATGGCGAATCCGAGCCCGGTCACGTTCCCGCTGTTGCTGTCGTAGATGCCATGCCAGGCATACGAGCCGTACTGCATCACCGCGTAGCACTCGATGGGCGCCACGGTGACCGCCTGTAGCCAGGCGAAGAACCCGAACGAGATCCCGGCCACGGTGCCGAACGCGAAGTGCGGGAACCGCCCCGTCCCCCCGGCGACCGGGTACATGGCGCCGAGCTCGGAATACACGAGCGCGAGGACGGCGAAGATGACGCCGACGCCGACCCAGGCGAGGATGGCCGCGGTCCCGGCCGCCTGGGAGGCGTACAGCGCGCCGAACAGCCAGCCCGAGCCGATCAGCGACGTCTCGGAGGCCCACATGCCCCCGATCAGCCCCATCTCCCGCTTCAGGCCGACGTCAGCTGGCCTTGCGGTGGTAGCCGTGGTCGGCACCGACTCAGTTGCCATGTCGAACCTTCTTTCCGGTCCGGTCCGCATACTTGGGGCATACGCCTGTGAGTACGGCTCATGTTAATGATCGACTCGGGGCATGAGAAGGAGCCGCTTCGCATCTTTTTGATAACGCGGCTCCGGCGATCTAACCACAGCGGCCGTGTAACCCGGGATTGCCGTAACCATCTGTAGATCCAGCAGGCATGAGCCTGTGGGAGCCGATCCCTGTGCGTAACTGAGCGCCGCGAAAATAACCCCGGACAAGCTTCCCGTCCGCGAATATCTCGAAGTGGTCGCCCATTTGGCCACTCCTCCCCGCAGCCGCACGTCGGGTCCGTCGGCGAGATCGCGAGGCAGCGGTTCCCCGGCCGTCACGCGCAGGGTGCAGCGCCCGTGGCTCCTCCTCCGGTGAGCCGGCACCAGCCGTTACGTTACCGACACCGAACCTGCGTCCGGCTGCGCGTCCCTCCGCGGCCCGGCTCGAACCACCCCCGGAGACTGGCTGCCGCCTGCGCGATCGCGGCCCGGCTGGCGTCGAGGCTGCCTGCCATCGTGAAGAACCCGTGTGCCATGCCCGAGTACCGGCTGAGCTTGACGTGGACGCCCTCGTCGGCGAGCCGGCGCGCGTAGGCCTCGCCCTGGTCGCGCAGCGGGTCGTACTCGGCGGTGATCACCAGCGCCGGGGGGAGCCCGGCGAGGCTCGAGGCCCGCAGCGGCGAGGCGAGCGGGTTGGCCGCGTCCTGCGGGCTGGTCAGGTAGTGCTGCCGGTACCATGCGACCGAGTGCCGGTTGAACAGGAAGGGGTCGGTGGCGGCGCGCATCGACCCGTCGTCCGCGAGCTGGTCGGTGTTGGGATAGACGAGGAGCTGGCCGGCGAGGGCCGGGCCGCCCTCCCGCGCTCGCAGCGTCACGGCGGCGGCCAGGTTGCCTCCCGCGCTGTCGCCGCCGGCCGCCAGGCGGGCCGGGTCGGCGCCGATCTCGCTCGCGTGCTCGGCTACCCAGCGCAGCGCCGCGTAGCAGTCGTCGACCGCGCACGGGAACGGGTGCTCGGGCGCCAGCCGGTAGCCGACCACCGCGACCAGGGCGCCGGAGGAGTTCGCCAGGCGGCGGCTGACGCCGTCGGCGGTGTCGATGGTGCCGAGCACCCACCCGCCGCCGAAGAAGTAGAGCAGCACGGGCAGCGGCCCGGCGCCGGCCGGCCGGTACATTCGCAGTGCGAGCTCGCCGCCCGGGCCGCCGATCGTCAGCTCGGCCACATCGAAGACCGGCTCCGGGGCCCCGCCGCCCTGGAGGATCGACGCGAGGTCGGCGGCGCGGGCGTCGGCGAGCGACAGCGCGTACAGGGGCGGAACGTGGTCGCGCTCGCGCTGGTCGCGCACCGCCCGCAACTGCGGGTCCAGGGGCATCGCAGGTTCATCCGTTCTGGTGCCGACTGTCCCGCCGAGCATAAGCTACCAGCCACAGGGACGCTGATGCGGGAGCGGCCCTGCGGCGCGTTCTCGGCGCGGTAGCGCGGTAGCGCGTTAGGAGGCAGCAGGTGGTCGAGTTGGCGCGCGAGACGCTGCACACCTCGGTCACGGACCCGGTGTCGGCCTCGATGAACTTTCTCAACGAGATCGCCATCCGCTTCCCCGATGCGATCTCGCTAGCGGCTGGCAGGCCGTTCGACGAGTTCTACGCGGTCGAGGACGTCGGCAGGTACCTCGACGCGTACGTCGGGCACCTGCGGGCGCAAGGCGCTGGCGAGACGCGCATCCGGCAGACCCTGCTCCAGTACGGGCGGACCAACGGCCAGCTCGGCTCGATGATCGCGCGCACGCTGGAGAACGACGAGGACATCAGGGTCCCCCCCGAGGCGGTCATGGTGACTTCGGGCTGCCAGGAGGCGATGATCATCGCTGTGCGTGGCCTGTGCTCGCGCCCCGGCGACGTCGTCCTGGCCGCCGAGCCCTGCTATCTCGGTTTCACCGGCGCCGCGCGCGTGCTCGGCGTGGACGTCGTCCCCGTGCCCGAGACGGCCGACGGGCTGCGCCCGGAGACGGTCTCGAGGGTGGCCAGGGAGGTGCGCGCCGGGGGCCGGTGCCCCCGTGCGCTGTACGTGGTGTCCAACTTCGCCAACCCCTCGGGCGTCTCGCTACCGGCCGCCACCCGGCGCGCGCTGATCGAGACGGCGGAAGACGAGGACCTGCTGCTGTTCGAGGACGACCCGTACGGGCTGTTCGGGCTGGATGACGAGCGCCCCCCGGCGATGAAGTCGCTGGACACCGGGCAGCGGGTGATCTACCTCGGCTCGTTCGCCAAGTCGGTGTTCCCGGGCGCACGGGTCGGGTTCCTCGTCGCCGACCAGGCGGTCGTGGACTCCTGCGGCGCCCGCAGCCTGCTGGCGCAGGAGCTGTCAACGGTTAAGAGCATGGTCACGGTCAACACCTCGCCGATCGCGCAGGCCGTGATCGGCGGCGTGCTCGTCTCGTCCGGCTACAGCCTGCGCGCGGCGAACCGGGAGAAGGCCGCCTTCTACCGGCGGAACCTGCAGGCCCTGCTTCGCGCCCTGGAGCGCCATTTCAGCGGCACCGCCGTCACCTGGAACGGGCCGGCCGGGGGTTTTTTCGCCGTTGTCAACGCGGGCGTCCGCGCCGACGAGAAGCTGCTCGAGCGCTCGGCCCGGGACTACGGCGTGCTGTGGACCCCGATGAGCTTCTTCTACACGGCAGGCGGCGGCAGCCACGCGATCCGGCTCTCGTGCAGCGCGCTGGCCACGGGCCAGATCGGCGAGGGTGTCCGCAGGCTGGCCGCCCTGATCGCAGACGCCGCCGCATGACTGCCGCGGTCCGGGTCTGGATCGCGCCGGCCGAGCTGTCACCGGACGAGGAGGCCAGGTGCCGCCGGGTGCTCGACGCCGGTGAGCGTGCCCGCGCGGCCGCGCTCGCGAGCATGCCCGACCGGCGCCGGTTCACGCTCGCCCACGCGGCCCTGCGCATGCTGGCCGGCCGCGAGCTGGGCGCGCCGCCCGAGGCGCTCGCCTGGACCAGCGGCCGCCACGGCAAGCCGGTGCTGACGGCCCCGCGGGCGGGGCTGCACACCAACCTGTCGCACTCCAACGGCTTCATCGCCGTGGCCGTCAGCCACGCGCGCCCGGTCGGCGTCGACGTCCAGCTTCTCGTGCCGGGGCTGGACACCGCGGGCATATCCGCGCGGTTCTTCCCGCCGGGCGAGGCCGCTTATGTCGCCGCGGGCGGCGACGCCGGGGTCCGGGCGGACCGGTTCGCGCGGTTGTGGGTCCGCAAGGAGGCGGTCGTCAAGGCCGCGGGCGGCCGGCTGTGGCCCAACCTCAGCATCGCGGTGCACCCCGGCGACCTGGTCGACTGTGCCGAGCCGGCCGGCTGGCACAGGGTGGCCGAGATCACGGCGCCGGCCGGCTACCGGGCGGCGGTGGCGCTCGCCGGCGAGGCGCCCTACGCGGTCGACGTCTCGGACTGGCCGGGCGTCACGGGCGGGTGAACGGGAGCACGGCGCCGTCCGGCGGACGTGTCGTGATTACGCCAAAGAACGGGGCAGAACTCGGGGTCGCCGTAGTCCGGGCGGCCGTCGGGCAGGCGCCGGACCACCGCGTCGTGGTTGTAGGACAGCACCTCGCCGGTGCCGAGCACGAAACGGCGGTAGGCGTTACCGCCGTCCTGCAGGTGCAGGGAGACTGCCTGGCGGGGCCGGCCGCTGGTGTTCGGTCCGCTGCCGTGGTAGGTCCGGCAGTGGTGGAAGCTCATGTGGCCCTTGGGGATGACCATCGGCACCCGGACTATCCCGGCCTGGTTGTACACAGCGTTCTCCTCCAGCAGCCGTTCCAGGTCGGTGGCCGACCGTGCCGCGAAGTGCCTGGTCACCGAGTCGTCCCGGCCGACTTCACGCCACAGGTGGCTGCGGTCGATCATCGTGATCGTGCCCATCTCCTCGCCGCAGTCGTGGAACGGTATGAACGCGGTGAGCATCTTGTCCGAGGTTGACGACGACCAGTAGTGCTTGTCGAAGTGCCACGGCACGATGTTGCTCGGGTGGGCGGCCGGAGGCTTGTAGATCAGCGTCGTCTGGAAGACGCGGATCTCGTCGGCCTGGGCCAGCCTGGCGGCGACCGCGCCGATCAGCGGCTTGCGCAGGACCTTCGCCAGGCCGTCGTGCTCGTAATGGACGTAGTCGTTATGGCGCTGCACGTCCCCGTGCGACGGTTCCCAGTACGCCAGGCTCGCGGGGCGCGCGGGCAGCCTGCGGCTGCGCTCGCCCGCGTAGTACCGCTCGCTCGCCGCGAGAAGGCCGTCGATCTCGGCGTCGGTGAGCAGCTTCTGGCTGAGGTACCAGCCGTGCTCGGCGTAGTGCTCGGCGTCGGCGTCGGTCGGCAGCAGTAACCGCTCCTGTGCCGTCAGCGTGACCGGGGACGTGACAGGGATGCTCACGGGTCCTTCCCTCCTCGTCGAGCCGGCGGCGCCGCAGGCGGGTCATGCCCGGTTGGTGCCGGCCGCCTGGCGGATCTCGGCGAACTCGCGCTCCTTCGCCGCGTAGAGCGCCGGGATGTTGCTCGTGCCGAACGTGCGGGCCCCGTGCCGGTCGATCAGCTCGGTGAAATACGTGCGGCGGATGTGCGTGGACTTGGCGAAGATCTGGTACATCTGGCCCCAGTGATCGCGGTCGACCAGGATGCCGAGCGGCCGCAGCGCCGCCACCGCGATGTCGGTCCCGCCCAGGCGCGCGCCCAGCATGTCGTAGTAGCCGGACGGCGTCACCGCGAAGTCCACGCCCCGGGCGGCGAACGCCGCGACCGCCCGCACGATGTCGTCCGTCAGGTACGCCACGTGCTGCACCCCGGGGCCGTCGTGCCAGGCGAGGAAGTCATCGATCTGGCCGGGGCTGCGGCCGACATCCGGCTCGATGATCGTGAAGGTTAAGCCGCCCGACGGGCTCTGCACCACCTTGGAGCGCATGCCCTGGTCGCCGACCTCGATGTACTCCTGGAAGGTGACCGTGAGGCCGAACACCTCCTCGTGGAAGCGGACGGTGGAGTCAAGCTGGCCGGCCGGCACGCACAGCGCCGCGTGGTCGATGCTGCGGAGCAGGTCGTGATCTGCGGCGCCGTTCGCGTCCGGCTCGGCCTCCATCATGATCGCGCCAGGCTGGAATCCAGCGCCGTGGCGGTCGCGTTCAACCAGCCGGTAGACGACGTCGCCGAAGCCGGCGATCTCCGCGGTGACGACCCGGGTCTCGTCGTTCTCCCAGGCGCGGGGCCGGCCAACGCCGGTGCCCCCGGCGGCGGTCACCTCCGCGTAGGCGGCGGCGGCACTGTCGGTGCGCAGCGCGGTCACCGCAGCGCCGTCGCCGTGCCTGGCCACGAACTGGCTCGCGGGATGGCTGGCGTGCAGGCCCGAGGTCAGTAGCAGCCGGATGTCACCCTGGCCGAGCAGGACGCTGCGCTGCCCCGCCAGCCCCGTCTGCGGCCCGCCGTGGCCGTAGACGCGGAATCCCCACGCGGCGCACAGGGACTGCGCCGCCTGACGCGCGTCACCCACATAGAACTCGATGTGGTCGAGGCCGAGGATGTTGATTGCTTACCGCCTTCCGGGTTCGCCGGTCACCAGAATCGCCGCGCCGCGGTCGCGGTCGTCGCCGGTCACCGCGATGTCGACGCGCGCGATCAGGACCTCGTCACAGTCCGCGTCCTCGATGAGCGTCGCGGCCACCTCCAGCCCGGTGCCGATCCCGCCGACGCACACGACCGGCCCGGTCAGTCCCCACCGGGCGGCCAGGTGGCCGACCACGGCGTTCGGCACCGCCTGGAAGAACAGCAGCGGGCTTACCCGCTGGCCGGCGTCGACCGCCTCGGCGACCCGGGTGGCGGTGGTCACGTCGCCGAGGGCGCTCACGATCACGACGGCCGTGACGCGGCCCGGTGCCGGCGGCCCGCCGCGCCCGCGCAGCACCCGGTCGGCGACCTCGGCCAGCAGCGGGCTGAAGGAGGACCAGATGAAGCCGGCCAGCGGCTTGACCTCGTTGTCGGCCCCGGTCCCGGGCCAGGACGCGGCCGCGCTGACAGCCAGGCCGGCCGCGGCAGCCGCCGCGCGCAGGTCGGCGGAGCCGGGGGAAGCGGCCGGCGCGGGGAGTGTCATGACAGGCCGAGCACGAGGGCGGTGTTCGCCCCGCCGAAGGCGGAGTTGACGCTCATCGCGTACTGGGGAGCCGCCGCGAGAGCCGTGCCCAGGACCAGGCGGAGGCGGCAGGAGTCGTCCGCGCCGAGGAAACCCGCGTTGACCGGGAGCATGCCCTTGCGGGCCGCCAGCAACGTGACGACCAGCTCGAGCACGCCGGCCGCCTCCAGCGCCTGGCCGTGCAGCGATTTCGTGGAACTGACCGGGACCGTCGCGATCGCGCCGCCGAGCGCCAGCCGCAGCGCGCTCGTCTCAGCCGGGTCGCTGTCGCGGGTGCCCGACCCGTTGGCGTTGACATAGCCGAGCCGTTCCGCCGGGATGCCGGCCCGCTGCAGCGCGGCCGTGACCGCGCGCGCCAGGCCGCGGCCCTCCGGGTGCGGCTGGCAGGGGTGGTAGGCGTCGCCGGCCCGGCCCCAGCCGGCGATCCGCGCCAGGGCCGGCCCCCGCCGCGCCCGCACGGCATGGCCCGACTCGACGACGACCGCGGCCACGCCGTCGCCCAGCAGCAGGCCGCGCCGCCCGGAGCTGAACGGGCGCACCCGGCCGTCGTCGGCGAGCACGCGCCCGGCATCGAACAGCGCGAACTGGTCGCTCTCGACCAGGTACCCGCCGGCCACTACGACCCGGTCCGCGCGTCCGCGGGCTATCATCGCGGCCGCGTCGGCGATCGCGGTGCTCGCGGCCACGCACGCCGACGTGTACGAGCGGGTGCGCTGCTCGGCGAGGCCGCAGCCGCGGGCCACCGCGGCCGCGAACGCGTCCGGCCCGAGCCGGTGCTGGTCGGCCCCGGGGGCGCGGGCGATCGCCGGGTCACCGTGCATGGCCAGGAAGAGGGCGGTCCGGGCGCGGCTGCGGGACGGCAGGCAGGCGTCGTCGCACGCCTCGCTGACGACACGGATGACCTCGGTGAGCAGCACCGGAAGGCCGGGCATCGTGGCGGCGACGCGGACCCGCCGCCCGGCGACGTCGAACCGCTGCACGGCCGCGAAGGCGGGCAGGCCGGACAGCACGCCGGCCAGCAGGGTCTCGGCGCCGCGGCCGTACGCGGACGCGGCGGCGGTGCCGGTCACGACAGCCGCGCCCGCGCCCCTGCGGGCGCCGGTCCCCGGACCAGCCGGCCGGTCAGTCACGCGGGGTCCCGAGGTTCAGATCCCGGAGCACTTCCACCGCGCCGGTGACGGTCGCCATGCGGACGAACATGTCGTCGTCGATGTCGAGCACGCCGTAACGCTGCTCGACCTGGTGCAGCAGCCAGGCCAGTTCCAGGGAGCTGATCGTCTCGGGAACCTGGTCTGGCTGGCGGTCGCCGTAGGTGGCGAGCATCGCCACGACATCGCAGCGCTGCGGTCCGCTGGACACGGTTGCGATTCCTTTCCGCGTTGGGCTGGTTTCGGTACCCTCAGCCGGAGCCGTCGGTGTCCGTGCGGGATACCGGAACGGGGGAGGCCGCTGGCGCGGCTTCGCGCAGCACGGCGGCGTCGCGGACAAGCTTCCCGGTGGCAGTGCGCGGAAGCTGCCCGACCGCGTGCAGCCGGCGCGGCCGCTTGTAGCCGGCGAGCCGGGTCGCGATCTGGGACTCGACGGCCGCCAGCTCAGCTCCCTGGTCGAGCATCAGGTACGCCTCGATCGCGGAGTCGAGCACGACGACGGCCCCGGCGACGCCGGGGAGGGCGACAAGGGCGTGCTCGACCTCGGTCAGGTCGACCTTGAGGCCGCCGACCGAGACCTGGGAATCCAGGCGGCCGAGGATTCGGACCAGCCCGGTCCGGGGATCGACGCTGCCGGCGTCCTTGGTGTGCAGCCAGCCGTCCGACCAGCGGGCCGGCTCGGCGGTGCCGAGGTACGGCGACGCTGGCAGCGAGACCAGCAGTTCCCCGGCTTCTTCGCGGACGGTGAGGCCGGGTGCCGGCATCACCGCCGGCCGGTTGGCGCCGAACAGGTCGGTCGCGATGACGCCGACCTCGGTCATGCCGTACATGTTGCCCAGGCGAACACCATAACGTTCGGTGAACGCGGCGTAGACGTCGCCCCGGACGAGTTCGCCTCCGGTGGTCATGCCGGTGAGCTGGGGCAGTTTCGGCGGGTTCCGCACCGTCGACAGCAGCTCGATGTGGAAGGGAACGCCCAGCACAGTGGTCGGCCGCGAGCCCGCGGCAACGGTGGCGAGGATGCCCTCGGCCGTCGTCCGCGGCGGGAGAGTCAGGTTGACGCCCGCGTGCAGGCTGTAGAGGAGGCCGCCGACGAGCCCGAGCACGTGCACCATCGACGCGAGCGACACGATGCGCTCGCCGCGGCGGGGGACGCCGTCGATCAGCGTGTAGCGCGCAATTTCCTCGACGAGGTTCGCCGCGTCCCGGCCGATGATCTTCGATGGGCCCGTCGACCCGGAGCTAAGCTGGATGACCGCGTGGGTCGTGACGGCGGGCCGGCCTGGGTACCTGCGCAGGCGCTCGCTGACCCCGGTGAAGCCCCGTAACGGGCCGCACGCCGAGTTCCCGGCTGTGACGACGACCTGCGGCAGCAGCGTTCGCAGTGCGCCGTCCACCTCGTAGGGCGTCAGGCGGTGGTCAAGCAGGGACGCCTGCGCGCCGATCTTCCATGAGGCGAGCAGGTTGGTGATGAACGAGACCGAGGGCGGCAGGCACAGCGCGACCGCTCCGCCGCGCCGCAGGCCGACGTTGGCCAGCGCGCGGCGGCGGTCGGCCACAAGCCGACGCAGCCCGGCCCGGGTCATGGGCTCGTCCAGGTGCAGGCAAACCTCTTCGTCGGCGCCCATAAGGAGCACCTCGTCCACCCACTCCGGTTCCAGCTGCGGGTAAGCGCCTCCGGTCACCACGCATCACCCGCCCCGCCCCGCTATGACCAGCGTCTTTACCTCCCCGAGACAATCGCCCAGGCGATTTGTTAAGGCGCGGTAAAAGAGCCGAAGTCAACGATCTCGTGCAGATACCCGCGATGGTGGCTTCCGGCTAATAGCAGTATTCCGATTAGTAGTAATCTAATCTGATTGCGCCCACCTGACAAGGGTCCGGAAAGGGTCGCGGATTTCTCGCGCCCGACCGGGCGGATGTCACCGTGGTCGGCGCGCTCCGGAACGCCGCCGGCCCGTCGGCGGCCGCACCGGGGCAGCCTTGGGGCTAGCCCGCGGCGGAGGAAGCCGAGTATCCGGTGGCCGAACGCCTGTGGTTGGGCAGCGTGGTCACGTTTGCCTTGTTGGCGCAGTGTTTGATGCAGTAGCGGCTGGTCCGGCTGGGTCCCGCGTCGACGAAGGCGCTCGCGCAGTCGGGGATCGCGCAGATGCCGAGATGATTCGGCCCGAACTGGGCTACGACCGCTGCTAGCCCGTAGACCGCGGCCGCCGCGTACCGGTCGCAGACCGATCCGCTCTCGTCGAGGTGCAGGTGCCAGTGCGAGCGGTCGTGGCGCACCAGTACCGGACGGGTGGGAAACTGCACAAGCAGCGCGTTCAGTCGCTCCGCCGCCGCGGCGTGATCGCGCTGGGCGGTCGCGGCGAAGACCGCCGTGAGCTCGGTCCGGAGCATCCGCAAGGTATCGAGGTCATGATGGGTCCACGGCCCCCGCAGGTGCGGGTATTCGGCCATGAACGCACCGAAGGCGTCGGTGTTGCCCAACTGGTCGGTATCGCTATCGACGCCAACGGCCGTGTTCACTAGGTGCACCGCCAGCTGGGCATAGGACGTTAGATCCACTGCGGTCCTTAGCTGCGGGAGATCGGGCGTCGCTTCCCGCCGAAAGTATGCCACAAGACAGCGCTGGCCGCCCTTGCCTTTACGTTACATATCGCCGCCATGCGTCCCCATAGGGTGACACTTCCGTGTCGCGCGGCGCACCGGCGCGGCGCTAGGGTCCCTAGCATGTTTGCTGTCACGGCGGCGCGCATCGACGCCGACGACCCGCTGGCCGGAGTTGAGCTCGGGGAACACGCGGAGCCGGTACCGCCGGAAGGATGGACCACGGTCACGGTCAAGGCAGCCTCGCTCAATCACCACGACGCCTGGACGCTGCGCGGTGTCGGAATCTCGCCGGACCGGCTGCCGATCGTGCTCGGCTGCGACGCCGCGGGGCTGGACTCCGACGGCAACGAGGTGGTGGTGCACGCGGTGGTCTCCGGCCCCGGGGCGGTGGGTGACGAGACCCTGGACCCGTCCAGGTCCCTGCTGTCCGAGCGCTACGACGGGACATTCGCGCAGCGTGTCGCGGTACCCCGGCGCAACCTGCTGCCCAAGCCCGCCGTGCTGTCCTTTGCGCAGGCCGCGTGCCTGCCTACGGCGTATCTGACCGCTTACCGGATGCTGTTCGAGAAGTCGGGCGCGCAGCCCGGCGCCACGGTCCTGGTCCAGGGTGCGGGCGGAGGCGTCGCTACCGCGCTGGTGCTGCTCGGCCGGGCGGCTGGCTACCGGGTCTGGGTGACCAGCCGCAGCGAGGCCAAGCGGGCCCGGGCGGTCGCGCTCGGCGCGGACCAGGCGTTCCCGGCGGGCGCTCGGCTGCCGGAGCGCGTGGACGCGGTCATGGAGACGGTCGGCGAAGCGACCTGGGCGCACTCGCTGCGCGCGCTCAGGCCGGGCGGGACGATCGTGACCTCCGGCGCGACCAGCGGGCCGATGCCGCCGGCCGACCTGAACCGGGTCTTCTTCCTGCAGCTATCGGTGGTCGGATCCACGATGGGCACCCGCGATCAGCTCGGGCGGCTGCTGCGGTTCTGCGAGCAGACGGGCGTCCGGCCGCTGATCGACCGCGAGCTTCCGCTCCCCGCGGCGCGTGACGGCCTGGCAGCCATGATTTCCGGCGAGCTTTTCGGCAAGGTGGTGCTCACGCTGTAGCCGGGCGTGGCGGGACCCCAGGCCGCCGGCCGCCACCTTGGCCGGCGGCGTTCAGGAGTCGGGGGAGCCGCCGCGTTCAGGATCTTTGTCCGGTTTAGGCTGGTCCGCATGGCGGGCGGCGCCGAAGACCTCTTCCTTGATCCGGGTCAGCGCGTCCTCGAGGATCGACCGCAGGTCACCGAGGGCGTTCTCGCCGACGGACTCGGTGCTCCATGCTGCTTTGCGCAGGTCCCTGGCGAAGTCGACGGCCAGTCGCTCCAGGTCGCGCAGTAGCGTGGCGTCCAGGCCCGCATGCCCGGGCCAGCCGCGGCCGCCCGGCCCCCAGGGGCGCTCGCCGGGCCGCCCGCGCCATCCGGTCCAGCCCGGCCAGTTCTGCGTCGAGGCCCAGTCGGCCCAGTGGGCCTGCCGGGCAGCGTCTCTCGCGTCCGCCGCGCTGCCCTGGGCCTGCTTCCTGCCCTGCCTCGCCTCGTCCCTGGCGCGCCTGGCGCTCTCCCGCACCTCGTCCCGGGCCCGCCTGGCCTGCTCCCTGGGGTCCTCGCGGCTGCTGGCGCGCATGTCCTTCGCCACGAAGGTGAGCTCCTCGCGCAGGTTGCGGACCGTGTCCCGGACGTCCTCGCTGACCTCGCGGGCAATGTCGCGCACCGACTGGGTGAGTTCCGCCTCGAGCTCGGCCAGGTCGTCGAGGCGCCCCTGGATCTCTTCCCGCCCCTTGTCGGTAATCCGGTAGACCTTCTTGCCGTCGACCTCGTCGTGGGTGACCAGGCCCTCTTCCTCGAGCCTGGCCAGGCGCGGGTAAATGGTTCCCGGCGAGGGGGAGTAGACGCCGAGGAACCGGTCTTGCAGTAGCCGGATCACCTCGTAGCCGTGCCGCGGTGCCTCATCGAGCAGCTTGAGCAGGTAGAGACGGAGCCCGCCGTGCCGGAAGACCGGGCTCACCGCGATTCTCCCGGCTCGGCCGGCCGATCTACCGGGCCTTCCGGGACGGAAGGCTCCGGGACGGAAGGCTCCGTGACGGGTGCCTCGCCGGAGCCAGACCCGACCCGGGCCAGCAGCGTCACGTCGCCGGTCATGCTGGTCACGTTGAGGTTCGCCGATCCTGACCCGATGGTCGCGCTCACGACGGCGGGCCCCGGGCCCGGGGCAGCGCTCATGCCGTCGAAGCTGCTGCGGACCTGGCCGGCCGTGGACCGCAAGTCCACCTTCGCGCTGGCGGAGGCCGGCAGGCGGACGGCCACGTCACCCGAGACCGTGTTCACCTTCAGCCCGCCCCGGTCATGCAGGTCGATGTCCGCCGTCACCTGGCCGCTGACGGTCTTGGCGGCAAGGCTGCGGACCGCGCCCCCGGCCAGGGTCAGGTTACCGGAGACCGAGTTGAACGCGATCTCGCCGTCGATGTCGCGCGCCTCCAGGTCTCCGGACAGCGTCTTGCAGTCCACGCTGCCAATCACGCCATCTAGCGTGATGTCTCCGGAGACGCTTTTGGCGGATATATTCGCGGAGATTCCGGACACGATGGCGCTGGCAGTGACCACGCCGACCTGTGTCGGGCAGTCAGGCGGCACGGTGACCGTGACGTCAGCGCGGTGCCGCTGCGGGCGCAGCCAGCCGAGCAGCCCGTCCCATTGCAGGTCCTCATAGCTGATCGTGAGGATCCCGGCCTCGTGCGTTACCAGCAAGGGCTGGCCGACCTGGTTGGCGATGTCGAGTGATGGCGCGTCCTGGCTGGCCAGAATGGCGACGGATCCCGAGATCACCCGTACCCTCAGCGCGGCGACGTCTGGCAGGTCGAGGGTCCTGGGAGAGTCGATGGTCCAGCGCGGCATCGCGGTCCTTCCTCGCGGGCCGGCGCGCCTGCCTGCGGCGGGCACTGCCGGGCCGGGAACGGTTACGTACATACGATATATCGTGTTCACAAGTGGTCAAGATCGATCATGGGCGGCGGGCCTGCCGCGGGCGCCCCGGGAGCTACTCCTCGTCCTCGTCCAGGCGCGCCAGCCAGCTAGCGAGCCGGTCGACCGGAACCTGCGCATCGGGGTGCAGGTCGATGAACTCGCGTAGCCTCTGCGCCAGCCAGGCCAGGGTGACCTGGTCCTCTCCGCGCCGCTCCTCCAGCTCCTCCAGTCCGCGGTCGGTGAAGTACATGAGCTAGCCGGCTTCGGGCGGTGCGCCGTGGGGCGGTGCGCCGTGGGACAGGGCCGTCTCGACCAGGTGCGCCTGCTCCTGTCCGTGGGCCCTGGCGGAGCCGCCGGCAGGCGCCGAGGATGCCGGGAGCGACACCGGCCGCACCGGCCGCCCCAGCAGCCCGGGCAGCCGCAGCGCCATGTACGGCCACGCGCCCATGTTGGCCGGCTCCTCCTGCACCCACATCACCTCCTGCGCTGCCGGGTACCTGGCCACCTCCGCGGCGAGTTCGTCGGCAGGCAGCGGGTACAGCCGCTCGGCGCGGACAATCGCGATATCGCCGCGGCCATCGGCCGCGCGCCGCTGCGACAGGTCGTAGTAGACCTTGCCGGAGCAGAGCAGGACCCGGCGGACGGCCGCGGAGTCGAGTGGCTCCTGCTCGCCCAGCACGGGCCGGAACGACCCGCCGGTGAAATCCGCCGTCGGCGAGGTAGCCGTCTTCAGCCGCAGCATCGACTTGGGAGTCGCCACGATCAGTGGCTTCACCCGGCTGGACAAAGCCTGCCAGCGCAGCAGGTGGAAGTAGTTGGCCGGGGTGCTCGGCACCGCGACGGTCATGTTGTCCTGCGCGCACAACGCGAGGAACCGCTCGATCCGGGCCGAGGAGTGATCCGGGCCCTGGCCCTCATAGCCGTGCGGCAGCAGCAGTACCACTCCTGAGCGCTGCCCCCACTTCTGCTCGCCGGAGCTGATGAACTCGTCCAGGATCGTCTGCGCGCCGTTGGCGAAGTCACCGAACTGGGCCTCCCAGCACACCAGGGCGTCGGGCCTGGCGACCGAGTAACCGTACTCGAATCCCACGGCCGCGAACTCCGACAGCAGTGAGTCGTAGGCGTGGAACTTGGCGGTCGCAGAGTTGAACGCCCGCAGCGGCGTGTACTCCTCGCCGGTATGCCGGTCCACGAGCACCGCGTGCCGCTGGCCGAACGTGCCCCGCCGGGTGTCCTGGCCGACCAGCCGCACGGCATGGCCGTCGATGAGGACGCTGCCGAACGCCAGCAGCTCGCTGGTGGCCCAGTCAACCTCGTCCCGCTCGACCATGACGGCGCGCCGGTGCAGTTGCGGCGCCAGCCTCGGATGCGGGGTGAAGCCGTCGGGCAGGTTCACCTGCGTGTCGATGATCTGCTTGACGACTTCGTCGGTGATCGCCGTGGGCGTCAGCTCGTGGTCGGCGGGCTGCCGGGCCTGGGCCTGCGGCGGGACCACCGCGCCCGGCTCGGCGGGCCGGTCGGCAGCTTCCCTGGTCTCGGTGAAGGCGCGTTCAAGTTCTTGCTGGTAGTCTCGCAGCGCCTGCTCGGCCTCCTCCAGGGTGATATCGCCGCGCCCGATCAGGGACTCGGTGTAGAGCTTGCGCACCGACCTCTTCGCATCGATCATGTCGTACATCAGCGGCTGGGTGAATGACGGGTTGTCCGCCTCGTTGTGCCCGCGCCGCCGGTAGCAGATCATGTCGATGACGACGTCCTTCTTGAATTCCTGGCGGTAGGCATAGGCCAGCTTGCCGACCCAGACGACAGCCTCCGGGTCGTCCCCGTTGACGTGGAAGATGGGTGCCTGGATCATGCGGGCAACGTCTGTGGAGTACACGCTCGACCTGGAGTACTCTGGCGCGGTGGTGAAGCCCACCTGGTTGTTCACCACGATGTGCACGGTGCCGCCGGTCCGGTAGCCGCGAAGCTGGGACAGCTCGAGCGTCTCCGCCACCACGCCCTGGCCGGCGAAGGCCGCATCGCCGTGGATCAGCACCGGCAGCACGGTGAACCCGGGCTCGCCCATGTCGATCACGTCCTGCTTGGCCCGGACGACTCCCTCGAGCACCGGGTCGACCGCCTCCAGGTGGCTGGGGTTGGCCACCAGCGAGGTGGGGATCTGCGACCCGTCGCCGGGCGAGTAGCTGCCCTCGGCACCGAGGTGGTACTTGACGTCGCCGGATCCGTGGGTGCTGGCCGGGTCCAGGTTCCCCTCGAACTCCTGGAAGATCTGGGCGTAGGACTTGCCCACGATGTTGGCGAGCACGTTGAGCCTGCCCCGGTGCGCCATGCCGATGACGGCCTCGTCCAGGTGCTCCTGCGCGGCCTCGGTCAGCACGGCGTCCAGCAGCGGGATCAGCGACTCCGCGCCCTCCAGCGAGAAACGGCGCTGCCCGACGAACTTGGTCTGCAGGAACATCTCGAAGGCCTCGGCGACGTTCAGCCTGGACAGGATCCGCACCTGCTCATCGTGGTCCGCCCGGCCGTGCGGCCGCTCGATCCGTGCCTGCAGCCACGCCCGCTCCTGCGGGTTTTGCATGTGCATGTACTCGATGCCGACCGTGCGGCAGTAGGAGTCGCGCAGCACGCCGAGTATCTCCCGCAGCTGCATCCGCGGCTTGCCGCCGAACCCGCCGGTGGCGAACTCCCGCTCCAGGTCCCAGAGGGTCAGCCCGTGCTGGTTGATGTCCAGGTCCGGATGCTTGCGCTGCTTGTACTCGAGGGGGTCGGTGTCGGCCATGAGGTGACCGCGCACCCGGTAGGCGTGGATCAGCTCATGCACGCGCGCGGCCTTGCTGATGTCATCCTCGTGGCCGGCCGGGATGTCCTGGACCCAGCGGACGGGCTCATAGGGGATCCGCAGCGACTGGAAAACCTCGTCGTAGAAGCCGTGCTCGCCGAGCAGCAGCGATCCCGCGGCCCGCAGGAATTCCCCGGACTGCGCGCCCTGGATGATGCGGTGGTCGTAGGTGGAGGTGAGAGTGACCGTCTTGCTGATCGCCAGCCTGGCGATGGTCTCTTCGGACGCTCCCTGGTAGGCGGCGGGGTAGTCCATCGCGCCCACGCCGACGATGCACCCCTGGCCGGCCACCAGCCGCGGCACCGAGTGCTCGGTGCCGATCGTGCCCGGGTTGGTCAGGCTGATCGTGGTGCCGGCGAAGTCCTCGACAGCCAGCTTGCCGGAACGTGCCTTGCGGACGACTTCCTCGTACGCCATCCAGAACTGACGGAAATCCATCCCCTCGGCGGCCTTGATGCTGGGCACGAGCAGCTGCCGCGATCCGTCGCCCTTGCGCACGTCGATGGCCAGGCCGAGGTTGACGTGCCCAGGCCTGAGCAGGACCGGCTTGCCGTCCGCTTCGGCATAGGAATCGTTCATCTCCGGCACCAGGGCCAGCGCCCGGACCAGCGCATAGCCAATGAGGTGCGTGTAGGACACCTTGCCCCCGCGTCCGCGGGCGAGATGGTTGTTGATCACTATGCGATTGTCAACGAGGAGCTTGGCTGGCACCGCCCGCACGCTCGTCGCGGTGGGAACGCTCAGGCTCGCGATCATGTTCACCGCGGTGCGGGCCCCCGCCCCGCGAAGCCGGACCTCGGTCACCCCGGCCGGGGCCGGCTCGGCAGCCGCCGCCGTGGATGGTGCCGGGGGAGCCGGGGCGGGCGGAGCGGCTCCCGGCCCGGCGGGCGGAGCGGCTACGGGCGGCATGGCGGCGGGCGGCGCGGCGGCGGGGGGCGTGGTGGCTTGCGGCGTGGCGGCGTGCGGGAGGGCAGCCTGCGGGGCGGCTGGCCGGGCGGCCGCTGCGGGCGGCTTGGGGTGGTAATCGGCGAAGAAGTTCCACCAGGCCCGGTCCACCGAGCCAGGATCTGCCAGGTACCGCTGGTAAAGCTCATCTACCAGCCACTCGTTGGGCCCGAAGTCAGTGCTTCCCGGGTTACCGTCGCCTGCGGCGGGAGTCTGCTCCCCGGGAACTTCGGGCCTGCCATTCGCTTGCGCGGTCAGGTCCGCGGCCGACGGGGACTCAGCAGACACGGCTGACATCGCCCTCTTCCGAAGCTGGATTAATTGTCATTTCCGCACACCAGGCTACCCGGCGGTGCGTCGTCGGGTGGGCCGGCCGTGACCGGGTCCTGGCAGGTCAGCCGGAGAGGCGGTCCCTGCCGTGCGGCTCGAGCCAGCTGACGAACGGGCCCTTGGGCACGATTCGTGATGGGTTGACCCAGCTCTGAGTCTGATAGTAGTGGCGCTTGATCTGGTCGAAGTCGGTGGTCTCGCCGAACCCGGGCCGCTGGTACAGATCCCGCGCGTACCCCCAGAGATGGGGGTAGTCGATGAGCCTGCGCAGGTTGCACTTGAAGAGGATGTAGTACACGGCATCGAACCGGGCCAGCGACGGGAACAACCGTACATCCGCCTCGCACAGCTTGCTGCCGAGCAGGAACCTGCGTCGTGACAGCCGCTCGTCGAGTGCGTCCATCGTCGCGAACAGGGAGTCGAACGCCTCCTCGTAGGCCGCCTGAGTGGTTGCCAGCCCCGCCTTGTACACGCCCACGTTGACCGCGTGGTAGATCAGGGTGGCGATCGCCTCGATCTCCCGGCGCTGGGCGGCAGGGTAGAGATCGGCCGAGCCGGGCCGGTGGTAGCCGGTGAACTCGGTCTCGAACATGACCGTGATCTGCGGCACATCGTTGCTGACGATCCGCTGCGTCTGGGTGTCCCAGATTAAGGGCAGCGTGCACTTGCCCTGGTACCCGGGATCTGTGACCAGGTAAAGCTCGGAGAGGAACTGCGCTCCGGTGACCGGGTCCCGGCCGCCGTGGCGGTCAGGGAACCGCCAGCCCCGCTCGCCCGAGATCGGGTCGGTCAGGCTCAGGCCGATGACCCGCTCAAGCCCCAGCAGGCTGCGGACAATGAGCGCTCTGTGAGACCAGGGGCAGGCGAGCGAAGCATACAGTTGGTAACGACCGGGTTCTGCCAGGTAGCCACTCGATCCGTCCCCTGTGATCCGCCCCGTGACGGTTCCCTGATGGCGCGTGAACCCGCCCGTGGACGTCGCTGAGGTCGGCTGAGGCATGGATGGCATCACCATCCCTTCGGGGCTGTGCGACGGTGCATGGGTTCCTATCTACTAGAAAAGGGTCTGCGGGGCCACGGTTCCACTAGACCACGGCAAGCTTGGGCGGACCACGGCAGGGCGCCGGGTTGCACCTGTGTCCTGCGGACACTTTGCCTGGCGCGGGTCCGGTGCAGCGTCCCGGCGCGGAAGGGGCATGCGGTGAGCTTGGTGCTCAGCGGGCTGATCCACCTCAGCGGCTGGGTGGCCTTTGCGGTGATCGCGGTACTCGTCTTCGGCGAGACCGCCGTCTTGCTCGGTTTCGTGCTGCCCGGGGAGACCGCCGCTGTCCTGGGAGGCGTGCTGGCAGGTCGCGGCCATCTGTCGCTGCCGACCCTGGTCGCTGTGGTCGTGGGTCAGGTGCGTCTGGTCATGGCCTGCCGAACAGGTCATCCCGCCGGTGCTCCAGGCTCGGCAGGCCTGTCCTGACCTCGGCCGTTAGCTTGGTGTCCACCTCGCCCACGGCGATGCCCCGCCTGGGCCCGAGATCCAGCCTGACCGTGCCCATAGGGTCCACGAGCATGCTGCGCCCGACACCCGTGGGTGCGCGGGTCGCGGGCTCCTGCGGGTCAGGCACCTGGTCGACCGCGGCGACCCACACTGTGTTCTCGATCGCCCGTGCGCGGGTGAGCGTGACCCAGTGTTCCTCCTTGAACAGCCCGGCGGCCCAGCCGGCCGGGACCACCATCAGGTCGGCACCTCGGGCGGCCAGCGCCCGGGCTTGTTCGGGAAACCGGATGTCGTAGCAGATCAGCAGTCCGACGCGGAGGCCGTCCAGGCCGGTGACGATCGGCTCGTCACCCGCCGCGACCTGATCGGACTCCCGCTGGCCCAGCGCATCGAACAGGTGGATCTTCCGGTACGCAGCGGCCAGGCGGCCCCGGCCGTCGAACGCGACGGCGGTGTTGTACACAAGGCCGCCGGGTCCGGGCTCGAAGACTCCGGCGACCAGGGCGATTCCGTGGTCCCGCGCGGCCTCGGAAAGGCCATGGCAGAACGCGCCATCGGTAGGTTCCGCGACCGCCCGCAGGTCGGTCCCGAACCGTGCTTGCGTTCCTTCGGGGAAGACGGCCAACTGCGCCCCGGCCGCCGCGGCCTCGGCGAGAGCAGCCTTCGCCCGGCCGAGATTGACCGATGGATCGGAACTGACCGGCACCTGGCAGAGCGCGACCCGCATGGTCGCAGCGTACGGCACAAACCGCCTGTACCTCCAGGTGAGCGTGCCCCGCGCCGGCGAACACGGGCCTGGGATCGTTGCCGGCCAGCCCCGCCACCCGCTGCGGCGCCTTTCGATGCTGATCGACGCGCTGGAAGGCAAGCACCCGCGCCGGGCAGTCCCGAGGCATCGGCGGGCCTCCGCGGGAACCGGGCGATTCTGCCGCGAGCGTCCAGCCGGTTATTGTTTGCGCGTGATCGCGCTCCTCCTGGCTGGTGTCGCGGTCGGTCTCTCGAACCTGGCCGCAGCCATAGGCATCGGCGTCGCCGGAGTGACCGCCCGCATCCGGCTGCGGGTTGGCGTCGTGTTCGGCGCCTTCGAGTCGGGGATGCCGGTCGTCGGGCTGCTGATCGGCCATCGGTTGGCTGCCGACCTGGGCCAGGCCGTGCGCTGGCCCGGGGCCGTCCTGCTGATGGTGGTCGGTGCGCAGAGCCTGATGCGGTCGATTCGAGACGGCCGCAGGAGCGCCGCACGGGGCACCGCAGCCAACCGCGGTGTCGCGGCTGGCGGTGTCGCGGCGGACGGTGTCGCGGCGGACGGTGTCGCGGCTGGTGGTGTCGCGGCCAGCGGTGCATCACACAGCGGTACGGTGAATTCCCTCGCCGTTCATTCACCGGGCCTTGGCCGCCTCCTGGTGAGCGGCCTGGTGCTCAGCATGGACAACCTGGTGGTCGGCTTCGCCCTGGGCACCTACGGGATCGGCATCGCCTTCGGGGCGATCCTTATCGGAGCGATCAGCGTGACCATGTCCCTGGCTGGCCTGGAGCTTGGCGGCATGCTCGGCCGATGGGCTGGCCGCCGAAGTGAGCAGATGAGTGGCCTGATCCTGATCCTGGTCGGAGCGGCCATCGCCGGGGGCGCCTTAGGCTAGGGCTAATCCTCGAGTCTCAGCGCGGCCTTCGGGCAGGACATGACCGCGTGCCGCACAGCTCCGGCGAGGTCTGGTGGGATCTCGCCCGACTGGATGTGCAGCTGGTCGTTGTCGTCCACCTCGAACACTTCGGGCACCAGGCCCGCGCACACCGCGTTGGCCTCACAGGCGTCGCGGTCGACTTGCACCTTCAACTGCCGGTCTCCCCGGATACGCACGGCTTACGGACTACAGTAGTACGGGGTGGAGCATGTCCCGGCTCGCGCGAGCAAGCGGCGGGCGGGACACTGGCAGGCATGCGGAACGGCTTCCCTGCCTCACTCGCCCGAGCCGCCGAATCGGCCAGGGGCTTCATGCCTGCGCCCGAGGGCATGGCGCTCTACGACACAGCCGCCGCCTACGCCTGCCGAGGTCCTGTGGCCGAAATCGGGACCTACTGCGGCAAGTCGACGATCTACCTGGCCGCTGCGGCCCGAGCGGCGGGCGAGATGGTGGTCACCGTTGACCATCACCACGGCTCAGAGGAGAACCAGCCTGGCTGGGAGTATCACGACGCCGGGCTGGTCGATCCGGCGACCGGGCGGTTGGACACGCTGCCGCACTTCAGGTCCACCATCGCCGGCACCGGCCTGGAAGACAACATCATCGCCATCGTGGGCAGGTCCGCCGCCGTGGCCAGGCTGTGGCGGACGCCGCTCGGGATGCTGTTCATCGACGGCGGGCACACCGACGCCGCGGCCACAGCCGACTACGAGGGCTGGGCGCCGTGGGTGTTGCCCGCCGGCGCGCTAGCCATCCACGACGTCTTCCCCGACCCCGCAGACGGCGGCCAGGCACCGTACCGGATCTACCTGCGTGCGCTGAAATCGGGCGCGTTCAGGCAGGTGCGGGTGGAGGGCTCGCTACGGGTTCTGGAACGTACCGGGCAGGGGATCGGCTGAGCTGCCGGGTGACCGGCCGTTCTCGGGCTTCTCGCATCCGCACGCAGCGGCGTCTACCGGTGAGCCTACCGCCCACCGGGCGGATGCCCCCGCGAAGATTCCTGACCCTTCGCTGCCCCCGGAGAGCGCGTCGGCGGCCAGTACGACCGCGGCAGCGGTCCAGCTACTTTGCTCGTCGGGGAAATGCCTCCGGTTGGCGAACTGCCAGCCAGTCCAGTAACCGCCGCTCGGGTGACGCAGATGCTGAGCCTGGTCGAACATGTCCAGCGCGCGAGAGTGATCGCCGATGGCGTCGAGGGCCAGCGCGAGCTCGCAGGTCTCGGCCCCGGTGACCCACGGCTGGTCGCTGACGCACCTGATGCCCAGGCCGGGTACGGCGAACATGGCCCATCCAGCGGCCAGCCGCGCGGTCGCCGCCGCGCCCCGCAGCGGCCCGCCGAGTACGGGGTAGTACCAGTCCATCGAGAATCTGCTCTTATCCGCGAACGCCTCGGGATGACTGGCCACAGCGTGCCCGAGTTGCCCGGCCGACAGTTCCCAGTCCGGCTGCGGCTCACCCATGTACTCGGCCAGCGCGATGGCGCAGCGCAGTGCGTGATGCATGCTGGAACTGCCGGTCAGCAGGGCGTATGCGGCGGGCGTTCCGTCTGGCCCGCGCTGCCAGATGATCTCGCCGCGAGGCTGCTGCAGGCTCAGCGCGAACTCGATCCCGCCGCGGACTATCGGCCACATCCGCTGCGCGAACGCATCGTCGCGGGTGACCTGTAGCTCGTGCAGGACCCCGACCGCGGGGTAGGCGGCATGGTTGCTCTCCGCACCTTCATCCAGGACGGTGCCGTCACCTGACAGCTTCGGCCACGATCCGTCCGGCAGCTGGGTGGCGCGGAGCCACTCGTAGGCACGCCGCGCCGGGCCGCGCAGTCCGCAGACGCTCAGTGCCATCGCGCACTCGACATGGTTCCAGGCATCGACATGGCCGTCCGGCCAGCCGATCGCGCCATCGCCCTGCTGCGCAGCGGCGATGCTGTTGCCCGTGGCCAGGATCTGGTCCGCGGTCAGGATCCCGGGGACAGAGGGCAGCCACGGTGCGGCGCGTGAGGACAAGGCGCTGCCGCGGCGGCGTGCGCCGCGGCGGTTCGCGCGGTCCGTGCCCGCGCCGTCCGTGCCCGCGCGGTCCGTGCTCGCGCCGGACCGGCTCACCCCGTCCGGGGTCGCGCTGGCCAGGCTCTCAGGCTGCCGCATGTGCCTCCTCCGGCTGGGCAGGCTCGGCGGCCTCCGGGCGCCCGACGCTGCCGCGGTTCGCGTTGGCTTCCGCGGTCGCAGCACCGGCGGCCGGCTTGGCCGCGTAGATGACGATGCTCTTGCCGATAAGGGGGTTTAGCGCGAGATCCGCCAGCCGCATGATGGCGGGCTTCTTCATGATCTCCCAGACCAGCACCCGGTGATAGGCCCGGGCCAGCGGGTGATCGTCGTTGTGCACCCCGACCGCGCATTTCAGCCACCAGTACGGAGCGTGCAGCGCGTGGGCGTGATGGTGGCCGGTCACAGTCAGGCCCGCACGGCCCAGCTTCGCCTCCAGCTCACCGCGGGTGAATATCCGCAGGTGGCCGCCGGGCACGTTGTGGTAATCGCCGGAGAGCCGCCAGCAGACCCGTTCCGGCAGCCAGGCGGGAACGGTGACGACGGCAACCCCGTTCGGCCGCAGCACCCGGGCGAGCTCGTTCATGGCTGCCTGGTCGGCGGGAATGTGCTCGAGCACCTCGGCGGCGATCACCCAGTCAAAGCAGCTGTCCGGGAACGGCACGGCCGCGGCGTCCCCGGGCACCGCGTGCGCGCGAGCACCGCGGGGGACCTCGCCTGCCTCGCGCATAGCCTCGAACATCTCGGCTACCCCCCGGAGTTCGCCCTCGTCGGTATCCAGCGCCACCACGTGGGCGCCGCGGCGCAGTGCCTGGAACGCATGCCGCCCGCCACCGCAGCCAAGGTCGAGCACGCGGTCGCCGGGGCCGACCGGGAACCGGGCGAAATCGACGGTCAGCACCCCGTCTCCCGTCCCTCCTGGGCCGTCTGGATCGCGCTGGCATACTGGCCGACGGTCGCCCGCGCGACCGCGGACCAGGCAAAGCGCTCCTGCACACGTCGCAGTGCCATGGCGGAAAGCCGCTGGCGCTCCGCGGCGCAGTCGTGCAGCATCCGCAGCGCCGCCGCGAGTTCCTCGGGATCGCCGGGCGTGACCAGGAGCGCGGCGTCCCCGGTCACCTCCGGAAGCGCGCCGGTCCGGCTGGCGATCAACGGAGTTCCCGAGGCCATGTGCTCGACAGCGGGCAGCGAGAACCCCTCATACAGCGAGGGAACCACGGCGATCTCCGCGGTGGCGACGAACTCGGCGAGTTCGGCGTCGGTGACCCCGCTGACGAAGCGCACGCGGTCGCCGAGCGCCAGCTCGGCGACGAGCCGCTCCGTCGGACCGCCGGGAGCGGGCTTGCCAACCACGGTGAGGGTGACGCTACGTTCCGTAGTGAGCTTGGCGACGGCCCGCAGCAGCGTCGAGATCCCCTTAACCGGAGAGTCGGCGCTGGCCACGGCCACGATGCGACCAGGCACGCGAGGCGCACGACGAGGGTGGAACAGGCGGGTGTCCACCCCGAGAGGGATCACGTGCACGCGGGAGCCGGGTACCCGGAAGTCGCGGCAGATATCCGCACGGGAGGACTCGGAACCGGTGAGCACCGGCCCGACCTGGCGAGCCACCCTGCCCTGCATCCGGACGAACCCGTACCATCGCCGCTTGGACAGCCGGGACAGGCCCCTGGCCGCGGCCAGCTCGATCCTGCGGTCCACGCTGATCGGGTGGTGGATGCTGGTGACCAGCGGCAGGCCGAGACGAGCGATGCCCAGCATGCCGTAGGCGAGGACCTGGTTGTCGTGCACGATGTCAAAGTCGTTCCTGCGCGCGCGCAGGGCGCGCAGGGCCCGCAGGCTGAACGTCAGTGGCTCGGGGAAGGCCCCGGTCCACATCGAAGCGACCTCCAGCACGTCGATCCAGTCGCGGAGCTCGCTCGGGCGAGGAGTGCGGAACGGGTCGGGCTCGCGGTACAGGTCCAGGCTCGGCAGGGCATGCAGCACCGGGCCTGGCTCGAGGTCCGGGTACGGCTGGCCCGAGAACACCTCGACGTGATGGCCGAGTGCGACCAGCTCGCGAGACACGTGCCGCAGGTAAATCCCCTGTCCTCCGCAGTGCGGCTTGCTCCGGTAGGACAGCAGGGCAACGCGCAGCGGACGGTCCGGCGCACCCCGGGGCCCGCGGATTCGCTCCCGGGACGGCGCCCGCGGGGGTCCGGGGGTCGTCCCCCGGGATGGCACGGTGCTCACGCAGGTTTGCGCCTCCTCATCTGCCGCTGGCAAGCCAGCTCTGCTCGAGGCGTGCCCGCGTGACCGCTAAGGAGCCGAACATTACCAGGCGGTACCACGCGTGCTCTTGCACCCCATGCGCAAGCGGACGAGAGTGCCCGTGTAGTCCCGGTGTCGGTAAGCTGCCGCGACGTGACTCGATGATCCGGCGCGCGCACGGCCGGCCTTCAGATGCGGAGATTTCGCTGACACGACGCGCTCTCATCACCGGCATTACCGGCCAGGATGGCTCCTACCTGGCCGAACACCTGCTCGCCCAGGGGTATGAGGTCTGGGGCCTGGTGCGGGGGCAGGCAAACCCGCGGGTCCGCCGGGTGCGCCAGCTGCTCGGCGGGGTCCGGCTGGTCCGCGGCGACCTGCTCGACCAGGGAAGCCTGATCTCGGCGGTCGAGCGAGTGCAGCCCGACGAGGTCTACAACCTTGCAGCCATTTCCTACGTGCCGATGTCCTGGCAGCAGGCGGAGCTGACCGGCGAGGTCACCGGCCTGGGCGTGCTGCGGGTGCTCGAGGCGATCCGGGTCTGTAGCGGGATCAGCGCGTCACGAAGCCCTTCCGGCGGCCAGATCCGGTTCTACCAGGCGTCGTCGTCGGAGATGTTCGGGAAGGTGCGGGAGTCGCCACAGACCGAGCAGACCCCGTTCCACCCGCGCAGCCCCTACGGCGTGGCCAAGGCATACGGGCACCACCTGACCCAGAACTACCGGGAGTCTTACGGGATGTTCGCGGTGTCCGGGATCCTGTTCAACCACGAGTCGCCGCGCCGGGGCGCGGAGTTCGTCAGCCGCAAGGTGTCGCTCGGCGTAGCCAAGATCAAACTCGGCTACGAGCGGCAGCTTCGGCTGGGAAACCTGGGCGCCAGCCGGGACTGGGGTTTCGCCGGCGATTACGTCCGCGCGATGCACCAGATGCTGCGGCAGGACGAGCCGGTCGACTACGTGGTGGGCACGGGTGTCACCCACAGCGTCGGCGAGCTGGTGCAGCTGGCCTTCGGGGTTACCGGCCTGGACTGGCGTGATCACGTGGTGACCGACGCCGCGTTCATCAGGCCGGCCGAGGTGGACCAGTTGTGCGCAGACCCGGCCAGGGCCGCCAGCGAGCTGGGCTGGGAGCCCAAGATCGGCTTCGAGGAGCTGGTCGCGATGATGGTCGAGGCCGACCTGGAGCTGCTGGCAGCGTCCGGCGGGCACGCCGAGGACTCGTTCGGGTCTGACGCCTGGTGACTGGTCGGCCCCTCTCACGAGACGGCAGCTCCCACCAGGCTGCCAATGCCGTACGTCAGGCCGGCTGCCGCGCCGGCCAGCAGGAGCTGGCGCAGCGCCCCGCGCAGGAACGGGCGATCGGTGATCCGGGACACCAGCCCTCCGCCGATGAAGGCCGCGATGGCCGCGAGCGTCAACGCGGCCCAGAGAGAGCTGAAGCCGATCAGGTAGGGGAACAGCGGGATCAGCGCCCCGGCGGCAAAGGTCACCAGCGAGGCGCCGGCCGCCAGGGCCGGTGACGGCAGGTCCTTGTGATCCACCCCCAGCTCCTCGCGGACATGGACCCGCAGCGCCTCATCCGGGTGCACCGAGACCTGCCGTGCTACCTCGTCGGCGAGTTCCGGGTCCACGCCGCGCGTCCGGAACGTGGCCGCGAGTTCCCTCCGCTCCGCCTCGGGATGGTGCTCGAGTTCGTACTGCTCCTTCCGGACCTCGGCGCCAACCAGCTCGTTCTGGGAGGACACCGAGACGAACTCGCCCGCGGCCATCGAGAACGCGCCCGCGGACAGCCCCGCGAGGCCGGCTAGCACCAGGGTGTGCGCCGAGCCGCCGCCGCCGCCAACTCCGGCGATCAGCGACACGTTGGTGACCAGGCCGTCCATGGAGCCAAACACCGCAGGGCGCAGCCAGCCGCCCGACACGTCCCGGTGCTGGTGGTGGTGCGCCTCCTGGCCGTGGGCCTTGTTGACAGGAATCATGAGTGAGGGCCTCGGAAATCCGCCTGGACGATGACTGGCTGACGACCGGCTGCCGATCGAAGGACAGGTAAGCGTCAGGCACCGGAACGCGGGTGGACAACGACCGGCCACCCCCCATTATTCCTCGTCTCGTCGCAGCTCAGCCGGTACCTCCCGGCGATCCGGGCTGCCCGTCGGTCAGCTCTTGGTGGCGTTGTGGAGGAAGATGTGACCGATCGCGGTCGGGTACGCGCCGCCGGTGTTCTTGGCCGTTGCCGTGAGGTAGTTGTAGAAGTACCCGAAGATGACCGGCGTCTGGTCGAGCAGCAGGGTTTCGATCTGGCGCGCGATCGCGCGCTGGCTGGACAGGTCGACAGTCGCCACGTACTGACCCACCAGCGTGTCGTACTGCGGGTCGCTGAAGTGCGCCGCGTTCCACGAGCCGGTTCCGGTCTTGGCGTTGGTGCTTTCCAGCGGTGCCCCGAGGAACACGTTCGGCACGCTCCGGTGCCCGTAGTCGACCAGGCTCATCGTGGCGTCCAGCCAGTCCGAGTTCCCGAACGTGGCCTTGCCGTAGTACGCCGCCGAGCTCTCGACCGTCAGGCCGATGGTCACGCCGACGCTCTTCGCGGACTGGGCCACGATCTGGGCATACGAAGGGATCTCCAAAAGCTGCTCGGTGCTCAGGTGCGTGGTGAACCCGTTCGGATGGCCAGCGGCCGCGAGCAGTGACTTCGCCTTGGCGATGTCGCGCGCGCGCTGGGGGACGCTGCTGTCCGTCGACGGGAAGACCGGCGCGAACGGGCTGTCGTCGCCAAGGTCGGCGTAGCCCTTGAAGAGCGCCTGGATGATCGCCGGCCGGTCCAGCGTCAGCGCGATCGCCTGGCGCACCCGCGGGTCGGTGAACGGCGCCTGGTCGCAGCGCATCGACAGTTCCCGGTGCGCGCTCGACTTCAGCCTGATGACGTTGTACGGGGCTCCGGGGGCCAGCAACTGCTCGCCGCCGGACACAGCGAACTGCCCGACGACGTCGATCGTCCCGGCGGACAGCGCGAGGATCTCGGGCGTCTGGTCGGCGTAGAAGGTGAACTCGGTGGCCGCGGGCAGTGCCTTGGAGCCCCAGTACTGCTCGTTGCGGGTGAACGACGCACCGGCCTTCGCCGTGTAGCTCTTCAGCACGAACGGGCCGGTCCCCATGAACGAGCCCTGCCACTTGCCCGGGTCGTAGCCCTTCGGAAGGATGATCATGTTGTAGTTGTCGGACGAGGTCAGGTACGGGAAGTTGCCGTTCGGGGCCTCGAGGTGGAAGGCGACGGTGAAGTCGTCCACCTTCCGCACGCCGGACGGGGCCAGCACCCCGCCGAACGCGGACAGCGCGTTCGACGCGTTCTTGGGGTCGGTCTGCAGCTGGTAGGTGTACACGACGTCGTCGGCGGTCAGCGGCGAACCGTCGTGGAACCTGACTCCCTGACGGATCTTGAATGTCCACACGTCCGCCGCGGAGTTCGGCGACCAGCTCTCGGCGAGCACCGGCCTCAGCGTCAGGCTCTGGTCGGACAGGCACAGATACTCGCCGGTCTGGGCGAGCATGTCCAGGCCGCCCTGGTCGGCCACGGTCAGCGGGTTGATCGCCCCGGTGGGAACGATGATCCCGACCTTGATGGTGGCCCCGGGCTTGCCCGCGCCGGGGCTCGGCGGCTTGGAGCCGCCCGAGCTTGCGCATGCGGAGACGACCGCGCCGAGCACCGGGAGCGATATCCCGGCGACCGCGCCGCGCCGCAGGAAGTCCCGGCGCGAGATCCGGCCGGCGGCGAACTCGTCGATGACGTGATTCGCGACATCGCCCTGCCCCTCGCGGAGCCGTCCGAGGCGGTACTGGTCTGGTTTCACGGGGATCCTCCCTGGAGGACTGCTAGCTGATCGACGGGAATGTGACATCTCATGAGATGACCCGCCCCGACCTCGCGGAGCAGGGGCTCGGATGACTCGCACTCGCCGGTCGGCAGCCGGCGCGGGCATCGAGTATGGAACACGCAGCCGGCCGGCGCGTCGGCCGGCGAACCGATCTCGCCCTGCAGCCGGATCCGGGCCGGACGCTGCCCGTCCAGGCTGGGCACGGCGGACAGCAGCGCCTCGGTATACGGGTGATGCGGACCGGCGAACACGGCCTGCGCCGGGCCGATCTCCATGATCCGGCCGAGGTAGAGCACGGCGATGCGGTCGGACAGGTACCGCACCAGGCCGAGATCGTGGGAGATGAACAGGTAGGTCACCTGCTCCTTGACCTGCAGGTCGGTCAGCAGGTTCAGGACCGCCGCCTGCACCGACACATCCAGGGCCGAGGTCGGCTCGTCGCAGACCACGATGCGGGGCCCGCCCGCGAACGCCCGCGCGATCGCCACCCGCTGCTTGAGCCCGCCGGACAGCTGGCTCGGGCGAAGCGGCAGGTGACGGTCTTCCATGCGGACCGACCGCACCAGGTCGGCCAGCCGGTCGCGGAGCGGCCCGCCGGACAGCCCGGCCAGCCGCCGCAGCGGCCGGCGGATCAGGCGACGGACCGTGTGGCGCCGGTTCAGCGCGGAGTCCGGGTCCTGGAACACGATCTGCAGCGCCTTGAGCTGGTCGCGCGGGCGGCGGCGGGCGTCGGCCTGCAGCGGCTGGCCATCGAGGGTGACAACGGAGCCCTCGTCCGGCTCGATGAGGCCGAGCAGCGCCCGCGCCAGGGTCGTCTTGCCGCTGCCGGACTCGCCGACCAGCCCAAGCGTCTCGCCCGCCTCCAGGGTGAGGTCCACGCCGACCAGGGCCCTGATGGCCGCACCGCGTGAGTCGAAGGTCTTCGACAGTCGCTGCAGTCGCACGACCGGCCGCCGCGCGTCGCGTTGCGAAGGCAATTCAAGGTCGGCCGGCGTGTTCCTGGGCAGGCTCGCCGTCGCCTCGTGCAGGTAGCAGCGCGCGGTCCGACCGGGGCCAGTGATGAAGGCCGGCGGCGCGGCGGCGCGGCAGCGGTCCTGCGCGATCGGGCAGCGCGGGGCGAAGAGGCACCCGGCGAGCGCGTGGCCGGGCGGAGGCAGGAAGCCGGGGATGGTGTCCAGACGCCCGTGGTCCTTGCGCTGGCCGCCGCGGGGAATGCAGCGCAACAGCCCGACCGTGTAGGGGTGCCGTGGCTGCTCGAACACCTCGCTGGCCGGGCCCTCCTCCACCAGTTCCCCGGCGTACAGGACGCCGATCCGGTCGCACATCTGGGCGATCACGGCAAGGTTGTGGCTGATGAAGAGTACCGAGGTGTCGAACTCCTCGCGCAGCGCCGCCACGAGGTCGAGCACCTCCGCCTCGACGGTGGCGTCGAGGGCCGTCGTTGGCTCGTCCAGGATCAGCAGCGAGGGCTCGGCCGCCAGCGCCATGGCGATCACCGCCCGCTGGGCCATCCCGCCGGAGAGCTGGTGCGGGTACCGTTCCATCACCCGGCGCGGGTCGGCGATCTGCACCGTCCGGAGCATCTGCTCGGCGCGTTCCAGTGCCGAGCCGCGGTCCTCGCCGGCGATCTCGTACACCTCGGCCACCTGCCTGCCTACCTTGATCGAGGGGTTCAGCGCCCGCCCCGGTTCCTGGTAGACCATCGACACCGTGGCGGCCCGCAGGTCACGCAGCGCGGCCGGGCCCATGGCCAGCGGGTCCATCCCGTTGATCCTGATCGAGCCCGCGGTGACGCTGCCGCCCCGGGGCAGGTACCTGGTGAGCGCGAGGGCCACCGTGGACTTGCCGGAGCCCGACTCCCCGACCAGCCCGTAGGACTCGCTCGGGCCGATCCGCAGCGACAGGTCGCGCACCGCCCGCCGGTCCTGCCCGCGCACCCGGTAGGTGACGTCCAGGTGCTCGATCATCAGGGTGGACCCGGCGGCTTGCGCACCGGCCGGGTCGGCCTGGGCATCAGCGGCTGTCATGAGGCGAGCACCTGCTCGACGGAGTCCGTGACCAGGTTGACCGCCACGATGAGCGAGGCGATGGCGAGCGCCGGGAACAGCGTCTCCCACCAGTACCCGGCCGCCAGCACCCCGTAGTTGGCCGCGATGTCCGCGCCCCAGTCGGGTGTCGGCGGCTGCACCCCGAAACCGAGAAATGACAGCGTGGCGACGGTGAAGATGGCGTAACCCAGCCGTACCGTGAACTCCACGAGGACCGCTGGGACAACGTTCGGCAATATCTCGACGGCCATGATGTGCGCCGGCTTCTCGCCGAGCAGCCGGGCGGCGGACAGGTAGTCGAGCTGGCTCTCGACCAGAACGGCGGACCGGACCGTCCGGGCGATCAGCGGCGCGAACACGATCCCGATGACGACGACCAGCGTCGCCGTCGACGGCCCGAGCGCGACGATGAACAAGAACGCCACGATCACGACCGGCAGCGCGAGAACTGCCTCGACGAGGCGGCTGGCCAGCATGTCGATAACGCCACCGAAGTAGCCCATGACCAGGCCGAGCGCGGTACCGAGCAGCGTACCGAGCACGGTGGCCGCCACCGCGATGAGCAGGATGCTCCTGGCGCCGGCGATGACCCGGGAGAGCACGTCGCGGCCGAGCTGGTCGGTCCCGAGCCAGTGCGCCCCCGACGGGCCCGCGTTGGTGGCCAGGAGCTGCTGGGCCAGGGGATCGTGCGGGGCGATCGCGGAGCCCAGCAGCGCGCAGGCGACCCAGAACAGCAAGATCGCGGCGCCCGCGATGAGGGTCGGCCTGCGCAGCAGCAGCCGCCATGGTGCCAGTTGCCCGCGGGCCGGGGGCGCCGCGACCGCCACCTCCGCCCCCGGCGGGCTCAGGTCGCCGGAGCCGATCACCCGGAGCTCCCCAGCCGCAGCCGGGGGTTCAGCACGGTGTAGAGAACATCGGCGATCAGGGTGGCGATCATGTACACGACGCCGACGGTGAGGACCCCGGCCTCGAGCATCGGGAAGTCCTTGTCGTTGGCCGCGGTCCAGATCAGGCTGCCGATCCCGGAGTACCTGAACAGGTACTCCACGACGACGAGCCCGCCGACCAGGTAGCCGGTCTGGGTGGCGATCACCGTGATCGTCGGAAGGAGCGAGTTCCGCAGGATGTGCCGCCGGATCACCACCGACCGCTTGAGGCCCTTGAGCGTCGCCGTGCGCGCGTAATCGGAATCGAGGGCCTCGATCGTGCCGGCCCGCGCCATCCGCGCGATATAGCCGAACAGCACGAGCACGAGCGGGATCGCGGGGAGGATCAAGTGATCGAGCTGGGACGCCGCAGAGGCGCCCGGCCCCGCCGAGGCCTGGACGGGCAGCCACTTCAGCTCGACCGCGAAGATCACGAGGAGCACGATGCCGGACACGAACTCCGGCACCGTGGCGGCGGACAGCCCGCTGACCGAGATGACCCGGTCGGTGATCCGGCCCATGCGCAGCGCGGCGACGACCCCGCAGGTGATGCCCAGCGGCACGACGATGACGAATGCCAGGGCCGCCAGCTTGACCGAGTTCACCAGCGCGGCACCGATGAACGGCGCGACCGGGGACCGGTTCTGGTAGGAGATGCCCATGTCGCCGCGGACAAATCCGGTGATCCAGCTCCAGTACTGGACGAGCAGCGGCCGGTCGACGCCGAGCTGGTGGTCGAGCGCGCGCACGGCGCTGCGCGCGGCCAGCGGGCCGAGTGTCGCGCGGCCAGGGTCACCGGGAAGCACCTGCCCGGCGAAGAAGACGATAACGCTGAGCAGCCAGAGCGTGACAAGCGCCAGCCCGAGGCGCCTCAGGATGTACGTCGCCACGGCTGTCCCCCTGGACGACTGCGGGCCGGCATCGCGCGTCATCGATGTCCGCAAAGCCTAGTTTCGACGCGGTATGACTCGCAACGAGTCGGTCACCCTCGCCCCCGAAACGTGACATAGGTCCGCGCCCTCCGGCGAGCGGAAAGTAGTTCAGAAGGCGCTGTCCCGCCAGCGGCTTCTGCACTAGTTTCTGCTGGCTGAAGGCCGCGCACTCGTTCCGGCCTCCCCTCCACGCCGCAGCGGTGCAGGAGGATGATGAACCTGTGGCGATGCCCGGCGTGCCGGGCTTCCCGGCCGCTGATCTCGACAAGGAGCCTGAATGACAGCTGAGCACCTGGCCGGCCGTCGTGCGGCGGGTCACGGCCCGGCTGGCCCTCGTCCGGTCCGCGCTCCCCGCGGAACCTCGCTGACCTGCAAGGGCTGGCAGCAGGAGGCGGCCCTGCGGATGCTCATGAACAACCTTGACCCCGAGGTCGCCGAGCATCCGGACGAGCTGATCGTGTACGGGGGGTCGGGCCGCGCGGCCCGTAGCTGGGACGCCTTCGACGGGATCGTCGCGTCGCTGCTAGACCTGGAACCGGACGAGACGCTGCTGGTCCAGTCCGGCAAGCCGGTCGGCGTCTTCCGCACCCACGAGTGGGCGCCGCGGGTGCTGATCGCCAACTCCAACCTGGTGCCCCAGTGGGCGACCTGGGAGGAGTTCCGCAGGCTCGAGGCAGCCGGCCTGACCATGTTCGGCCAGATGACCGCGGGTTCCTGGATCTACATCGGCACCCAGGGCATCCTGCAGGGCACGTACGAGACGTTCGCGGCGGTCGCGGCCAAACGGTTCGGCGGCTCGCTGGCCGGGACCATCACGCTCACCGCGGGTCTCGGCGGGATGGGCGGCGCGCAGCCGCTGGCGGTCACGATGAACGGCGGCGTGGCGATCTGCATCGACTGCGACCCGTCCCGGATCGACCGCCGGATCGAGCACGGCTACCTGGACGTTGCCGCCGACGGCGTCGATGACGCGGTGCGCCGCGCGAGTGCCGCCAAGGATGCCGCCGAGCCGCTGTCCGTCGGGCTGCTCGGCAACGCTGCCGACCTGGTGCCCCAGCTGCTGGCGATGGGCGCCCCGGTCGACGTGGTCACCGACCAGACCTCGGCGCACGACCCGCTGACCTACCTGCCCCGCGGGATCTGTTTCGAGGACATGGCCGCGCTGCGCGCCGAGGACCCGGCCGGTTTCACCCTCCGGGCCCGCGAGTCGATGGCCGTCCACGTAGCGGCGATGGTCGGCTTCATGGACGCGGGCGCCGAGGTGTTCGACTACGGCAACTCGATCCGCGGCGAGGCCGCGCTGGCCGGCTACCAGCGCGCCTTCGACTTCCCCGGGTTCGTCCCCGCCTACATCAGGCCGTTGTTCTGCGAGGGCAGGGGCCCGTTCCGGTGGGCGGCCCTGTCCGGTGACCCGGCCGACATCGCCGTGACCGACGCGGCGATCCTCGAGGAGTTCCCCGGCAACGAGGCCCTGGCCCGGTGGATCAGGATGGCCGGCCAGAAGGTCCGTTTCCAGGGCCTGCCAGCGCGGATCTGCTGGCTCGGCTACGGCGAGCGGCACCTGGCCGGGCTGCGCTTCAACGATCTGGTCCGGCGCGGCGACGTGCGAGCGCCGATCGTGCTGGGCCGCGATCACCTGGACTGCGGCTCCGTCGCCTCGCCGTACCGTGAGACCGAGGCGATGGCCGACGGCTCGGATGCGATCGCCGACTGGCCGCTCCTGAACGCCCTGGTCAACACCTCCTCGGGCGCGTCCTGGGTGAGCATCCACCACGGCGGCGGCGTCGGCATCGGCCGCTCGATCCACGCCGGGCAGGTCTGCGTGGCCGACGGCACGGCCCTGGCCGCGCAGAAGCTGGAGCGGGTCCTGACCAACGACCCGGGCACCGGCGTGATCAGGCACGCCGATGCCGGGTACGAGCGGGCAGCCGAGGTGGCCGCCGAACGCGGCGTCCGGCTGCCGATGGCCGGGCGCTGATGGCCGGGCGCTGAGGAGTGAGCGTGGTGCCATTGGCGGCCTTACTCGAGGAGCTGGCCAGCAGATGACGATTCCCGCCCAGCCCGCACCCCGCGGCGTCCGGCCGGCCGCGCAGGCATCCCGGCGCGCCTGGCACGCCGAGCTCGCCTGGCTGCCCGGCCGCGGCGTCTGCCGCGACGTGCTGATCGAAGCGGCCGGAGACCGGTTCAGCGCCATCACCCCTGACGTGCGCCCCGGCGACATCCCAGATGACCGGCGCGCCGGCCTGACCAGGCTGCCCGGCCTGACCCTGCCGGGCATGGCGAACGCGCACTCGCACGTGTTCCACCGGGCCCTGCGCGGGGCAGCGCAGGTGGGCGTGGCGACGTTCTGGACCTGGCGGGAGCGGATGTACCAGGTCGCAGCGGGCCTCGATCCGGAGGGTTACCTGGCTCTGGCGCGCGCCGTCTACGCCGAGATGGCGCTGGCAGGCGTCACCTGCGTCGGGGAATTCCACTACCTGCACCACGGGCCGGAGGGCGTCCCGTACGCGGATCCGAACGAGATGGGCAAGGCGGTGATCGCCGCGGCGGCGCAGGCGGGGATCCGTATCACGCTGCTGGACACCTGCTACCTGTGCGGGGGGGTAGGCCCGGATGGCACTTTGCAGCCGCTGGTCGGCAGCCAGCTGCGGTTCGCTGACCGCGACGCGCATGCCTGGGCCGCCAGGGCGGAGGGGCTGGGTGCCGACGAGCACGGGATGCTCGGCCCGCTGGCACGGGCCGGAGCGGCGATCCACTCGGTGCGTGCCGTGCCGCTCGACCAGATGCATCCGGTGATCGCCTGGGCACACCGCTACGGCGCCCCGCTGCACGCGCACCTGTCGGAGCAGCGGGCCGAGAACGAGGCCAGCCTGGCCGCCTACCGGCGCACTCCGGCTGAGGTGCTCTATGACGCCGGCGCGCTGGGGCCCCGGGCCACGGTCGTGCACGCCACCCACCTGGCCGGCCGCGATATCGATCTGCTCGGCGGCAGCAGGGCGTACGCCTGCCTGTGCCCGACGACCGAGGCCGACCTGGCCGACGGCATCGGCCCGGCCCGCGCCCTGGCCAGCGCCGGCTGCCCGCTGACCCTCGGCAGCGACAGCCAGGCGGTGATCGACCTTTTCGAGGAGGCCCGCCGGGTCGAGCTCGGGGAGCGGCTTGCCAGCGGGAAACGCGGTAGCTTCCGGGCCGGAGAGCTGGCCAGGGCGGCCACCACCGACGGCCATGCCAGCCTGGGCTGGCCCGACGCCGGAGAGATCGCAGCGGGTGCTATCGCCGACCTGGTCACTGTGACGCTGGACTCACCCCGGCTGGCCGGCGCGACGCGGGCGACCGCGCTGGCATCGGTCATCTTCGCCGCGTCCGCGGCTGACATCCGCCGCGTGGTGGTGGGCGGCTCCGACTTGGTCGTCGACGGGCATCACCTGCTGGTTGACGATGTCCCCGCCGCGCTGTCCGAGGCGGTCAGGGCGGCACTCGGTTAGCGCGGGGGAAGCTAGTGCACAAAACGCTGTCCCGCCCGCGGTTTGTGCACTAGTTTCGCACCGGCTGGGCTGTTAGCCGTCACGGCGGCGTGCCGGGGGCCGGGTTGGCCGGCGGCCGGGTTGGCCGGCGGCATGGCGGAGCAGATGTTCTCGGCGGCGTTGCGCGTCTCGATGCCCGCTTGCTGGCCGGGTACGCGGGGCTGCTGGTCGGCGGGAGCTACGGTCAGGTCCGGCCCGTGGTGGTGGTGCTTGCCGGCGACCGGATCCTTCGGGTCCCAGAAGTTCAGC
>Ga0335078_10000332_pt1 | contig 75532 bp, 73 predicted proteins | sample Lox_Sample_32_FD_206711 | JGI IMG/M metagenome (GOLD analysis project Ga0335078, IMG submission 206711) | Soil microbial communities from Loxahatchee National Wildlife Refuge, Florida, United States - Lox_Sample_3.2 | ecosystem: Environmental > Terrestrial > Soil > Wetlands | place: USA...
GTACAGCCGAGCAAAGCTCGGCGGAGCCGGACCGCTCATTCTATCTGCGCCTTCTTCAGGAGCGCGATTTGACCCGCATGGTAGAGCTCGTGCTGCACGATCCCGCTGAAGTTGTAAAAGTAGGTGTGGTACTTGGCCGCCTTGCCGGGCACCTGCTCTTGCAGGCGGGAAACGGGAAACGCGGCCACCGTCTTCACCAGCTCGGCGTGGGTGTTCTTCAAATGCTCCACCGCCTGCTTCCATGCGGCTTCGCTGGTGTCGGTCACAGGCGGAAAGTTTTCTTTGTCCTTCAAGCTGACTGCTTTGCCGCCCGCCCGACGTAGCACGGCATCATCCCACGCTGCAATATGCAACACCAGCTCCCAGATACTATGCGCATTCTTGATGGGATGAGCCGCGGCAGTTGCAGAGTTAACGCCGGAGAGAATTTCAAACAGCGAGTCGCCGTGCCAGGCGGCACCTTCGAAGGCGCGGCGGATTTGATCAGCGAGACGGGTGCTTTCCGACATAGAATCCCCCCATTCGTGTCAGGGCACGCCTTCGCCGGATACAGGAAAAACTCTCAGGTCGGCGTTTTGAGCATTGATACGATTTGGCTTCGGGCGCCGTGGGTTTTTACCCGGCCCGCGAACACATACCCTGATACGGGACTGATTTCATCGAAATAGATTCGCAGACCTGGTCCAGAGATGCAGTTGATTCAGTCCGCAACAATCGCGATCTCCGCATGGTTCGCGGCCGTGATCACCCCGTCGCCGTCAAGCAGCAGGCACTTGCCGGCATCGATCGCCAAACAGCTGGCTCCTGCCTTTCGCATCACCTCGATCGTTCTTGCTCCGATCACGGGCACGTCAAAGCGCATGTCCTGGTTCGGCTTGGCAATCTTCACTACCGTAAGTGCGCGGCTCAGGGTAGAGGCTTCCGCAGTGAGAGACGCCATAATTTGTCCAGCGCGTTCGATGGTTGCGTCGGTGCCCTCCATGGCTTCGACCGCAACACACGCCGCCTCCGCCACCACGACCGTCTGACCGATGTCGTACTGGGCCAGGTGGCGGGCAACCGTGCGGCCGTACGCGATGTTCTTGTTCTCGTGCTCGAAAGGCGGGCGTTGGCTCAGCACTCCGGACCGTGCCAGCAGAGGCTCCAGCAGCGCCGTGGAGTTTTCTAAAGTGATTCCTTCGTCAGCCAGGACTTTCGCCACCGCTCCCAACAGTGAATCGGTGTTTCGTGTACCCAGGGACAGCAGCAGTTTGGCCAGGCGCCAGTCGGGACGAATGCTGGAGAAAATCTGCTTGTGTTTCACCTGCCCGGCCATCACCGCGCGGGATACGCCCTCGCGCTGGAAGATTTCGATCAGCCTGGACAGTTCTCCCAGAGAGAGCCAATGCACTTGCGCAGAGTCTGGGCCTCCAATTTCGGGGAAGGCTTCTTCCTTGATGGCGGCGACTACGACATCAAACCCCTGGGCCCGCGCGGCGTCGAGCACCAGAAACGGGAACTTCCCGTTGCCTGCGATCAGCCCGAGTTTGCCTTGGGAAGGCATTTGTGGTCCAGTGGTTGGTGATCAGTGGCTAGTGTCAAGCAGAAGTGATTGGCCGATTACTGCCTACTCATCACCGCCCACTGCCCACTTACTTAATCACTCCGCGCTCCGACTCCTCGATGAATCGAATCAGCTGATCCACATCTTCGCCCCGGTCTGCCTCCGACTTCAGCTTCTCCAGCGCCTGCGAGGTATTGAGTTTCGAAGCCAGCAAGACTTTATAGGCGTGATGAATCTTCCGGATGCGTTCGTTGCTGAACCCACGGCGTTCGAGTCCAACCGCATTAAGGCCATAAGCGTGGGTATCGCGTGCGGCGGCGGTCTTCGAGAAAGGAAGCACATCACGGGTGATCGTCGTTCCGCCCCCGATAAACGAATAGGCTCCGATGCGCACAAAATGATGCACCGGGCAAAGCGCACCCACCGTGGCCCAATCTTCCACGGTCACATGCCCACCGAGAGTAGCGGCATTGGCCAGGATTACGTGATCGCCGATCTGGCAGTCGTGCGCGATATGCGTGTAGGCCATGATCAGGTTGTGATTGCCCACGCGGGTGATGCCGCCGCCTTTTACCGTCCCCCGGTTGATGGTGACAAATTCACGGATGACGTTGTGATCGCCGATCTCGAGCCGGGTCGGCTCGCCGCCATAAGTCAGGTCCTGGGGCGCTGTGCCTACCGAAGAAAACGGAAAAAATCGGTTCTGCGCTCCGATCTTCGCCGGACCCTCCAGGTTGACGTGAGAAAGCAGCTCACAGCCCTCGCCCAGCTCAACCTCCGCACCCACCACGCAATAGGGGCCGATCTTAGAGCTAGGGTGAACATTGGCCCGGGGATGGATGATGGCGGTGGCGTGGACGCTCATGGGGTAAACCGATGACCCACCAGTCATGGAGCATTTCCCGAACTATTGCGTGAGGATGCCAGGCGGGAGCGGGCACGGTCTACCAACATGCAGGTCACATACGCCTCGGCTGCGAGCTTCTCCCCCACATAAGCACTACCCAGCATGCGTCCCGCATTGCCCCGCCAGGCTTTCACCTCAACCACGATACGCAATTGATCGCCGGGAACCACCGGGCGGCGAAAGCGCGCGCCATCAATGCCAGTGAAGAGGATCAACTTGCTGTCCCGGTCTTCTACCTCAGTAAGCAACAGGGCTCCGCCGGCCTGGGCCATAGCTTCCACCACGAGCACACCCGGCATGACTGGAGCTCCCGGAAAGTGCCCGGCGAAAAAGGGCTCGTTGATGGTCACATTCTTGATCGCCACGATCCGCTTTGTCCGTTCCAGTTCAATGACGCGGTCGATCAAGAGAAACGGGAAACGGTGCGGCAGCAGATGCAGAATGCCGTTAATGTCCAGCACGGTTTTATCCGGCGCCGGAGCTTCGGTAGTGGGATGCGCGAGGTCGCTCATGCTAGTCTCATCAAGAGCGAAGATTATACTGTAGGTCAAGCGTCCAAATCCCACTTAACGACGGCTCGGTAGTTGTCATTCAATCCACCGGGAAGGGCCAGGCAGACCGCCGGGTAAGTCAGGACACAAAGAATCCAAATCATGACCAGGAAAGTTTCAAAATCAAGTCCAGCCGTTTCTTCCACAACCCCCGAGCTTTCCTCCCGCCTGCGCTACTTTGAAGAGCGCCGGGAGCAGATCATTCAAACGATTCGCCAGCTCGTGGAAGTGGAGTCGCCTTCCGATAACAAGGAGGCAGTAGACCGGCTGGGATCGCTCCTCGCCGGGCGATTCGAAGGGCTTGGCGGCCATGCCAAGTTTCACCGCGCGCCTGATTTCGGTGATCACCTGCAGATCGACTTCGCCGGAAAGAGAAGCGGGAAGCCGGTCATGCTGCTGGGGCATCTCGACACGGTGTATCCACTCGGTACCCTCAGCAACATGCCGTTTCGCGTGGCCGACGGGCGGCTGTGGGGGCCGGGCTGCTTCGACATGAAGTCGGGCATCGCCTTCATGCTGCACGCCATCGAGGGGCTGCGTTTCTGGAATGAGGATCAGCTACCGCGGCCGGTGACGATATTGCTGGTTTCCGACGAAGAGGTCGGCAGCGATTCTTCCCGCCGAATCACCGAGAGCGTCGCGCAGAGATCCGCCGCCGCACTGGTCCTCGAACCGTCGTACGGGCTGAAGGGTGCGGTTAAGACCGCCCGCAAAGGCGTGGGCGAATACATTCTCAAGGTCACGGGGAAAGCAGCCCATTCCGGTCTTGATTTTGAGAAAGGCCAGAGCGCCATCGTCGAGCTTTCCCGGCAAATCCTGGAAATCTCCAAGCTGGTCGACTTGAAGAAGGGTATTACGCTGAATGTGGGAACGGTGCGAGGGGGCACGCGCTCGAACGTGGTTCCTGCCGAAGCCAGCGCCGTTCTGGACGTGCGCATACCGAGGGCCCAAGACGCGGCCGTCATAGCCCGCAAACTTCGCGCTCTGAAGCCTTTCAATCGCAAGTGCAAGCTGGAGATCAAGGGCGGCGTCAATCGACCGCCCCTGGAACGCAGCGCCGGTGTAGCCGCGCTTTACGAAAAGGCGGCTGCGATTGCCAGGCAACTTAGCTGGAAACTCGACGAAGCCGCGGTCGGCGGCGGTTCTGATGGCAATTTCACCGCCGGAATGGGCGTTCCAACGCTGGATGGATTGGGCGGTGTCGGCGAAGGCGCTCACTCCCCACACGAATCCGTTGTGATCTCCGAACTGGCGCGGCGTACGGCGCTGATCGCCGAGTTGATCGAGCAAGCCTGACTTATCCCCGTCAATCCAAGTCACCCTCGGCGCTGCGGAGCACACAAAGCCGGAGAAGAATTAGAATCATTGTGGTTGGGTGTGCACTGGTTCGAGGGCTGCCATTTCTATGAGATTGCTTCGTACCTTGCTTTTTGCCGTGGTTCTTGCCGGCGCGTTCTTCTACTTCACTACCTACCATCCCGTCCGTGGCGGGATCGCGGATTGGCTGGGGCACCCGAACAAGGTAGAGATCACGGAAGCTTCCAGCGGGACGAATCCGATGGATGCGGAAGAGCAGAACAATATCGAAGTCTATCGCAAGAATATCGGCTCGGTGGTCAATATCAAATCGAAAGCGGTCACATTCGATTTCTTCTATGGCCTCGTGCCGGAGGAGGGTCAGGGATCGGGTTTTGTCATCGACAAGGAAGGCCACATCCTGACCAACTACCACGTGATCGCCGAGGCGCGGCAGGTCGAGGTCAGTATGCACAATCGCAAAACCTATCGCGCCACCATTGTGGGAGTCGATCGCTCCCATGATCTGGCGGTGTTGCAGATCAAGGCGCCGGACTTGCAAGCCATGACGCTGGGAGATTCAACGCATTTGCAAGTCGGGCAGAAAGTCTATGCCATCGGCAATCCTTTCGGACTGGAGGGAACGCTGACCCGCGGCATCGTCAGCTCGATTCGCCAGGTGCAGGAGCCGGACGGGATGACCATCGACGAGGCTATCCAGACCGATGCGGCCATCAACCCGGGAAATTCCGGCGGTCCGCTGCTGAACTGGCGCGGCGAAGTCATCGGCATCAACACCATGATTGCCTCCAACGTAGGGCAAAGTGCCGGCATAGGATTTGCCATCCCGATCAACACTGCCAAAGCTGTCCTGAATGACCTGGTCACGCTGGGACGGGTGCGGCGTCCGGCGTTGGGTGTGAAAACGATTCCCATTGATCCCGACCTGGCCGAGCAGATGGGGCTGTCGGCTGACTACGGATTGTTGATCGTGCAGGTGGTGCCGGGCGGAGCGGCGGACCGGGCCGGTCTGCACGGGGGCAGCGAGCGCGCCTACCTGGCTAATGTTCCTATTATGCTGGGTGGCGATCTGATCGTTGCCATCGATGGCGAGAAAGTCCAGGATCAGCAGGACCTGGCGCAGATGATGAACAAGCACCGTGCCGGAGACACCGTACAGGTAACGATTTACCGGGGTAAGAAAAAGATCGATGTGACCGTGACTCTAGGCGAGGCGCGGGAGCAGGTGTAGCAGAACCGTTTCACCGCAACCTGCAGATGAGTGGGACGAGCGCAGACGCCCGTCCTCCATATCCTAGGCCGCGCTATCGGCCAGGAAATCTTCGAGCTCGTTGACTTCTTTGTCGGTCAGGCGCAGTTCGCCGGCGCGCATTACTCCGGCCGCCTGGCGGGCATTGCGGGCACCGACAATAGCTCCGGTTACCGCCGGATTGCGCAGAGTCCAGGCGATCGCGACTTCGCCGGGGGTTCGGCCGTGGCGTTTGCCAATCTCGCGCAAGCGCTCGACCAGTTCGAGATTGCGGGATAGCTTGGGTTCGGTAAATTCGGGGTTGCTGCTGCGCCAGTCGTCTTTGGGGAGTTTCGCAGCGCGCTCGCGCGTCATTGCGCCGGTCAGCAGGCCCGAGGCCATGGGTGAGTACACGATGACGCCGATGTTTTCCCGCAAGCAGTACGGCAGGATATCTTCTTCCACCGAGCGGTTAATCAACGAATAGGGTGGTTGCAAAGATGTCACCGGCGCAATGGCCTTGGCGCGCCGAAGTTGTTTGACATTGAAGTTGGAAACGCCGATCCAGCGGACTTTGCCCTCCCGCTTCAAATCGGCCAATGTGGACCAGGCGGCTTCCAGTTCCGGCGAATCGGGATCGGGCGGCCAATGGATTTGATAAAGATCGATGACATCGACCTTCAGCCGCCGCAGGCTGTTTTCCGCTTCAGCCCGGACCGATGGCGCGCTCAGGAAGTGCCGCACATTGCCTTTGGCATCCCAGGTCACACCGCACTTGGTAAAAACATACGGCTTGGACCCCGACCAGCTTTGCAGAGCCCGGCTAACGACTTCTTCGGAATGGCCCAGACCGTACACCGCCGCCGTGTCGATCCAGTTCACGCCAAGTTCGAGCGCCCGGTGGATTGCGGCGATTGAATCTTCGTCGTCCTGTGCTCCCCAGGCAAATTGCCATCCCGAGCCACCAATCGCCCAGGCACCGTAGCCGACTGGCGTGATGCGTAGATCAGAGTTGCCAAGCTGCTTGGTTTCCATTTCAATCTCCTCAGAAGTTAGATACAGTGCCGTCTGGCCGGGATTACGTTTTTTCTTATGAATGTGGACTCCATTCGAGAGTATTGTCTCGCATTCCCCCATGCCACCGAGAACTTGCAATGGGAAGATGACCTGTGCTTTAAAGTGGGTGGCAAGATCTTTGCGGTAGTCAGTCTGGAGTCGGTCCCAGCGCATCTTTGCTTCAAATGTACTCCGGAGAAGTTTGCCGAATTGTGCGAGCGCGAGGATATCATTCCCGCCCCGTACGTGGGACGGTACAAGTGGGTCTTGCTGCAGCGGCTGGATATTTTGGCAGAGGCGGAACTGCGGGAACTGATCGGGCAATCGTATGCGATGGTAGCGGCAAAGGCCGGCACAACCATCAAAGGCAGAAGCTCGAAACGCGGAAAACGGCAAGCACGAGGAAAGACGTAGGAAGACCTCAGCCGATGTTACTTGCGGGGCGCGTTGAGGCATTCTTTGCTTTCGTGTGATTTCGTTTCCGGGTAGGTTAGTCAGACGGGGATGGAGCGCAGAACTTTGGCCAATTGTGATGGATCAAGCCCTTAACCGCAAAGTGCGCCAGGATTCCGCAACAGGTGCAAAAAATCCCAGCCAAGGGGAATCAAGAAACTACTCAGTCTTTCGTGACCAGCTCCTGCTGGTTGGGCTGACTCTGCTTTGCTTGCTTCCATTCTCGGGCAAAGCTTTCCATGTTGATGACGCACTCTTCGTTGCGGCGGCTAGGCAGATCAGGCAGCACCCCCTTGATCCTTACGGATTCAAAGTGGTCTGGTACCGGTTCGCCATGCCGATGGCAGAGGTGACGAAGAATCCGCCGCTAGCGGCCTACTATGGGGCGCTGATTGCCACCGTTGCAGGCTGGAGTGAGCGCGCCTGGCATTTGGGATTTCTGCTGCCTGCCCTGGCCGTAGTTCTGGGGACTCATCGTCTCGCAGGTCATTTCACGAAACAGCCCTTGCTTGCCGCATTGTCGGCATTGTTGACCCCGGTCTTTATGGTCTCGGCGAGCGGGGTCATGTGCGACGTGCTGATGCTGGCGTTCTGGGTGTGGGCGGCTATCTTTTGGATTGAGGGATTGGATCCTCCCAGACCGGCGTATCTGGTGGCTGCGGCGTTGCTCATGGCCACTGCGGCGCTCACCAAGTATTTTGGGGCATCGCTGATCTTGTTGCTGTGGGTGTACGCATACTTGCGCCACCGGCGTGTCGGCTTCTGGATGTGGTATCTGCTCCTGCCGTTGGCAGCCCTGGCGGGATATCAGAGCTGGACGCATGCGCTCTATGGCAGAGGGTTGTTGTCGGATGCGGCGGTCTACGCACACTTCAAACCTGCCGCTCAACAACTGCCGCTGTTGCCCGAGACTCTGATCGGGTTAGGCTTCGCCGGAGGATGCGTGATTACCGCGTTGACTCTGGCGCCGCTGCTGTGGTCTCGAAAGCAAATCGCCATCGGCGCTGTGATCAGCGGCCTGGCAGGGATAGCAGCAGCATCCGGTTGGATGCGCTTGAGTACCCATGTGAATCACTGGAGCTGGGTGGGAATTGAGTTGGCGCTTTTTGTAGCGGGAGGAATTTCCTTGCTGGCGCTGGCGCTCGCCGATCTATGGATCCATCGCGAGGCAGATGCATTTTTTCTCGGATTGTGGGTGCTGGGAACATTTGTCTTCGCGGTATATGTGAACTGGACTGCGAATGGCCGTTCCATCCTGCCTATGATCCCAGCGGTTGGAATTTTGCTCGCGCGGCGCCTGGACGGCAAGTTCGTGTCTCCGATGAAACTGCTTGCGCCCCTCGCGGTAGCGGGCGTAGTTGCCCTGTGCATCGCCTGCGGGGATGAGGGTTGGGCAAATTCGGCGAAGAGAGCAGCGGAATTAATCCACCAGAAAACCAAGAGCGAATCCGGCACCGTCTGGTTCGCCGGCCACTGGGGATTTCAGTACTACATGCAGGAATACGGGGCGCAGCCGGTTGACATCAGCAACTTCAGCTCCAGCTTTCATGCCGGCGATTTCATCGTTCTGCCGAAAAACAACACCAATCTCTTCGAGATCGCGCCGGAATTCGTGGCTTCACAGGAGACGATCGAGTTGCCGATGCCGAGACGAGCCGCGACCATGTGTCCGGAGTTGGGAGCGGGATTCTATTCATCGGTTTGGGGCCCACTGCCATTTGCCACCGGCCCGGTAACGCCGGAGCGCTACTCTCTGTTGCGGATGGGAAAAAACGCGCCGGAAAAATAGGGCCGCCCTCTCCGGCTTGATCGGATGCAGGTGATTTGACTCGCTCTCGCTCGCTGGGCTAGCCTCAGAGGTCTGCCTTGAGGCCATTCATTTTGCTGGAGATTCCATGCGATTAGACCGCCGGCCGGTCATGGCACCGCTTTTCAGCGTGCTGCTGGCGGTAAGTGCCCCCGTCAACGCCTCCTCACAGCCGGCACATGCTCAGCATGGCATGGTGGTGAGTATCAATGAACTGGCGTCGCGAGTGGGCGTTACGATCATGCAGCAGGGTGGCAACGCGGTTGATGCAGCGGTGGCAACCGGATTTGCTCTGGCGGTCGTGCACCCGCAGGCGGGGAATCTGGGCGGCGGGGGGTTCATGTTGATTCGCGCTGCCGACGGAGGTACGCATTTTATCGACTACCGCGAAAAAGCACCGGCGGCGGCCACTGCCAACATGTATCTCGATGCTCAAGGCAATGTGATCGAAGACGCCAGCGTAATCGGTTACCGGGCGGTCGGAGTTCCAGGATCGGTAGCGGGCATGGTCTTCGCGGAGAAGAAGTACGGCAAGCTGACCTTGCAGCAGGCGCTCGCTCCGGCTATCAAACTGGCGCAGGATGGCTTTCCCCTGCGCTGGGAAGATGCCCACGCCATGCAAGGCGACAAAGACCTGGGCCGGTTTCCCGAATCGCGGCGGATCTTCCAGCGCGACGGGAATTACTACAAGCAGGGTGAGATTTTCCGCCAGCCCGACCTGGCAAGAACACTCGGGCGCATTGCCGTCAACCCGGATGATTTCTATCATGGAGCGATGGCGCGGGAGTTGGCGGCGTCGATTCAAAAAGGCGGCGGGCTGATTACTGCCGACGATCTGGCCAGCTATGAGGTTAAGGAGCGCGAACCGCTCCACGGTACCTACCGTGGCTATGAAATCATCAGCGCGCCTCCGCCCTCAGCGGGCGGAACGGCGCTGATTGAGATTCTGAACATTCTCGAAGGCTTCGATCTCAAAAGCGCTGGAGAACGCTCCTCCCAGTCGGTTCATCTCATTGTGGAAGCATTCCGGCGGGCGTATTACGATCGAGCAGAATTCCTCGGCGACCCCGATTTCGCCAAGGTGCCGGTAGCGCAACTGATCGACAAGAAATATGCTGCCGCCTGGCGGGAATCGATTGATCCGGCGCACGCCAGCAGCAGCAAAGACTTGAAGCGTCCCGCCGTTTTCAGCGAGCTGGAGCAATATGCGGCGGCGCACCCCGCCGCCACGGCGTACCATGAGACGCCCTATACGACACACTATTCAGTCGTGGATGCGGAGGGGGAAGCGGTCGCGGTAACGACCACGATAAACGACTGGTATGGATCGCGGGTCACGGCGGAAGGACTGGGCTTTCTATTAAACGATGAGATGGACGATTTTGCCGCCAAGCCGGGAGTGGCCAACGGGTACGGCCTGATTCAGGGGGCGGCCAATGCTATCGGACCGAACAAGCGTCCGCTCTCGTCGATGACGCCGACCGTCGTTCTGAAGGACAAGCACCTGTTTATGGTATTGGGCTCGCCCGGAGGTTCACGGATCACCACGACCGTGGCCAATGTGTTGATCGGCGTCATCGATTACGGTATGAATCTTCAAGAGGCGGTGAATGCCCCGCGTTTCCACCATCAGTGGTTGCCCAACGTGCTGAGGGTGGAACAATGGTTTTCTCCCGACACGGTGAAGGCTTTGCGGCAGATGGGCCACAAGGTGGAATTTGGGGAAGGCGAGGGCGACGATTGGCGCCCCTATTGGAGCGATGCCGAGTGCATCGCCATCGATCCGGAAACTGGTGAACGCCTAGGTGCCAGCGACGGCAGGAATAACGGAAAGGCGGCGGGCTACTAATGCAGAAGGCAATTTCCACTTATGTATATGTGAAGGAGCGCCTGCACCCGGGATTGCTGGACGGCTTGGTGCGCGGCGGGGCGCAGGCGATCGAGATTTTTGCGGCGCGTCAGCACCTGGACTACGCCAACCGCAAGCAGCATGTGCGCGAAATTGCCGACTGGTTTCGTACCAGCGGCATCCCGCTGAACTCCGTGCATGCACCCCTTTATGCCGACTACGAATGGGGGCGCACGGGATCGCAACCGGTGAACGTTGCCTCCACCGACCGTGCCGGTCGGATCGAAGCCATGGACGAGATCAAGCGCGCCCTGGAGATCGCGGAACAGATTCCGTTTCGCTTTTTGGTACAGCACATCGGGCTTCCGGACGAATCATTCGATGAGCGCAAATTTGAAGCGGCCATGACTTCGATCGAGCACTTGCGGGCCTTCGCCAAGCCGCTGGGAGTGCGCATCCTGCTGGAAAATATCCCTAACGAGATGTCTACGCCGGAAAAACTGACGGAATTTATTCACGCGATGCATTTTGATGACGTGGGCGTGTGTTTTGATTTCGGCCATGCCCATATCATGAGCGATGTGTCCCAGGCTTTTGAAACGGTGAAGAACCATGTCCACTCCACGCATGTGCACGATAACGGGAAGGATCGCGATCTGCATCTGTGGCCGGGGGCGGGTTCGATTGACTGGAAACAGGCGATGGAACTGCTGCGATCGGCGCCGCACAAGCCGCCGGTGCTGCTGGAAATTGAAGAAGACGAAAAGATCAGTCCGCCGGAAAAGATGGCGGATGTGTTCGGAAAATTGGAAAGCGTTTAACCGTCAACGGTGTACCCATAATGTCATCACCTGTTACAACCATCGCCGAGATCGGCAAGCACGAAGGGCAGAGCGTAACCATACGCGGCTGGCTCTACAACCTGCGCGAGAGCGGCAAGCTGCTATTTCCGCAATTCCGCGACGGCAGCGGCGTGATTCAAGGTGTGGTCGCGAAGAACGCTGTGCTCCCGGAAGTATTCGACTCAGTGAAGGGGCTGACGCAGGAATCGAGTATCGTCGTGGAAGGCAAAGTCCGCGCCGACAAGCGCGCTCCCGGCGGGTACGAGCTGGATGTTTCCGCGGTGCAAGTCATCCAGCGGGTTCCGGAGAACGATCCCTTTCCCATTTCGCTGAAGGAGCACGGGGTCGATTTTCTGATGGAACACCGCCATCTCTGGGTGCGAACCCCGCGGCAGGCGGCGATTTTGCGGGTGCGCGCCGAGATCATTAAAGCTGCCCGGGATTTCTTCGACGAGCGCGGATTCACCTTGACCGATCCGCCGATCATCACCCCTGCCGCATGCGAAGGCACAACTACGCTCTTTCCCGTCGACTACTTCGAAGAGCAGGCATACCTCACGCAATCCGGTCAGCTTTACATTGAAGCCACGGCCATGGCGCTGGGCAAAGTCTACTCATTCGGGCCGACGTTCCGCGCGGAGAAGAGCAAGACGCGCCGCCACCTGGCCGAGTTCTGGATGGTCGAACCAGAGGTTGCCTACGCGGAACTCGACGACATCATGGAGCTGGGCGAAGGGTTGATCTGCTTTTTAGTCAAGCGCTGCCTGGAAAAACGCAAAGCAGATTTGCAGGTGATTGGCCGCGATGTCGCCAAGCTCGAGAAAATTCAGGCGCCATTTCCGCGCATTACTTATGACGAAGCGGTGAAGATGCTGCAAGAGGCACACGCCAAGGGCGTGTTGGAAAATAGTTTCGAGTGGGGTGGAGACTTGGGATCGCCGGATGAGACGTACATTTCGTCACAATTTGACCGCCCGGTGATGATCCATCGCTATCCCGCCAAGGTCAAGGCGTTTTACATGGAGCCGGACCCGCAGCGGCCGGACCTGGCGCTGTGCGTCGATGTGCTGGCGCCCGAGGGATACGGCGAGATTATCGGCGGATCACAACGGTCGGCGTCCTACGAGTTCCTGGTGAAGCGCATTCACGAGCATGGCTTGCCGGAAGAGGCGTTCAAGTGGTACCTGGATTTGCGCAAGTATGGCACCGTCCCGCACTCCGGCTTCGGCATGGGGATTGAGCGGGCTGTAGCGTGGATCTGCGGGCTGGAGCATGTGCGGGAGACAATTCCGTTCGCGCGCATGCTGCACCGGCTGTATCCGTGAATCTACCGCCGAGGATGCCGAGATCGCAGAGAATGGATGAAAAAGACAAGCTCGATCAGATTTGATCAATTTTCATAGTCGAGTGCTGAAGGACGGCCTCAAACGGATTGTGAATGAATTTCCGACTCGGCGATCTCTGCGCTCCCGGCGGTGAATGGCCTTTGAACTTATGACCACCACAACTCCAACTTTCTCCAGCATCACCCCTAAGAAGATTCGTGTGATCGGGGTTCCGTTGGACCTTGGCCAGTCGCGGCGCGGCGTCGACATGGGGCCGTCAGCTGTGCGCGTGGCCGGACTGGAGGCGCGGCTGGAAGCGCTGGGACATGTGGTGGAAGATGGCGGCAACGTCGCGGTCGCTATTCCCGAACAAAAAAAAGAAGGCCATGCTAACGCAAAATATCTGAAAGAAATTACTGCCACGTGCACCAAACATGCAGAACTGGTTCTGAAAACTCTGGAAGCGGGCAAAGTGCCGCTGTCTTTAGGCGGAGATCACTCCATGGCTGCGGGGACGGTGGCCGGGGTTGCGGAATTCTATCGCAGGCAGAATCAGAAGATCGGCCTGATCTGGATCGACGCCCACACCGACATCAACACTCCTGACAGTTCACCCAGTGGAAACGTTCACGGCATGCCGCTGGCGGCGGTCATGGGATTGGGCCCGCCGGAGCTGGCAAACATCTTCGAGTTTTCTCCCAAGGTAAGGCCGGAGAATTGCGTGCTTGTGGGAGTGCGCGACATTGACGCCATCGAGAAACAGAATGTGCACCGCGCGGGCATCCAGGTGTTTACCATGCGCGACATCGACGAGCGCGGCATGCGCACCGTGATGGAGGAAGCCTTGCGCATGGCGGGGCGCGGAACCGCCGGATATCACGTCTCGCTCGACATGGACTGGATCGATCCCGAGGACGCGCCGGGTGTGGGCACACCGGTACGCGGCGGCGCGACCTACCGCGAGGCCCATCTGGCAATGGAGATTATTGCCGACCACGGACGCATGCTGAGCTTCGAGATTGTGGAAGTGAATCCGGTGATTGACGAACACAACCGGACTGCGGATTTGGCGGTGGAGCTGGCGGCGTCGGCGTTTGGGAAGAAGATATTGTGATGCGCGGGCGAGGTCGCCCGCGCCCACATGAGCCATGAGTTATTGCGTCACGGTTTTCACCGCGTCTCCGGTTTTGAATCCCGTGCCGGACACAGCCGTGCAAACCGCAGAAATGTCGTCCACGTCGGTAACTTTGACCACACCGACGGGAGAAGCCATGCGGCGAATCACTTTTCCTGTCGCCGGATCTTTGATCTCTTTAGTCACCCTCTCGACGGTTAATTGATCGCCGACTTTCACTCCCGCCTTGGCTCCGACATTCAGCACGATCTGCCCACTGTCGACGGCTGCGACTAAACCTTCCACGACGATGGTTCGCGCCACCAGTTTGTCTTTGTCGGCGATGAGCTCCGTGGTCATGTTGTCGACCGCAGCTTTCACGGCTTCACCGATGATGGTGTTTTGAAAATCGCTGCTGCCGAAGTCCGCGCCACCAGCCCCGAAGCCGTGCCAGTTGCCGCCACCGCCGAGGAAGGATGTGCTCTCGCGCGACGATTCGCCTTTGCCCTCAGCCACGCCCATAATCTCGGCGGTATCGATGTTGACGAGCCTGGCATCGAGCATCACGATAGCTTTGGATTTCTTATGCCCAAAGCCGCCCAGCCCGAAACCGCCGAAACCACCGCCACCGCCACCGATATTGGTGTTCTTGGTGTCATTGCCGAATTGCGTGATGCTGCCTACGATAATGGCGTCGACACCCAGCAGCTTGCCGATTTTGGCCGCCGAATTCGGGTCGGCGCGGTCGCTGTTGGAGAAATTCTGCTCTTTCAGGATTTTGTCCAGAGATTTGCGTTCGATCACGGAGTAGCTGCCGTCCCGGACCAGATTGGTTACCAGAAGATCGGAGATGCCCTTGCCTACGTCAACGTCGGAGCCGAAGATTGCCGCCACCTGGCTATGGACGGTGGCATAATCAAAATCAAAAATAGCAACGCGCTTTTTACGACCCTGCGGCGCGGCTGGGGTTGCCGCGGGCGCGGCTGCCGTCGCTTGCGCCACACAGGCAGGAACTACCCAATGATCGGCTGTGAGGGCGCACACCAATACCGCTAGCATCAAGCACAATCCCTTGTTCCTCATGAATCTCCCCTTTTCGATCGCGAACCCGCGAAGTCAGCCGGAAACGGCTTCGCCTTTCAGCTTCGTGCGAGGCTAACTCCGAGTGCACCGCTTGTCAACAGCGGTTTTACCATCGATGTGCAAGAATAAGCGAGACTTAACGCCAGGTAAAGCATGAATAAATTGCGCGTGGGCATTTTATTTGGAGGACGCAGCGGCGAGCATGAAGTGTCGCTGCTGTCGGCGGCTTCGGTCTTCAACGCGATCGATAAGAATAAGTATGAAGTCGTGCCTATTGGCATCACCAAAGAGGGGCACTGGGTAACGGCCGCCGATGCCGAGCGGCTGCTGCGGGGCGAGTTCGCGCATCATCAAGAACGGCCCTTGCGGGCGGGAGATCCGCAAACAACCCCCGCGGCTGCGGTGCTGGCGAATGGGCAGGCGGTTGTGGTGCCGCCCGAGCCGCAACCCGGTGGCTCGTTGACGGCTTTTCAGACCGTTTCATCGCAGGCATTGACCCGCCGCGCGGCGGATCGCGCCATCAACGTGGATGTGGTGTTTCCGGTGCTGCACGGCACCTTCGGCGAGGACGGAACCATTCAGGGGCTGCTCGAACTTGCGGACATGGCTTACGTGGGCGCCGGCGTGCTGGGCTCGGCGGCCGGCATGGACAAAGACATCATGAAGAGTTTATTTCGCGCGGCGGGCCTGCCCATCGTGAAGCATGTCACGGTTCTGCGCAGCGCGTGGGAGACCGAGTCGAAAAAAGTGCAGAAGCTGGTGGAGAGCAAGCTAAGGTATCCGGTCTTTGTGAAACCGGCGAATCTGGGATCGTCGGTGGGAATTTCGAAAGCGCATGATCGGAAGGAACTCGGACCGGCGATTGCCGAAGCGGCGAAGTTTGACCGCAAGATCGTGATCGAGCAGGGGGTGGGAGGAAACCGGCAAAAAGCCCGCGAGATCGAGTGCTCGGTGCTGGGCAATGACCGGCCGGAGGCTTCGCTGCCAGGCGAAATTGTCCCCAGCAAAGAGTTCTACGATTACGATGCCAAGTATCTCGACGAAGGTTCGCAGCTGATCATTCCCGCCAAGCTGAGCAAAGCCGAAACCAGGACCGTTCAGCAACTGGCGATTGGAGCCTTCAAAGCCGTGGATTGCTCCGGCTTGGCGCGGGTGGATTTTCTCATGGAGCCCAAGAGCCGCAAGATTTACCTGAACGAGATCAACACCATGCCGGGATTCACCGCCATCAGCATGTATCCCAAGCTGTGGGCGGCTTCGGGGCTGCCGTATCCAGCGTTGATCGAGAAACTGATCCAGCTGGGATTAGAACGGCATGAGGACAAGAAGAGAAATCAGTACAGCCGGTAGCTCCTCAACGCAGCGAACCCCTCGCTACCTCCTAGATTAAGGTCCTGTGGAAGGGTACGACTTCAGTCGCGCCGTCCCGGCGCGTTTGTCTCTTCCGTGACTTGAATGGCGCGGCCGCGGCGGCGCCCTTCCACGGGACCGCAGAGCGCGCGATTCTAAGATTCACCCGCCAATCAGTTTCCGACCCTTTGGTCACCAGCCCGCAGTCATGAGTATTGACTTCCGTTCTCTTTCTCGCTTACTATCACTATGACTTTCATGCAGAGTGGCTGAGGGACGAGCCCTTTGACGCCACGGCAACCGATGCGGGATCATATATCCCGCGTGCTGGTGCCAACTCTCTCCTGGAAACAGGGAACATGAGATTCGGATGCGAGCTGTTTTGCATTCCGTAGCCTCTTTTCCTTTTCCCGGAAAAAGAGGCCTTCGTATTTTAGGGCACTTTTTCCTGGCTCGTCCCCGGCTACCCGCTAGAAGAAGAAAGCGAGTAGCGAGATGGCTAACTACGAACTGCGCTGTCGGGAGTGCGGCAAGAGCTGGGGCAATGTGCCTCAGTCGATCTGCAACGAGTGTTTCTCTCCTCTCGAAGTTTTCTACGACTATGAAGCGGCGCGCGGGGAGTTTACCCGCGAGCGCATTGCCAGCCGAGCGCCCGACATGTGGCGATATTCCGAGTTGCTGCCGCTGCCGGAGAATTTCGAGCCGCGCACGCCTGCCGGGTTCACCCCGTTGTTGTCGGCGACGCAGTTGGCTCCGCGCTGGGGCGCGAAGAATCTCTTTCTGAAAAACGACGCGGTTTGCCTGCCCACGCTGAGTTTCAAAGACCGCGTCGTGGCGGTCGCTCTAGCGCAGGCGAAGAACTTTGGCTTCGATACCGTTTCCTGCTCATCGACGGGAAATCTCGCCAACGCCGTGGCCGCGCAGGCGGCGCGCAACGGACTGAAGGCGTGGATCTTCATCCCTGCCGATCTCGAGCCGGCCAAGATTCTCGGCACGCAGGTTTTTGGTGCCAAGCTGGTGCGCATCGCCGGGAGTTACGACCAGGTGAACCGGCTGTGCTCGCAGATTGCCGACGAACGGAATTGGGGATTCGTCAACGTCAACCTGCGTCCTTACTACGCCGAGGGTTCGAAGACAGTGGGATTTGAAATCGCCGAGCAGTTGGGCTGGCGTCTGCCGGACAACGTAGTCGTGCCGATGGCTGGCGGATCGTTAATCGTCAAGATCAAGAAGGCATTTCATGAGCTGATTGAGCTAGGACTAGTCGAGCCTAAGCCGGTGAGGATTTTTGGAGCGCAGGCGACGGGATGTTCTCCTATCTCGACCGCGGTTAAGGCGGGTAACGCCGAAATCGAGCCGCAGAAACCTTCGACGATCGCCCGGTCGCTGGCGATCGGCAATCCGGCCGACGGACACTACGCCATCAAGACCATCACGGAGAGCGGCGGCTGGGCCGAGGACGTGTCCGATCCGGAGATCGTCGAGTGCATCCAGTTGTTAGCGGAGACCGAAGGCGTGTTTACGGAAACCGCCGGCGGCGTCACCGTGGGCTGCGCGCGCAAACTGTATCAGCAAGATCGCATCCAGCCTGATGAAACCACCGTGCTATGCATCACTGGAAATGGGTTGAAGACCACCGACGTGCTGCACGGCAAGTACGCAGCCGAGGAGCCGATTCGTCCCAGGCTGGCCGAGTTTGAAAGCTATCTGCAGAGGGCGGAGCTGCCCGAAGTGGCCGAGATCGTGGAGGCTTGAGATGAACGTCACCGTGCAGATTCCGACTGCTTTGCGCCGGCACACTGGCGGCACCGCAAAAGTGGACTGTTCGCCGGCGAACCTGGACGAACTGTTTTCCCTGCTCGATCAGCAGTTTCCCGAACTCAAACCACATTTGCGGGACGAAGCCGGCCAGGTGCGGCGGTTTCTCAACGTGTACGTCAATGAAGAGGACATCCGCTTTCTGGGCGGGAGCGGTTACACCTTCCAGGATGGGGACGAAGTTCTGCTGGTGCCTTCGATTGCAGGCGGCGCCCGGTAAGATCGAAGAATCTGCTAAGGAAGCACCTGAAAATTCACCTTGCTCGTCAGTTTACTTTTGGGGAAGGTAACCGTCACCTTGCCGGTGGTGGCTCCGGTCGGAACGGTGGCCTCCAGGAAGGTGCTGGATTTGATTGTGAACGTTGTTGCCAGTGTCCCATTGAATGACACCGCCGTGGCGCCCTTCAATCCGTGGCCCAGAATGCCGATCGTTTTTCCCACCTTGCCAGCGGAGGGAACCAAAGCCGCGAATGACTTTAGGCTCTGATTCACACTGTAAAACTCGCCATAGCCGGCGCCCCCGCCGGCGTAATCCTCTCCGTATAGAATCCCGTTGGTGTGTTGTATCGGCGTAACTTGGGGATCGGAATTGACACCCAGAACCCCGAGCTCCGTGAATACACCCGTCGGAGTGATGCGGTAGAAGACTGCCAGATTGAACGCTGCATGCGGGCTCACGCCGTAGAAGTTTCCATCGCTGCCTAAGACCACCCCGGCGACTGGAAAGTAGGCCCCATCCGCCTGGGAGAGCGCGTGCACCACGCTAAACTTGCCTTGGCTCGTGATCTGGTACAGGGTGCCGCAAGCACCATTCGCACAGCTGGTAGCGGAAGTATTGCCGATCGTGGTCCCGTAGAAGTCACCATTATTCGCTTGAATGAGAGCCGAGCCGGGATTCTCCGCCAGAATTCCGTCGAAGGAGTAGAGGGAGGTGAGTTTTCCTTTGGTGCTGATTTTGAATACGGTGCCGCAGTTGCAGCTTCCGTTTCCGCCGAAACCAGTTGTGCCGTACAAATTCCCATCGCTCCCTAGAACCAGCGGCGTGGTGGGGATTGCCCCGTGCGTCCCATCAAAGGAATAGAGAGAGGTAAAGGTGCCGGAAGGTGTGATTTTGTATACCGTTCCCAGATTGTTGACGCCTCCCTGGGAGGTCGTTCCGTAGAAATTCCCGTCCGTGGCCTGAACCGGCGGCGCCTCCGGATACGCTCCATCGTTGTTGTCAAAAGAGTGGAGCGTTGTCGGGACGGTGCCGGATGGCGAAATCTTGAATATGCTTCCGTTGCCGTAGTTACTGAGGCAAAGGTCCGAAAAACTGCCGTAGCAGAAATCGGATGCGGTGCCATAGAAGTTGCCGTCCGTGCCCAGGGTCAGGCCGCCCAGGGGGTGGGCTGGATGTGCGCAGGGAAAGCTCCACAGCAAGGTCAGACTTCCCGCGGGCGTAAGTTTGAAAATCGTGCCACAGTTGGCGGACCCGCCGTAAAGCGTGGTGCTGTAAAAATTGCCGTCGCGGCCCTGGGCGATGACTCCGGGAGCGCTGGGGCCGCCGGCGTCATCTGGTGGACCCACAAATGTATAGAGAATCTGCTGTGCGGGTGCGCTGACGGCAGCCAGAACCAGCCCCAGCAGAGCAACCACTCCAAGAGTCCGCGTGTTTGTCATGCTCACAGAATTCTCCTCACCATTGGGTTGGCAGCTCTGCCACATAGACCGCGCCCGACGCCCGGCCCGGAGCAAACCTATAATCAGTGCAACACCCGAAAATTCCGATTGCTCACCAGGTTGCCTTTGGACGTGGTCACGGTCACCCGTCCAGTGGTCACCCCAGTTGGAACCGTGGCCTCCAGAAATGTGCTGGATTTGATCACAAAACTCGCCGCTGTCCCATTGAAAGAAACCGCAGTAGCTCCCTTGAACCCCTGTCCCAAAATGCCGACCGTCTTCCCCACCATGGCCTCGGAAGGGACCAGCACCGCGAATGCTTCCAAACCTAGATCCAGGCCATAAAACACGCCTATACCATTGTCCCCGCCAGCGCTAGTGTCTCCAAACAAAAGCCCGGTTGTGTGCTGCAACGGTGTGTCGGTCGGTGTGCTACCGTTGAGATCGGCGAAATCGTACAAGACCTCGTACTTACCCTGGGGGCTGATGCGGTAGACAACGCCATAGCCCCAATACCCGCCCAAGCTGGCCGTACCATAGAGGTTGCCGTCGCTGCCCAAGGTTACCCCCGCAATTGGCGATTGCCCGTCCAATGCTGAAAAAGTGTGCAGCACGGTCAGCTTACCCTGGCTTGTGATCTTGAAGACCGTGCCCCAACGGGAGGTAATGCCGCCAACCTGCGTTGTCCCATAGAAGTTCCCATCGGTCGACTGGAACAGCGGAGCGGCCGGACCTCCACCGTCGGGCCCATCCGTGAAAGCATAGAGAGTGGTGACTTTTCCCTGCGGCGTCATTTTGAAGATAGTTCCGCACCCGAATGGGTCGCAGGTGGTCCCAGCAGGCCCACCCAAAATCGCCGTACCGTAAAAGTTCCCATCGGTCCCTTGCACCAGCGAACTGTAAGGATTGGCGCCGTTGGTTCCGTCGAAGGAGTAGAGGAGCGTGAAGCCGCCGGATGAGGTGATTCGGTACAGCGTCCCTAAATTATTAGCGCCTCCGATCGGCGTGGTCCCGTAGAAGGCGCCGTCTGTGCCCTGGATGGGCGGTGCCACGGGAACCCCTCCATCGGTCAATGAAAAAATGTGGAGTTGTGTCACGGGCGAACCGGACTGAGGTACCCTAAACACGGTTCCGAAGCCTGAGGTGTCGGTATAGTTCCGGGTAGTGCCGTAGAAGTTGCCGTCCGTGCCCAGGGTGAGGCCACCGTAGGGGAATTCCCCCCCGTCGAATCCATTAAAACTAAAGATTACGGTCAACTTTCCCTGGGGGGTAATCTTGAACATCGCGCCACCGCCGAAGGCGCCGCCTTGACGTGTTGTGCCGTACAGATTGCCGTCGCGACCTTGAACGATGGTTCCTTGTGCGTCTGGATACGCAGCGTCTCCGGTTCCGCCATCGCCGAATTGGTAAAAGATCTGAGCTTGCGCGCCGAGGGCGGCGCAAACCACCGCCAGGACGGCAGCCCACCTGCACGTTCGCATTGTCCCCATGGTCATAATTTCCTCCCCGCGCAGTCTGCAGCCATGAGGCCGTGCAGGCTGAACAAAATGGCGGCAATCATACAACGGTTTGCTCTGGGAAGCCAGCGGAGCCCGCCGGCGCTAGCCTGCAGCCGGCTCCTCCTTTGGTAACTTTGTGCGTCCTTCCCGGCTGTGCTATTATCTAACTAACTGGTTAATTAATATGCAGGCTGTTTCCCGATCACGCCTTGGCTCCCGCGGACGGCCCGACCAGAGCCGCGCCGCCATCCTGAACGCGGCGCTGCGCGAGTTCGCGAAACAGGGCATCGCCGGCGCTCGTACCGACGCCATCGCCCGCGCCGCCAAAGTCAATAAGGCGCTGCTTTACTACTATTTCAAAGACAAGGAGACCCTCTACGGCGCGGCGCTCGACCATGCCTTCGGGCAGTTGGGCGAATACATGCTGGCGGTTCTGAACCGCGATCTCCCTCCCAGGGAAAAGATTCTGGCTTACGTCGGCGAGTACTTCGACTTCATCGCCAGCCATGGCTTCAATCGCAACCTGGTGCAGATGGAGATGATGCGCTCAGGCAGCGGATCGCCGCACTTGAAACGCATTGCCAAGCGATATTTCAAGCCGTTGTTCCTGCGGATCACGGAGGTGATTCGCCAGGGAGTGGCGGCCGGAGAATTTCGTCCGGTAAACCCGCTGCAATTCATGCCTTCCATGGTGGCGCTGGTGGTCTTCTATTTCATCAGCGCTCCGGTGATGAAGAGCGTCACTGGTTTCGACCCCTTATCGCCGGCGCGCCTCGCGGAACGGCGGACGGCGGTTCTGGATTTTATTTCCGCGGCGCTTTTTCAGAATCGGGCGGAAGCGCCGTTGGTAGCGGCGCGATGAAAATCAGCTATTGCAACTCGCCGGTGGGAGACCGCCATCTACCGAAAACTCCGCGACCTGGGGGCCGGATCCCTCTACCGTGTGAGCGAGGACAACGAAAATGAGCGTGCAAAAGAAATTTGCGATGATCCTCGGAGTGATCCTCGCCATTACGCTGGCCTACTACTTTATTTCCACTCCCGGCAGCCGTGATCTGGTTCTGATCGGCACCGTCGACTCCAATCAGGTCATTGTGAGTCCGCAGATCGAGGGACGCATTCAGAAGTTGCTCGTGGAGGAGGGAACTCCGGTCAAGGAAGGCGATCTGATTGCGGTGCTCGATCCCGCCGAACTTGAAGCTCAGGAGCGTGCGGCTGCGGCCACCATCGACAGTTTGCGATACAAGGTGGCGGAGACTCAGTCCACGCTGGAAGCCACCCAGGGCATGACTTCGAGCAGCGTGCAAAACGCACAGGCCCGGCTGGCTTCGACGCGGGCGCAACTGTTGCAGGCCGAGGCCACGCTGGAACGCACTCAAAGCGACAGCCGGCGGACGATCGAGCTGGCGAAACAGGGAGTAGCTTCCGATCAGGACCGCGTGCAGGCCGAGACCAACTTGGCGGCGCAAAAAGCGGTGGTGCAATCGCTGCAGCAGCAGGTAAGCGCGGCGCAAGCCGACCTGGACACCGCCGTAGCCAATACTCACACCGCGCACGCAGCACGGCGGACAGTCGAATCCACGCAAGCGCAGGTAGCCAACGCCGAGGACATGCTAAAGCAAGCGGAGGTCCGCCTGGGGTACACCAAGATCTATGCGCCGGTGAACGGAGTGGTCTCGGTGCGGGCGGCGCGCGAAGGTGAAGTGTTGAACGCCGGCCAGCCGATTGTAACGATTGTGGAACTCAGCGATACCTGGGTGCGGGCGGCGATTCCTGAGACTCAAGCCGATCATATTGGCCTGGGAGATACGCTGCGGATCGAGCTTCCCGGTGGCACCATGACCTCGGGAAAAGTTTTCTTCAAGGCGGCCGAGGCGGATTTCGCAACCCAACGCGACGTAAACCGGCGCAAGCGCGATATCCGGACCATTGTGCTCAAAGTTCGCCTGGACAATCCCAAGGGCGCCTATGTTCCCGGCATGACGGCTGAGGTGCTGGTTTCCCCGCAGCAGCTCAAGGGCACCGCGCCGGACGAGACCTCGGCGGAGAAGCGGCCATGATTTCCGATGTAAATGCCAGTGCCGGCCTCGACAGCGAGGGACGCCCTAACGGCCATGCAACTGCGGTTGCTGTGCCAGACGCCATCGAAGTTGATCACATCGTCAAGAAGTACGGCGACTTCACCGCCGTCGACGACGTTTCCTTCAAAGTGAAGGAAGGAGAGATTTTTGGACTTCTGGGGCCGAACGGAGCGGGAAAGTCCACGCTCATCCGCATGATGACCACACTCATTCCCATCACCGCGGGGACAGCTCGCGTGAACGGCCACGATGTGCAGAAAGATCCGAACGCCGCGCGGCGGGCGATCGGGGTAATCCCGCAGGCTCTGACCAGCGATATCGACCTCACAATCGAAGAAAACTTGACCATCTACGCCAAGCTTTACGATGTCCCCGCCAAGAAGCGGAAGGCGGCGATCGATGAACTGCTGGAGCTTGTGGACTTGACCAAGTGGCGCCATGCGCAGACCAAGACTTTGTCGGGCGGCATGAGGCGGCGGCTGGAGATTGCGCGCGGTCTGGTGCATAGCCCGCAAATCTTTTTTCTCGATGAGCCCACCACCGGGCTCGATCCGGTTTCGCGCGTGGCGGTGTGGGAAATGCTGACCAACATTAAAAGCCACCGCCAGCTTACCATTCTGATCACGACGCACTATATGGACGAAGCCGACCGGCTCTGCGACCGCATTGCCATCGTGGATCACGGAAAACTGGTAGCTCTCGATACGCCTATGGCGTTAAAGGCCAGCGTACCTGGCTCCAATGTGATTGAAGCGCAATTCGGCAATCCTCCCGCCGACTGGGAAGCCAGGCTGCACCAGTTGAGCGGTGTCACTTCGGTGCAACATGAAGGCGCCGGCATGTACCGGGTTCTGACCGGGAATGGATCGAAGACCACCACCGAACTGGTGGAGATGGCGGTGCAGGCCGGAGTGGGCGTGAAATCACTCTCCGTGCAAAACACAACTCTGGACGACGTCTTCGTCCACTACACAGGACGGCAGTTGCGGGACGAACTGCAGAAAGCTTATTCGTTCGTCATGCCGCCCAGGCCAGGAATGCAGCCATGAACCGGATGCTGGCAATTATCGAGCGCGAAATGCGCAAGTTCTTCCGTTCTCCGGCACTGATGATGGTGTCCATGATCTTCCCACTGGTACAGCTCATCGTGCTGGGTAATGCGTTCGGGGGAAAGATCAAGGACGCCAAGCTAGGCCTGGTGGACCAGGACGGCGGGACGCAAGCGGTAAAAATCCGCGAAGCCTTCGATTCCGTGCGCTCCAATATGCGGACGTTCGAGCCGGTTTACTACACCGATCAGAAGACGGCAGTCGATGACGTGCGCAATGGCAAGATCGATGGCGCTGTGATTATCCCGCCGCAGTATTCGCGCAGGGTCTATGAACAGGACGCGCCGCGCATTGCTCTGGTTGTCGACAACAGCGACAACTTTATGAGCTCGACTCTGGAAGGGGAGCTCACGGATATCACCAACGCGCTGAATCAGCCCACGGTGTCGCCACGCATTCTGCAGCAAACCGTCCTGCAGATTGTGGAGCTGTATCCCTATATCGAATACATGAAGTATCTGTTGCCGGGTTCGATCACGCTGGCAATGTTTGTTTCGGTGATGATCGGCGGGGGCATGTTATACATCGACGATAAAGCTAGGGGAGTCCACGAAGGCTATCTGGTCACCCCAATAACGAAAATGGAGTTGGTGTTTGGGCTCAATGGTGCAGGCGCCATTAAGGCAGTCCTGACCGGAGTGGTCATCACATTGATCGGATCGTTGCTGGCGGGAGTTGGAACAGTCTTTCATCTCGACACCGATTTGGGGCTCATCGTCATGATTCTTCTGACCTCGGTCGGATTGAACTCCATGATGTTCCTGATGATGGTGCGGGTCGAGGACCCACTGGTTCCGCGAGCAACCTTCGGCATTCTGAATACCTTACTGTTCTTTCCCAGCGGAGCCATCTACCCCATCCAGGCTTTCCCGTGGTGGCTGCAAGCCGTCGCCAAAGTGGATCCCTTCACCTACGCAGTGCACGGATTCAAGTCGCTGCTGTTGAAAGAAACCGGGCTCGGCGCGGTCGTTCCCGACATGATTTATCTCTCTATCTTCGCGGTGGCTACCCTGGCGATCGCGACGCCGCTGTTTAAAAGAACCCTCTGACATTTGTAGTTGAGTACTTTGCAACTCAGCAAATTGAATTGGTATCAAATTATCCAATTACAAAATTACTCCATTACCAATTCAAGTTTCCGCTATGCTTATGGAAGCCATGACCCTGCTCGATGCCCAGGAATACGATTTGGCGCGCGCCCGCCGGCGCAAGATTTGGACTGCGGCGATTGTGATCGTGGCCTTACTCGCGGGTTGGGTAGCGTACCACCTGCGCGATTACCGCGAGAGGTCCGCGGTCAGCAAGTTTTTTGCGGCTGTCCAAAAGCAGGATTACGCGAAGGCTTATGCCGTGTGGTTCGACGATCCGGCTTGGCAACAGCACCCGGAGAAATATCCCAACTACCCGTTCAACGACTTCTACCGCGACTGGGGGCCCGGAGGAGAATGGGGCCTGGTGAAATCCTACGCGGTAGATTGTTCATTGTCGCCCGGAGGAGGCAGCGGGGTCATCGTGCAAGTTACGGTGAATGGGCGAGCGGAGCACGCCTATGTTTGGGTGCAAAAGGCGGACGGAACGCTTTCCTTCTCGCCGAATGAAATCGAATGTGGGAATTGGTGGAGCTGGGTGACGGAATAAGTGACGCGGCGGTTAAACGCCGATCGCGACCTGCCCTAAACTCTTCTGCAGCGACGCCTCATCTTCCACGTTGAGACATTTCTTCGTGCGGTCAATCTGCCGCATCAGCCCCCAGAGAACCTTTCCGGGGCCAACTTCAACAAAGGTTTGCACCCCCTGCGCGATCAGCAGGTGAATCGATTGCTCCCATTTCACCGAACCCGTGACTTGCCGGATGAGCGCGTCGCGGCTGTGGCCGGCGTCTGTGATTAACGCGGCATCGACGTTGCAGGCGAGGGGAACCGTCGGAGCGTGGAAAGTGAGCGCATTCAGGTCGGCACGCAGGCGATCCTGCGCAGGCTTCATCAATGAGCAATGGAACGGGGCGCTCACCGGCAGAATCTTGGCTTTCTTCGCGCCGCGTTCTTCAGCGAGTTTGACCGCTCGCTCGATGGCGGCCATATTGCCAGAGATCACGATCTGCTCGGCGGAGTTGATGTTGGCGGGTTCGCAGACTTCACCCTCAGCCGCTTCCTGGCAGATCGCGACGACTCGTTCCACGTCCATGCCCAGGATCGCCGCCATGGAACCTTCTCCTACGGGGACCGCTTCCTGCATGTACGTCCCGCGCTGGCGCACGGTACGGACGGCCTCTGAGAAGCTCAGCGTGCCCGCAGCCACGTGCGCCGAGTATTCTCCCAGGCTGTGGCCGGCGACATATGACGCATCCAGACCTTTTTCGTTTAGAACGCGCCAGGCTGCAACCGAGACGGTCAGAATGGCGGGCTGAGTGATAGCGGTGAGGCGAAGTTGATCTTCCGGTCCCTCGAAGCAAAGTTGCGAGAGTTTGTAACCGAGTGCCTGGTCGGCCTCTTCGAAAGTCTGGCGGGCGACGGGATGATTCTCGAATAAATCTTTACCCATGCCAACGGATTGAGAGCCTTGACCGGGAAAGAGAAAGGCAATTTTAGTCATGGTTTAGATAACAAATTTCCTCGACGATGAAGTGGAACTGGCACGCACCTCGCAGTTGCATTCGATCCAGCAGGGGAATCCTGCCACCTCGGACAGGTACCTCGGAGCAGGCATTACTTCTCAGAGTCCCGTAGATGCTTGCCCAACTTCATATAGAACCCAACCATTGGTCCATAAACATTAATGCCATAATTTGTCGTGCCCCAGTGCGGGTCAATGGCCGTCGGCGCATGGTTGGACAAGTCGAGATTTGAGATATGCATGAAATTCAAACCAGCCGAAAGTGAATAGCGCGGACTGAAGTTATAGCGCACTCCGCTGCCCATGTTCACCGTAAAGGTTAGAGTCTCTCCCTGAGCATATTTGATCCCGTATTTTCCCTTAGCGTCGATGTTCCCGACGCCGAGGCGTATATCCCAGTAGGGCGCGACCCTCCAGTTACGCGGGACAAAATTACGCCGGATACCCATAATGTAAGCAAAATACCGAGTTTCCGGCCCCCTTGGAATCGCGGTAATGGACCCGCTGGCCGTAAGATCCCAGTTGCCACGCAGAATCACAGGGCCGCCGACGCCGTTGATGTGCCATCGGAGAGAAGCAATGATGGGCACGAGTGTGTACTTGAGGGGATAGGTGTTGTAATTGCCGCCTACGAAAACGTCGAGAGGAAAAGGGATATTGATGGGGAGCCATCCCCCGTCCAAAGAGAATTCCAGCTTGTTTCTGTAGTAGATGGCCCGGTTGAAGTCAGGGGGTTTCGTGCGCCGTGGCCTTTCATCCGGTTGAACGTTCTTTACACCCACCGGGTCGCTGTCCCCCGGCACCGCCGCCGAGCCTTCGGTAGGGGCATCCGCATCCGACAATCGTTCTGGTGGGCAGGGCACGGCATCCGAAGGGCCTGGTCCTGAACACAACCTCAGAAGCGCGAGTGCAGGGGCAACGGACGATCCGTCGCCCGGAATCTGGGCCACCGGCGAAACCGCGTCCAATTGGGCTACGATCGACGTTGTCCGGGCGTCGAAAGGAGAAACAAGAGTGCGAAATCCGCGGCACTCTGGCGGTCCCGCCGTCGATTCGCTGTGATCCAAGTAGCGCGCCTGCGCATCTCCGGCAGGAGCGCAGCGGCTTGAAATCGTCGTGGAAGAATAGTCAGTGGCAAGGGCAGGAACGCCCGCAGCTGCAATTGACACCAAGAGTGCTACAAAACCCGCTTGCGCTTTCATTGCGGAAAAGCATAAGCATAAGGTATGGGCGCGACTACAGCAAGAGAATCGTGCCTTTATTGCAACCAATTGAGACTTTGCGCTGTTTCCTGGGAACTACGCTGGTCAGGAATCTGAAATTGTCCGGGCGCCGGTGCAGCAGTGCGACGCCATGTCCTATTAGAGCGTGGCAACGGCAGCCGAACGGATCTCCGCCAGCCCCTTTTCTATTTTCTCGTTGATCTTGCCTTCGGCAAATTCAGCGGCTACGCGAATGGCATTCTTGATCGCGTTGGCGTTCGATGATCCGTGGGTGATGAAACAAACTCCTTTGATGCCCAGCAACGGCGCGCCGCCATATTCGGTATGGTCGAGGCGCTTCTTGAAGTCGGCGAAGGCGCTGCGCGAGAGCAGGTATCCCACCTGCCGAGTAATCGTCGCCTTGAGAGACTCTTTCAGCGTATAGCGCACCAGATTGGCGACTCCTTCGGAAATCTTCAGAGCGACGTTTCCTACGAAACCGTCCGCGACGATCACGTCCACATGCCCGTTGTAAAGATCGCGGCCCTCGACGTTACCCACGAAATTCAGCGGGAGTTCCTTCAGCAGTTGAAAGGCTTCCTTGGTGAGTTCGTTCCCCTTGGTGGGCTCCTCGCCGATCGACAGTAGGCCCACCCGCGGCCGCCGCGTTCCGAACATACTGCGAAAATAAATTTCGCCCATCACCGCGAACTGCTCGAGGTTATGGGCCTTGCAGTCTACGTTGGCGCCCACATCGAGGAGGGACGCGGCGGTACCCAGTGCGGTAGGAAAAACAGCAGCCAGCGCGGGACGGTCCACGCCGGGGATGGCTCCCAGCACCATCTTGGCCGTCGCCATGGCTGCGCCAGTGTTACCGGCGGTGACAAACCCGTGCGCTTGTCCGTCCCGCACCAGGCGCAATCCCACGCGCATGGTAGAGTCACGTTTGGCGCGGACCGCCTGCACCGCTTTATCTTCCATGCTGATGACTTCACTGGCATGGACGATTTCGATCGGCAGGCCGGAAACCCCATGGTAGCGCCCCAATTCCGGTTGCAGAATTTCTTCCGGGCCTACCAATAACACACGCACGCCGCAGTGCCGGGCAGCCTGGATGGCGCCTTCGATCTCAGGCTTTGGCCTGCGATCCGAACCCATCGCGTCGAGAGCTATGACGCTCGGCATGGTATGGCGGGGCTAGCTGGATTCTTCGACTTCCAGAACCTCGCGGCCTTTATAGTAACCGCATTTCGGGCAGGCACGATGAGGCATTTTGCGCTCGTGGCAGTTGGGGCATTCCGAAAGTGAATGGCGCTTCAGCGAATCATGGGCGCGGCGGTTCCCGGTCCGAGCCTTGGAGTGCCGCCGTTTTGGATTTGGCATTTATGATTCCTTCTTGGACGCGGCCACGCGGCCGCCGTCCGAATTCTTTGTCTAGCGGTCCAGTTTGCCGCGAATTTCTTTCAACGCCGACCAGCGCGGATCCTCCGCCGGCTCGGCGCAAGAGCAAGTCCCGGAGTTCAAGTTGGTGCCGCAATGCGGACAAAGGCCTTTGCAATCTTCGCGGCAAATGGCTTTGAGCGGAACGGCCAGCAAAACCTGCTCCCGAATCACGTCCTCAAGCAGCAACCCTTCCCCTTGATAATAACTGATTTCGGCTTCGGCGCCAGTCACCGACATCTCTTCGCGCCCTGCGTCCACTCCCAGGGGGCGATAAAGGAGGTCAAAAGCTCGCTTCACATTTTCTACAACTGGTTCCAGGCAGCGGGCGCAGGCCATATCCAGCTGAGTGGAAAGCTCCCCGTTAACCCGTATGTCTTTTATTGTCTGATGTTTGCCGTGATGTTCCTCGACCAATTGGGCGCGACCGGCGGCGTGCAATGCGGAGCGCTGCTGAAAATCCGGGCCCAAGTCGATGGCCCCAGGCGCGAACTCCTCATCGAAGTCCACCGGCTGGCGTTCTAATTCTTGAAGGTCGATGAACATCGCAGACCCCACGCCCCTCCTCGATACCGCCAACCACGCAAAGCCTGCTCAGAGGCGTAAGTTCTCTCGGAAGCTACAGTTAAAGAATAAAGGCGGTGGAAGCGGGGTGTCAAGGAATGGGGCAATTCTAGTTTGCAGGGTCCCGAGATCAACCACTCTGAGTATGGCGTCGGCAACCCACGCGCCAAATCTCTCTCGACGCCTGCAAGACGGCCGCGTTCGGACTTCACAGCAAAGTTGGCGAGTGCTGACTTGACCACTAGCCGGCGATTGTCCAAGGCCGTGGTCATCCCGAGGCCCCGCGTTCTTTCTATCGGGGCGAGGGATCCGGCGCGGACGACGACGGCTCAGGGTTTACGATAGGGGTGACGACTGTTCGCCGCCATCATGGACGAATTCGGACCACCCGCTAATCCCCAGCCGACGGAGTCGCAAATACCTGGGCAATTTACTCCCGACGAGCCGCGGCTCGCTTTCGCTACAGGACGCCGGAATCTCATGTTCGAGGGCCCCGACGGGCTGCGCGCGGGATGGCGGGTTTTTCTCTACGTCGGCATGGGCTTCGTCATTTTTTTCCTGCTCTCGGCATTCGTGGCGCTGATCCCGGAGCGGGGCGCCGGCTTTCTATGGCGCGATGTCTTCACCGAGGTGGTGATGGCGATCTCAGCGCTGGCTCCGGCATTCGCGATGGCAAAGATCGAGAACCGGCCATTCGGCGCGTACGGATTGCCGGGCCGCGGGGCATTCGGAAAACAATTCTGGCTGGGCGCCTTGTGGGGAGTTGCGTCGTTCTCGTTCTTGATGCTGCTATTGCGCGGCATTGGGGCTTTCGACTTTGGACACATCGTGCTGCACGGCGAACGCGCGGTGCATTTCGCGATATTCTGGGGCGCATATTTTCTACTGGTGGCCTTCTTCGAAGAATCCGCTCTGCGCGGGTACATTCAGTTCACCCTGGGAAACAGCATTGGATTCTGGCCCTCGGCGTTGCTGCTTTCGCTGGTGTTTGGTGCGATTCATATCTTCAATTCCGGCGAGGGGTGGATGGGGGAGTTGGGAGCAGCATCCATTGGTCTGTTTTTCTGCCTGACCTTGCGGCGAACCGGAAGTTTGTGGTTCGCGGTCGGCATGCATGCGTCCTGGGACTGGACGGAAAGCTTTTTGTATTCCGTTCCCGACAGTGGCGGCATGGTGCCGGGGCATCTGCTGCATTCGTCCTTGCGCGGTTCGCACTGGCTGACCGGCGGCTCGGTGGGGCCAGAGGGGAGTGTCCTGCTGTTCGTCGTCATCGCTCTGCTATGGGTGGTGTTCGACCGGTTGCATCCGGCGCAGACCCCGTAGGCCTGGACGTCCTGGTCTGGGCGGTCAGCTGCGCACACCCGCCCCTGCGCCAGCGGGGTTTTACCACGAGTAGTGCACCGTATAGCTGACGACACTTTCTCCATCCGGAGCGATGGTGACGGGGAATTCGGCCGTCTGCGCATCAGTCTTGGTAGACGATTGCGACTGCTCAATCAGCTTCCAGTTGCTCCAGCGATAGAGGTGCTCGACCACGCGCACGTTCACCGGCTCTTTCTTGTGGTTGCGCACTTTGATTTCGAACGATTCCTCCATCCAGTTGTGACTGGAGTCGACGTGGAAGTTGGTGCGCTTGCGTTCGCCGACCACGTCAAAGGCATTGCCAGTGTAGACGCGAATGGTTTCGTCTTTGGGCGTGTGATCGATGGTGTTCTCGCCGACAAATTCCAGATGGCCATCGGTATCGCGGCGGTAGAAGCGCAGTTTGCCTTTGGGCAAAGGGATGCCGAGATGATTGGCGTCGGCATTCTTGAACTCTTCCATCACCCAGACTTTTGGGTTTGATGCCGTGCCATAGCTGGGTTCGTTGCGAATCTGCTCGGGGTTGTAGTAGCCGTACTGGTCGGTGCGCGCTCCGTCGTAGATGTAGAGGCGCTGGGCGTGAATGCTGGTGGCGCGTACAAATTCCACCTGTTTGGTTTCCTGGTCGCGCAGGGTGGTGGGGCGTTGCAGGGTGTAGAGATGGAACTCGTCGAAAGACTTCTCGCGGACGACGGGTTGCATAGCCGCTTCGTCTGCCGCTTTAGCCGCAGCATACACCCGCCCGCTGACGGTGTTCTCCTGCAGCTTGTTTACATCTCCCGCCAGCAACTTGATATTGGCATTCTCGAAGGTCTTGCCGCTTTGATTGCGCATGGTGATCCAGCCGATCATGTCGAGCACATCGAACTTGCCGTTCGATTTGTCGGAGACCACGAGGTTGTAGTCGGCCTGCCAGTTCATGCCGCCGCTGACGTATGAAATTTCCGCGTCGAATTTGCCCGGGTCGCTCGTTTCCAGCAGCCAGCTCAGCGTCGGCTTCAGGATGGAGTCGCCGGTCAACGCAGGGAACAATGGCTGGCCGGGAAGTCCGAAGCGCAGAACGCCGTCGATCTCGACCAGCGGCTGGCCGTAGTTCACCTGCTGGTATCCGTTGGCATAGGCGGCGCTGGGAACATAGCCGCTGCGGATGATCTTGCCCTTGATGACCTCCTGCTTGTCGCCGCGCGACACTAGAAAATCAATAGTCTTGCCCTCATAGAACGACAGCAGTAATTCCTGCGAGATGGGATCATTGCGATAGCTCTGCTCGAGAATTTGCAGGGCGCGCCCGCTGGGGTCGCGCAAGATCACGGAATCCGGTTCCAGATGCGCCGCAATGCCGGCAAAATCCACGTGGTTGAGGCCGGCTTTCAAATCCATGGGCAGGCGCTCGCGGGCGACAAAGAAATTCTGGTTATAGATAGTTAGGGCGGGCGCAGTGTCGGCTGCGCTGTCCTGCGCAAACGCCAGGCCACATAGACAGAAAAAAAGCAAGATCAGCTTCTTCATGGTGAAATCTCCCCTTTTTCGCTCAGGACGGAAGGAGGAGGTTCCGGCCTATCTTGAGAACGTGGCGCAGGGAAGAACTTGCGGGGAACGCTTTAACCACAGAGGACACAGAGGTAACCGGGAGTAACCAGCTGAGTGCGTGGCGCGGGCGCCCTAGCCCGCGATGGTTGGAGCCACTCTATTAGAGCCTCAGCTATTCATAGCTGCAACCTTGGAACGGAGGAACAACAGGCTTGCAGCCCAGCGAAGGATGCGCCATCCAATCGCGACGCCGACCAGGATTGTCGCTAACCACAAGACAATTGCCGGCAGGTAGAAAAGGAAAGAGAGCACGGAGGTGGAATAGTCGATCAACCCCTCCAATCCTTGGCGGGCTGCAAACTTGAACTCATACAGGGGCCGCCACGGCAGTCCGAATACTTGCGCTTCGGTCTCCCGGCGTAGAGAAACGTTGACCGCAACAAGTTCCACTTGCTTCGAAAGGACGTTGAACTCAGACTGTTGCTTTTCGATCTCGCCCTGGACCTGGTTCAGCTTGTCGCTGACTTCCAGCGTGTCTTTGACAGTCCGAGAGAGTTTCAGAATCGCCAAGTATTGAGTTTCCTGGGCCCGGAGATTGCGCAGGCGAGCTTCGTCATCGACATATTGCCGAGACACGTCTTCAGCTTGCATGCGCTCACTTTCGATCCGCTGCGCCAGCTTTCGAATGGCTGCTCGCGTGGACTCGAATCTTGCAATGGGAACGCGGATCATCAGATTGGCGCTGGTTGCTTCTCGATCACCGTTAGCCTCCCAACTCACGAGGAATCCCCCAGCGTCTTCCGCAAGCTGTTGGATTTTCCCGGCAGCGTCAGCTGGCTTGTCTACAACCAGAGCGATCGAACTGGTGCGTATGATCTTGCGGTCATCTTCATTGGAGTCGACACTGTGCGGGAGCATCGCAAGACTTGTGGGCACACCGCCGACTATACCTTCACCGACATTTTCCTGAACTGCCATCAGACTGGGTTGAAACCAGTGCTGATGACGATTGCCTTCAAAGGCCGCGAGGGCCGCGGATCGCTCCATGGCAACGCCGCGAAAGTCCTGCCTGGGCTGAATCGCGCCATAGTAGATGGCGGCAAGCCCGGCAATGATGAGCCAAACGTTCTTGATTCGACTCCGGTGCTGTCGCCAGAGTGTGGTCAATTTGTTTGTCATGGCAAACACCTTCCATGTTTACGTTAGACCTGCGAGTCCTCGGTTTTGTTCCCCAACTTGATGGAAGGAACGCGGGATGGGAAGAAACTTGCGGGAAGAGCTTTAACCACAGAGGGCGCAGAGGAAATTGGGAGTAACCACTGAGTGTGTGGCGCGGGCGCCCTCGCCCGCGAACGACCGGAGCGGCACTCGGTGTGGCCGGGTCGGAGACCCCAATCCACGCTGCCACTCTAGATATCCAGGTTCTTTACGTCCAGGGCATTATCTTCGATGAACTTGCGGCGAGCTTCGACATCTTCGCCCATCAGGGTACTGAAGATGGTTTCGCACTCGGCGATGTCTTCGAGCTTGACGGAGAGCAGGGTGCGGCGCTCCGGATCCATGGTCGTTTCCCAGAGCTGGGGAGCAGTCATCTCGCCCAGGCCCTTGTAGCGCTGCACAACGTAATCCTTGCGGCCCTCACCGAGGACATATTCGAACAGATCGCGTGCCGTGCTCTTCTCGACGGTCTCCGGTTCTGATTTCTTCCTGGCTACCGGCTTCCCGGTTTTCTTCTCAGATTCGGGCTCGGTGTTGCTCGCCTCCTGATCGCCGTTTTCGGCACTCTTGGGTGCGCTCTTGGCCAGGACTTCGACGACAAAAGGCGGCTCGAGAAAAGCTTCGATCTGCTTGAACTTCGAGAGCAGCTGGCGATACTCGGCGGTGGAAGCCAGTTCCCAGTTGATGAGGTGCTCGGCGCCCTGCGAGTTCACGTAGCGCACTTCCCAGAGATTGTGCTCTTCGTCAAAGCGGCTTTCGACTTCCTTGAAGGCGCGCTCTTTCTGCAGCTTCTTGAGATCTTTTTCCAGCTTCTCCACTTTTCTTGGCGCAGCTTTCTTGTCGCCTTCGAAATCGGCGCGCTTGGCGAGATCCAGCTTAGGCAGCAGGTCGGTAACTTTCTCGTCGCGCAGCCGCTTGTCGACCTTATCGAAGAAGCCGAGATACTCGTTCAGCACAGTGATGAACTTGGTCAGCGCTGCGCCTTCCAGCTTGGCCGCGCCTTCGCCGTAGCGAACCACCAAGCCTTCCGAAGCGCGCTTCACCATGACCTTGACGTACTCTTTGTCGTCTTTGATGTACTGCTGCGACTTGCCCTTCTTGATGGAGTACAGCGGCGGTTGGGCGATGAACACGTTGCCGCGCTTGATCAGTTCCTGCATGTGACGGAAGAAAAACGTCAGCAGCAGCGTACGGATGTGGCTGCCGTCGACGTCAGCATCCGTCATCAGGATGATCTTGCCGTAGCGCAACTTGGTGGCGTCGAAATCTTCCTTGGAGATGCCGGTGCCGAGCGCCGTGATCATCGCGCGAATTTCTTCGTGGCCGAGCATCTTGTCGTAACGGGCTTTTTCGACGTTGAGAATTTTGCCCTTCAGGGGAAGAATCGCCTGGAAACGCCGGTCGCGGCCTTGTTTGGCCGTGCCGCCGGCGGACTCGCCCTCGACCAGAAACAATTCGCACCGTTCCGGCTGGCGCTCGGAGCAGTCCGCAAGCTTTCCCGGCAAGCCGCCGCCGTCGAGAGCGCCTTTGCGGCGCGTCAGATCGCGAGCCTTGCGGGCGGCTTCACGAGCCCGCGAAGCTTCCACGGCTTTGTTGATGATCTTGCGGCCTACGGTTGGATTTTGTTCGAGAAACGCGCCCAGGCGTTCGTTGACGAAAGCCTGCACGATACCGGCGATATCGGAATTTAATTTCCCTTTGGTCTGGCCCTCGAATTGAGGTTGCGGAAGCTTCACACTGATCACAGCCACCAGGCCCTCGCGCACGTCGTCGCCGGTGAGATTCTCTTTCACATCTTTGAACAGACCCATCTGCTGCCCGGCGTAGTTGATGGTGCGGGTGAGCGCGGTGCGGAAGCCGGAGAGATGCGAGCCGCCGTCTACGGTGTTGATGTTGTTGGCAAAACTGAAAATAGTCTCGGAATAGCCGTCGTTGTACTGCAGGCCGATCTCCATGACTACACCATCGCGGTCAGCCTCCATGTAAATCGGCTTGTCGTGAAGAACCGATTTTCCGCGGTTCAGGTGCTTGATAAATTCGGCGATGCCCCCGTTGTATTTAAATTCAACCGTCTTGGGCTCGCCAGTTTTGGGATCAGTCGTGCGCTCGTCGGTAAGCGTGATCAGCAGGCCTTTATTCAGGAACGCCAGTTCGCGCAGGCGCTGTGCCAGCGTGTCAAAGTTATATTCCGTAGCGGTAAAGATAGTTCTGTCGGGCAGAAAATGAACTTTGGTCCCGGTCTTGGCTTTGACCGCGCCAGTTTTCTTGAGTTTGCTGGTGGGCTCGCCCTTGGAGTACGTCTGTTCCCAGGTGAAGCCGTCGCGCCAGATTTCGAGCTCGAGCTCTTCGCTGAGGGCGTTAACACACGACACCCCGACCCCGTGCAATCCGCCGGAAACTTTGTAAGACGAAGTATCGAACTTGCCGCCGGCGTGCAGCTTGGTCATCACCACTTGTGCAGCAGGAACTTTTTCTCCGTCGATATCCATATTGTCGACGGGGATGCCACGGCCGTTGTCGACCACGGTGATGGAATTGTCGAGGTGAATAGTAGCTTCGATTTTGTCGGCGTAACCCGCGAGCGCCTCATCGACCGAGTTGTCGACAACTTCATAGACGAGATGGTGCAACCCCAGTTCCCCGGTTGAGCCGATATACATGGCCGGGCGCTTGCGAACCGCCTCCATGCCGCCCAGAACTTTGATCGACTCGGCAGTGTACTCGCCGTTGCCGCCGTTGATTGGAGTGGTCCTCCCGTTTTTATTTTTGGCGTCGATGATGGCTGCGCTGATCTCTTTGGTCGCCATTCCGCTCCGTGGAAAGAGTTACATTTAAGCCCGTTTCCGGCGCTCTTTTTCCAGTGCCCTAAAATCGCGACAAACTACTGAAATTACTATCACTTAGAACACTGGAAGATAACTCTGATTCTAGCATACTTCGGGTGATTTTTCGACCCCGAATCGGGGCGATAACCCCCGGTTTTCGTGACACTTAGGTTGGCTTCGCGCGGTGCGATCGGTAGCTGAGGCCAACCGCTCGCAAATGCAGGAAATTCTACGGCCGAGCCAAGGTATGAGGTGTCCGTCTGGAACGGAGATAGGGTGAACAACCTAGCGACAGAACATTCCATCCAGGCGTTTTCGTAGGCGGAATCCCGAGGGGTTGAAGTCGTGGATTTTCTTGGCCTGCCGCGCTTCGCGCTGGCGCCTCGCAGACCAAGCGTATTTACACCGCCGACACCATGACCCATCCGCGCAATTACTATCGAACGCGAAGCGCGGTAGCGGCGGCAGACTGGTGCAAGGCGCGGCGGCTTGATCTGGTCGTAGCTGCTGTGAAACGCTCACCGCTGATCAAGCTTTTTCTGGGAGGCGGCTCTGCCTTCGCCGGACTATCACGGGAGGCCGCACTGCGGATTTACGAGCATTTCTCCCCGGAAGTGGAAACTCTCGAAGCCTTGCTCAACCGCGACTTCGCCGTGGAAGCCGCTGGGCGCGAATGCTTTGAGTTCGGGCCGGCTCATCGCTTGAGTCGCTTCGTGCCCTGAGTCACTTGCGCGCCGGGCTCTTGACTTTGCCGAACGCCAGGCCTTCGATCAATTCCACCATCTCGTCGTTATTGTTGGCGATGAAGGTGAAAGAAATTACGTAACCCTTTTCCAGAAGCACGAGCGTGCTTTGCTGTGTCGCCAGGCCGTGTATCTGGCCGGCGAAATCCTGGCGGGCGATGGGTTTGGCATCGACCGGAAACTCGTAGGGTTCGTTGACAACTTTCAGACCTTTCGCTGTCGCCACCTCGCTGAGCGGACCAAAATACTGGGCTGCCGCTTTGAGCCCGGGATACGACGATGCGCTTTCCGCGGCGATAACTACTGCCGCGTTGAGCGTGGGCGTAGTGGCTTCGGGCGGATGCTCGAAAACGCTGAGCAGGACCGTCGACTTCGGCGATGGTGCTGAGTCCTGCCGCATATCGTCCGTGCGGTCCACCCATCCGTAAGGAAGCTTGTAGGTGAATCCGAAAGACGGGTTGCGGTAGACACCGTTGGTGATTGCCCCGGGGTCAGGCGTTACCGAGGGTAGCTCTTTCGTTGGGGTTGAAGGCGCAGCCTGCTGGGCTGGCGCAGCGGAAGTTAACGACAGCAGAAACGCGATTAGGCAAACGCGAGATCTCATCTGACTTTATCTTACAAGAATCGGCTTCGGCACCACCGGCGGAGCTCAGCTCCGCAGTTCGTGCTATGCCGCTCTCCCCATGACCGGCTGCGTGCAATGGGCACAGCGGCGGGCGTCGAGAGGAATCTCGCTCAGGCACTCCGGACATTTCTTGGTCGTGGGATCAGCGGGCGCGGGCGCTTTGCGCATTCGCGCCACCAGGAGATTCACCGGCGTCACCACAAAAAAGTACACGGCGGCTGCAACCAGCAAGAAAGAGATCGCAGCGTTGATAAAGTCGCCGATCGCGAACATGCTGCCGTTCACCGTGAACTTGATGGCGGAGAAATCCGGCTTGCCGACGATGGCCGCGATCAGTGGTGTGAGTAGATCCTTGGTGAAGGCGGAAACGACGGCTGCGAAAGCCGCCCCGATCACCACGCCGACCGACATATCGATGACGTTGCCGCGAAGAATGAATTGCTTGAATCCGCTGAGCATGGGAGCCTCCTGAGACGATTGGCGCTCAACTTTACGGCGGAGACGGCTGAAAGGTCAAGGGTTGCCCCGGAGGCCTGTCATCCTGATGATGCGCTCAGGATGACAAGGTGGCTAGGACGCTCAGGATGACAATATTGGGGGGAGATCCTCAGATGCGCATGGGCATCACGATATAGCGGTACTTGTATTCTTCGCTGTCGGCGGGGCGCATCTGGCCGGCGGATTGGGCGTCCTTGAATTCCAGCTTCACGTCGCCGCTGCCGGAGGCTTTAAGGAAGTCCAGGAGATATTGGGCGTTGAAGCCGATGGCCATAGTTTCGCCGTTGTAGTCGATCTCGATGGAGTCTTCCGACTCGCCGGTCTCCGACGACGACGCCGAGAGCTTCAGTTCGCCCTTTTCCAGGCGCATGCGAACGGCGCGCGAGCGCTCGTCGGCAAATTGGGCGACGCGGGAAATGGCCGCAGCCAGTTCGTCGCCGTGAACCGTAATCGATTTGTTGTTGTCTTTCGGCAACACCGCTTCGAAATTAGGAAACTGTCCGGTGAGCTGGCGCGAGGTCAGCAGGCGCCCGCCGATGCGGAAGTACAGTGTCGACTCATCCTTGGCGAATTCGATCCCTTCGGCATCAGTAGAGTCGAGCAGCGACTTCAACTCGTCCATGGCTTTCTTGGGGACCAGCGTCTTCATCTCGCCGGAGATGCCTTCGAACTTGGTTCCACTGCGTTCGATGTGTGACAGGCGGTGCCCGTCGGTGGCTACCATGGTGATCGATTCCGGCTTCAATACCATCAGAGCGCCGTTCAACGTATAGCGCGATTCCTCGCTGGCGATGGCGAAGCCAGTCTTCGCGATCATCGACCGCAGCACCTGGGAGGGAATCTGCACCACGCCTGCCGTTGGGAAGGAGGGCAGGCTGGGGAAGTTTGACCGTGCCATGCCCACCATCTTGGTGTTGGAGCGGCCGCAGCGAATGCTCACCCAGTGATTTTCCAGCAGCTTGATGGTGATATCGGCGTCGGGCAAGAGCTTTACGTAGTCGTGCAGCTTGCGCGCGGGGATGGTGCAGGAACCTTCTTTTTTTACCTTGGCCGCACAACTGGTGCGCAGGCTGAGATCAAGATCGGTGGCGGTGAGCGAGAGCTTGTCTCCGCCCGCTTCAAAGAGATAATTCGACAGAATGGGAATCGTGGTTTTGCGCTCGACCACCCCCTGGGTCGCAGTCAGCTCCCTCAGAAGTTCAAACTTGCTGATGGTGATTTCCATGGTGGTGGTTCCCGCCGCGGATGCAATGGCTTCTACCGGCATAACCCAAGTCCCCCGCCCACATAGAGCTAGTTGAACACATCCCTTATATCAAAAGAGAAATGCATAAAACAGCAGGAACCGCTGGCTGGAAGGAACTTTGGGACGGTGTGCCTGCCGTTATTCTACCGACCTTCAACCCCCCAGCTGCTCGGTCAACTTGTTGAGCAGCCGGTTCAGGTCCTTATCCGTCTTGCGGACTTCGTCGATCTTCTCCACCGAATGCAATACGGTGGTGTGATGCTTACCGCCGAACTGGCGGCCAATCTCCGGCAACGAAGCCTCCGTGAGGTGCTTGGCCAGATACATGGCGATCTGGCGCGGGTAAACAATAGCGCGGGAGTTGTTCTTTGCCTTGATCTCTACCAGCCGCAGGCCGAATTGTTCCGCCACCGCTTTCTGGATCGACTCGATGGTGACCTTCCGGGCCTGGGAATCGATGAAATTCTTGAGCACCTGCTGGGTGTAGGGCAGGGTAATTTCCGCGCCGATCAGCGACGAGTGGGCGACCAGGCGGATGAGCGCGCCTTCCAGCTCGCGTACGTTGGAACGTATATTGGAGGCAATATAGAGCGCCACATCGGTCGGCAGCGTGACTTTCTCCTGCTCGGCCTTTTTCTGCAGGATGGCGACTTTGGTTTCCAGATCCGGCGGCTGGATGTCGGCGATCAGTCCCCACTCAAAGCGGCTGCGCAAGCGATCCTCAATCTCGGCCAGTTCCTTGGGAGGCCGGTCGCTGGCGATGACGATCTGCTTCATCGACTCGTGCAACGCATTAAACGTATGGAAGAACTCCTCCTGGGTGCGTTCCTTTTGGGTGATGAACTGAATGTCGTCGACCAGCAGCACATCGACGTTGCGGAACTTGTCGCGAAAAGTGGTCATCTTGTCGTAGCGCAGCGAGTTGATCATCTCGTTGGTGAACTTCTCGCTGGACAAGTAGCAGATGGCCGCTTGCGGCATGCGCTTTGCAATCTCGTGCCCGATCGCCTGCATCAGATGGGTTTTGCCCATGCCAACGCCGCCATACAGGAACAAAGGGTTATAGGCCTTGGATGGACGCTCGGCTACAGCCTGGCAGGCAGCATGAGCAAACTGGTTGCCGCTGCCGATGACAAAGGCGTCAAAGGTATAGCGCGGGTTGAGTTGAGCAGCGCCGTCCCAGTCAAAGCGCGCCTGCGAGGGATGCGCCACCACGGGGATGGGCGCGGTGAGGCCGCCATCATGGCGCAGTGGAGTCGCCGCAGGATCATCCTGCGGCGTAACGAACTGCACCTCCTGATACTCGAGGCCAAGGTTGTCGAGCGCTTCCTGGATCAGATCCAGGTAACGGTCGTTCTGGCGGCGGGCTTCCTCGGTCTCCACGCGAACGAAAAGAACCCCGCCGCTGGAGTGGCTATAGCTCGTCGGCTTCAGCCAGCGATCATAGGCCGGCCGGTTGATCTTTTTTTCCAGCGCGTCCAGGACGCGCAACCACGGATTGTGAGGAAGTGCTGGGCTAGGAACCGACATATAAATTCTTAGTGGCCGCTGCTATTGCATCTATGATTGCTGAGTTTCGTTTCAGCGGAGCAAATTCCGCACGGCTGGCGGCTTCGCTGGAGCGCATAACAAGTCAATGAGAAGGAACAGTTCGGCATACTAGCACAAATTTTTTGCTGCGTTCGGAAATCTTCAGCGAAGATTTTCACGAACTCCTGATTCAAATCGCGAATCGAAAACTCTGTCAAGTGCCCACTTTATAACTGCCGCGCGATGTGTGCAGGAAGCGTCGATTGCGGAAACCCGAGGGCTTGCACTGTTCCAGGTGCACGCAATGCAGAATCGTTCAGCATGTCCGGCTGTTGGGGCGAAGTCACGCACGTGAAGCATCTCGCAGAGCCTTGAACCGCAGAGTTGGCCAAGTTAAGACCGCGAAGATCGCTAAGAAAAGCGCGGTCCGGTTTGCCCGTCTGCGGCCCGTCATTTATACTTTCTTTTCCGCTCTGCGGTCGCATTTTTACTCGCTGAATTGAGGAGCAGCCAAGTTTCATGCCCAAGCGCACGTTCCAACCCAACCGTCGTCACCGCTCGAAGACGCACGGATTTCGCACGCGTATGAAGACCAAGAGCGGCGCCGCGGTTATCTCGCGCCGGCGCGCCAAAGGGCGCAAGCGGGTGTCGGTGAAACCCGGCTTCCGTGAATAGAGCGATTCCCATCCGGAAAGCCCGGGAGTTCCGCAAGTTGATTTTGGATGGTGGACGGTGAGTGCTGCCGCTCCCGAGAGCCGGCTCGACGAGCCCGCCCGCAAGGGCGCAACCTTTCCCCGCAGCGTACGCTTGCTGCGGCACTGCGATTTCGAGCGCGTGTACAAGAAAGGACGCCGCCATTTCGCCACGCACTTCACGGTGTTTTACCTCCGTCGTGCAGCGGGCGACGGTGCGCGGGTCGGGTTCACAGTGGGGAAAGTTTTGGGCGGCGCGGTCGAACGCAATCGGATGAAACGCCGGCTGCGTGAGGCGGTCCGCTTGCATCGTCCGAGTTCGCTTGGTTCAATCGACCTGGTAGTGAACCCGAAGAAGTCGGTGCTGAAAGTCGGTTTTTCCGAACTGGGCAAAGAGATAGGGCGCGCATTCGAAGTGATTCACAAATCGATGGGTACGCAGGCCACGCAGCCGGATTAAGTTTCAGCTTGATGAAGCCGCTAAAACATTGCGCACTCTTTTTGCTCCGCGGATACAAGTGGGCGATCTCGCCCATGTTTCTTCCTGCATGCCGTTACGTTCCCACTTGCTCCGAATACGCCATGGAAGCGGTGGAGCGCTTTGGCGCGGTTCGTGGCGGCGGCATGGCAATTTGGCGCCTTTTGCGCTGTCATCCCTTTGCCCGCGGTGGGGTGGATCCCGTCGTCCAGACTACCTGCGCAGGCGGTGAAGTTAAGACCGAGTTCTGTAGTCACTGAGAAAGCCATTGGCAGAATTTCAAAATCCCCAGCAGGACCCCGGCATGGAGCGCCGCCTGCTTCTTGTGTTTGCGCTCACCTTTCTGGTGATCATCCTGTTTCAGCCGATTCTGAAGAAATACCTGCCGCAGTCGGCCGCTCCCGCGGCGCCGGCCAAGACCGAGATTCAAAATCAGCCGGAGCCGGCGCAAACTCCGCTGAGTCATCCAGCCGAGGTCGCCCGGGGGAAGGGCGTGCCCCGTTCAGCGGCCGCAAGACAGACTACTGCCGAAGCTGAAACCGTCATCGACAACCAACAATACCGGATCACCTTCACCAACCGTGGAGCGCAGGTGAAGTCCTGGATCCTGAAAAAGTTCAAAGACGATCGCGGAAGTCCGCTCGACCTGGTGAACCCGGTTACCGCCCAGCGGTTCGGCTACCCACTTTCGCTGTGGGCCTACGACGAAAACCTGCGTAACCAGCTGAACTCGGTTCTATACGTGGCTTCGGCGACCGGTGATTTAAGTGCCCCCGCTGAACTTACCTTCGAGTACGCCGATCAGGACCTGGACGTGCGGAAGGTCTTCCGCTTCGATCACACCTACGTGATTCATGTGGAAACGGCGGTGGTTGCGCATGGCAGTAATGTGACGGCCTACCCCATGTGGCCGGCCGGCTTCGGGGATCAGGATACCCCGGCGGCGTACGCGTCCAGCCGCATTGAGTATCAGTTCAACGGCAATATCGAACGCATCGCTTTCAAAAAGATCAGCGGTGGAAACACGCTCCAGGGACCGTTCGACTGGATGGCGGCGACCGACCAGTATTTCGCGGCTACATTTATACCTGACGACATTCAGAGCATCCACGCCGTCACGCTTCGTAACTCCATCGATATTCCGAAAGATCCGGAAAAGCCCAATCAGGAAATTACTAAAGTTGATTTCCTGGGCGTGGCGGCTGGGAACCCGAAAGGTCCGACGATGGAGCGTTTGTACGTCGGACCGAAGGAATTATCGACCCTGGAGTCGGTTTCTGTTCCTACCATTGCCGACAAAGAGCCCGACCTGCGTGGACTGGTAAATTTTGGATTTTTTGGAGTCATCGCCCGCCCACTCTTCATATGGCTGCGGTGGACCTATAAATACATTCATAACTGGGGATGGGCGATTGTTATTCAAACCTTGATCATCAACCTGGTCTTGCTGCCGCTGCGCATTTCCAGTATGAAGTCGGCGCTGAAGATGCAGAAGATCCAACCGCAGATGAACGCCATCAAGGAAAAGTACAAGAAGTACGGCATGCGTGATCCGCGCCGTCAGGAGATGAACACCGAAATCGGCGAACTGATGAAGCAGGAGGGCGTGAGCCCAGTGGGTGGCTGCCTGCCCATGCTGATCCAGATGCCGTTTCTGTTCGCATATTACGGCATGCTGGGAGCGGCTCTCGATTTGCGCCAGGCGCATTGGTTGTGGATCATGGACCTTTCGTCGCATGATCCCTGGCACATCCTGCCGATTCTCATCATCGTCACCGGACTGCTCACGCAGCGCATGACCCCGCAGGCAGGCATGGACCCGCAGCAGCAAAAGATGATGAATGTCCTGATGCCCGTGATGTTCGGGGTCATCAGTTTTAATCTGGCCGCTGGCCTGTGCCTCTACTGGTGCGAAAGCAGCGTAATCGCCATCGTGCAGCAGATGATCATGAACAAAACCAGTCTGGGACGAGAGATGCGCGAAATGGCGCTGAAGAGAGCGAGAAAGAAAGAGAAGAAGTAGCTTTTAGCCCTTGGCTTTTGGCTGTTAGCTTGAACCTCGGTGGTAGAGCTGCAGCAAAAAGCCAATCGCTAAGGCCAAGAGCCGATTTTATGCCCATCCCCGACAAAATCGCCGCTGCCAAGAAAATCAACGAGATGCTCCAGAGTGTGGTTACGCTCGGAGGTCTGCGCCTCAAGTACCGCATTACTGTGGATCCGCCGCTCCCGGATGAACGCGATTGGGAGCGGCCCGAGATTCTGGTCGAGCTCGTTGGTCCTGATTCCACTCTGCTGCTGGAGCGGGGAGGGGAATTGCTGCGTTCCATCGAACTGCTGGCGATTGAGGCGCTGCGTTTGCCCGGGAACGAGCACGAGAAGATTTGCTTTGATTGCATGAACCAACGCAAGCTGCGGCTTGAAGAACTTCGCATGGCGGCGAGCGTGGCCGCGGAGAGAGTGCGCAAAAGCGGTATGCCCTACGAATTTGCTCCCATGTCCTCACGCGAACGCCGCATTGTTCACCTGGCATTACGCGATCACGCCGACCTTCACACTGAGAGCCAGGGCGAAGGTCCTCGCCGCTGCCTGGTGGTGTACCCCAAGGATTACAAGCCTGCGGACAAGCCGGCGCGCAGAACGCTGCCCTAGCAGAGGAAGCGTTGAACCTCGACGATACTATCGTCGCCCTTGCCACTCCACCCGGACGCGGCGGCATCGGCGTAGTACGGATTGCCGGCCCGGAAGCGAAGAGCATCGCCCTGCCGCTGCTCCGCCTGCAGCACGCTCTCGAACCCGGCCGTGCCGTCTTTGGCGAACTGATCGAACCCAGCTCGGACCACGTAGCGGCAGGTGTCCCCACCTGCCCAACCTCCGCGGCCCGCATCGACGAAGTCGTCGTTACCTGCTTCGCCAAACCTCATTCCTACACCACAGACGACATCGTCGAAATTTCCGCGCATGGAGCGCCCGTGGTTCTCCGGCGCATCCTCGATCTTGCCCTTGCAGCCGGCGCTCGTCTGGCCGAGCCCGGCGAATTTACCATGCGCGCCTTTCTGAACGGGCGGATCGATCTCGCGCAGGCCGAAGCCGTACGCGACTTGATCGATTCACAAACGCTCTTTCAGGCCAAGGTAGCGGCGCAACAACTCGGAGGCGCGTTATCCCGCCGCCTGCAACCCATCAAGCAAGAATTAGTGGAGCTGGTCGCAGTGCTGGAGGCAGGGATCGATTTCGCCGAAGACGACGTTTCGGTCCTGCCCGGCGATCAAGTTCTGCAGCGCATTGCAGCGATTCGCGCTCCACTGGAAGAACTGGCAGCTTCCTTCGCCTTCGGCAAAATCGTGCACGAGGGTTTGACTCTGGCCATCGTGGGCCGCCCCAATGTTGGCAAGTCGAGCCTGTTCAACCGTCTGATCGAACGCGAGCGCGCGATCGTGACCTCCACTCCGGGCACGACCCGCGATCTGGTTACAGAAACCGTGGCCATCGGTGGCATACCGGTCAAGCTCGTTGATACCGCCGGCATTCGCCGCGCTCTCGACGAAGCCGAGAGCATTGGCATTCGCAAATCGATGGAGGCTTTGGCGGACGCCGATCTGGTGCTGGTTGTGCTCGATGCTTCCCAAGCCTTTGTGCCGGAGGATCAAGAGCTGCTCAAGCAGGTGGAAGGAAGGGCGGCGATTCTGGTGGAAAACAAATGCGATTTAAACGGTTCGCAGTTGCCAGTTCCAGGTTCTCAGTTGGCGAAAGTGCGGACTTCGGCCATTAGCGGGGAGGGTGTGGCTGAGCTGAAGAGTGAGATTCTGCGGCAGGTCGGCGGCGAGAATGGCCTGCAGGCCGAAGCGGGATTTGTGACCAATGTCCGTCATCAAAACCTGATACGGCAGTCGATTTCCGCGATCGGTGCCGCTGCTGATGCGGTTCCCAGGCGCATCCCCCACGAGATGCTGTTGCTTGATCTCTACGCTGCGCTGCGACACTTGGATGAAATTACCGGCGCCACCACAACGGACGATATCCTCAAATTGATTTTCAGCACTTTTTGCATCGGGAAGTAATTTTATTTGGACAGGACGCCGAGCGCACCTCGGAATGTCTCTTCGAACGAGCTGCTCTTGCCGTTCCGCGTAGCCGCGGTGACCGCCTTTTCGGCGGCGGCTTGCTGGTAGCCAAGATTCACCAGAGCGGAAAGCACATCTTCCCCGACGGCGGTGAGCGAGGGGATCGCGGTGACCGCATCCGCGCCCTGCGCCGGCAGCTTATCGCGCAGTTCCAGCACCATGCGTTCGGCGGTTTTCTTGCCGATGCCAGGAATGCGAGTCAAGCGCGCCACGTCACTGCCGCGGATCGCGGCCACCATTTCATCGGCCTGCATCCCGCTGAGGATGGTGATGGCGAGTTTTGGGCCTATACCGCTTACCGTCAGAAGTTTTTCGAAAAGCTGCTTTTCTTCCGGGCGGCCAAATCCGTAGAGCGCCAGAGTATCTTCGCGGACATGCGTGTAGATGTGCAGCGCAACCTCGGTGCCGACTTGCGAAAGCTCGGTGAACGTGGGCACGGAGATGGTGACGTCGTAGCCGACGCCGCCGGTCTCGATAACGACCTGGTTGGGATGCTTGCCGAGTAATTTTCCGCGGAGATGGGCAATCATGATTAGAACAAAGAACTTTGCCTGCGATTTGGCGTGATCCCGAAATGTTCGTAGGCGAGATGAGTCGCCACTCGCCCGCGCGGAGTGCGGTTCAAGAACCCAATCTGAATCAGAAAGGGTTCATAGATTTCTTCGATAGCATCAGCTTCCTCCGCTAACGCCGCCGCCAGCGTGTTTACCCCGACCGGCCCGCCTTGATACTTTTCGATGATGGTGAGAAGCAATTTGCGGTCGACCTCGTCGAAGCCATAGCGATCGACTTCGAGCATTTGCAGCGCCGCCTGCGCGGTGGGCAGGTCGATCTTGCCCGTGCTGCGAACCTGGGCGTAGTCGCGCACCCGCCGCAGCAGGCGATTGGCGATGCGAGGAGTACCGCGAGAACGGCTGGCGATTTCAAGCGCACCCGGCTGGTCGATCTGAACGCCCAGAATTTCCGCAGAGCGCTCGACGATGATGCGCAGCTCCTCGTGGCTGTAAAATTCCAGGCGCATCACGATGCCGAAGCGTGAGCGCAGCGGAGAAGAGAGCAGCCCCGCGCGGGTGGTTGCCCCGATGAAGGTGAACGGTTTCACATCCATGGTGTGGGTGCGTGCCGCCGGACCCTGGCCGATGATGATGTCCAGTTTGTAATCCTCGAGCGCCGAGTAAAGAATTTCCTCCAGTGCGGGCTGCAGACGATGGATCTCGTCGATGAACAAAACCTGTTTTTCGCGGAGGTTGGTGAGGATCGCAGTCAAATCGCCCTTGATCTGCAGCGTAGGACCGGAAGTCTGCTGGAAGGGCACGCCCAACTCGTTGGCGATAATCGTGGCCAGCGTGGTCTTGCCCAAACCCGGCGGCCCATAGAGGAGAACATGGTCCAGGGCTTCGCCGCGCGAGCGGGTCGCCTCTATAGCAACGGATAAATTCTCCTTGACCTTGGATTGCCCGATGAACTCTGCCAGCCGCTGCGGCCGCAGCTTGAGTTCGAATGAAGAGTCGTCCTCCACGGACGCCGCCGAGACGATGCGCTCGCGTTCCGCGGGCAACTTGGGTGAGTTTCTGAGCGTAGCCACTGGACGGATGTTAGCAGTCTATGATCTCACTTGCCAGATACAATTCGCCGAAAGCATGGCCGACGAGGGCCGCGGGGGTGTAAACTGTGGCGCAATTTTCTGCACAGCAGTGAATTCGACCCAATGAGGATGCAAAGATGCAGCGCAGATCGCTTTTCTCCTGGCTCGCTGGTTTCCCTCTTTTGGCCTTCGGTTCGGCCGGAGGGCAAGAATCCCCGAAAACGCCCAGGCTGAAGATCATGATGAAGAGTGCGTGGGGATCAGATGACCCGACTCGCGCATCATTTCCGTTTATTCACGGGCTCGCGCTGGCCGAAGCGGGTCACGACGTGCAGATTTTCTTGACCGGTGAGGCGACCAACACCATGCGCAAGACGACCGTGAATGCGCTCATGCCGGTGGGTTGGCCTCCGCTGAGCGAAACCATGGAAAAAATTGTTGCCAGGCGAATCCCGATCTTTTCTTGAGGAGCCTGTTCCCGGGCCCGTGGGGTCACGGAAGCAGACTTGAGCCAGTGGGGCGCAAAGGTCGGCACTCCCGCAATCTTTGTCTCTTTGGTGGAGTGGGCTGACCGCATCATTACGGAGTGATGCCGAAGATCTATTTCAGACCCTCTACGAGGTAGAGATCTCCGAGAGTGCGATGAAAGCCGTAGACGTATGTCTTCCCGTCGGGCGTAATCAGAATAGGGCCGATCGTGGAAACGCCGGTAGGATCGATGGGATCAATTTGCTTCCACACGGTTTTCTTTCCCGTGGCCAATTCCAGCTGATAAACCTTGGCTGGGACTTCGCCGCTGCGGTAGAGATAAATAGAGCGACCGTCCTGATTCCAGGTGATGGGCAGATCTCCCGCTTCCATGCCGTTCAGAATTCTCGGCTCACCTCCGGCTGTGGGATAGAGATAACCTTTTTGATCGGGGCCAATTCCGACTACCCACTGGCTGTCCGGCGAAACCGCAAGCGCGGTGGCGAAAACACCTTCCGGCGAAATGGCTTTCGGTTTTCCTCCTGATACATCCTGCACATAAAACCGCACGCCGTGCCCCGGTTCGTTCCCGGAAAATACAAGCCGTTTGCCGTCGGGGAACCAGCGCGCCCACTGGTGGTTGATGCTGTCATTGGTGAGCAGCTGGGATTCACCGGCCCCGGTGGGTAGAAGCCGCAGCTGTGCGGGCGAGCCCGGGGTTTGCGCGATGACCCATTTCTTATCGGGTGAGATGGCATCCGCGGATCCCTCGCCCAGCCGGATGGCCGGTGAACCATCGGTATTCCGAATGTACACCGCGTAGGTCAGCTCTTTAGCTTCGCCGGATTGCACCCCTCCGCCGACGCCTTCCTCGTCAAAGAAAACTGTCTTGCCGTCGGCAGAGAGATCCGCCGGGTACGTGTAGTCGAGCCAGGAAAGGTCTCGCTCCTTGGTCTCGCCCGCATAGAGCGAGATAGTTTCGCGACGGCGATCGGCGCGAGCCATCAGCACCCGGCCGTCGTGAGAGATGTCGAACAGAAACAGTGTGCCGGGAACGCGTGTGACCAGCCGCTCTTTTCCCGACAGGCTGATGGCGGAGAGATAATGATCCAGTCCCAACTCGCTGGCGGTGAACCAGACTTCCTGGCCATCCGGCGCCCAGGCCAGACCCTGCACGCCGTACCAGTCACGCGTCAGATTCTTCTTCTTACCGTTCAGGTCAACCACCGCAACCGATCCGCCGTCGTCACCCTGGTTGGCATGATCGGCGAAGGCCACGTAGTCGCCCTTCGGCGAAACTCTGGGATAACTGATCCAGCCGCCGGTAGTCGAATACAGAACTTTGCCAATGGGATATTCCAGCTGGTCGCGCCCCCCCACGTTGTGCACGACCGCCAGGTCATTTCCGTCCGGACCCCAATCCGCCCATTCGACGCCGTCGAGAACCGGGCGAGGCGCGCCCCCCGCCAGTGGCGCTCGAGCCAGCATACCCTCGTTCACCCAGGTTCCGACGGGATGGTTGTTTAAAGAAAGTGCCATCTCGCCGGTCGATGAAACCGCCAGCAGTTCGGCGTGGCCCAGCCCGAGAGTACGTGACTCGACTGTGCCCTGGCGAGCGGCGAATATCTCCATCGGGTTTCCTTGCCACGCAGCGCTATATAAGATGGTCTGCCCATCAGGCGCAAAGCGGGCGGAGCGGATTTCCCCGCGCCGGAAGGTGATCTCGTGATACAGCGGAGCGCTTCCACCGGAGGATCCCCAAAAATGTTTGCCGGCCAGCAATCCAGCTGCTAGCGCAAGCAGAAAACCGCACGCGATCAGGACTGGATGCAACCTTCTACCTTTCGCCGGCTCGATGACAGGCGTCTTTGCCTCCCCGGCTCTGGTTACGGCCGCAACCTCTGCCCGGGAGGAATCGCTGTCGCGCTTCAAACGTTTCAGGTCGGCCCGCAGCTCAGCCGCGCTCTGGCAGCGCAACTCGCGGTCTTTCTCCAGCGTCTTGTTGAGGATCGTTTCTATCTGCTGCGGCAATCCGGGATTCAGCCGCGCCGGTGGAGACGGAATCTTGTTCAGGATGGCTTCAAAAACGATGGCCGAAGTCGCTCCGGAAAAGGGCTGCCTGCCGGTCGCCATCTCATAGAGCACGACGCCAAAAGAAAACAGATCGGTACGATGATCCAGAGTTTCACCGCGGGCCTGCTCCGGAGACATGTAGCCGATGGTTCCCATCGCTGTCCCCGGGGTGGTGAGCTGATCGGCGCTAATGGCCGTCGGCGTACCGACGGTGGGTGCCGATCCATCGATGGCGTGGTTCGGTTGTGGTGTCAGCTTCGCCAACCCAAAATCGAGGATCTTGGCCTGACCGCGTTGCGTGACGAAAATGTTCGCCGGCTTGATGTCGCGATGCACAATGCCGCTGGAGTGGGCGGCATCGAGGGCGTCGGCGATCTGCATGCTCAGATCGAGCAACTGCCCAACTTTGAGAGGCCGGCCGTCGATCATGTGCTTAAGCGTGGTGCCGTTCAGGAACTCCATGGCGATGAATGCTTGCCCACTCTCCTCGCCGATGTCATAGATGGTGCAGATATTAGGATGGTTCAGAGCAGAAGCCGCCTGGGCTTCGCGCTGGAAGCGGTTGAGGGCTTGTGGATCCCTGGCTACATTATCGGGCAGAAACTTAAGGGCAACAAAACGGTGCAGCCGTGTATCTTCAGCCTTATAGACGACGCCCATGCCGCCGCCGCCAATTTTTTCCACGATGCGGTAGTGCGAGATGGTTTGGCCGATCACGTCGTAGTGCTTGCCCCGAGGCGCGACTATGGTATGGGCAAAGCTCCAGGCAAGTCAACACGTCTACTTTCTGGAACTTTCTTTGGCAGGCAGAATCTTATATAAGAGGTAGATTGACCTAAAGCATGCGTACTTCTGCCGTCTTTATCTTGTTTTTCATATTGAGTGGATTGGCGAGCTCCCAGCTGGGATCGCGTGCCGCCTTGGTCCCGGCGGAAAAAGGCTTGCCACCTCTGTTCTTATCCCTGCCAGACGACTCGGTGGTGACCGCCGATCAGTCGCTGGCGGCGCTGACCGGAACGGTCACGCTTCCCCGCATGGCGCCGGAGCTGGCGGTACAGGCCTACCGTAGCCGGGTGAGCCAGCAGGCGGCGCGGCTTTCGGCTTACTCCGCGACTACTCTCATTCGCGCCAATCTGATCGACACCAAACAATACGGCGAGTACGAAGTGCAGCGGAACTACTCCGCTCCCAATTCGCTGGCTTTCAAAGGGGTGCGTTACAGCGGCGATAACTTTGTAAAAAGCAACGTGATCCTGCGCTTGTTGCAGTCGGAAGCCGATCATGTGCAGAAGGACGATCCCGCGCTCAACGCCATCAGTCCGGCCAACTACAAGTTTTCCTACAAGGGATTGAGCCAGGTGGATGGGCGCTCGGTTTATGTCTACCAGCTGAAACCCAGACAGAAGCGGGGCGGGCTCTTCAAGGGACGCATCTACCTCGATGTGTATAGCGGCAGCATTGTGCGTGCCGAGGGATCGATGGCGAAATCGCCTTCGTTCTTTATCAAGAAGATCCTCTTCCAGCAGGACTACGAGGACATCGGCGCGTTTACCTTCCCCATCAGCATTCATTCCGAGGCGCAGACCCGGCTGGTAGGCCGGGCCATCGTCGACATTGTCTACACCAACTACCAGCCGACCAGCAATGTGGTGCAGGCTCAAACCTCACCTACGCTTTAAGACTCCAAGTCCAGCTATAATTCCGCTTCGTTCCCAAGGAGAGATGCATGAGCCTGGCAGGACGAGTTGCGCTGGTTACTGGCGCGTCTCAGGGAATCGGCCGAGCCTGCGCGCTAAAGCTGGCAGAATCGGGCGCCACCGTCGCTTTGGCGGCGCGTAATCAGGAAAAGCTGAACGATACGGTTCAGCAAATCGCCAGCCAGGGCGGGCAAGCGGCGGCATTTGCCTTAGACGTGGCCGACGAAGAACAGATTAAAGCGACGATCAGGAGCGCGCTGACGCAGTTCGGAAAGATCGACATCCTGGTGAACAACGCCGGGATTACCCGTGATCAACTGGTCATGCGCATGAAGCGCGCCGATTGGGATGCCGTTCTGCAAACCAACCTGACCGCGGCATATTTGTGCATCCAGCAGGTGATCGGCTCCATGCTGAAGCAGCGTTGGGGGCGAATTATCAACATGACCTCGGTGTTTGGGCAGATGGGGCAGGCGGGGCAGGCAAATTATGCGGCATCGAAGGCAGGCCTGATTGGGCTCACCATGGCCATTGCGCGCGAGGTGGGATCGCGCAACATCACGTGCAACGCGGTGGCGCCCGGATTCATCGAGACCGCCATGACGTCGGCCTTTTCCGAGGAGTTCAAGCAGAATGCCCTGAAGAACATTCCTCTGGGACGCATCGGCACGCCACAGGACGTGGCCAACGCGGTCGCCTTTCTGGCGTCGGAGGACGCATCCTATATCACAGGCCACGTTCTGAGTGTGAACGGTGGCATGTTGATGTAGGCATTCGGGGCCAGAGATGCATCATGATAACCGGCGATGAAACTTCTTCCTCCGCGGTTCGGGGCCTGAGCATCCGGCAAGCCGAATCTCCGCAGCAGATCGAGCAGGCACGCGAGCTTTTCCTGGAGTACGCCAAGTCGCTCGGCTTCAGCCTGTGTTTCCAGAATTTTGACAAAGAACTTGCCGAGCTGCCCGGAGACTATGCGCCGCCGAGCGGCCGTTTACTACTGGCCGAGTTCGAAGAGCAACTGGCAGGGTGTGCGGCCATGCACCGACTCGAAGCTGATATCTGCGAGATGAAACGGCTGTACCTGCGTCCGAGATTTCGCGGCCGAGGCCTGGGGCGGGTGCTGGCAGAGACCATCATTGCACAGGCGTCAAAGCTGGGTTACCGCAGAATGCGCCTGGACACCGTCGAACCCGTGATGGGAGATGCGGTCGCCATGTATCGGCGGTTGGGTTTCCGCGAGATCGCGGCGTATCGGGCAAACCCGATGGCGGGCACGCTGTACATGGAACTGGAGCTATGAAGCTGAATGGCGTCCAGCCTTTGAAAGACGCGGCTTTTCTGGCTGTGCCGCCATGCCGTTTCAAGACTTCTTGCGCCGACAGGATTTTTCCGCAGCCTGTCAAAACCGAGACTTTTGCGCCGCGAAAGTTTTCCAGTGTGATGAAGGCGGTCGGCGTTCTTTCAATCTGATATTCTTGCGCTTCACTCCGAGGAGCAACACTATGAAGAGGCTCATCCTCCATCTCTTGATTTCTCTGTTCACAATTTCCGCCTTCGCCGCGACTCCCAAGAATGTTTCGTACAAGAGCGGCGAAGAGACGGTGCAGGGCATTGTGTATTCGCCCGAAGGCAAGGGCCCGTTCCCCGGGATCGTGGTCATTCACGAATGGTGGGGACTGAACGACTGGGTGAAAGAGCAGGCGGCCAAACTTTCCGACTTGGGTTACGTCACGCTGGCGATCGATCTGTATCGCGGCAAGGTTGCCACCACGCCGGAGGAAGCCCACGAGATTATGCGTGGGCTTCCGGAAGACCGCGCCAAGCGCGACCTGCACGCTGCGGTGGAATTCCTTAAATCTCAGCCGGACGTGAACAAGGAGCGTATTGGAGCCATTGGCTGGTGCATGGGCGGCGGCTATTCGCTCGATGTCGCGCTGCAGGAGCCCGCTCTTAAGGCCGACGTGATCAACTACGGTCACCTGGCGACTGACTCCGAGTCAATTCAGAAGATCAATGCTCCGGTGCTGGGGTTGTTCGGCGGGCAAGACCGAGGTATTACTCCGGACGATGTGAAAAAATTCGAGCAGGCAATGAAACAACAGGGCAAGAAAATCGAAGTGGTGATTTATCCCGACGCTGGGCACGGCTTCGAAAATCCAAACAATGGAGCCGGTTATCGCGCCGACGACACCGCGGATGCCTGGAAGCGGACGGTTAACTTCCTCGCCAGCAATCTCAAGCAGTAAGAAACGTCAACTGTCCGGTGCCGAAACGGGCCTTCGGCGGTGTGGAGAATCGGCTTAGGCCGCGCTCTGCGGATGCGGTGGCAGTTGCGAAATTCCACTTGCCAGATGGTACTGCTCTGGTTACTATTCTGCATCGCGCATCACTCCGGTTCGGTCGTCTCCTCTATGAACATCGGCGAAACCATCAGAAACTACCGCCTGCAGAAGGGGATGTCGCAAGGCGATATCGAGAAGCGAACCGGTCTCCTGCGCTGTTATCTGTCAAGAGTTGAGAACGGCCATACTATCCCTTCGCTCGATACCCTGTCGAAGATCGCCGGCGCCATGGAGATCGCTCTCTCCCAGTTCTTCGCCGAATCGGGCCACACCAATGGCGGCAAGGGACTGCCTCAGCTCTCCGATGACGAAGTCCGCTTCCTCAGCCAGATCCGCCGCTACTCCGTTAGCCTGAATGACAGCGACCGCAAGCTGGTGCTGGCCATGGTGAAGAAGATGGCGTCCAATTCGGCGCGGTAAATAAGCAGATTTCCCTTGTGACTCGGTCGGGCGATATTCCAGCCGGGGAAACTCTCAACGTCATGAGAATGATCTCCGCCCTGTCCGTTTTCTTGGTCCTAGGTGCTGCCGGAATGGCGCAGCAGAACCTCGGTTTCTCTGGATCCTATACGCTGAAGTCTTGGATACTCTCGGATTCGACCCATCCCGACGCATTTCCGCCTAGAAAGATGAGGGTTGGGAAATCCACTTTGAGAATCACCCAGGACGCGAGCTCGATGGAATTCTTTTATGTCTTGCCCAGTGGTAGAACAGCGATTCGCAACTATGCCTTAGACGGTAGCGACACCGTGAACGCAGAGTTGGACGGTACGCCCGCCACTGACCGAGCCAGCATGAAGGGCCAGAAGCTCATAATTCAATCCACGATAGAAGCTACTGCGGGCGCACTAAAGAGCACTCCGGTGCGCTCGATGGCGACCTGGGTATTGTCTTCTGATTTGAAGACCCTCACGGTCCAGAAGCATTACGAACTCAAAGGGAAAGGCAAATTGCTTGGTGATACGGAGACCTCAATCTACGTCCGTCAGTAGATCTCTCCGTGCGGCATATTTTTCCGATGCAGCGTCGATGATTGTAAGCGAGGTAGAACGCCATCTCTCAGCAACCCTCGTTCAGTCCATTGCGGACCGCGCCAAATAAGGGCGCGAGATTTCGACGATTGTATCGGTTGGAAGTTCCTGCTCACGACCGGATACGGCAAACTTGACGTCGACCTTGATATACGAGCAACGGCGATAGACGTATGTCCGCCGTGAAGGCGTCGAGAGTCCACCCTCAGTGGTGAACAATTTCAGTAGCTCCGCTCTCGTTGCTCCGACTTTGACCGTCTGGATCGATTGAAAAGTATCGGATATCCACTTCGTGCGTTCCAGATCGACCCGAGATTCCGCCGGGGCGTTGCTCATCTGAGCCATCCCAGAAGTGATGGCCATACAAAGGAGAGCTATCCCAAGAATCCGACCCATAGAGCCACTCTCTCTCCGAAAAGAATACACCGAATCATGGGACCGCATTATAGGCTCCCAGCTCAAACCAGGATTTTGATGTCTACGTCAAAAATAGTGTTCAGGTGACATCACACCACTTGGAAATTGTTTGGGGATGGCGACTCCTCTCCATTGCGGTCGATCTCACTGCTGCATCGGCATATCCGCATTCTTCTCGGTAAACTCTACCAACGCCTGGGTGTTCTCCCACGCCAAGCGCAGCGTGCAGCTTCCGCCGGTGTGATCGAATGAAATCGTAAAGTTTTCGACTGGCGAAGAGAGCTTCGTGACCGACATGGGGACGCGCGCCAGCTCCTCGGATTCATACTTGTAAGGTGTCCCGCTCTCGCCGGTATGTTTGTTGATGATCAACATCCACTGGTCAGCCTTCGGAACGGTGAAAATCGTGTAGCTGCCGTGGGGCACGCTCGTCCCTTTCGTGACGAGGTCACCAGTAGTGACGAATGCAGTGGCTTCATTGGCGCCGGTTCTCCAGACTTGCCCGTAGGGGACCAGTTCGCCAAAGATCTTGCGGCCTTTCATGCGCGGGCTGGAGTAATCCACCGTGATGGTTTTTCCGTCAGCGAACTGACACTGCGCCTGTGCCGGCGGGCTTGGGCGCTGGTTTTTGTCTTGTTGAGCTGACGAAAGAATGCAAGCCGCGAGAACGAACAAGGTTGCGAAAACGGGCCTTCTGAGCATCAGATTCTCCCTTTTTACGATTTAGCAGCGCACGCAGGAATAATAATCCCGGATGGGAATGATTGGTTGATGAATTCTTCCCTGGCAGGCGATCGAGCTTTGAAAGGGCACGGCTTCCAGCCGTGCCGTACGTCGTTTCAAAATCAGTGGCGGCGCGGCTGAAGCCGCACCCTTTCCAAACTCTAAACTGCCGATTTCCGGGCCTTCCCCGAGCAAAAAAACAGATTCCTCCACTCCGCTCCGGTCGGAATGACAAGCTTATCCATGTCTTGGGTACCTTCGTTCCATCCCCTTTGTGACCGACCGGTACCTCGTCGGGGCCCCAGAGTACCTCCTAAACTGTAGATGGGAGAACCCGCGGTGACCGTCGACGAAGAACTGAATCTTCTTGAGACCCAATTGCGCCGGCTCAAGATTGAGTACGAGATGTATTTCAACAATCCCACCAAGCGGCCACCCACCGACGTCGAGTGGAAAGTATTGAGCCTGCTCCGCAAGTTCAGCGACGGCACGCGGCTCACCTTCTCCCAGCGCTTCCGCTACAACGAGATGGCTCAACGCTATGCGGTCCACAGCGATCTTTGGCGGAAGAAGTCTCGCATTCGCGAGGAGGGTTACCGGCGTCCGCAGGATGCGCTCCTCTCGGTGCAAGGCGTACGTCCGGCCGACGAGCCTCTCGCTCCACACCGCCCCGTGTATGGATTGGAACACGCCGGCACTGAGGCCGGAAGCGCAGTAGCGCCCGCCCGCACAGCCGACGGGCCGGTGGTGGTGGAATGTTCTGATGCCCGCGCCGAACGCGACCAGGTGGCGAGGCTTTACCAGGCGCTCTCGGAGGCCAAGAAGAAAGCGGGAGAACCTGTGAGCGGGAGTTTGGAAGGATTCACCAAGTTCGTGCAGAAAAAAACCGACGAGCTCCGCAAACAGCACGGTTGCCAAACCGTGGAATACTCCGTCGAGATGCAGGATGGACGGATTCGCCTCAAGGCACGGGCCAAAGAGTAATCTGTGGTGTGAGTAATGGCCTGACGCCGGATACAATCCACGGGCTGCTAATCACTGATCACTGTCTTCCTGTCTGCTGATAAAATTTCCCTGTTGCCCAGATGCACATTCTGCCATTCTGAGGTTCCCTCATGTCCAAAATCCGCCGCGCCATTCTCAGCGTCACGGACAAGACTGGTTTGGTCGACTTTGCTCGCAGTCTTTCCGGTCTTGGCGTCGAACTAATTTCCACTGGCGGCACAGCCAAGCTGTTACGGGACTCTGGGATCGCGGTGAAAGATATCTCCGAACTGACCGGCTTTCCCGAGATGCTGGATGGGCGGGTCAAGACTCTGCACCCCAAGGTGCATGGGGGAATCCTGCACCGGCGCGGAGACCCGGCCCACCGCACTGCCGTGGCAGAACATGGAATTCAGCCGATCGATATGGTGGTAGTGAATCTTTATGCGTTCGAAAAAACGGCAGCCAAGCCGGGCGTGCACTTTGAAGAGCTGATCGAGAACATTGATATTGGCGGTCCCTCGATGATTCGTTCCGCCGCCAAGAATTTTCAGGATGTTGCGGTGGTGACTTCGCCCGCAGACTACGCGGCGATCGCCGAAGAACTTGGCAACTCCGGCGGAGAGTTGTCTCCGGCCACCAAGTGGCGCCTGGCTCAGAAGGCCTTTGCTACGACGGCCGCTTACGACTCTGCCATCGCTTCCACCCTGGAGCGGGTGAGCGCCAATGGGCACTTCGCCTTTCAGCCTGGCGCCGGCTTTCCTCAGACCCTGCGCCTTTCGTTCCATAAAGTCGCCGATTTGCGCTACGGCGAAAACCCGCATCAGAAGGCCGCCCTGTATTCGGACGGCTCCGGGCGCGGCGTTGCCAATGGCAGGCAGATTCAGGGCAAGGAACTTTCGTACAACAACATCGTCGACCTGCAGGCAGCCTGGGATGTGGCGCAGGAATTTGAAGAGCCAGCGTGCGCCATTATCAAACACACAAACCCCTGCGGGACGGCGACCGCCCAGACGCTGGTGGAGGCCTATCAGAAGGCGCTGGCCTGTGATCCCGTTTCCGCTTTCGGCGGAGTGATCGGAGTCAACCGCCCGCTGGATGGCGATGCCGCGGAGGAGATGGCAAAATTGTTTTTGGAGGTCATCGCCGCTCCGGCGTTTGATGACGCGGCTAAGGCCAAGTTTTCGGCAAAGAAAAATCTTCGGCTGGTCGAGGTGACCGGCGCACCTCAAGAATGGCTATTGAAAGATATCTCGGGTGGAATTCTGGTGCAGGATGCCGACGCTCGGCAGGTTCAGGAGAGCGATTTGAAGGTGGTGAGCAGGCGTCTCCCCACCGCGGAAGAAAAGCGGGCTTTGTTGTTTGCCTGGAAGATCTGCAAGCACGTCAAGTCCAACGCCATTCTTTTTGCCAGGGATGGGCAAACAGTGGGTGTAGGCGCTGGACAAATGAGCCGCGTGGATGCGTGCAAGGTTGGCGCGATGAAAGCCGTCTTGCCGTTGCAGGGAACGGTGGCGGCGTCGGATGCGTTTTTTCCGTTCCCGGATGGAGTGGAAGAGATCGCCAAGGTCGGAGCAACTGCGATCATTCAGCCCGGGGGGTCGGTCAGGGATCAGGAAGTCATCGATGCCGCCGACCGCATGGGTTTGGCTATGATCTTTACGGGGTTTCGGCATTTCCGGCATTGAGGCAGGCTTTCGACGGACACTGCAAAAGATGGCTTGCTGAGTTGGTAAAGCTGGCATAATTGTTTGAAAGACCTGGGCGCGGCTGGAGAGCCCGCCCTTGCAGAACTTGATTCGCTGCTCCGGTTTCGCAAAAATTATGAAGCATCGGTTTCTTGCCTCGGTCTTGCTGGTTCGCCTGGCCATCGGCGGAGTGTTTCTTTCGGAGGGAATCCAGAAATTTCTCTTCCCTGAGGAGCTGGGTTTCGGACGTTTTGCCAAGATCGGCATTCCGGTTCCCGGATTCACCGCACCTTTTGTCGGATTCGTGGAAGTGGTTTGTGGAGCTCTGCTGATCGCCGGTTTGCTCACCCGCTGGGCCACGATTCCGTTGCTCGTCGATATGGCTGTCGCCATCTGGACGACCAAGCTGCCCATTCTTCACCAGAAGGGCTTCTGGCCTATGGCGCACGAGGCCCGCACCGATTACACCATGGTGCTGGGCTGCATGTTCCTGCTGATCGTGGGAGCGGGTTCTCTTTCGATGGATGGGATTCTATGGGGACAGAAGAAGACGCCGGCGCCCGCCGGCGATGCGCCAGGCCGGTGAGCCCAATTTCCGGAACCTTACTTCATGAAGGGAAGGTTGGCAGCCACTCGCGTGGCAGCTTCCAGTTGCTGCAGATCGTCGAGTGTAAAATCTGGTCCGGCTGAGGAAAGGTCGAACGCCTTGCGGCTTACCTGAATCACGCCGAGAACCTTGTGCTCCGGGTTGAGAATCGGCGCCGACATCAGCTTTTGTATCGCGCCCTGCTCAGAGTGCTCTTCGCCCTCGGCAGCGGCCAGCTTTACGCTTTCAAATACCCGGGCATGTTTCACTTTGGCGAAAGTATTGAACAACTCTGTTTTCTTGGTGGAGGCGGTATGCGATGCCACCGCCGACGAACTGGAAACCGGAATCGATCCGGCAGTTTTCAATTGCTCGGGAAAGACGAACTTCAGCAATCCCTTTTCCAGTCGCAGCAATGCCACTTCCTGCGTGCGTACCCCGAAGAGCTTGGCCAGAACGGCGCAGAACTTATCCGGAGTTGCAGCTTGGTTGAGAACGAACTCCACCGAGCGTTCGGGGGCATGAGCTGCAGCTGCTGCGGAGCCGGAGTTTGATTTCCCTGCCATAGGCGTACACGGGTACCTGCGTGCTGGTTACCTCGTTATGGTGAAGGCTCCCCGCCATCCCCATCAAGTTACCGAGGTACTTTTCAGGCAGAACAAGCGGTGTGCCCTTAGTCCCGAGCGAGGGGAAAGCCCTTCTCGCGCCACTCCCGAATGCCCCCATCCATGGAAATCACGCGGGTATAGCCCATTTTCTGCAGGTTGTCGGCCGACAGGGCGGAGCGGAATCCGCCGCCGCAATAAAGGATCATTTCGGTATTCGGATTCGGCACGCGACCCTCAATATCGCGCTCAATGATGCCTTTCCCCAGATGCATGGCGCCGGGCAGATGGTCCTTGGCGTACTCGCTCTCCTCGCGGACGTCGATCAGGACGAATTTTTCACCGCGGTCGACGCGAGCTTTCACGTCATCGACATTGGTTTCACGGATGCGAGTCTTGGCATCCTCCACGATGCGCAAGAAACGCGCGGAATGTTGTAGAGCCACGATTTCCTCCCATGCAGGCAGGAGCCTCTCGCCTGCACGCCTTTACATTTTATGATGATAAGCCGCCGGCGGGAGGGCCAGGCGAGCCTGAGACTAAGAGGTAGCGGTCGAATCCTCGGCCGCACTTGCGCCTGAAACTCTGGCTGGCGAGCTGGTGAGCAGGCCTTGCAGGCTGGCCTTCAGCTGCTCCCGTTCTTTCTCCGCCAGATCCTCGAACTCGAAGGGCTGTAGGCAACCTTGGGTTGCCCACATGGGAAACTTCATGCGCGCCTTGCTGCGTACGGTGCTGTTGCCAACGTGAAAAATCAGTTCGACCTTGATCCCTTCGTCGAGCGGCTTCTCCACATTCGCCAGGCCGCCGGAAATCGATAGCTGGTGCAACTTGGCCCGCAATTGCCGTCCATTTTCGAGTTTTACCAGGGCCAGGACGGTGCCCGCGAGTCGTACGCGGGGAGCCCGGTCGGCGCGTGCTGGAGCAGACTTCGGCATACCCTGGAGAAAGTATCCTACGCCGGCAGCCGCGAACGTGAGATTACGAAAGGAGCAAGAAATGGTGACTGCGCAACGGCAGATGCTGGGCCCTCACCGACAAACCCCGCCCAGGCGGGGGCATCTGGGTCCCGGTGGTTCGGGGGAATTTCTGGTCCCATGCTAGACTCGTGTCTTTTCCGGATTTCCACCCATGTCTGATCTCCCCTACTTGTCTGCCACGGCCATGGCGGAAGGAATCCGTCAAAAGAAGTTCTCCGCGACAGAATTGGTCGAAGCTCATTTAGCGCGGATTCAGAAGCTCAACCCCGCGCTGAACGCCTTTGTGCAAGTGGATAAAGACGGTGCACTTCGCCAGGCGCGGGCCGCCGACGAGGCTGGGGGCAGATCCGAGAATCGCGGACGGCTTCACGGCGTACCTGTCAGCATTAAGAGCTCGATTGAAGTGAGCGGCCTGCGCAATGAAGCCGGAACGAAATTGCGTGCAGGAGTTGTAGCGACCAAAGATGCGCCACTGGTTGCGCGCCTGCGCGAGGCCGGAGCGGTAGTTCTTGGCACTACCAACACACCCGAGCTGCTCATGGCTTGGGAGACCGACAACCTACTTTACGGACGGACGAACAACCCCTGGGACCTGGCCCGGACAGCAGGCGGCTCCAGCGGCGGCGAAGCCGCGGCGATTGCGTCCGGATGCTCGGCTGGCGGCGTGGGTAGCGACGGCGGCGGGTCGATTCGCGTCCCAGCTCACTTCAGCGGAATCTGTGGACTCAAGCCGACGCCCGGCCGCATCCCAGCCACCGGGCATTTCCCTACCTCGGTGGGACCGTTTGCGTTGCTCGGCGTGGTCGGGCCGATGGCCCGCACCATCTCCGACTTGAAGCTTATGTTCGAAACCATGCAGGGGCCGGATGACGGCGACACCTCTGCGGCGCCGGTTCCGGTACGCTGGCCCGCCTCCACCGACGTGAAGAAACTGCGAGTCGGATATTTCGAAGATGATGGGCGTACTCCCGTGACTGAGGAGACCCGTACAGCTGTGCAAACTGCGGCCGAAGCTCTCAGGCGTGCCGGTCTCGACGTCCGTCCGTTCCGCCCCGAAGGTCTCGAGCAAGCCAGGCGAGCGTGGTGGCAATTTTTTGGCATCGCCGGAGGAATGCTGCTGGGGCCGATGATCAAGGGCCGCGATGCCGATTTGAGCCCCATGCTGAAACAATTCTCCTCGTGGGTGGCCGCCGAAGCTCCTCACACCGCAGATACGCTGCTGGAAAACTGGATCCTGCGCGATGTGTTGCGCATGCAGATGTTCGAGCAGATGCGCGACTATCCCATTCTGCTCTGTCCCGTCGCCGCGATTCCCGCTTTCCGGCACGGCGAGCGCTGTTGGCAAGTCGACGGCAAAGCAGTGCAATACCTCGACGCCTGGAGTTACACCGAGTGGTTCAACTTGCTTGGAACTCCCGCGGTCGCCGTTCCCGTGGGGCGCTCGCGTGAAGGATTGCCAATCGGCGTGCAGATCTCCGCCCGTCCCTGGCAGGAGGAACTGGTCTTAGCAGTCGCAGAAGTCGTGGAAAAAGAATGCGGGGGCTGGTCGCCACCGCCGGCAGAGTGATTCATGCCGCCCTGTGATTCGCTCTGATATCACAGGCCACTGATCGGCGGTCACTGCCTTTGTTATCCTTGCCTGTGCGGCAGATCCACAAGCGTGCCTGGCTGTTGGTACTCCTCTCGGCTGGGCTGCAAATCGTTATTTTCCCGCTGCCAAACTTGTATGTGCTGGGCTGGGTTGCGCTCGCGCCCTTGTTGGTCGCGCTGCTGCGGGCGCGCCAGCCGGGCGCACTGCAGCTTCGCGCGGGAATGAAGCTACTTCCCGCCAGGCCGTGGCAGGCGTTTCTGCTGGGTTACGTTTGCGGAATCCTGTGGTACCTGGGCACCTGTTATTGGATCTATAACGTGATGCGGCAGTATGGCGGCGTAAATACCCCCGCCGCGGTTGGCATTCTCATCCTCTTCTGCCTGTATCTGGCGATCTACCATGGAGTATTCGGATTGCTGATCGGATGGCTCGCCGGAGACGGTCCTTTCAGCCGCCGGGCGCTGCTGCTGGCCCCCGTGGTGTGGATCGCGGTCGAATTGGCGCGCACCCGCATCACCGGGTTCCCCTGGGACCTGCTCGGATCCAGCCAAGTTGATAACATTCCGCTGGCCCGCATCGCGACGGTGACGGGAGTTTATGGGCTGTCTTTCGAGATCATGGTGGTAAACGCGGCCGTAGCCGCCGCGTTTCTGGTTCCGCGAGAAAAGCGCAGAATGCTTCTGCTGGCCGCAGTTTCCGCGGCGGTAGTTCTGCAGGCCGGCCAGTTGCTCCCGATTTCCCCAATAAAATCCGACAGGAGCGCGGTGCTGGTACAGGCCAATGTGCCCATTCTCGAAGGCGCCGATTGGACGAGAGAATATTTCACCGAGACGCTACGCGATCTCGGCGCGCTGAGCCTGAAGGAAACGGAGGCGTCCCATGCGAATCTCATTGTGTGGCCGGAATCACCGGCGCCGTTCTACGCCAGCGACCCTGTTTTTCGCGACGCCGTCAGCGGCATCGCCCGCGAGGCGAATGCATGGATGCTGGTGGGCAGCATCGGCACCGGCAACGCTGCCGACACGCCGGATCACGCCACGCGCATATTCAACTCCGGCGCTTTGGTAAGCCCCAGCGGAGACTGGGCCGCGCGCTACGACAAAATGCATCTTGTCCCATTCGGCGAGTATGTACCCTTCAAGCGTCTGTTCAGCTTCGCGGGGGGATTAACCAAGGAAGTCGGCGATTTCACGCCAGGAACCTCGCGAATTCCGTTGCCAGCGGAGGGCAGTAAGCTGGGCGTCTTCATCTGTTACGAATCCATTTTCCCGGATGAAGTGCGCCAGTTCGCAGCCCAGGGGGCGCAAGTGTTTGTAAATATTTCGAACGACGGGTGGTATGGCGATAGCGGCGCCTACGCGCAACACTTGAAGCAGGCGCGCATGCGTGCCGTGGAAAATTCCCGCTGGTTGCTGCGCGACACCAACACCGGAGTCACGGCATCAATCGATCCATTTGGCCGGGTAGTCGCTCAAGTGCCGCGAAAAATGAGAACCGTTCTGACCGCTCCCTATGCTCTGGCCGATGCAACCACGTTTTACACCCGCCACGGTGACTGGTTCGCCTATCTGTGTGCGATAATTTCTATAGGAGCTCTCCTGCTCCCATTCCGCAAAAAGGCAGAGTCATCGTCATGGTCGAAGAATTAGAACAGGAATACGCAAAACTCAAAGAGAAAGTCCGCGAACTTCGGGAGTACCTTTGACGCAGGCACACTTCGCCGCCAGCTGACCGAAATCGAGAAGCAAACCTCCGAACCCAATTTCTGGTCTGACTCGCAAAAATCCCAACAGGTGATGCGCGAGAAAAAGCGCCTGGACAATATGCTGGCCACCGAGGCCGACCTGGTCCGCCGCGGCGACGAGATCGCCACCTACTTCGAGCTGGCGCGGGAAGGCGAGAGCGTAACCGCCGACTTGCAGCGCGAGATCGCATCCCTGCGCGAGAAGGTGGATTTGCTCGAAACTGAGACGCTGCTCTCCGGCGAGAATGACCCACGCAACGCCATTGTCACCATTCATCCTGGCGCCGGTGGAACCGAATCGCAGGATTGGGCCGACATGCTGCTGCGCATGTATTTGCGGTGGGCGGAGCGGCAGGGCTTTCAGACCATTCTTTATGACTACCAGCCCGGCGAAGAAGCGGGGCTGAAATCGGCGACCTTCGCGGTAAACGGCGAATACGCATTTGGCCTGCTCACCAGCGAGATCGGCGTGCATCGTCTGGTGCGCATTTCGCCTTTCGATCAGGCCAAGCGGCGGCACACGTCTTTTGCCAGCGTCTTCGTGTCTCCGGAGATCGACGACAGCATCGACGTTGTCATCAAGCCGGAGGACTTGCGCATCGATACTTATCGCTCCAGCGGCAAAGGCGGCCAGCACGTGAATACCACCGACTCGGCCGTACGCATTACTCACATCCCAACAGGGATCGTCGCCGCCTGCCAGAACGAACGCTCGCAGCACAAGAACAAAGACCGCGCCATGAGCATGTTGCGTTCGAAACTCTACGAACACGAGATGGAGAAAAAGCGCGAAGCCACGAAGAAGATCGAAGACTCCAAACTCGATATTGATTTCGGCTCACAGATTCGTTCCTACGTGCTGCAGCCCTACCGCCTCATCAAAGATCACCGCACCAAGACGGAAGTGGGCGATGTAGACCGCGTCCTCGATGGCGACCTGCAGCCGTTCATCCGGGCGTATCTGCAGATGCGAAGGGGAGAGAAGTGAGTAAAGCAGATGGAGGACGGGCGTCTCGCCCGTCAACGCTCTCTCCATGAAATCCAAAGACAAGGACAAAGACAAGGCCGCTGCCACGCTCACTCGCCGCTTCGAGCAGGCGCTGCTCTTCGCTACGCGCCAGCACGCGGGCCAGATTCGCAAAGGCACACCCGCGCCTTACATCTCTCATCTGATGGGAGTCGCCGGCCTGGTGCTCGAAGCCGGCGGCGATGAGGATCTCGCCATCGCGGCTCTGCTCCATGATGTCGTCGAAGACTGCGGAGGAGCGCCTATGTTGAAGCAAGTTCGGCGGCGCTTCGGAGAACGTGTGGCGCATGTGGTCGAAGGTTGCACCGACACCGATCAGGATCCCAAACCACCCTGGCGCGAGCGGAAAGAAACCTACATCATGCATCTCCGTTCCGCGAATAGCGACGTGCGTCTGGTCTCGGCTGCGGATAAGGTTCACAACCTTCGTCACATCCTGACCGATTATCGCGAAGAAGGGGACAAAATCTGGGAGCGCTTCAGCGGCAAACGCGAGGGCACGCTCTGGTATTACCGCACACTGCTGAAAGAATTTCGCCGCCACAAAGCAAACCGCCTGGTGAACGAACTGGTGCGCCTGGTGAAGGAATTGGAACGGTGTGCGCGGCCGGGAGCTCCCTAGGTCTTCCGCTCAGGATCACGCACCTTATTTTCGTCCGTCACTCGGCAGGAGTGCCCTTCGTAACGTTACTTCTGCGGAAAACTCTGGGCAAACCGTACTGCCGTAGGTGATCCTTTAACTTGGAAATTTCTGATCCAGGGATTCGTGTATGCCGCGAATGATTGATGTCATCCGCAACTCCGCGCTGCCTTCGAACACCATGCAGTTCGCCGCCAAGGGGGCGCTGCTGGTTCCAGCCCAGGAGATGATTGAAATTCTGGTCTACCTCGCCACTCATAACAAGGTGTTCGGCGAGCAGGCGAAGATGACCCTGGCCGGCTGGGATGAAGCCTCCTCCCGCGAAGCCGCGTCCAGCTCCAAGACTCCCAAAGAAGTGATCGAGTACATGATCGACCCGCAGAATCTGCGCCCCGTGCTGCTGCCGCTGCTGCTGGAGAATTCGGCAGTCGGCGAACACCTTCTGATGTCACTCGCAGCCTCTGCCACCCGCGAACAAGTGGAAATGATGTTAAACAGCCCGCGGGTGAACGGTTCCGCCGATTTGCTGAATGCCCTGGCTTCTAATCCGAGCGTTCGCCAGCAGGAATCGAAAACCATCCAGGAGAAGCTAGCCGCGCTGGAGTCGCCCCCCACCCCAGTCGAAAGCCCGGTATCGGTCGTGCCGGAGGTCTTCACGGACGCGCCCCTAGCCGAGAGTCCAGTCGAGGAAGTCAGCGACGAGGTGGTCAACGCGTTTTGCGCCGAACACGAGGCTGAAATTGCCCAGGAGGCAGGCAAGGCATTCGAAATCGTACGCGTATCAAACGAAGAACTTCCGGAGGAACGGCAAGAACCTGCAACGGCCACGGCCGCGCCCGTGGCGACAACATCCTCCGGCGCTGCCGCAGCTCCCGCCCTGGCACGCAAAGCAGCCGGCAAGAAATGGATTCTGAGCGCCGACGAACAACGCGGGAGTGCGCTGCAAAAAATCTCCAAACTCGACATCAAGGGTCGTATCCAGCTGGCCATGAAGGGCAACAAGGAAGAACGGTCTCTGCTCATCCGTGATGGAACCAAGATTGTGGCTCTGGCGGTACTGGACTCTCCCAAAGTAACCGACGGTGAGATCGAGAAGTTTGCCAGCCAGAAGAACGTGCTGGAGGCCGTGCTGCGCGCCATCCCCCTCAAGCGGCGCTTCATGAAGTTGTATCCTGTCGTTCGCAACCTCACCTTCAATCCCCGGACCCCGATCGATGTTTCTCTTGGCCTGATGAAGAACTTGCTGGTTCATGATCTCCGCAACCTTGCCGGCAACAAGGAAGTCTCCGACACTGTTCGCAAGCTGGCGACGAAAATGTTTCGCGCAAAATTGGACGTCAACAAAAAGTAAGCTCGCAGTTCCGGCAGTGGAGAGCGCGCTACAATGTCTTCCCGATGGGCTCTCAGCCAGACCCGATAACCGAATTACTGCAACGGAGCAAGACCATCGCCGTGGTCGGCCTCTCCGACAGGCCGTTACGGCCCAGCCACGGAGTCTCCGCTTACATGCAGAATCATGGATACCGGATTATCCCTGTAAACCCGAAGATCTCGGAAGCTTTAGGGGAACGGGCCTATCCCACCCTCTTGGACGTGCCGGAAAAGATTGATATTGTCAACATCTTCCGCCGGCCCGAGTTCGTGAGCGAAGTCGTCGATCAGGCGATCCAGTTGAGAGTTCCTGCCATCTGGATGCAGGAAGAGGTTGTCCACGAAGCGGCGGCCGAGAAGGCCAAGAGTCACGGGATCTTCGTGGTCATGGACCGCTGCATTCTGCAGGAGCACCGGGCCCGTTTCCGCTAATCTCCTCCAGCCCGCAAAGCGTTAAGATGGTAAACCGTTCCGGACGGAGGTTCCTGATGACCGCAGCTCGCAGTCTCCCATTTTTCTCGCGCAGGTCATTTCTGCAATTGTCGACGGCGGCATCCGCAACGGCCGCGCTGGGCATCGTTACCGAGCCCATGCTGGCTCTGGCTGCGCAACGTGCAATTCCACCCGCGGATGCAGTCATAATCGACCAGAACGAGAATCCGCTCGGCCCCTGCCAGGGCGCGCTGGAAGCCATGTCCGCCATTCTGCCCAAGGGCGGCCGCTATCAGTTGGAATTGACCGATAACCTGGAAGCCACCTACGCCCAGATGCTAGGGCTAAAGACCGAGTATGTAACCGCATTCCCGGGATCGAGCAATCCCTTACATTTCACCGTTATAGCCTACGCATCGGCCACCCGGAGTTACGTCACTGCCGATCCCGGCTATGAGGCCGGCATGCACGCCGCCAACGTTGCCGGGGCACGTATCGTGAAAGTGCCATTAACGAAGACTTACGCCCACGACGTGAAAGCTATGCTCACGGCGGCGCCGGATGCGGGCGTTTTCTACATCTGTACTCCCAACAATCCCACCGGTACGCTGACCCCGCATTCCGATATCGAATACCTGCTGGAGAACAAGCCCAAGGGCTCGGTCGTGCTGGTCGATGAGGCATACATCCATTTTTCCGATGCCGCATCGGTCATCGATTTGGTGAAGGCAGACAAAGATCTGATCGTGCTGCGCACATTTTCCAAGATCTACGGAATGGCCGGCCTGCGCTGCGGATTCGCCATAGGCAAGCCTGACCAGCTCGCGCGCGTCCGTCAGCTACAGGGTTGGCATGCCATGCCGGTGACTGCGGTCGTCGCCGCGGCCGCCAGCCTGAAAGATGACACCCTGGTCTCGGAGCGCAAGCGGATCAATGCTCGGGTTCGCCAGGGCACCTTCGATTGGCTGGATCGCAACGGTTATTCCTACATTCATTCGGAATCCAACTTCTTCATGTTGGACATGGGCCGTCCGGCGAAAGGAGTCATCGATGCCATGGCACATCAGAATGTGTTTATCGGCCGGGTCTGGCCGGTCATGCCAAACTACGCGCGCATTACCGTCGGAACGGGCCCGGAGATGGAGAAGTTCCAGGCGGCTCTCAAGCGGGTGATGGATGGAGCAGCGGTCGCGAACCTGCGTCCGCGGCCGCAGACGTTAGACGGACTGCGTGTACGCGCCTAGCGGGTGCGGCGTTACTGCGAGTTGAAAGTGTCCGGCTCCAGCCGGGCCCGAAACTTCAACCCTTCACGAAGATCACGCTGGCATCGTCCTGCAGGCCGCTGGCGCTGGCGAAGTTTCGCACGTCTTCGAGAAGACTCTCCGCGCACGCGCCCGGCTGGGAAAGGTGATTCTGCAGCCGTTCCTGGCCGTACTCTTCGCCTTCGCCATTCACCGCTTCCGTGATTCCGTCGCTGTAGAAAGCCAGGCGAGCCCCCTCAGGCAGAGTGGCATGCACCTCGGAGAAGTCGCTGGGTCCAAGGCCGAGAGGAATTCCTCTCTCGGCATCGAGGAATTGCGCCACGCCTCCGCGGATGACCAGAGGGCGCAGATGTCCGGCATTGGCAAAAGTCACGGTTCGCTTGGCGGGATCGAGCACCGCATAAACCATGGTTACAAAACGTCCGGCAGGAAAGTCCTCTACCAGTAGACGGTTCAGCTTGGTGAGAACTTCGCCCGGAGTGCAGGCTGCTTCGGCCAGCGAACGCAAGATGCCACGGGTGGCTGACATCAGCAGAGCGGCCGCAGTGCCTTTTCCAGAGACATCGGCAAGAACCAGTCCCCAGCGCCCTTCATCGAGCGGGATGAAATCGTACCAGTCGCCGCCTACGGCTCCTACCGGTATCGACAGTCCCGAGACCGAGAAGCCTGGGATCAACGGAGTAGTCTTGGGCAGAAGCGCCTGCTGAATCGTCCTGGCCTCATGTGCTTCCCGGCTCAGATGCTCGCGCTGCCGCTGCTCCTGGCGAAAGCGGCGCGCATTGTGCACGGCCACGGCAACGTCGCTGCACAGAGCCTGCAGCAGCCGAAGCTGGCAAGGACTGAACGCATCGAGACGGGTGTGGGATGCGGTGAACACGCCCACGAGTTCCCCTTCGACGTGCAAAGGAATCGCCACTTCGGAAAGAGTAGACTCTTCGCAACCGACGTAATACGGGTCGTTGCGAACGTCCGGCGCATAGCGCATCTGGCCGGTGGAAGCCACGTAGCCCACCATGCCTTTGCCGATCTTCAGGCTGTGGCCCGCGCCGTGGAGGTCGCAGCCGGTGCAACCGTGAGCGCAAACCAGTTCCAGCTCGCCACGGGCGGCGTTGTGCAGATAAATGTCGGAATCCAGGCATCCGAAAGAACGGGCAATTTCATTCACAACCTTGTCGACCAGAGCATCGAGATCGAGGATGGAATTGATTTTCTGGGCTGCCTTTTGCAGCTTCAGCAAATCATCCACCTGGTCAAAAGGCAGCGGGCGCGTGACCACGGAATCAATTTCAGGAACTCTCAGACTGGAGGCCATTTTCGCAACTCCCTGGGGATACTAAGTATAAGCAATTGTGGGACTTATACTATGTAAGTAAGATGCCCAGGAAACCCCGCTCGATTCATTTTTCGTGATGCGAAGGGCAGGCCAGTTTACTCATTCTCAGGGGTTGTCGAAGCAGGCTTTGCGGAACTTTGCCGTCGCCGGATTTCCTCCAACCGCTCGCGAATTCTCTTCTCCACGCCTTCACTGCTGGGATGGTAGTAGACGCGGTCGCGCAGGTTGTCCGGCAGGCATTGCATGTCGGCAATCTTGCTTTCAAGATCATGCGCGTATTGATAACCCTCACCATAGCCGAGTCCCTTCATCAGTCCGGTTGGAGCGTTGCGCAGATGAAGCGGCACCGGTTCTGCGGCAGTTCGCTCGACATCCTGCTGGACAGCCCCATACGCGGTGTACAGGGCATTCGACTTGGGGGCCAGCGCCAGGTAGACGACAGCCTGGGCCAGCGCCAGGTTACCCTCCGGCATGCCGATAAAATCCACCGCGTCGCGAGCTGCCATGCACAGGGAAAGCGCATTAGGGTCCGCTAACCCGATGTCTTCTACAGCCATGCGCACCACGCGCCTGGCGATATAGAGCGGATCCTCACCGGCTTCCAACATGCGGCCGAGCCAGTAGAGCGAAGCGTCGGGGTCGCTGTTCCGCACCGACTTGTGCAGCGCCGAGATGAGGTTGTAATGCTCCTCGCCACTCTTGTCATAGAGCAGGATGCGCTTCTGCAGGGCATCCTGAACGATGGCGTCGGTGATCTCCGCTCCAGTTTCCTTGCCGGCTTGTCCGCGGGCGATGGTGGATGCGACTTCGAGCACGTTATAAGCGCTGCGCGCATCGCCGCTGGAATAGGCAGCGATTTTCGCCAGAACGTCGTTCGAGGCGCGCAGCTTCATCGCGCCCAGACCCCGTTCTTCATCTTCCAGAGCTCGCCGCAGCAGCAGGACGATCTGCCCTTCAGTGAGAGGCTTCAGTACGTACACGCGGGTGCGAGATAGCAGCGCAGAGATTATCTCGAACGAAGGGTTCTCGGTGGTGGCGCCGATCAGCCGGATATTGCCTTTCTCTACGTGTGGCAGGAAAGCATCCTGCTGCGCTTTGTTGAAGCGGTGGATCTCGTCGATGAACACGATAGTGCGCGTGCCGTATTGCCGGGCGCGCTCGGCGTCGGCCATCACCTGCTTGATCTCCTTGATGCCGGCGAGTACGGCGGAGAATTCTATGAAGTCCGCTTTGGTCATGTGCGCGATGATCTGCGCCAGAGTGGTTTTACCGGTCCCCGGAGGCCCCCAGAAGATCAACGATCCGGTATCGTCGCGCTCGATCTGGGTGCGCAAGGGCTTGCCGGGCGCAACCAGATGTTCCTGCCCAACAAATTCATCAAGCGTTCGCGGACGCATCCGGTCGGCCAGCGGCCGGGTACGGTCCGCGCTCGTATCACCCGACGGGATGGGCTGGAACAGACTCATGAAAATCAATTCACCACAGAGACATAGGGACACAGAAAACCAACACCGATCATCGGACTGGTTCGCGGGTCGGTTCCTCGCCTTCTCGGTGTCTCTGTAGCTGTGTGGTGAAGTTCATTGCCCCTGCCTTGCGATTTCATACAACACGATGCTCGCCGCCACTCCGGCATTCAGCGATTCAACTGTTGCGGAGTGCGGGATCGCCACCGTTTCATCCATTTTTCCAACCAGGCCGCGCGGCAGGCCTGAGCCCTCGTTGCCTACGAACAAAGCCAACGGAGGCTGCAACCTGGCTTCCTGCAGCGGGGTTCCCTTGTGCGACGAGGTTGCGATCAAACGCAAGCCGCGCTGCCGAAGTTGATCGAGCACTTCCGAAAGAGCGACCTTGACCATCGGCATCCGAAACACCGAACCAGCCGAGGCGCGTACTGCCTTTGGATTAAACGGGCTGACCGTCCCTTCTCCCAACAGCACGCCACCAGCTTCGAAAGCTTCCGCGGAACGCAGGATCGTACCCAGATTGCCGGGATCCTGCACCCCGGCGGCTACCAACAACGCACCAGCCGCCGCCTTGGCCAGGACTTCATCCAAAGTAAACGCCTTGGTTCGGACCAGCGCAGCTACGCCTTGCGGCGCATCGGTCGGCACCACGCTTTCGAAAAGCCGGTCGGGAAGCAGAATGCGCTCGACGTGAGCTGCCATCTGCTGCAATAGCCGTTCCGCCCGAGCCTCAGCCGACGCGCTAAAAAAAATTGCCTGAAAGCGCAAGCCGCTGCGAATGGCCTCCTCCAGGATATGAAAGCCCTCGATAGCAATGTGATCGCCAGCCGCATCGCCTTGCGCAAAGGCTTTGCGCAGCTCCTTGACGAGCGGGTTGTGGCGGCTATCGATTCGTCGTAGCCCGTCGGTCGCAGGTCGCGGCCGGGTGCTGGAGTGCATGGTCAGCTTCCTGTCAGAATCATACGCGTTTGGGCATTAGCACGAGGGCGAGGTTCGAAATCGTACGGGTTTCTTCGCCAACTTGCCTCGTCTTTGCGCTCTTTGCGGTTTAAGGCTTTCGTCGCCAGACACCTCACCACTGGCGGGGATTCCAAAGACTATCCCGCGCACTTCCGCTTGCGCCGCTGTAACATGGTATGTTAGTTTTCGCGTTTCCACACAAAGTCCCTGGAAGGAATGCCTTGCGCGCGGAAATCCTGAAGATCAGCAGCGAGAACCCGGAGAGTTCCCTCATTCGTTACGCGGCCGACCAGATTCGCGCCGGCGAAGTTTTGGGCATGCCTACCGACACCTTTTACGGGCTGGCGGCCGACCCCTTCAACCTTCGCGCCGTGGATCGCGTCTACGACATCAAGTCGCGCTCCCGCCATAAGCCTTTATCGCTGCTGATTGAAAGCATCGATCAGGCTGAGGACCTGGCGAAGCCGCTGCCGGAAGAATTCTACAAGCTGGCCCGGCGCTACTGGCCAGGACCGCTGACCATCATCGTCAAAGCAGCCTCGCGCCTGCCTTTGAAGGTTACTGCCAACACCGGCAACGTTGCCCTGCGCGTACCCAATGCCAAGATTCCGCTGGCCGTCGTGCAAGCTGCAAGCATCCCCATCACTGCCACCTCAGCCAACCTGAGCGGTGAGTCCGAGTGCACCAGCGCGGAAGCGGTGCGCGACCAGCTACAAGGGCGCATTTCTATCATCGTGGACGGCGGAACTTCGCCGCGCGAGGTGGCCTCGACCATCGTGGACTTGACCGACGAGGAAGCCCGCTGGCGCATCATGCGCGAAGGCGCGATTCCCTCGCAGGAGATTTCCGAGTTCTTCGCACAAGGATGAGCGAAGCCCCGCGGCAACGGTTGTCCGGAAAGTCGGTTCTGCCGAGGCTGTGCGCGCTGGCTGCTGTGGCCGTGATCGCCTATCTGGCCTCGATCTGTGCCGGCATTGAAACTGCCGCATCCGAACAGGACACTCGCCCCACGGACGCCATCGTTGTCTTCGGAGCGGCGGAATACTCCGGCCATCCTTCCCCTGTCTATCGCGCGCGCCTGGATCATGCCTTCGACCTTTTCCAGCGAAAAGTAGCTCCTGTCGTAATTACCACCGGCGGAGCTGCGGCTGATCCCACCTACAGTGAGGGAGGAGTGGGGCACGACTACCTGATGAGTCGAGGTGTGCCCGACAGCAGCCTGATTGCCGAGACTCAGGCCTCAGATACTGCG